>Ga0187892_10003574_pt1 | contig 28099 bp, 28 predicted proteins | sample MA1701073metaG_FD_139345 | JGI IMG/M metagenome (GOLD analysis project Ga0187892, IMG submission 139345) | Bio-ooze microbial communities from a basaltic lava cave in the Kipuka Kanohina Cave System on the Island of Hawaii, USA - MA170107-3 metaG ... | reverse complement strand
GCCAGGGCTGCACGCACGATCGCAACGAACTCGCGCACAGCGCGCAGCGGCTCACGATACCGCAGCCCGTAGCCGGCCTCCACCACGGCCGGGTGCCCCGCGCCCAACCCTAGCACGAATCGGCCGTCGGTGAGGTCGGCGAGCGTCGCCGCGGCCATAGCCACCAATGCAGGCGGCCGTGAGAACACGGGCACGATTCCCGTCGCCACGCGCGACCGCCGCGTCACGCTGGCCATCGCGGCGACCATCGCGAGCGCCTCGCGGCCCCGGCCCTCCGGCACCCAGATGCTGTCGTACCCGAGCCGATCGGCTAGCGCGGCGAACTCCACCATCGTCGCCGCGGGCAGCAGGTCACGCGGCCCCGCCGGCGGCAGCAGGTCGCGCAGCACCAGCCCCAGCGGTCGGGCCACGACCCCTATCGTCCCCCTCGCGACCAGCGCTCCAGCGCGCGCACCGCGAGCGAGCCGAGTAGTGTCATCATCAGGTACAACAGCGCGACCATGTTGTAGGTCTCGAACGCGCGAAAGGTCCGCGCCGAGAGCAGGCGGCCGGCCTGGGTGAGCTCGGGCACCGCGATGGCCGACGCCAGGGCCGAATCTTTCAACAGCGCGATGAAGTCATTGCCGAGCGGGGGGAGCACAAGCCGAATCGCCTGGGGCAGAACGACATGACGCATCGCCTGGCCGGAGGACATCCCGAGTGATCGGGCCGCCTCCACCTGCCCGCGCGGGACGGCCTCGATGCCGGCGCGGTAGATCTCGGCCAGGAAGGCGCCATACCCGATGGCCAGTCCCAGCACCGCGCGGTTGAAGTCGCTGCGGATCGTCGCCGTGATCATGCGCGCCACGCCCGGCAAGCCCAACCCCTGCGCCGCGCCTGCCAGCACCGCCGAGGCGGCCGGGGCGGCGACAAACGCGATGTAGATGAGCAGCACGAGCAGCGGCACGCCGCGGATGACCTCGATATACAGGATGCTCACCTGCACCAGGACCGGGCGGCGTGAGAGCCGCATCAGCGCGGCCACCAGCCCAAACACAAGCGCCAGGACATAGGCGGCCAGGGTCAACTGCAGGGTGAGGACCACGCCGTCGCGCAGAAACGCAAGGGTCTCCTGGTAGCGCGGCGAGGCCGCGATCCCGAGCGCAGCGGCACAGCCCGCGGCCAGGAGCACCAGGCCCCACCACGGCACGCGCTCCCAGGAGATCGGCAGGAAACGGCCCCGGCCCGCCTGGGGGCTGCCGGCCGGGGCCGAAGGTTCGTGCGAGGGGGGCATCCTCTGACCGCTTACTTGGCCGGCGCGCGCTCCACAAACCAGGTCTTGTAGAGACGGTCGAGGGTGCCGTCGGTCTTCATCCCCGCCAGGGCCGCATCGAACGCCTGCTTGAGTGCCGTATCACCCTGCCGGAGCGCAATACCCAGCGCCTCACTGGTGAACGGGTCGCCAACCTTCTTGAGCTTCCCATCGTGCACGTTGATATACCCATCCGCCGCGTAGCTATCGATGATCACCGCGTCCACGTCTTTGTTGACCAGCGCCTGGACGGCGAGGGCGAAGCTCTCATAGCGCCTGATCGCTCCGACCTTCCCTTCCTTCTGGAGGGCGGTCGCCTTCTCGTCGTTCGTGGTCCCCGTTTGCACCGCGACCTGTTTGCCGGTCAGGGTGTCGACACCCGCAATGGCGGATTCATCCGTGCGCACGAGCACGACCTGGCCGTAGCGCAGGTACGGCTCGCTGAACTCCACCGCCTTCCGGCGCTCGTCGGTGATCGTCACGCCTGAGACCACCGCATCGAAGTCGCCCTTGGCCAGGGCAACAAAAATGCCGTCCCACGCGGTCGTGGCGAACTTCGCCGTGCAGTTCGCTCGGCGGCAAATCTCGTTCATCATGTCGGGATCGAAGCCGACGATGACCTTGGTCTTCTCATCCACCGTTTCAAAGGGCGGATAGGTCGTATCGCTGCCGATCCTGACCTCGCGGCCACCCAGGCCGGCAACCGGCGCGCCGGGCCCGGTGGCAGGGCTCGGCGCCGACGCGGAGCCGGGACCCATGACCCGCGCGCGCACGATCACACCTGCGATGACCACGGCGACCAACACCACAAGGAGTGCCCAGGTGCGTCCCTTCATGCTGCTCCCTCCCCTGACCGTCTCCAGCGACGGCCGGCACGGCGCTACTTCCGGCGGCGTTCCCACACGTCCGGGTTGACGAAATTTGGTGGCTGCCGGTCGTTCAGCACCGCGAGCAGGTTGTCGGCGGCCATAAGCGCCATCTTCGTACGCGTCTCGACGCTCGCGCTCGCGACGTGTGGGACGACGATGATATTGTCCAGTCGTAGCAGCGGATGATCGGCGGGCACCGGCTCGGCCTCGAAGACGTCCAGGCCGGCGCCCCAGATGCGCCGCTCGACCAGCGCGCGGTAGAGGGCGTCGGGGTCGACGATTGGGCCCCGCGCGGTATTGACGAGCACGGCGGTGCGCTTCATCATGCCGAACTGCTGCGTGCTGATCAGATGCCGCGTCTGCGGGGTCAGGGGGGTGTGGACACTGATGAAATCCGACCGGCGCAAGAGGTCGTCCAACGACGTGAACTCCAGCCCCAGGTCGCGCTCCAGGTCCTCGCGGCGCACCACGTCGTAGTAGAGTATCCGCGCGTTGAACCCGTGCGCGCGCCGCGCGACCGCCGCGCCGATACGGCCGAGCCCGACCAGGCCGAGGGTCGCCCCGTGGAGGTCCTGACCCAAGAACAGCATAGGCTCCCAGCTCTTCCAGCGGCCCTCGCGGGTATAGCGGTCTGCTTCCACGACGCGCCGGGCGACCGCCAGGAGCAGCGTGATCGCAAAGTCGGCGACGGTTTCCGTCAGCACCCCCGGCGTGTTGGTCACCACCACGCCGCGAACGGTCGCCGCGTCGACGTCAACGTTGTCGAAGCCCACAGCGTAGTTACTCACCACGCGCACGCGCGGCGCGGCGTCGAGCAGCGCGCCATCGATGCGATCGGTGAGGAGCGACAACAGCCCGTCGGACGCCGCCGCTTCCTTGATCAAGACGTCACGCGGGGGCGGAAGCTCGTCGGTGGGCCAGACGGCGACGTCAGCGTGCTGGCGCAGACGCTCCATGGCCGGATCGGGCAGGCGGCGGGCCACGTAGACACGATGTCGCGGCATCGGCGTTACAACCAGACCGTGCGCTCGCTTGCGGGCGCCCGGCGCTTCTGTGGCACGTCCGCGGGATAGCCCACATAGATCACGGCCAGGATGCGGCGATCGTCCTCGAGGCCCAGCAGGGCCCGCAACGCGGGATCGCGGATCAGCCCGCCGGTGCGCATGTACGTCCCGACACCCAGGCTGGTGCCCGCCAGCATCAGGTTCTGCATCGCCATGTATGTCGCCGCGACATTGTCGTTCCGAACCTCCTCATCCTCCGGCACGTGCACGGTCGGCACGATCAGCGCCGGGGTCGCCAGGGTGTCCTCGGTCAGCTTATCGAGCGCGCGGACCACCTCCGGTGCCTCGGGATTGGGGAACGTCGCCGCCCGGAAGCGCCGGCGTATCTCGGCAAACCGCCGCTTCGCATCTCCGGTGAGCACGTAGAACCGCCACGGCTCCGTGAGCCGGTGGTTCGGCGCCCACACAGCCGCCTCGAGCATCTGCTCGATGATCTCCCGTGGCACCGCATCGGGACGCAGCTTGGGGATGCTGCGCCGGGTCTTGATGGTCTCGATCACCGTCACGCGGTTCCCTCCTCGCGTCGGTCGAGCACGGCCACGGCTTCGACATGGTAGGTCTGCGGAAACAGATCGAACGGCTGCACCGAGATCAGGTCGTACCCAAACGGCAGCAGTTCCTTGAGGTCGGGAGCCAGCGTGGTGGGATTGCACGACACATAGATGACCCGCCTGGCGCCGCACCGACCGATCTTGCGCATCACCCGCCCGCCCGCGCCGGCACGAGGAGGATCGAGCACCACGAGGTCGGGTGTCCCACCCTGTGCCACGACGGTCGGCAGCATCACGCGGACGTCTCCAGACACAAAGGTCGGTCCCTGCAGGCCGTTGCGTGCCGCGTTGCCGCGGGCGGCCTCCACCGACGATGCAAGCAGTTCGACCCCCGTGACACGACCGCCTGCCCGCGCCAGGGCCAGCGCAAAGGTGCCGACGCCGCAGTAGAGGTCCACGACGGTCCGTCCCATGATCGGCTGGGCCTGCGCGACCACATACTCGATCATGCGGGTCGCCTGCGCTGTATTGGTCTGGAAGAAGGTCTCGAGTCCAATGCGAAAGCGCAATCCGGCCACGACCTCCTCCACGTAGGGCTGCCCATCGATCACCTCCAGGCGGCTCGGCGGAGCGCCGTCGGAAGCGCCCGTCACGATTCCGCGGACGATGCCGGTGACCGTGGGTGCCGCGGCCCGCACCGCGGCCGCAAACGCCTCGCCGGGCAAGGCGCCGGGACTGGTCAACAGCCCCACGAGGCATTCGCCCGTGCCGCGGCCTTCTCGGATCACCAACGAGCGCAGAAGGCCGCCGTGCGTCCGTGGGTCGTAGGCCGGCAGGTCCGCCGCCACGGCGAACGCTCGCACGGCGTTCACCAGCGCGACCGAGGCGTCCGATTGGAGAAAACAGGTCGCGATCGGCTCGATCCGATTCCACTCGCCTCGCCGATGCAAACCGAGGATGCCCTCCGGATGAAACGAGAACTCCATCTTGTTGCGGTAGTACCACGGGTCCGGGGCGGCCACAAGCGGCCGCACCGGCACGTCCGTAATCCCGCCCAGATGACTCAGGCTCTCGCGGACGATGGCTTCCTTGGCGCTTGCCTGCGCCGGGTACGTGATGTGCTGCCAGGTACAACCGCCGCACACCCCGAAGTGCGGACACCGCGCGGCCGTCCGCCCGGGCGACGGTACAAGCACCGAGACCACCTCGGCTTCAGCGTACGCCCGCCGAACCTGCGTCACCCGGGCGTGCACCACGTCGCCGGGTGCGGTGGCCGGGACAAACACCACGAGCCCGTCGACCCGTCCGACGCCGCGTCCACCATAGGCGAGCCGCACGATGTTCAGGTCGATCAGATCATCACGTTTGAGCATGGTCCCGGGCGTCATGGTATCATGCTCTCCCATGGACGCCTATCGTTGCATCGTCACCAAACGTGACCTGCGGCGGTACACCGGCACGGCGATCGAGCGAGCGGTGTTGCTGCAGATTCTGGACGCCGGGCGGCGCAGCGGCAGTGCCCGGAATCGGCAGCCGTGGGAGTTCATCGTGGTCACGGATCCCGCCGCGTTGGCTCACTTGGCCCGCGGCGGCCGGTTTGCCGGCCACCTGGCCCGCGCCGCGGCCGGCATCGTGCTGCTGGTGGACACACCCCGGGCGTTGTTCGACGCCGGCCGGTGCGCGCAGAACCTGATGCTGGCCGCCTGGAGTTTGGGGATCGCGTCGTGCCCGGTCGGGCTCCGCGACGATGGTGCGCTCAGACAGATGCTGCACCTGTCTGAGCGCGGCGTGCTGGCCACCACGATTGCGTTGGGATACCCGGACCCGCGCGGGCGGTCACGCGCGGAGCGTCTGGCACTGGCCGTGGTGGCACAGCGCGGCCGTAAACCGCTCAAGTCCCTGGTGCACTGGAACCGGTACGGGGGCTCGAACTAGGAAGGCGTCTGCCGCCAGTGCGGGCGCGCCCAGGCGACATACCGGTCGGCGAGGACGGCGAGCGGCTTGCGGGCGATCGTGAAGTCGTCGGCCAGCCGCGCGAGCACACGGGCCAGCGCCGGCTGCGAACCGGTCAAGAGGTCCGCGGCCAGCCGGTAGAACCGGCGGCCCTCCTCCTCGTAATCCTCCAGGCGCCACCGGCGCTGTAGCGTCGGTCGAGCCAGTGTCGATGCGAGCGGCCGCCTGGGCGCGCGCCGTACGGCATCCGGAAAGAGCCCGGTCGTGAACAAGGCGATATCGCCGATCTGCCGGAATACCGTCGGCCGCAGCGACGCCTCGACCAACCCGGCCAGCTCCATCATGTCGTCAATACTGTGCGTGTGTAGCCGGCGCACGTCGCGCGACGGATGGGTGCGGCGGACCGTCAGCGTCTCAGCGCGTTCGAACGACACCAGGAGCTCGACCAGATAGTTGAACATCTCGTCGACCGCGAGGAGCTCGTGGACGATCCCCGCATCGAACACCACCAGGCGGCCGCCGGAATCGACCCGCTCGACGGTGTAGGGAACGGTCGCCAGGTCGGCCCGGATGGCGCGGAGCAGTACGGTGAAGAGGAAGCGCGGGGAGAGCTCCACGATCGTGTGATCGTCGGCCATCAGCGCGGCCATCACGCGCCTGTCGTCGGTCCAGGCGTCAGCTTGCGCAGGATCGGCGCGCCAGCGGCGTAGGTGTGCCCCCGCGGCACGGCTATCGCCCTGCCCAATCACCCGAGCCAGAAACTGCAGGTCCGCGTGTGTATACCGCATCGCCGCCACCTGCTCAACAGACAGACTTACCGCGCTGCGATTGTACCCCGTATCCCTACTATGCCCCAACGACACCCTGGGCCCACCCGCTGCGGCTTCCCGAAAGCCAACCGCCACGGTATAATCGTCGTGCTATGAAGACGACCGCCAGCCGGAGGGCGATCGTGGCGCTGCTGGTCGCGTTGACCGTTTCGGGGGCCGCGTCCGCGCAGGCCGTCACGGTCGACGCGTTGATCGCCCGCCTTGTGACCGAGCCCAACACACAGCCTTACCAAATGACCGCCGAGTTCACTACCCGTGCGACCCTCAACATGTCGACGGGCAAGTTCACGGTGGTCGCTGTCGGGACGATGCTCGAGTCGCGCGCGGCCGGCCCTGACCCGCGCCGTCGCAAGGCGACGATCACGAAAATGGACGTCCCCCTCCTCCTGCGCCCGTTCTCGAACTCGATCCGGCAGACCTTGACCGACATGGTCGAGACAGAGCGCAGGTTCGCCGAGTTCGTCCCGTTGTTCGACCTCTTCATTCAACAGGAACTCGGCGGCAGCCGGTTTGTGCTCGGCGGCGTGCGCCAGGACATCGTCACGGAGGTCATGACGAAGTACGGGCAGGCCGCGTACACAAAAGACCCCCTCGCCCGCCGCGCCATTGCCAAGTGGCTGTTCGCGCCGAGCCAGCGGGCCTCGATCGTGCGTGGCGGCCACTCCTATGCCGTCTCGGCCCTGGTGGACGAGGCGGGGTTGGTCCATCAATTGACGCTCTTCTATGAGTGGGGCGTCCTCGGAAACCGGTTCTCGTTCGTCACAATCGGCGGGCGGTCGTTCTGGCGGGAAGTGGTCGGTGACACGTCCACGGAGCTGACGAGCATCGGCCGCGTGGACGGGGTGATCGTCATCCAGTTCTCCAACCACTGTCTCAACTGTCCGACGCGGTAAGCCTGCCACAGCCGCCCCCCTTCACCGCGCTCGGCGCAGGTCGAATATCGCAAAGAGCCCGCCCACGACAAACGGCACAGTGGCAAAGCCCCCGACCAGGACCCGCGCCTCGGGTCGCGTGAGACCGGCTCCACCCAGCAGGAGCACTGCGGTCACCAGGACGTAGAAGACGAGCCGCCGCGAGCGGCGCAGCCGGGGCCGTGCCGCGAGGTACGCGCCGAGCAGGGCGCCCGCGCCCGCGGCTCCTCCGAAAACCATGGCCGCCCCCATGAGCCCCAGCACCCCCGCGACCGCATTCATCAGGTGTCCGGGTGCTCATCGATGTCACCGAGAGCGGCCACCACCTGCTCGGGCGGCCGCCAGCCGAGCCGGAGGCGAAACGCGAGCCGGCCGTCGGCGGCCTCGAAGAAGCGCGGGGGCGCCTGGCATCCCAGCTGACGGATGCGGAGCCCCAGCCGATCTTGGAGTTGCCAGCGCTCGACGTCCGTCCTCGGCTGGTAGCGCGTGATCACGTCCAGCATCAGGAGACCCCGGCGTACGACGGCGATGACCGCGTCCTCCCTATCGCCCGATGCGGAGGACACGATCCGCCAAACCGCCGTTGCTGGTCGTGACGTAGACCGCCCCATCCGGCGCCACGATGGCATCACGCAGACGGCCGTACGTATTGGTGTAGAGGCGCTCCTCGGCCACGACCTGATCCGACCCCGGCCCCGCCAGGCGCAGGCGGTGCAAATGGACGCCGCGCAGGCAGGTGAACAACAGATCGCCGCTCCACTGCGGGATCAACCCACCGGTCACAAACGTGGCCCCCGACGGCGCGCAGGTTTCCGGGTTGAACAGGTAGAGCGGATCCACAAAGGCCGGATTGTTCCCCCGTCCCTGAATGATCGGCCAACCGTAGTTACGCCCCGGTTGAATGCGATTGACCTCGTCGTTCGACGACTCCCCATGCTCCGTCGCGTAGAGTGTGTTCAACGCGTCCCAGGCCAGCCCTTGAGGATTCCGGTGCCCGAGCGTGTACACGTACGAGCCGGGCGTGGGATTATCGTTGGGGATACCGCCGGTGCGCGTCAACCGGAGGATCTTGCCGGCGAGTGAGCCCGCGTTCTGACTCAGCGCGGTATTGTTGACGTCGCCCGTCGTCGCGTACAGCATGCCATCGGGCCCGACCTTGAGGCGACCGCCGTTGTGTCTGGCGGTCGAGGCAGGAATGTTGTCGAGCACGACCACGTCTTGCGCCGCCGTGTTCCCGGTGACGACGAGCCGCAGGATCCGATTGACCGGACCGGGCGCGGTCACGAAGACGTAGAGAAACCCGTTCGTCGCAAAGCTGGGGTCCGCGACCATGCCCAACAGGCCGCCCTCCCCAGCGTTGGACACGGGCAGGGTGATCACCGGGGCGGCCTGCAGCACGTTATTGGCGATCACGCGAAGCCGCCCGGGGCGCTCCGTAAAGAACAGGCGCCCGTCCGGCACAAAGGCCATGGCCCAGGCGATCTCGAGCCCGCTTGCCAGCACGGTGACGGATGGGGCGAACGGCGCCGGCAGCAGCCCGACAACGCCACAGCCGGCTACCGCGGCCGCGACGGCGACCAACGCAATCGCGGACATGAGCCGCCGCGGCATCACGCGACCCCCTCCCCCGCCACCTGGAGAACGGCCGCTCCGCGCAGCACGCGCTCTTTCAGCCGAAGGAGAACCTGGTTGGCGGCCTCAAGTGGGAACGTTTCGACTTCGACATGGACATGGATCTGCGCGGCGAGCGCGAGGAACTCGGCCGCGTCACGCCGGGTGAGGTTGGCCACACTGCGCAGCGTGCGCTCACCGTAGATCGCCGCGTACGGCAGTGCCGGGATCTCATCCAGGGTGACGGCGTTGATCGCGACCACCCCGCCGGGACGCACCGCGGGCAGGGCCTCGGCCACCACAGGGCCCGACGGCGCGAACACGATGGCGCGATCCAGCGGCGCGGGCAGTGCCTGCCTCGGTTCCCCCACCCAGACCGCTCCCAGCCGGCGGGCGAGCGCACGGTGGTCCGCTCCCCGGGTAATCACCGCCACCTCACACCCCCACGACCGCGCGACCTGGAGGGCCAGGTGCGCAGAAGCTCCAAACCCGAACAGCCCCACCCACTCGCCCGGCGCGACGCCGGCCACGCGCAGCGACCGGTAGCCGACCACGCCGGCGCAGAGCAGGGGCGCGGCCTCCGCATCGCGGAACCGCGCTGGGATCGGCTGGGTGAAGTCGGCGCGGGCGACGGCCCATTCCGCGAAACCGCCATCGATATCGTACCCGGTGAATCGCGCGTTCGGACACAGGTTCTCGTCGCCGCGGCGGCAGGCCGGGCAGGTGCCGCACGTCCACCCCAGCCAGGTGACGCCGACCCTCGATCCAATCATTCCCGCTTCCACGCCGGGGCCGACCTGGGAAATGACTCCCACGATCTGGTGCCCCGGGATCACCGGCGACCGATGCGGGGGAAGATCACCTTCAACCAGGTGCAAGTCGGTGTGACAGACGGCGCAGCACGCCACGCGGATGGCCACCTCGCCCGGTCCCGGCACCGGAACCGCGCGTTCGGCGAGCACGAGCGGAGCCTGCTCGACCGGTGCGGGCGCTGACAGCATGGCAGCCAGCATGGTGCGGCTACACCACGCGGGTTTGGACGATCTCGCCGCCGGCAAAGCGGGCGATGCGATCCGCGGCGACCCGGGTGTGGGATTCCAGCGCCTGTCGCGCGTACGGGCCGGGGGCATAGATCAGCATCAGGCACCGCCGGGTCTCGAGTGTGATCATCGTCCGCTGAGAATCGCTGGTAGGACTGCCACACGCGCCGTGATCGTCCGCGGCGGTCAGCCGCCCTTCGACACTGTACCAGCCCTTGCCGATCGCCTGGTACCCTTCGCCCACCATTCCCCTCCGCAGCACGATGGGGCCGGCGACCCGGTCCACATCATGCAGCCCGATCGGCAGCAGGAACTCGAGGGAGCAGAGGTTGTTGATGTCCACGAGCGAGTTGATCTTTGGCAGCGGATCGCCGCGCAGCACCCGTCGCAGAAGGGCCTCGGACGACGGACGCAGCTTCGTGGGATCCACCCCAATGCGGTGGTAGAGGTCGCGCGCCGCCCGGAGGCCCTCGATCTCGCCGGGGGCCTGGCCGGCGTGCGCGCCGCAGAGGCGCTCACTGACCTGCTCGATTTCACGCCACAGATCGGCCTGGTGGGCCACGACCGAGACCCCGGAGGCCTCGACGGCAGCGATCGTGACATGTGCAGCCACCGAGGGGTCGAGCCTGACCTCTGTCATCTCGCGCAGATCCGCGTCATGCGGGCCACCGCTGTCATCATGCACGCCGGGCCGCAGTCCATCAAGGGACCAGGAGGCTCCGGACCCTCTGGCGGCGTAGTGGAGAGCCATGCCCTCCTCCACTCCCAGCGGGGTACGCGTGGGCTGTTTCGCCGCGGTCGCAGCCGCACTCCTGGCGACGGCGTGCAGCCGCACCGGCACCACGCTGCAACCACACGCGAGCGAGCGATTCGGCTTTGTCATCTCGACGCCGTCGTCATGGGCGCGCGTTGAAACGCAGGACGGACAGCGGCAGTGGTTCGTCCCGGCCGCGCCACCCGCCGGAGAACTGCCCGAAGGCACCGCAGCGGAGTTCATCGTCGTGATGTCGCTGGAACAGCCAGGTCCACTGTCCGAGTTCGAGGTCCGCCGTCTGGCGATGAGTCTCCTGCCCATGCACGGTGTTTCGGGCTTCCAGCGCACGGCGGCGAGCACCACAGAGGTCGCCTGGTATCGCTTCGAGTTGACGGGATCAACCGCCGGGCGCGAGTGGGCCTCGGTGGGTTTGCTCGTCAGCGGAGCCCGGCGGCTCCACTACGTGGTCTGCGCGGCGCCTCTGGGCGACTGGCGGACCCGTCAAAAGGTCTGCGATGATGTACTGCGCTCGTTCAAGCCGGGCCCGCAGTCACCATGAAGGGTCAGGACGCCACATGCCCATGACCAGCAAAGAGAAGCGCGATCTACTCCGCACGGTCGGTCTCTTTGCGGAGATGACCGAGCGCTCGCTCGCCGCGATCGCGGCCAAGGCCGTGGACATCGACTTTGCTGCGGGGCAGTACATCGTCCGACAGGGACAGGTGGGCACCGGCTTCTACCTGATCACGAGCGGCAGGGCGAAGGTCGTGCGCAGCGGCCGGGTGCTGGCGAGACTGAGCCCGGGGGAGTTCTTTGGCGAACTGTCAGTCCTCGATCAACTGCCCCGTACCGCGCACGTCATCGCCGAAGAGCCCACGTCCTGCCTGGCACTGGCATCGTGGGACTTCTCGAAGCTGCTCGAAGAGAATCCCCAGATCACCATGGGCCTGCTCCGCGAGGTGGCCCGGAGGCTGCGCGCGGCCGACGACTCCCACCGGCACTAGTTCTCTACCGGCCCCAGGTCTTGGAGCAGCGAGGCTAGCTCGGCCCGCTGCTTCGCGCCTTCGAACGCCAGCAGGGGATCGGACGGCAGCGCGTGCTCGCTCACGCGGCCATCCTTCCGAAGGTAGACCGTGGGGTGGTGGTCACCGTTTGCGTCGAGCTCCACGGTGACCGCCGCCGCGTTGGGACCCGCGGCGTCGACGTACGCGGCCAGCGGCACGATGCCGTCGTCTACCCAGCCCGCCGCGGGGTCGAGGGTGACGGCACGCGCCAGGTAGGCCTGCTGGTTCCAGAGCTCCGGCGCCCGGGTCGCTTCGTCTAGCACGAAGCCAATGACGCCATTGGCTCCGAGCGCCGGCCTTGGGATCGCGACCCCAAAGTGGGTGCGGGCCAGATGGGTGGCCAAGACCCGTGCGTTGTGCCGGGCGCCGGCGACGCCGGCGGAGTTGCCGGACGCGCCGTGCTTGCGGATGCCAACGGCGCCCTGCGTCACCGCGCCCGCGAAGTAGATGCCCGGCAGGGTACTGCTCTCCCAGTAGGGGGTCTGCCGCGGCAGCCGGCCTTGGCTGAACGTCGCCACGCCGAGCGCCGGCAAGTCCGCCAGCGGGGTCGCGAACCCAGTGGTCGCGATGACCTGGTCGACCCTGAACTCCAACGGTCCCGTCCGCTGACCGGTGGTGAAGACGCGCCAGTCGTCCGCCGTGCGCTCGATGCGATCAATGGCGGCATCGAGGATAAACACCCCGCCGCCCATGACATAGTCCTCATACGGCACCAGGTACTTCGCCCGGACACCGGCGCCTGAGGTGAAGACCGACATGATCGGGGGACGCGGCGAGCCGAGCACGATCTGCCGGGCCCACGGCAGGAGTGCATCGGCGATCTCAAACCCGGAGTTGCGCTTGCCGATCAGGAAAACGCGCTTCCCGGCCAGCGCCGTCACAGGCGGCGTGTCCACGTAGTGCGGCACCGCGTCGATCCCTGGGATCTCCGGTTTCCACGGTTCGGCCATGCCGATCGCAAAGACAACAACTCGACTCTGGTACAGCCCGTCGGTCGTCTCCAGCGCAAACCCGCCGTCGTCGCGCCGGGTGGCCTGCCAGCGGCAGTCGTAGCGGACCTGCACGCCGGTTCGCTCGGCAAAGGCCTCCAACCCGTGTGCCATCTCGGCCCTCAAGGGGAAGTACGATGTCCCGTCCATGAACTCGGGGACCGTGGAGCGATGCGCGGGCTCGTCCCCCACAAGACTGTTCCAATCGTACCACTCGTATGGACGCGTGTGCCGTTCGGCGAGCGCGTAGGGCTTTGTCCACGTATTGAGACGCTGAAAGAGCGGGTAGCGTCGAAACATGCCGCCGGGCGCCGCGTCGGCCGAGAGGACCGCGTGCTCAACCCCCAGGCGCCGCAAGAAGTAGCTGACCTGGAGTCCGCCCGGACCGCTTCCAACTACGATCAGCGGATAACGGCCGGGAGGATGAGGCCGATCGGTTAGCCGCGCCATAAGTTGGCGGTACGCAGTCGCCGGGCCTGCGCCTGGAGGATCCGGTACATGACCCTCGGGTACGTGATGAGGAAGTGCTCGGTCTCCGGCCCGGCCAGGACCATGCACCGCAGCGGACGCAGTGCGACGACATCGGCCGTCGGCGCTTCGCCAAGCAGGACCGACACTTCGCCAAAGAACTCCCCACGGGCCAGCGTGGCCCGGGTTTCCCCGTTGATCTTCACCGCAGCCTCGCCCTCCAGGATCACGTAGAAGTTCGAGCCGGTGAAGCCCTGGCGAAGAATACGCTGGCCTTCCGAGAACCACTCTTCCTCAAAGGTGTGGGCGGCGGCGGCCAGCTGAGGACGGGAGAGATCGGCAAACAGTGCCAGGCCGGCCATGGTATCCACAATCTCGTCTCTTGCCACCACTCCCACCCCGCTTCCGCTTGTGGTCCTGCCAGCGCTTATCGAAACAGCAGCCCTAGCGCCATCGCGAATCCGAACCCCGACGCCTCCTCGAGCAGCCGACCCCGCGCGCGGTCGGCACGTGCCCAGGCGACGACAAACGGGATGGCGCCCACCAACCACCACATCGGGGCGGCGAAGAGCACCAGCGAGATGGCCAGGGCGCGCCGCGCTAGACCCGCAGTCCGCGGTCCCGGCGACAGCAGTTCATCCGGATCGGGCCGGGTGCCGAGTGCCACCGCAATCTGGTAGATGAGGATCGCGCCGGCAAAGGTCGCCGCCACGTAGGGGACCGCGTAGTACATGGCCGAGACCAGCCCGTCGGATCCGTAGTTCACCTGCCGGCCCAGCGGCAGCCCAGCGATGAGCACAACAAGCGCGAGGGCCCCCAGGTGGAGGACTTGATCGAGCAGGAACAGCGCGAGCGATGCCAGCCCCGTGGTCTGGCGGCTGCTCACTTTCCACCGATCGATAGCGTAGTGGACGACCGCCGATAGCGGCAAGATGATCCACCAGCGCGGCAGGAACGGTGCGGCGATCGCGGCCGTCACCAGGACGTGAATGCCGGAGTGTATCGCGAGCCCGACCGGCCGGCGCTTGAGCACGACAAGGGCATACGGCTGCAGGATGAAGTCAGCGATCAAGTGCGCCAGCACGAGGTACAGCCATGCGGTCAGGGGCTCATCACCTCAGTCTCTCCAGCGTGCCTCGATAATCCGCCGTCCGCGCAGCCTTGTCCTGCCGGCCGCGGCCCGGCACCGACGCCCGCCGTACGGGACCACCAGGATTCGTTCTCCGGACCGTCCAAGTGTCTGTAGGCAACGGCGTACCCACGGAGGGGTTGATGCTTTCGCGCGCGGAACACGGGTGTCTGGTCCTTGCCGACATCACGGGCTACACAGGCTAACTGGCGGGTAGTGAGCTTGAGCACGCCCAAGACGTCCTCGCCGACCTCATGGAGACCGTGCTCAAGGCGCTCAGGCCCACGCTCCGCCTGGCTAAGCTTGAGGGTGACGCCGCCTTCGTCTTCGCCCCGACCGAGAAGATCGACGCGTCGATGCTGCTCGATACTATCGAGGGCTGCTACTTTGCCTTCCGACGTCGCCTCCAGAACATCCGGCAGGCGACGACCTGCATGTGCAACGCGTGCGTCTTGATTCCCAACCTGAACCTGAAGTTCTTTGCGCACCACGGAGCGTTCGTCAGGCAGCGCATCGCCGGGCGTGAGGAACTCGCCGGCACCGACGTGATCCTGGTCCACCGCCTCATGAAGAACTCTGTTGCCGAAGCCACGCGTCTCCAGGCGTACGCGCTCTTCACTGCGTCCTGCGTGGCGGCGATGCGTATTGACCCCTCGGCCCTTGAGATGCGCGAGCACCAGGAGACCTACGAGCACATCGGCGAGGTTGCGATGTGGATCCATGATCTCGAGGCCCGCTGGAAGCATGAATTGGAGCATCGACGCGTCCTCATCGAGGTGAACGATACCGAGACCGTGTTGGAGACGATGCTCCCCGCCCCACCGCCCGTGGTCTGGGAGTACATGACCGACCCGGCCAAACGCATGCAGTGGCAGGTGGGGACCGACCGGGTGGATCAGGCCAATCCTGCGGGCGGCCGCCGGGGAACCGGCACGACCAATCACTGCGTCCACGGTCCCGGCGCCATCGTCGAAGAGATCCTGGACTGGCGACCGTTTGAGTACTTCACGATCCGCGCGACCGTCCCAGGGCTCGGGCCGACCACGTACACGATCTTCTTCACTACGGAGGGAGCCGGTACCCACCTGCAGTTCCGCCTGAAGAAGCTCAAGAACCGCGAGCAGCGCGACCTGTGGACTGGGGGCGCCCGCGAGCAGTGGCTCGGCGGGCTGGGCCGGTGGTTCGAGCGACTGGCTGAACTGCTGACGGCGGAGATGGCGGCCCGTGAGCCCGAACCGCCGGTCCCCGTGTCCCGGCACTCCGCACCGTCTCATGGCCACTGACACACTGGCCTGCTGGAACTGCGGGTTCGCGAATGCCTCCGGCGCGAAGTTCTGCGCCAACTGCGGGAAGCCCCAACGCAGCACCTGCCCGGAGTGCGGCGCGCCTGCCGACCAGGAGGCCAAGTTCTGCGCCAACTGCGGCATCCCGCTCGCCGCATCGCCGAAGGGCCTGGGCGAGGTGGGATCTGTGCTCACGGCGGAGGCCCGGAAGGTCATCACGGTTGTGTTCGCCGACCTGGTAGGGTCCACGGGGCTCACTGAGCGTCTGGATCCCGAAGAGGCACGTGAAGTCGTCGGGGCATTCTACAACGTCGTGCAGCATTCGGTGGAGCGCTTTGGCGGCAGCGTTGCAAACCTGCTGGGCGATGCGGTGCTCGCGGTTTTCGGTCTTCCCGTCGCCCATGAGGACGATCCGGAGCGCGCCGTGCGCGCCGGCCTCGCCATCCTGGACGCGATGCCGGTGCTCAACGAGCACCTGGCCTCCGCCCACGGCTTGCAGCTGGCGGCCCGCATCGGAGTGAACACCGGCGAGGTCGTGGCCGCTTCGGGTTCGACGTTCGACCGCGACTTCCTCATCTCGGACGCGGTGACCACGGCCGCCCGCCTGCAGCAGACGGTCTCGGCCGGCCTCGCGGTCGTTGGAGAGCGGACCCACCGCCTCACGCGCGATGTCATTGAGTATCGCGACCTGCCGCCTCTTGACATCAAGGGGAAGACAGCCCCACTGGCCGTGTGGGAAGCGGTGGCTCCCTTGCCGGAACGCGCCGACATACGCCGGATCGTCGCCCCTCTGGTCGGCCGGCACGGCGAACTGGGGCTGCTGCGCGGCTTCTATGAGCGCAGCCGCGACGAGGCGCTGGTCCACCTGATTACCATCGTTGGACAGCCCGGTGTGGGCAAGAGTCGCGTGCTGCGCGAGTTCCTGGCCGAAGTCCGCGACACCGATCCGCAGCCGGCCGTGCTGCGCGGCCGGAGCCGTGCCTTTGGCAGCCAGATCGGCTATCACGCCTTGCTCGACATCATCCACAACCAGGCGGGCTTGATGGAGACCGATCCGCCCGACGCGGTGGGCACAAAGGTGGCGGCCTGGCTGGCCGACCAGGGTGTGCCGCACGAGGTGTTCGACGGTCTCCTGCTCACCTTCGGCGGAGCGGGTACCGTCGGTGTGGATCCCGGCGAGGCTCGGAAGCGCCTCTTCGACGCCTGGCGCAGGCTGCTCATCGCCCTGACGGCAGACCACCCGGTCCTCGTCGCTTTGGAGGACGTCCACTGGGCGGACGACGGGGTGCTCGACCTGGTCGAGTGGCTCGCGGAGCACGTCGAGTCAGCGCAGCTGCTCGTCGCCTGCATCACGCGTCCGGAACTGCTGGAGCGGCGCCCGACGTGGGGAGCAAGGGCGCGCAATCAATACCGGATGAACTTACAGCCCCTACGGTCGCAAGAGGTCGAGCAGCTCGTCGCCTCCCTAGGCAGCCAGGGGCTGGGCACCGACATGCGGCGAGCGATCGCGGAGCGCGCCGGCGGCAATCCCCTCTTTGCCGAGGAGCTCGTGCGCATGTTACTCGAAGGCAGCGGTCCGGGGGCCGCGATTCCGGAAACCGTACAGGCGGTGCTCACGGCACGCATCGACCGCCTCCCTCCCGTGGAGCGCCGAGCCCTGCAGGCGGCCGCGGTGATCGGCACGATCTTTTGGCCCACGGCGATCACCGGCCTCGCCGGCCTCTCGCCCGAAGAAACGGTGCGGGCGCTCGATGCCCTCGTTGACAAGGAGCTCGTACAGCGTCGTCCGGTCTCGCGCATCGCAAACGAACAAGAATACAGCTTTCGTCACATCCTGACACACGATGTGGCGTATGGCTTGCTGCCGCGGGGCCAGCGCCAGCGGGCGCATGCCGAAGCGGCCCGCTGGCTCGAGATCCGACTCGGGGATCGCACGGAAGAATCGATCGAGATCCTGGCCGAGCATGTCCGACTGTCAGGAGACGATGCCCGGGCGGTGACGTACCTGCACCGGGCTGCGGCGAAAGCCTACCGACAGTACGCTAACACGGACGCGATCCGTCTGTATGGGCAGGCCATCGACGTGGCCCCAGGGGCGAGTACTCCCGACCGGGAGATGGCCGCTGTCTACACGGGACGTGGGGACGTGCACCAGCTGCTCGGTGCCTACTCGGAAGCCCTTGCCGACTTTGAGCGCGGACGGGCCAGCGCCCAAAAGGCTGGTGACGCAGCGCGTGAGGCGCTCCTGGAAAACCGCGTGGGCCTGATTCACCATCGGCAGGTGCGTTTGGATGAGGCCGAACGCCACTTCTCCCGGGCCGCAGACCTCGCCCGCGCGGTCGGCGATCAACGCACTCTCGCCCTCTCACTTGTGGACCTGGTAAATGTCCGCTGGGACCGCGGCCAGGTGGGCCCTGACGATCCAGCGCTCCGCGAGGGCATCGCGTTGCTGCGAGCCTCCGGCGATCTATCCGGCGTGGCGCGCGGGCTCAACCTCCTATGCATGACGCAGTTCTCGGCTGGCAACGCTTCTGCGGCTCTGGCGGCCGCCCAAGAAGCACTGTCCGCCGCGCGCGGCGTCGGGGACAAGTCGCGTGAAGCGACAAGCCTGAGTTATATGAGTTGTGTCACCCTGTTCTGGGCGCACTTTGACGACAGTTTGACGCATGGTCGCGAGGCGATCGCGCTGGCGGAGGAAATCGGCGACCGCCGCCGCATCGCCTACGCGATGAATTTCGTCGGGCGTGCCCTGGTCTCACTCGGGCAATGGGGCGAGGCGCTCCGGTCGCTCGAAGGGGCGCTCCCCAAAGTCTACGAGGTCGCGACGTTTCACGTCCCGTTCGCGCTTGCCGCCCTGGCCACGTTGTATTTCGAGCTCGGCGCCGCTGAGCGGGCACAGGCCACGATCGGCCAGGCACCGGACGTGGCAACCCACCATCCCTCATGGCGGGAGACGCTCGTCACCGCCAGGCTGTTGCAGGCGCGATTGAACGGCGACGCGGCGGCCATCAACGCCCGGCTCAATGAGTTACAACACATGCCGACCGGACTCTTCGTGCCAGACGACGGCGAAGCGATCCTCCCTGCCGGAGAGGGATTCCTCGAAGTTGGGCGTCACCACGATCTGCGGCGCTTCCTCGACGCCCGCCGCGAGAGCGTGCGGAAGTTCGCCGCGCCGTCACAACTGGCGGGGCTTGCGCTCGTTGACACGCAGCTGGCCTTGCTGGAAGGCGATGCGAAGGCCGCACGACACGCCATCGACACGGCACTCCGTCACGCTCAGACCAATGGTGACGTCATCATCACCCGGCGAGCGCTGGAACTCCGCCTGCAGATGCTCGGCCAGGCCGAAGACCGGGCCGCGCTTCACGCGCTGCTGCTCCGTCTGGCCATGACCCTCCCGGAGGATGTCCGCGAAGCGTTTCTGGCCAGCCCCCGCGCCGCCCTGTTGCGTGACTAAACGATCCCGCCCGGGATCGCGGCTCGATCACCCAAGCAGAATCAAGGCGGTGCCGGCCAGGGCGAGCAGCGTGCCGAACACCAGCCCCCGGGGAATCGCCTCCTGGCCGTGAAGCATGATGGGACTGGCAATCAACACGATCAGCACCTGCAGATTGTAGAGGACCGAGGCGATGGCCACCGGAGTGTGCCGGAGAGCCGTCAACAACAATAGGATTGCCGCGGTATTGCAGGCCGCGCTGCCCCAGAGGTCCCCGCGCCGGAGCGCCGCACCCCGCGGCCAACGCGCCGAGTGACGGCGTATGGACCACAGCAGGTGCGCCAGCAAGGCCGCGGACGCGCCGACCGCCGCGCCCAGCACCGGTGAAGGCGTGAGTCCCAACCCCATACGGCGCACGGTGTCGCCGACCCCGAACGCCGCGGAGCTGGCGAGTGCCTGCACAAGACCAGTGGCGTCCGTGCCGCCGAACACCGACCCCCTCACCCGCTCCCTGGACCAGACGCCGATCCACAATCCGAGTGTCACAATCGCCAGGCCGATCAGCTGCGCTGCCCGCGGCCACTCGCGGAGGAGCACCAGACCGAAGAGGAGACCAAACACCGAGTTGGTGAGGCGGACGCTCGTGGACATCGACGGGCCTAGCCGCTCGATGCTCATGTACGTGAGGTTCCGGCCGACTAGCGTGCCGGCAAGCCCTCCCAGGACGAACAGCGCGATCGACGTGGGGTGGATGGGCGGCAGACGCCCGCTCCACAGCGCCCCGAGCGTGAGGGTGCCGAACACGGTCACGTTCAGGGTGATGCTGACCAGCACGCCCGCTTCTGGGGTCACGGCCGCCATGAAGCGGCGCGCCAGGACGGTGCTGAGGCCGAACGCCAGAGCGGCGCCGAGCGCGGCGAACTCCCCTACCATCGCGATGCGGAAGCACTCCGCCGACCCCTGCAAGACCGCAACGCTCGCGCCGATCTCCTGGGCGCGGGAGTCTGGTCGCGGAGGAGCGGGACATGCGCGGGTGGTCGATCCTCGAGTTGGTGGTGGCGTTGAGCCTGACGACGCTCGCCGTCACCGGGGTGACGGGGTTGCTCCGCCTCACCATGCGGTCGGCCCAAATGATCACGCACCGCCTGGATGCCCAGCAGGCCGCTCGACGCGGCATCGAGCGTGTCACGGCGGAGCTCCGCTGGGCGGAGGCGGTGCTCCCGGTCACCGGGTGCGGCGCGGCTGGGCTGTGCGCCGATCGGATCCGGGTGCGCATTCCGTCCGGCAATCCCTATCGGCGAGACCAGCCCTATGACGTGCTCTTTCAGCACAACCCCCGACAGCGTGAACTCGAGCGCCGGGTCGGCGGCACGACCAACAACCTGGCTTCGTGGATCGACCGCGTGGACATGACGTTCCTCGACGCCGGCGGCGCACCCACCGGCGTGCCCGCCGACGTCGCGCGTGTGCGCATCGCGCTGCTCGTGACGCCGCCCGATGGAGCGCCGACGGTCATCGAGAGCGAGGTCGGTCTGCGCAATCGCCGGGTGCCCTAGCGACGGACTCAGACCTGGTACTCCTGGTAGTCGGCCTCGCAGGGCGGGCCGGCCGCAGCGTGCAGGCTTCCGGCGTGGAGGTCCATGATCAGGGACGCGACCGTCTGGTAGCGCTCCCCCTCGGGCAGCGCCGGGCTGGGATGGCGGCAGATCGAGTCGGGTCGCTCCTCGTGGTCGCGCAGGATCGCCTGGAGGGTCTCCAGCGTCACGGGTCCACCGGCAGCCGCGCGCTGGAGCAACCGGTCCATGCGGGCACAGCGATGGTACGTGGAGCGTCGCTCTTCGTCGATGGGCTGCCGGACCCCAAGCCGGTCCGCGTGCAGGAAGTGGTTGGCGTGGGCGTAGACGCTGCCCTCCAGCGGCTCGGCGCTCACGGCGCGCGGCGCCGTCTCCAGATTCACAGCCGCGCCGTCTCCAGAGCCTCTAGCCTGACCAATCACAAAGTTGGCCGAACAGGACCGATCGCCGTGCGTGGCGGCGCACACGGCGTCCTCGAGCGACGGGCTGCACAGCGCGTCCCACGTGCGGAGGTGGAACGGCCGGCCGAGACGCGCCCAGTCGTCCTCCGTGGAGAGCAGCCCGTTGACCACCAGCCCTACCCCACGACTGTTCAGTCCGATCTTTCCGCCGGCGATCCCCGCCTCTGTGAAGCACAGGATGCGCAGGCCATCGGGCCGCGTCACGTGGAGCAGGAGCCCCGCGACGTCGGGAAACCAGTCCCAGTTCTGGCCGAGCCGGAGGTGGCCGTCGGCGGAAGCGTCCGGCATGACCGCAAACGCCGTGCACTCACCGGTTGGCGCCGCGAGGCTATGGGGAGACGCCTGCGCGATCCGCGAGAACTCGGTGTAGAGCAACTCGTACCGGAGATTCAGCGCGGCGACGTCAATCAGCGACTGGCGGGCCCCGTCGGCGATGCCCTCGACCACCGCGGCAAACTCGGCGCTCTGCCGAGCCACGACGGCCCAGTACCCGGCGGTCCTCCGCAACACCTCATCGCGGGGCAGCAACGCCTCGGCGGCGAATCGCCGGAAGTACACCTCGAGGTTCCGGGCGATCCGATCCGCGGCCGCGCGGCCGTGAGCCTCCCCGACGTCGCGCGCCGCACCCGACAGCCGGAGCAGCGGGAGCTCAGCCATCGATGTCGCGCTCGAACGTCAGCCACGCCGGCTGGCGCACGAACCCCAGCCGGTCGTTGATCGCGAGCATCTCGACGTTGTGCACGTCGTTCCAGGTGCGGATCTCGGTGTAGCCGCGCGCACGCGCGTAGGCGATGGTCGCCAGCTTGAGGCTCATCGCAATGCCGCGGCCCCGGTACGCCGGGAGCACACCGGTGATGTTGTGGTACAGGTGGGTGCCGAGGGCTGGGCGTCGGAGGTTCGCTTCCCCCACGTATGTCTCTCCCAGCGTCGCGATGAAGTACGCATCGAGCAATGCGCGCGGTGAGTCCACATTCACGCGAATGAACTCGTCGAATGGCACCGGTGTGTACGGGATCGGCGACGGGATGTCAGCGAGCATCGCATCATGCAACGCGTGAGCGCGCCGCAGCGCCCCGACGTCGCGTCGGGCTTCGTCGGACAGCGTCGTCACGACAATCCCCTGGTCCCGAACACGGACCGCATAGGCGGCAAACGGCCCTGGATCGAAGCGCGTCACGTCCAGACGGGTCTCCCAGGTCCGCATGGTCTCGCGGAATCCCCGCTGCCGCAGGAACGCAATCGAATCGACCATGGTCTCGCGTGCGCCCGCCTCGAGGTGGCGGCCGTCCTGTGCCGCGACACCTTCAAGCAGGTGGTCATGGAGCGCTGAGCCGACGCCACGCCGGCGCCACGCGGGATCCACGTAGACACCCACGCGGAACCGTGCCCGATCGAACTGGCCCGGCATCTGGTGTAAGTGCGAGTGGCCGACAATCTGCCCATCCGGACACTCGGCCACGGCGCGCACCGAGACATACCCGCCGTCCCGAAGCCGGGAGACGTCGGCGCGGAACTCTTCAAGCGTCTCCTTGTACTCGGGAAAGATCGCGTTGCCGATCTCCAGTATCCGCGACTCGTCAGCCTCTGTGGCCTCACGCACCCGGATCTGGGCGCGGGTGGAGAACCCCGCCGTCCGCTGCACGGCACAACACCTCCAGGAAGGGATGGGCTGCCGCGGCCCGGCGTGTCGGGCCGTTGGAGCGCACTCAGGCATTCAGTATACGCAGGATGACGAGCCGGCGCTATGCGCCGTCTGCGCGCAGAGCCAGCGTGGTGACCCGACACTGTCTAAGCTCAGCGATTCTGTCACCTTAAGCGTTCAGCGAAAATATCACCCCGCCTCCTGAAGTAGTCGCCGACGAATCGAGCTGGGCGTGGCCCGGCGCCAAGGATGATCGGCGGACGGGCGATAGGGTGCAGGCACGCGGCGCTCGGGTCGTGCTGTTTTGGCAGGGTGTTGCAGTGGGGCGGTGCGTGGTCGGGGCCGTGAGTACTCTCGAGCCCGCAGTGTGGCTGAGCGAGGGGAGAGTGAGGAGACCACCCGCTGAGAGGGGAGGCGGTGGCTCTTGTAGCTCGCGGACAGCGAGCCGTCCAAATGCTCGCGGACGATGACCCGGGCTTTGGCATACCTGTGTCGGCGCGGGGTGGGCCGGGAGAGCTGCAGGTCCTGCTTTGCTGACACTTTTGCCAAGGGCGCTGTTGGCTACGTTTCGAGGACCCGAGTGAGCAGGAACTTTCTCGCGGCTGACATGAACGCCGGCGTTTCCTCGATCTGTGGCGAGTGCCCGCTGTGCTCGAAGATATGAAACTCTGCGTAGGGGATAAGCCTGACCAACTCCTCCGACTCTTCAACAGGGCAGATCCAGTCGTGGCGGCCGACCCCGATGAACGTGGGGACCCGCACGTTCGCGAGGCCCGGTCGAGCGTCGTATCGCTCGTAGTCGCTGATCAGCGCCCGGCGTGTCTCCGGATCGAACGTGTACTCCGCCAGGCTCGCAGGCGCACATCCCTTATCGTAATAGTACATGGGCTGAATCGTCTCGAATAGATGTCGAAACTCAGTCGGATTCGTGATCGATCCGTCCCACAGCCGCCGGTACGCCTCGCGCATCTCTGCGGTACCCTGGCGTTTCATGTTGGCGGCTGCACGCGGCATGAAACCGCGGCTCGCCGATGTCCCCACGAGGATGAGGGCCCGAAGAGCCTCCGGGTACCGCCCCGCGTACAGGAGTGAGATGAACCCGCCTGCGGACGTCCCGAGGAGGATCGGGCGATCGATCTCGAGGACGTGACACAGGCCGTGGAGGTCTTCGACGAGTTGGTCCTGTGTGTACGTCGCCACAGGCGCGCGCGAGGAGCGGCCGTGCCCGCGGTGGTCGTAGGCGATGAACCGGACGAGATCGGCGAGCGGCGCGAACTGGGCGAGGCGTCCCGGCTGGCCCACGCCCGGGCCGCCGTGGACGAGGACGCACGGCGGTCCGGTCCCCGCCGTCTCGAAGAACAACTCGATACTGCCGACGTGAGCGATCATCGTGCACCCCTCCCTGGGGGCCGCGGCGTAGCAGGTGGATCGTTCATCATCAGACCCGTCCGAGCCCTCGCAGCCGTGGATCGAGGACGTCCCGCATCCGGTCGCCCAACAGATTGAACGCGAGCACCACCAGTGTGATGGCGACCCCGGGAATCACCGGCATCCACCAGGCCTGCCACAACAGGCTTTGCGCGCTAGCGATCATCTGGCCCAGACTTGGCGTCGGCGGCTGGATACCCAGGCCGAGGAAGCTCAGTGCGGCCTCGAAGATGATTACGACGGGCAGATGCAGGGTGCCCAACACCAGCATCGTGGGGGCCAAGTTCGGCAGGACGTGGCGGCCGAGAATGCGGGTGTCGGCGGCGCCAAGCGCATGCGCCGCCGCGACGAACTCGCGCTGGCGCAGGGCCAGCACCTCGGCGCGCACGACGCGCGCATAGCCGGGCCATCCGGCGATTACCAGCACCGCCATAATCTGGAACAACCCCGTCCCGAGCACCGCGACCACGGCCACCGCGAGCAGCAGCGTGGGGATGGAGAGCTGAGCATCGACGAGGCGCATCAGCGCGACGTCGAACCAGCCGCCGCGGTAGCCGCTCACCATCCCGCCCGTGACGCCGAGCATCATCGAGAGCGGAACGACGGTAAGGGCCATAAGCAGGGAGATGCGCAGACCGACCAGCAGCCGGCTCAAGATGTCGCGTCCCAGCTGATCGGTGCCGAGCAGGTGGACGCCGTTTGCCGTCGCCGTCAATGACGGCGGATGCACCGTGATGCTCAGATTCTGCGCGGCCGGGTCGTAGGGTGTCACGAAGGCACCGCCGAACCCGGCCGCAAAGATTATCGCCAGGAGCGCAACGCCGACGGTCCCCGACGGGCTGCGCAGGAGGCGTCGGACCGGCGACGCGCGCGCGGCGCTACGTCCCCGGCGCGGCGCTTCGAAGACGAGGGTCGACCCAGCCATAGATCAGATCCACGGTCAGGTTAACGGCGAGAAAGACGGCCGCGCCGACGATCGTGACCCCCTGCACGATCGGGAAATCGCGGCCCAGCACGGCCTGCACCGCCAGGCGTCCCATGCCCGGCCACGCGAAGATGGACTCCACGACGATCGCGCCGCCGAGCATCTGCCCGAAACTGAGGCCAAGCACCGTGAGGACCGGCAGCGCCGCGTTGCGCAGGGCGTGCCTGAACAGCACCGTGCGGGGCCTGAGGCCCTTGGCCTGCCCGGTCCGAATGTAGTCTTGGGCGAGGACCTCAAGCAGGCTCGTTCGCGTGAGCCGGCTGACCTGCGCCGCGTAGAAACCCCCGAGCACGAGCGCGGGCATGACGAGGTTTTCGAGGCCGCCGTAGCCTGAGACCGGAAGCCAGCCGAGTTTGACCCCGAAGACGATGATCAGCAGCAATCCGAACCAGAAGCTCGGCATACTCGTCCCCAGGAGCGCGGCCGTCATGGCCATTGTATCGACGACCGACCCACGCCGCACGGCGGCTGCCATGCCGAGCGCCACGCCGAGCACGATCGCCACTGCCAGGGACGCGAGGGCCAGCTTGAACGTCGCGCCGATGCGGTCGAAGATCAGTTCGGTGACCGGCAGGCCCTGTCGGTATGAGTATCCGAGATCGCCACGGACGACCCGCCCGATGAATCGCGCGTATTGCACCGAGAGCGGGCGATCCAGGCCGTAGGCTTGGCGGATTCGCTCCATGTCCTCCACGGTCGCATTCTGCGTCACGAGCAGCGAGGCGGGATCGCCGCTGACGTGCAACAAGATGAACACGATCGTGATCACGCCCAGCATGGCGACCGATGAAAGCGCCAGCCGGTGGATCAGGTAGCGGCTCACCGCCGGTTCGGCGCCCTGGGCACCTGCGATGCGAACGGCCGGATCAGCGACGTTTCCACGACGCGTCGAACACGTACACTTGCAGGTCCGGCCGCGGCGTGTACTCCAGGTCAGCGCTCATGCCGCTGGCATTGGGCGCGCCGAACAGCGTGATCGCCGGCGCCTGCTCTTTGTACATCGCCTGCAGACGCTTGGAGATGTCGCGCAGCCGTGCCTCATCGGCGGCCGCCTGCGCCGCTTCGACCAGTTCATTGAACGCGGCGTACCCGGGTCGCCACTGTGACCACTCGCCGGGGGAGTAGAATGCCCGGAGCGGAATAATCGTGCTGATTCCGAAGAAATCGGTAAATCGCGTGAACCAGCCGTCCTGCGGAAGCTGCCGCGCCAGGACGGCCTGCAACTGGACACCGATCTCCGTAATGTCCACCTTCGTCCGTACCCCCACGCGGTTCAGTTGATCAGCCACGGCGAGGACAATATCGCGGTCGCCGGGGTAGGAACCGTTCGTCCCGCTGATGCTGAAGTCGAACCCGTTGGGATAGCCGGCCTCGCGCAGCAGCGCGCGGGCCTTGTCCGGATCGTACGAGAACGGAGGAATGGACGAATCGCAGCCTTCCATCACTTCGGTGCAGAAGGTCGACACCGGCGCACCTACGTTGCGCATGACGCTATGCAGGATCGCCTGGCGGTCGATCGCGTAGTTGAGGGCCTGCCGTACCCGGGGATCGGCCAGCGGCTTGTCCTTGGGAACGTTGACCAGGTTGTAGATGACGAAGAAGACGCTCAGACTCTTGCCGACAGACAGGGTCAGTTTCGATGAGGTCCGCACAGCACTGATCAGCTCCGGCGGCAGGAGGGGAGCCAGGTGAACCGACCCGGCCAGCAGTTCCGCCACCCGCGGCGCATCGGTAGGGACGACGCGAAAGACGACCCGGTCGATCTTCGGCCTGCCGCCCCAGTACGCGGGATTAGCTTCGAGCTCCACGCGGTCATCTTTGATCCAGTTCACAAAGCGGTAGGGCCCGGTCCCCACCGGGCGGCGGATCAGCGCCTCCGGGCCGCCCTGCCTCAGGTAGCCCGGTGGCACGATCATCCCGTAGTATCCCAGGAACCGCGGCAACAGCGGCCAGGGCTGCGCGACGGTGATGCGCACGGTGGAGTCATCTACGATGCTCACCGACTTAATGAGCCGCAGGGAACCGGCGCCGGGCCAGTTCGTCGCCGGATCCAGCATCCGGTCGAACGAGAATTTGACGGCTTCGGCATTGAAGTGCTCACCGTTGTGAAACGTCACGCCTCTGCGCAGTTTGAACTCCCAGGTCGTGGGGTCCACGGCCCGCCAGGAAAGCGCAAGTCCGGGCTTCAGACGCAGGTTGGCATCCCGGTGAATCAGCGTGTCGTAGATGTTAGCCAGGACGGCAATGGTCCCGAGCGCGGTGCTCTTGGCCGGGTCGCCGGTGACAATATCGACGCCCTGAGCGACAACCAGGGTGCGGGGCGTCTGCGCCTGCGTCAGGCGCGAGCCGGCCGTGAGCACGAGCGTCACACCAACACAGAGCGCAACGATCTTCCAGATCCTGCCACGCATCAGTGCGGCACCTCCTGCTGGATGTCACCCGGGATTTCCATTTTGAGTTCCCGACCGGCCTTCAGTATACATCCTGACCACCTTCCATTGGAACGCTCCAGCCCGGCGGCCCCCCAGAAGAGCCCATTCTGCCCCTCCCGAGAACCCCACGGCTCAGAATGGCCGCGCTTGCGGCCGATTTCTCAGACACCCACCCCTTGCCGGCCTCCAGCCGGCCCAAGGGCAATCAGCCCCCTGATCATACTCCCCAGGGTGACAGAATCGCTGATCATCCACAAAGGCGCGGCCCGAGCCTTGACGGACCAGGTCCTCCGTGCTATCGTCGGCGTCGAACAAGCTCCTTTAAGCGCCGTCCCGTGAGGCGGCCAAGGAGGGTGACGATGACGACGATCCGATGGCACCCGCCCGCGTG
>Ga0187892_10003573_pt1 | contig 28109 bp, 18 predicted proteins | sample MA1701073metaG_FD_139345 | JGI IMG/M metagenome (GOLD analysis project Ga0187892, IMG submission 139345) | Bio-ooze microbial communities from a basaltic lava cave in the Kipuka Kanohina Cave System on the Island of Hawaii, USA - MA170107-3 metaG ... | reverse complement strand
CGTCGGCCGCGTCGACGCCGGCCGGGACGTACACGCTGACGCTCACCGGGACGAGCGGGGCGCTCGTCCGCTCGACGACCGCGACGCTCGTGGTTCAGGCGGCGAGCGGCGGGAGCCAGGTGCTCTCCTTCTCGGCCACGCCGAACGCGGCGATCCCGGACAACAACGCGACCGGCATCACCCGGACCTTCTCGGTCGGGACATCGATGACGATCACGAGCGTCAGCGTCTGGACGCAGATCACGCACACTTTCAAGGGCGACCTCGAGGTGTCCTTGATCGGGCCGGACGGGACGACGGCGCTCCTGCACAATCGCACCGGCGGCTCGGCCGACAACGTGACGACGACGTTCAGCATCACGACCGCGGCCGCGCAGTCGTTGGGCGTGTACAACGGCAAGAACTCGTCGGGGACGTGGACGCTCAAGGTCCGCGACCTGGCGTCGCTCGACACCGGGACGCTCAACGCCTGGAAGCTCACGTTCAACGGTCATTCGGCGCTCTCGCCCGCTCTCGCGATCCCGGACAACAACGCGACCGGCGTCACGAGCACGATGAACGTGGCCGCGACCGGTACGGTCGCGAGCCTCCGCGTGAAGGTCAACATCACGCACACTTACAAGGGCGACCTCGAGGTCGCGCTGATCGGGCCCGACGGGACGACGGTCCTTCTCCACAACCGGACCGGCGCCTCGGCCGACAACATCGTCACGGTGTACCCGGATCTCACCGCGTCCGCGCAGTCGCTCACGGCGTTCAACGGGAAGGCGATCGCCGGAGCGTGGAAGCTCCGCGTCAAGGACCTCGCGTCGCTCGACACCGGTACTCTCAACTCGTGGGAGATCGACTTCCGGACTCTGTAAGGCCGACGCGGTCGACGGACTCGCTCGGGGCGCCGCTCTCCGGCAAAGGAGGGCGGCGCCTCGCCGCGACCCCCAGCGCACTCCCGCTTGAACGTCCCGTTCATCACCCCGGGGACTCCGCCTCTCGATCGACCAATCGGGGTCGATGCCCTGCTCTTGCTCCTCTCGTCGAGCACTCGACGGGAGCAATCCGAGCGTGGGGCGCGTGGCTCCGCTGTCAATCCGGGCCCGGTGCGTTACTATGGCGGAGTGACTGAAGGAGGCCCCCATGCACGAAAAAAGCCATTGCGTTCGCGACGGCGTGTCGGCGACCGGGACGGTGGCGAGTCTCGGGTCCGAAGGCGAGAGCGGCTCGGCGGGCCGTTCGGTTCCCCGCGCCGATCCGCGCGGGAAAGAATGACCGCGCGAACGGAACGGACCCACTACCCCGAGGATCCTCTCATGCAGCCGCGGCTCTCATTCCGCCACTTTCTCTTCATGACGCTCGCCTTCCTGGCGGCGCCCGCCGCGCTCGCGATCGACGTGCCCGCGGGATTCGTCGAGGAGATCGTCGCGACCGGTCTCGATCGGCCGACCGCGATGGCGGAGACGCCCGACGGCCGCCTCTTCGTCGCGCAGCAGAACGGCGTCATCCGCGTGATCGCGGCCGACGGCGCGCTCCGTCCCGAGCCGTTCGCGACGCTCGACGTATTCGACTTCTGGGATCGCGGACTCCTCGGACTCGCGCTCGATCCGGCGTTTTCGAGCAACGGCTTCGTCTACGTCTTCTACGTGACCCCTCGAAGGCCGCCCATCCCGCCGCGCTTTGAATCGCGGCTGCAGCGCGTGTCGCGGCTCACGGCGAGCGGAGACGCCGCGGTTCCCGGGAGCGAACTCGTCCTCATCGACGACATCCCGACCGACAGCGACAGCCACAGCGGCGGCGACATGGGCTTCGGCTCGGACGGAATGCTCTACATCACGGTCGGGGACGGGGCGTTTTTCATCGGCGTCGACTCGTTCGCGCTCCGTTCGTTGAACGTGGACAGCCTCTGCGGCAAGGTCCTCCGCGTCCATCCGTCGGACGGTTCCGCGCTCCCCGACAACCCGTTCTACACGACTCCGGACGCGGCGCGCTCGAAGGTGTGGGCGCTCGGGCTCAGGAATCCGTTCCACTTCGCGATGAAACCCGGAACCTCGATTCTCTACGTGAACGATGTCGGCTGGAACTCGTGGGAAGAGGTGAACGTCGCGACGCGCGGCGCGAACTTCGGCTGGCCGTGCTACGAGGGACCGTTCCAGGACCCTCACTATCAGGGCGCTTTTTCCGGGACGTGCGCGGAGGTGACGCCGACCGCGCCGCTCCTCGCCTACGACGACGAGCAGGGCTCCGCGATCTGCGGCGCTGCTTTCGTCTCGAACGCGGCCTTCCCCGCTGAGTATCGCGGGAACTACTTCTTCGCCGACTACACGGGGCACTGGATCCGCCGCGCGATCGTGGACGAAAACGACGCGCTCCAGGGCGTCTTTCCGTTCGCGACGGGCGGCCCCGACTTCAACCCGGTCGATCTCTTGGAAGGGCGCGACGGGAGCCTCTACGTCCTCAACTTCGCGACCGAATTCGGAACGCCCTCGGGTGTCGTCTCGCGCATCGTGCCGCCGGGCTCGGCCGACTTCCCGCCCGTCGCGGTCGCGAGCGCGGCGCCGTCCTACGGCTACGCGCCGCTCGACGTCGCGTTTTCGAGCGCGGGCTCGTTCGATCCCGAGGGGCTCCCGCTCGCCTACGACTGGCGCTTCGGCGACGGAGCCCAGTCGTCGGAGGCGAACCCAGCGCACCGGTACGCTGCGAACGGGCCACACGTCGCGACGCTCACGGTGTACGACGGAAACCGATTCGCTTCGGCCTCGGTCAGCGTCACGGTGGGAAGCCTGCCGCCTCGCGTCAAGCTGCTCCTCCCGCGCCGCTCGGTCACGTTCGACCCGGACCAGACGATATCGATCGCGGGATTCGCGCGCGACCCGGACGACGGATTCATCGCGGCCGCCGACACGCGCTGGGCGGTCCTCATCCGCCACGACGATCACGTCCACCCGTACGACGACGGCGTCGGGCGGCAGGCGACGTTCGTCGCTCGAAGCCACGGCAGCGACCTCGACCGCTATCACTATGAAGTGGTCTTCAGCGCGACGGACTCTTCGGGCCTCGACGGATCGGCGCGCGTCGAAGTACTCCCGACTCCGAACCGCGCGCTCTTCGGAGGGACGAGCGCGAGCTCGTTCAGGTCGTTCCCCAACTTCGCGGGACTGCCGGACGGCGGGGTCGACGGGCTCGTGCAAAACGCGCTCGGGCAGGTGAGCGGGTGGCACAGCGCGACCGGGACGGGAGACTTCGAGTGGTTTCAGGTCGATCTCGGCGCGCCGATGTCGCTGAGGCAGGTCGCCATCGAGGCGCGGCCGGACGTCGATCAAGTGGAGGCGCGGCGATCGTTCCAGGTGCTCGCGAGCAACGATCCCTCGTTCTCGAGCGGCGTGCGCCTCCTCGCGGCGTGCGGCGCGGCGGCGTTCCCGCCCTTCACCACGTGGTCCTCGGGGGCTTTGACGCGGCTTCCGTTCCGGCATCTCCGTGTCCGGAAGACGGCGATCGAACCGTTCTTCAACTTCGCGGAGCTGCGAGCGTTCGGCGATCCGCCCATGAATTGCGATCTCGCGATCGTGGCGGTCGAGATCGACCACGATCCCGCCGATCCGGACGTCGATCCGGGGCCGGGAGTGGCCGGACGAGCGATCGACGCCGTGGTCACGATCCGGAACGACGGCGAGGCGGCAATCGAGCGGGCGACGCTCGATGTCCGTCTCGCGGTCCCGGGCGTCGCCGCGGCGCGGCGCACGCGGACGTTCAGCGATTTCGGCGGCGCGCCGGGGAGCCAATCGCTCTCGCCGCACGCGACGGGCGTGGTGCGCGTCGCGTTCGAGGCGGGCGCACTTCCCAACTGCGGAACGTACAGCATCGCCGCGATCCACAGGGCCGGCGCGCTCCGCTGCGCGGGCGGGCTCGTGGGCGACGAGGCCGCGTTCGACGACCGCATCTTCGCGCTCGACGCGATGACGCTCGGCTGTCCCTGAGAGAGAGACGGGGCGTCGCGCGAGAACACCGCGGCGGTGGACGTCCCGGCGTTTCGGTTGCTCGTGGATTGACCGGCGCGGGATCACGGCGTATCGTTTTTTCCGGTTTCGCGCGCTCCGCCTGGGGCGCCATCACGAACTCCGCCCATCCGAGGTGATCGAGCCGATGTCTGCCCTCTCCCGCACGCGGGACGGGTTCGTCGTCCTCGGCTGATCGTTCAGCCGCGCCGCCCCGTCCTCCTCGCCGGAACACACCAGACCCTTCTTCGTTCGGGACGGGAGATTCCACGCCATGTCCATGGCGGACGACGTCTTCGTGCGGCTCCGCGGCTTCGGCTTCGATTCCAACTGGCGGGCGTCCTTCGAGGCGCTCGATCTCGACGGTTGCGCTCCGGCCCGCGTCGTCTCCGACGGGCGCGACGCCTGGCGCGTCGCGACCGCGGCGGGCGAGCTTCTCGCGCGCGTCGCCGGCCGCCTGCGCCACGACGGCGCAGACCCGCCCGTCGCGGGCGACTGGGTCGCGCTCGAGGCGCGGCCGGCGGAGGGGAGCGGTACGATCCACGCGGTCCTCCCGCGCCGCACGCGCATCGCCCGCCGCGCCGCGGGCCGCGACGCGCGCGAGCAGGTCGTCGCGGCGAACGTGGACGTCGTCTTCGTCGTGAGCGCGCTCGACCGCGAATTGAACGCGCGGCGGATCGAGCGCTTCCTCGCGCTCGTCTACGAGAGCGGGGCGCTCCCCGTTCTCGTCCTCAATAAGTCGGACCGCCTCGCGGAGGGCCTCGCCGATCCGGCCGCGGTCGAGGCGATCGCAGCGGGCGTGCCGGTGCTCCGAGTCTCGGCGCTCTCGGGCGACGGCGTCGCGGCGCTCGAGGCGCACCTCGCGCCGGGGAAGACGGCGGCGCTCATCGGCTCCTCGGGTGTCGGCAAGTCGACGCTCGTCAACCGCCTCGCGGGCGCGGATCTTCTTTCGACCGCGCCCGTGCGCGAGGACGACGACCGTGGCCGGCACGCGACGACCGCGCGGCGGATCGTCCGCCTCCCGTCCGGCGCGCTCCTCCTCGACACGCCGGGCCTCCGCGAGGTGGGACTCGCGGGCGGCGCGGAGTCCCTTTCGCGCGTCTTCGAGGACGTGGCGGAGATCGCCGCGAGCTGCCGCTTCCGCGACTGCCGCCACGAGGGCGAGCCGGGCTGCGCGGTGCGCGCGGCTGTGGAGTCGGGCCGCCTCGACCCGGACCGGTTCGAGAGCTACCGGAAGCTCGAGCGCGAGGCGGCGTACGAGGTGCGGCGATCCGACCCGCTCGCGCGCGCGGAGGAGCTTAAGCGGTGGAAGGTGCTCTTCCGCGAGTATCGTCGGCGGCAGGGGGGAGGGAGGGGTAGCGGAGATTCCCGCGAGTGATGGAGCTTGACCCGCGAAAGTAAGCGTAGTACTATTCTGTCGATTCAGTATTACAAGGGGCCACAATGACTACCCTTTCTTTGAAGCTGCCGCCGGCCCTCGAAGCGCGCCTCGCTCGAACGGCGCGCTCGCGAGGGATCAGCAAGTCGCGTCTCGTTCGCGAGGCGATAGAAGCTCACCTGTCACGAGTGCCGGAGAAGGGCTCTTGCCTCGATCTGGCGGGCGATCTCGCAGGTTCCGTGAGAGCGGCGCCCGACCTCTCGTCGAATCCAAAGCACATGCAGGGCTACGGCAGGTGAGGAAGGGCACGGTCCTGCTCGATACGGGGCCTCTCGTCGCATTCCTGAACGTCGCCGATCCCCATCACACCTGGGCGAAAACGCACTTCGGCACGAGTTCTCCGCCCTTGCTCACGTGCGAGTCCGTGGTGTCGGAGGCCTGCTTTCTGCTCGCGCGGGCAAAGCGCGGCTCTCGCTCCGTGATGGACCTCCTTGAGCGAGGCGTAATCGCGGTAGGAATTCGGCTCGAAGCGGAGTTTCCCGCGATCGCGAGACTCATGGAGCGTTTCGAATCGGTTCCCATGTCGCTCGCCGATGCCTGCCTCGTCAGGTTGAGCGAAATCGTGGGTGAATGCACCGTGATGACGCTGGACAGCCACTTCCGAATCTACCGCCGCTTCGGTCGCCAGGTAGTGCCGATCCTCACTCCCGGGGAATAGCCAGGAGAGAGACGTTTCTCTGGCATGCTCGGTGCGTCCGAAGCGGGTTGGCTGAGTTTCTTTCTCGCACGGAGCACTCGTCTCGCTCTTTCGTCCCCGGCAGGCGTGTTCGCGAGCCAGCACACGTCGCCGAGGTTCGGCCCGTCTTCCAGGGCCATCCACTCCCGTTCGACTCGGCGCACGATGGCGTCGACGTCTCCGGGCCAGGGCCGAAACGCCCCCGTCGTCACGTCGCCGACCCTGACGAGCCCGAGTTCGAGCGCGTGGCGGATGATCGCAAGGGACAGGCGTCGCATCTCGTCACCCGTGTGCGCGCCGCACACCTCGATCGTGCAGCTCTGGACCTCACAGGCCTGGATCCAGTCGTCGAGTCCCCTGACCAGAATCTCGTCCAGAAGCGCGTCGTTCGTCGTCAAGGGAGCGCCCCGAGGTCGTCAGCTCCCGCGCCGCGCCGCGAGGAGGCGCCCGCCGCCCCCACCGCTCCCCTCCGCCGTCTCCGGGAAGTACTCCTGCAGCGCGCGCACCGTGATCCCCTGGCGCTTCTGCGCCTCGATCGCGCTCGCGGCGGCGGTCGCGCCCGCGATGGTCGTGATGCACGGGATGTCGGAGAGGACCGCGACCGAGCGGATCGTCGCCTCGTCGGTGCGCGGGCCCTTTCCTGACGGCGTATTCACGACGAGCGAGATCTGGCGGTTCTTCACGATGTCGAGGACGTTCGGTCGGCCTTCCTTGATCTTGTTGACGAGCTCCGCCGCGATGCCGTTCCGGACGAGGACCTTGTGCGTCCCGCGGGTCGCGACGATCGTGAAGCCCAAGGACTCGAAGCGCTTCGCGATCGAGACGATCTCGCGCTTGTCGCCGTCCTTCACCGAGACGAAGATCTTCCCCTCGGCCGGAAGCCGCTGCGACGCGGCCATCTGCGCCTTGAGGAGCGCCTGCCCGAGATCCTCGTCGATTCCCATCACCTCGCCCGTGCTCCGCATCTCGGGGCCGAGGATGATGTCGGTGCCGGGGAACTTGTTGAAAGGGAAGACGGGTTTCTTCACCGAGAAGTGCCGGACGTCGATCTCCTTCGTGAAGCCCAAGCTCGAGAGCTTCTCGCCCACCATGACGCGCGCCGCGAGCTTCGCGAGCGGGACGCCGATCGCCTTGCTGACGAACGGGATCGTCCGCGACGCGCGCGGGTTCACCTCGAGGACGTAGACGACGTCGTTCTTCACGGCGTACTGGACGTTCATGAGGCCGCGCACGTCGAGCTCTCGCGCGAGCGCCACCGTCTGGCGGCGGATGTCGTCCAGGATCCGGTCGGAGAGCGTGTGCGCGGGGAGCGTGCAGGTCGAGTCGCCGGAATGGATGCCGGCCTGCTCGATGTGCTCCATGATCCCGGCCACGACGACCGTCTCGCCGTCGGCGATGGCGTCGACGTCCACCTCGATCGCGTCCTCGAGAAACTTGTCGATCAGGACCGGATGCTCGGGCGACGCGATCACCGCCTCGCCGACGAAATGTTCGAGCTCGGCTTCGTCCTCGACGATCCGCATCGCGCGGCCGCCGAGGACGAACGAGGGCCGGACGAGCACCGGAAAACCGATCTTCCGAGCGACCGCGAGCGCCTCGTCGAAGCTCCGCGCGGTCCCGTTCGGCGCCTGGAAGAGGCCGAGCGTCGAGAGCAATTCCGCGAAGAGCTTCCGGTCCTCGGCGCGGTCGATCGACTGGGGGCTCGTCCCGATGATCGGGACGTTCGCGCGCATGAGCGCGCTCGCGAGGTTGAGAGGCGTCTGCCCGCCGCACTGGACGATGACGCCCTCCGGTTTCAGCGCGTCGCAGATGTTGAGGACGTCCTCGCGCGTCAGCGGCTCGAAGTAGAGCAGGTCCGAGATGTCGTAGTCGGTCGAGACGGTCTCGGGGTTCGAGTTGACCATCACCGTCTCGTAGCCCGCCTCCTTCAGCGCGAGCGCCGCGTGCACGCAGGCGTAGTCGAACTCGATCCCCTGGCCGATCCGGTTGGGTCCGCTGCCGAGGATGACGATGCGCTTCCGCTCCGAGACGCGCATCTCGTTCTCGGTCTCGTACGTCGAGTAGTAGTAGGGCGTGTAAGCCTCGAACTCCGCCCCGCAGGTGTCGACGAGGTAGTAGGTGGGCGTGATGCCGCGCTTCTTCCGCTCGGCGCGGACGGCGTCCTCGGATGCGCCCGTGGCGCGCCCGATCTGGTGGTCGCTGAAGCCCAGGCGCTTCGCCCGGCGGAACGAGTCCGTCGGGAGCTTCTCGATCCCGCGATGAGCCTTGAGCTTCTCCTCCTCGCGCGCGAGGTCGGCGATCGGCTCGAGGAACCACGGGTCGATCTTCGAGAGAGACGCGACCTCGTCGACCGAGAAGCCCGCCTTGAAGGCGTAGCGCACGTGGAAGAGCCGGTCCGCGTTCGGGGTCACGAGCTTCGAGCGGATCGCGTCCGCGTCGGGCATCTCTTCGGTGCCGAAGAGGTCGTGCCGGTCGAGCCCGAGCCCCAGGCGCCCGATTTCGAGCGAACGCACCGCTTTCTGCATCGCCTCGGCGTAGGTGCGCCCGATGGCCATCGTCTCGCCGACCGACTTCATCTGGACGCCGAGCGTCGGGTCGGCGTCGCGGAACTTCTCGAACGCGAAGCGCGGGATCTTCACCACGCAGTAGTCGATCGTGGGCTCGAAGCACGCGGGCGTCTCGCGCGTGATGTCGTTCGGGATCTCGTCGAGCGTGTAGCCGATCGCGAGCTTCGCCGCGATCTTCGCGATCGGGAACCCGGTCGCCTTGCTGGCGAGCGCCGACGAGCGCGAGACGCGCGGGTTCATCTCGATCACGACCATGCGCCCGGTTTGGGGGTGCACGGCGAACTGGATGTTCGAGCCGCCCGTCTCGACGCCGATCTCGCGGATGACGCGAATCGACGCGTCGCGCATCCGCTGGTACTCCTTGTCGGTGAGAGTCTGGATGGGCGCGACCGTGATCGAGTCGCCGGTGTGGACGCCCATCGGGTCGACGTTTTCGATCGAGCAGACGATGACGACGTTGTCCTTCCGGTCGCGCATCACCTCGAGCTCGAATTCCTTCCAGCCGTAGACCGACTCCTCGATCAGGACCTCGTGGATCATCGACAGCTCGAGGCCGTTCTCGGCGATCTTCGCGAACTCGTCCACGTTGTAGGCGATGCCGCCGCCCGAGCCGCCGAGCGTAAAGGACGGCCGGATCACGGCCGGGAGGCCGATCCTCTCGCGGATCGCGAGCGCCTCGTCCATCGTCCGCGCGAACTCGCCGCGCGGGGTTTCGAGGCCGATCCGCTCCATCGCCGCCTTGAAGAGTTCCCGGTCCTCGGCCTTCTTGATGACGTCGGCCTGAGCGCCGATCATCTTGACGCCGTGCTTCTCGAGGACTCCGCGGTCGAAGAGCTGGACGGCGGTGTTGAGCGCCGTCTGGCCGCCGAGGGTGGGGAGAAGGGCGTCCGGGCGCTCCTTCTCGATGATCTTCTCGACGACGTCGGGCGTGATCGGCTCAATGTAGGTCCGGTCCGCGAGCTCCGGATCGGTCATGATCGTCGCGGGGTTCGAGTTGACGAGGAGGACCTCGTAGCCCTCCTCCTTCAGCGCTTTGACCGCCTGGGTGCCGGAATAGTCGAACTCGCAGGCCTGGCCGATGATGATCGGGCCCGACCCGATGAGGAGGACGCTCCGGATGTCGTCTCGTCGGGGCATGGGCCCGGAATATACACGAAAACGGCGGGCGGGCCTGGCGCGGGCGGCGTGCCCGATCGTGTAGGATCGGCGCACTTCGACCGGAAGGAGGAGCCCGTCCGATGACCGCGTTTCTCTCCGCTCTCGCTGTCGCCCTCGTCCTCCCCGCCGCGCCGGAGGACGACCCGCTCGCGGGCTCCACGGTCGCGCCTGACCTCGCCGCGCGCATCTCGCGCTACGCGCCGGTCGAAGTCGTGCTCGACACGCGCGCGCTTCCGCCCGGCGACGCGCTCCTCGTGAAGACGCTCGTCGCCGCGTGCGACACGGCCGACGAGATCTTCTGGCGGCAGAACACGCACGACGGCATCGACTGGCGGAATCGCGTCCTCGCGACCTCGCGGCCCGAGCGGCGGGACCTCCTCCTTTATCTCCGCCTCAACGCCGGGCGATTCGACGTCCTCGACCCGCACGGCGCGGCGTTCCTCGGCGTGGGCGCGCGCCCGCCCGGGGGCGGCTTCTACCCGGCCGACCTCGCGAAGGAGGAGATCGAGGCCTACCTCGCGAAGCGCCCGCCGGAGGTCCGCGCCGCCATCGAGGGGCCGAACTCGGTCGTGCGGCGCGCGAGCGAGGAGCTCGTGGCGGTCCCGTACCACGAGGCCTACCCGGTCCTCGTCGAGCGGCTGGCTCGCCTCCTCGAGGCGGCCGCGGCGTCGAGCGGGCACGCGGGGTTTCGGAAGTACCTTCGCCGCCGCGCCGGCGACCTCCGGACCGACGAGTACTTCGAGAGCGACAAGCTCTGGGTCGAGCTCGAGGACCCGCCGTACGATCTCGTCATCGGCCCATACGAGACTTATCGCGACGGCCTCCTCGGCGTGAAGGCCGCGTTCGAGGCGGTCCTCATGCGCGTCGACCTCGAGGAGTCGCGCCGGCTCCGCGTCTACGAGAGCCACGTCGCGGCGATCGAGGCGTCGCTCCCGATCCCGCCGGAGTTGAAGCCGAAGCGGTCGGGCTCGCGCACGCCCATCGAGATCGTCGACACGCTCTACCGCGGCGGCGACGCGGTGCCTGGCTACCAGTTCGTTGCGTTCAATCTCCCCAACGACCCGCGCGTCCACCGGGAGGTGGGCTCGAAGAAGGTCCTCCACAAAAACTTCCTCGCGACGCGGGTCGACGTGACGATCCGTCCGGTCGCGGAAAGGCTCCTCGAGCCCGAGGTCGCTGCGCTCGTCTCCCGCGAGGCGTACTTCGACGACGTCCTTTTCCACGAGATCTCTCACGGACTCGGGACGCGAACGGTGGTCGGCTCCGACCGGTCGGTCAACGCGGCGCTCGGCGAGCACTACTCGGCGATCGAGGAGGCGAAAGCCGACGCGTGCGGGGTTCTCTGCGCGGAGTACTTCTGGGAGAAGGGCGTTCGCGATCCGTCCGGGCGCGACGCCTTCTACGCGTCGTTCGTCGGCGGAGCGCTCCGGAGCATCCGGTTCCACGACGAGGCGCACGCCATCGCCGCGCGCATGCACTTGAATCGCCTCGTGCGTGAGGGGGCGATCGCGTTCGACGCCGACGCGAAGCGCTTCCGCGTCGATCTCGCGAGGATGGCGCCCGTCCTCAAGGAGCACGCGAAGGACCTCCTCGTGATCGAGGCGACGGGCGACGCGAAACGGGCGAAGGAGTTCGCGGAGGGTCTCGGGGCGATGACGCCGGAGCTCGAGGCGGCGATCGACGCCGTCAGCGACGTGCCGATCGACTTCCGGCCCAAGTACGTCATCCGCTGACGCGTCGCCGATGGTGACGGACGTCGTCGTGATCGGAGCGGGCGCCGCGGGCCTCCTCGCCGCGGCGGTCGCGGCCGAGCGCGGGCGGAAGACGGTGCTCCTCGAGAAGAACGCGAAGACGGGGGTCAAGATCCTCGCGTCGGGAGGGACGCGCTGCAACGTCACCAACACGGCGTCCGCGCGCGAGCTGGTCGAGATCTTCGGGCCGGGGGCCGGCGGCCGCTTCCTGCGCGCGGCGTTCCAGGCGTTCGACTCGGAGGCCGTCGTGCGCCTCCTCGCCGAGGAGGGGGTCGAGACGAAGGTCGAGGACCACGGCCGAGTCTTCCCGGTGAGCGACCGCGCGACCGATGTCGCGCTCGCGCTCGAGCGGCGCGCGCGGGCGCGCGGCGCGGAGATCCGGCTCGCGTCGCCGTCGGCGGAAGTGGGGCGGCTCGCGGCGGGCGGCTTCGCCGTGAAGACGCCGCAGGGCGAGATCCGCGCGCGATCGGTCGTCGTCGCGACCGGCGGAGTCTCCTATCCCAGGACCGGCACGACCGGCGACGGCTACGCAATCGCGCGGGCGATAGGCCACGCGATCGTCGAGCCCAAGCCCGCGCTCGTGCCGTTCCGCGCGAGCGAGCCGTGGATCGCCGCGCTCCGAGGCGTCGCGGCCGAGGATCCCGTCCTCTCGCTCGTCGCGCGAGACGACGTCGTCTATCGCGAGCGGCGCGCCGTCCTCTTCACGCACTTCGGCCTCTCGGGGCCGGGCATTCTGAACGCGAGCCGCTTCGCCGTTCGGGCGCGCGGTCAGATCCGGGTCGATCTCGATCTCCTGCCGGACTGCTCCGAGGACGAGCTCGAGCGCGTCATCCGCGAGGCGGCGGCGAGGAGCGGCTCGCGCTCGCTCCGAAACTCGGCGCTCGTTCCGCTTCCCGAGCGTCTCTTCGCGGCGGTCCTCGCCGAGCGCGCGCGCGTCGATCCGTCAAGGAAGCTCGCTGGGTTGACGCGCGAGGAAAGGCGGCGCGTCGCTTCCGCGCTGAAGCGGCTGTCGATCCCGATCGACGGCACGCTTGGCTTCGAGAAGGCCGAGGTCACCGCGGGCGGCGTCTCCGTGGACGAGGTGAAGCAGTCGACGATGGAGAGCCGGCTCGTGCCCGGGCTCTTCTTCGTGGGCGAGGTGCTCGACGTCGAGGGGCCGATGGGGGGGTACAACTTCCAGGCGGCGTTCTCGACGGGCTTCCTCGGGGGGATGAGCGCGTGAGGTGCCCGGCATCGGCGGCGATGTGTGTGCTCCTGGCCGCGGTGTCCGTCCGGCCCGGAGTCGACGCGGCGAGCGGCGAGACGCGGCTCTGGTGCGCGATCCGGCCCGACGGGTCCGTCCGGGTTCACGCCGACATCGAGCGAGCCGCCGGCCAAGAGACGATCGACCTTGATTCGCTCGCCGGCGCTCTGGCTGCGGGCATCGGCACCGGGCGGACGCGGGCGCAGGCCGCGGTCGGGCGCTTCTCTTGGTCGAGCGCAGAGCCTCACCCCGGGAGGCGAGACGCCTGGCGGCTCAGCGTCCGGATCGATCCCGCGCCGCTCGCGAGCGTCTTCGCGGATCTCGGATTCGAGACGCTCGTCCTCCTCCTCGAGATCCCGTGGGCCGGCAGCGCGAGCGCGCCGGGCCGGCGGGTCATGCTCGATCCTCACGAAGGCCGGGCCCTGAAGGAAGTGCGCATCCATCTTCGCGCCGCGCCGCCGCCGCCCTTCATGATCGACGTGGGCTACTCCGCCGAGGACGCTCTTCGGCTCCTCCTCGTGTTCACGCCGTGCGTCATCGTGCCTTTCGGCGCCGGCGCCGCGTTCTACCTCCGAGCTCGCCGGCGGCTCGCGCGCGGCGCGAGCGAAGCCTGGTTCGGCGCAGTGCAGGCGATCAAGGGCTGGGCCTGGCTCGCCTGGCTCGGCTGGGCCGGGACAATCGCATTCACCGAAGTGGAGCATCTCCTCGACTTCGCCGGGCCGCCCGGGACGCGGCTCGCGGGCGGCGCGATCGTGGTGCTCGTCGTTCTTGCCGGGCCCGGCTACGCGTTCTGTTCCTATTGGCTCGCCCGGGACCTCGCTTTGCGGGCGAACGCAGAGCCGTTCGACCGCTCGGTGCTCCGCCGGATCCAGTTCTTTGGCGTAGCGGAGACGATCGTCCCGATCGGGCTCGTCGTCGCGGCCCTGTCGCTCATCGAATGGCTCGGCGCACGCGGGGCCGTCCTGCTCCTGTTCCTCGCCTGGCTCGTTCGTATGCTCGCCGCCGATCGCAGCGCCAGAGCTGTCGGCGTGGCCGCCCACGGCCTCACGTCGGGAGCGCTCCGCGACCGCGCTTTCGAACTCGCGCGGAAGGCGGGGGTCACGCTACGCCACGTCTATCTCCTCGGTGCCGAGAAGATGAGGCACGTCAACGCCGTGGCATTCGCTGGCGACGGGATCGCCGTGACCGACGGGCTTCTCCGGGACATGAGCCGGCACGAGGTCGACACGGTCGTCGCCCACGAGATCGCGCACCTTCGCGGCCGACACCGGTGGAAGCTCGCGGCGGGCGGTGGCGCGGGAGCCCTCATCGGTGGGCTCGGAGCTGGAATCCTGCTCGACGCGCTCGATCCACTCCCGGGAACGGGCGAGGTCCTGCTGGTCGTCGTTGCGATCGAGGCGGCGCTCCTCTCGGTGCGCTTCTTCTCGCGGCGTCTCGAACTCGCTGCCGATCGGGAAGCCGCGCGTCTCACCGGCGACGTCGAGACCGCGATCCGGATGGAGGCGCGTCTCGCACGGGCGGCTGGACAGCCGTTCGAATGGGGACCGATCGCGAAACTTCTCTCGACGCACCCGCCGGCAAAGCAGCGGATCGGGGCTCTCGCGCGCCGTCACGGAGTCCCTGACTCGACCGTTCGCGCGTTGACGGACGTGTCCGCGCCCGCGGAAGATCGCTACGACGAGGAGGCGGCGATCGCGACCGGCGGGCTCGTCTTCTCGAGCCCGTTCCGCACGCGCGTGGCGCTCCGGCGCCGATTCCTCGTCGCGGTGGCGACCGCGATTCCGGCCGGGGCGTCCGTCTCGCTCGCCGGCGCACTGGGTTTCGGCGGGCCTGCGGGAATCGCGACGCTCGTCCTCGGAGCCGCTGCTGCGATTTCCGCGTACCTCGCGATCGAGAACGCCGCCTGGACGTGGCCGCTCTCGCGCCTGGAGATGCGCGTGCGCCGGAAGTTCTCCGCCGAAGGGCTCGCACAGAGGGGTGTCTTCGCCGGCTTCGCGCCGGGGCGCGCGGCGCGGCTGTACGAGGTCTTTGCCGACTGGGACGCGGGCCTGCTCGACGCGGATGGGGAGCGTCTCCTCTTCACGGGCGAGCGCGTCCGTTTCGCGATCTCGCGCGCGAGCATCGTGTCTGTCGCACGCGGAGCGCGGCCACCGGGCTGGTTCCGAGCGCCGCGGATCGTCATCGCGTGGCGCGATCGCGACGGCATCGCGGGCGAGGCGAGCTTCGCGCCGCTTGCGTGTCGGACGCTCCGTGCTGGCGCGCGGGCGACCGATCGCCTCGCCGCGGAACTCGCTTCCTGGCTCGCCGCGCCCGTCGCACCCGGGCCTGAACAGGAGTCGGCGACGCCGCGCATCGGCGAGGTCACCGGCCTAAAGCCCCGCGACGTCGTGCCGATCAGGATGTTCCCCGTGGAGTTCGTGAAGTGGCTGCCGCTCGGCTTCGGTGCGCTCGTCGTTTTCGGGTTTCCAATCGCCGATCCCCTGCCGGCCGCCGCTGGCGTCGCCTCGATCGGGCTTCTTGTCACGATCCTCCGGCATCTTCCGTTCTGGCGAGAGCGCCGCCTTCGAGAAACGCACGAACCGCCCCGTTGAACTCGCCCGGCCGCTCGAGGTTCGTGAGGTGGCCTCCGCCCGGGATGACGGCGAGGCGCGCGCCCGGAACGGCGGCGGCCATCTTTTCCGACTCGGCGGGCGGCGTGAGCGTGTCCTTTGAACCCACGAGGACGAGGGTCGGGACGCGGAGCGACGCGAGGAGGGACGTCGAGTCGGGACGCGCGGCCATCGCGCGCTGCGCGGCGGCAATGCCCTCCTTCGGGTTCGCGCGGATCATCGCCTCGACGGCCGCGACGACCGCCGGGTCGGCGTCCGGCGTGAGGAGCTTTCCCGGCATCTCGCGCGCGGCGAAGTCCGCGCCCTTTTCGAGGACGACGCGCGCGAACTTCTCGCGATTCTCCTTGGCCTCGTCGCCGTCGGCGCTCGCCTTCGTGTCGCAGAGGAGAGCGGCGGAGACGGCGCTCGTGCGGCGCCGGAGGAGCGCGAAGAGGACGTAGCCACCCATCGAGAGGCCGGCGACGGCGGCCTTCTCGATCTTCAGCGCGTCGAGCGCCGCCGCGAGCGCATCGGCGACGTCGTCCAGCGTGTACGCGCTCTTCGGCACGGGGCTTTTCCCGAACCCGGGGAGGTCCGGGACGACGTGGCGGAACCCGCGGATCGCCTCGACCTGTCCGCGCCACATCGCGCCCGAGAGCGGGAACGCGTGGATCCAAAGAATCGGCGGCCCGTCGCCGGTCGCGGCGACCGAGAGCGGCCCGAGCTTCGTCGCGATGTCGGTCATGCGGAAACGGTACCAGGACCCGTTTCCGCCGTCTTGCGCCGGAATCCTCCGGCCGCCGCCGAGAGTTTTGGCGCATGGAGAGATGAGCGGGCCGGCGAGAGGCGCGGGCCCGGCGGTCACCTCACCCCCCCGACCGACCGGACGGCTTCCGGCGCTGACGGACAGGTGAAGAAAAGGAGTTCGAAGATGCGCTGCCACCACACGTTCTCGGCTCGGCGACTCGGTTTCGCGCTCGTCGCTTCGAGCCTCATGTGCCTCTGGGGGGGCCTCGCCGCGCCGGCGGCCGCCCAGGTCGTCTACCAGGCGAATCTCGACGGGAGCCAGATCACGCCGGTCGGGTCCGGCACGACCTCGTACGGACTCGGGTACTTCTACCACTACGCCGACAACAAGCTCCGGTGCGACATGTCGGCGACCGGGCTCGCGACCGTCGATCGGGCCGAGGTGCGCATGGCGGCGTGGGGGTCGGGAGGGTCGCTCGTCATGACGCTCGGCCGCGTCGGCACGAGCGCCGTGTGGCAGGGGATCTCGCCCGTGCCCCTTTCGGCCGCGCAGGTGGACGCGCTCATCCATCACCGGCTGTACGTGGTCGTCTTCACGAGCCCCGGGCCGTATCCGAACGGAGAGATCCGCGGCCAGATCGTGCGCAACATCGCCGTCAACGCGCGGTACGGAAACGTGAAGTACGTCTCGGGATCGCCCACGCCGCCGGAGAAGGTGCTGACCGTCAACGGTAGTTCGGGCCATCCTTACTATCGGGCCATGACGCGTCCCGCCGGGCCCGCCACGATCGAGATCGCGAAGCCGTCGGTCGGCGGCACCGGGCTCTACATGTTCTGGATCTTCCCCGGCGAAGCGGACATGAGCACGTTCTCGAACGCGTGGCTGAACGACGGCTCCGGCGGCGCCGAGGATCTCGGCAACGCGACCGAGTGCCTGCCGACGGTGAACACGATCACGCCGGGCATCTGCCCGGGGCCGGGTGGGTCGTTCCCGCTCGGGTTCACCTCGAAAGCCATCTACGGCGGGCCGCTCGCGTCGGCGCTGTCGGTTCCGCAGGGTGCGGCGACCGGAAAGGCGCCGGTGCAGCTCGCCGTCAACCTTCCGCCCGGCGCCTACACGATCGCGGGAATCCTCCACGATCCGTCGAAGACGAGCCTGACGCGGCGGTTCAGCGTGATGAACTCGGTCGTCCTGCACGCGCAGTGATCGGGCGACGGCCGAAACGGTACCAGGTACCGTTTCCTTCGGCGCCCTCCGCGCGAGGCGCGTCGAATGACGAAACGGTACCTGGTACCAGACGAGGTTCCTGACATGTCTATACGTGGTTCCTGAGCATCAGCTCGGTCGGGTGGGGGGAGAGGTACACCTGGTCCTTCACCCACGGGACGTCGTGGCAGCGGAGATGGTGGTTGACTAGCGTGATCGGCACGACGAGCGGCACGAGCCCGCGGCGGTAGCGGTCGGTGACGTCCACGATCTCCGCCTTGTCGTCCGCGTCGAGCTTCTCCTTCAGGAACCCCAGGATGTGCAGAAGGACGTTCGCGTGCTTCCCGCGCGTCGCCTTCACTCTCAACGCCTCCATGAACGTCGCTGAGTAGTCGCCGATGACGTCGCCCGGCACCCGCCGCGGCGTCCTCGTCCGCGCGACGAGCCGGCCCAGCGCCTGGTAGTGCTTCGGGCTGTGCGAGAGAAGAAGGTACTTGTGCACAGTGTGGAACCGGACGAGGTCCGCCATCCGCTTCGGGCCGCGCTCGAGTTCCTGGAGCCGGCGGTACGCGAAGAGCCTCTCGATGTAGTTCTCGCGGATGACCGGATCGCAGAGCCGCCCCTCCTCCTCGACCGGAAGGCAGGGAAACCGCTCCATGAGCGCGCGGGCGAAGACGCCGACGCCCTTCTTCGAGGGCATCCCGGAGTCTCCGTAGACCCGCACGCGCTCCATGCCGCAACTCGGCGAGTCGCTCTTCAAGAGGTAGCCCGAGAGCCGTAGCCCGTCGAGGATCTCGAGCCGCACGCGCGCGTACGCCTTCATCGCCGCCGTGTGATCGGAGCCCGACTTCGGCGCGACGAGGGCCGGGTCGTCCACGTCGCCCACGAGCCGGAGCGACTCGCGCGGCGCGCCGAGCCCCATCTCCATCTCGGGGCAGACCGGCACCCACTCGACCCACTCGCCGAGCGTGTCGGTGACGAACCGGTCGCGCTTGTGGCCGCCGTCGAACCGGACCTTCTCGCCGAGGAGGCAGCTCGAGATCCCGACGCGAACCTTTCCGAACGCCTTCTCCCCCCCGGGACGGGCGGCGGCTCTCGGCGTCACGGCCGGTCGCCGTACATCCGCGCGGCGTACTCGCGCACCATGCGGTGCGTGTTGAACACGGGAGCGATCGTACGGATCGAGGCCTTCATGCGCGCCACCCAACCGCGCGGGACGCCGTTCTCGTCGCGCTCGTAGAAGAGCGGCGCGATCTCGTGCTCGATCAGGTCGTAGAGCGAGCGGGCGTCCATCGCGTCCTCCTCCTCCGTCGTCCGCTCTCCGTCCGACGATCCGACGGTCCATCCGTTCTTGCCGTCGTGCCCCTCGATCCACCAGCCGTCGAGCACGCTGCAGTTGACGACGCCGTTCAGCGCCGCCTTCTGGCCGCTCGTGCCGCTCGCCTCCTGCGGGGGCCTCGGCATGTTGAGCCAGACGTCGGTTCCCTGGACGAGCTTCCGTCCGAGGTACTGGTCGTAGTTCACGAGGAACGCCGCCCGGCCGATCATCCGCGGCTCGTATTTGAGCGAGAAGATCTGCTGGAGGATGCGCTTCGCCTCGTTGTCGCGCGGATGGGCCTTCCCTGCGAAGACGAACTGCACGGGCCGGTCGGCCCGGTTGCAGATCGAGATGATCCGCTCGGGGTCAGAGAGCAGGAGGTCCCACCTCTTGTACGTCGCGACCCGGCGAGCGAAGCCGATCGTCAGGACCTCGGGATCGAGGAGCGTCGCCGCCGCCGCGACGTGCTCGGCCGGCTCGCCGATCTCGAGACGGGCCTTCCGGCTCCGCTGCCGGACGAGCGCGACGAGGTAGCGCCGCAAGCGGCAGTGCGTGTCCCAGAGCTCGGCGTCCGGGATCCGGTCGATCTTCCGCCACATCTCGGGGTCGTCCGCGCGGCTCTCCCAGTCGGGGCCGAGGTGGCGCGCGTAGAGCTCGCGGACGACGGGCGCGACCCACGTGGGGTGGTGGATGCCGTTCGTCACGTGCGTGATCTTCGGAAGGGACTCCTCTCCGGCCGTGAGGAGAGGCCCCCACATCTCCTGGCACACCTGACCGTGCCGGCGGCTCACGCCGTTCACCTTCCGGCTCATCCGGATCGCGAGCGGCGTCATGCCGAAGCTCTCCATCGGGTCCTCGGGCTTCCGCCGCCCGATCCCGAGGAACGTCGGCTTGTCGAGGCCGAGCGCCTTCCAGTAGGGCTCGAAGTACGCCGTCATCTGGGCCTCGGTGAAGTTGTCGTTCCCGGCCGGAACCGGCGTGTGGGTCGTGAAGACGCAGGCGCAGCGCACCTCGCGCGCCGCCTCCTCGAACGTGAGGCCCGAGGAGACGGCCTCGCGCGCCAGCTCGAGCGTCGCGAACGCCGAGTGCCCCTCGTTCATGTGGTAGACGGACGGGACGATCTCGAGCGCGCGCAGCATCCGCACGCCGCCGATGCCGAGCAGGACTTCCTGGACGATGCGCGTGTCGTGATCCCCGCCGTAGAGGTGTCCCGTGATCCAGCGGTCGAGGTCGTCGTTGTCGTCGCGGTTCGTGTCGAGGAGGTAGAGCGGCACGCGGCCGACCCGCGCGAGCCAGACCTGAGCGGTCACCGTGCGCTTCCGGATGCCGAGCTTCACCGTGACCGGCGATCCGTCGCGCATCACGAGCTCGAGCGGCAGGTGCGCGACGTCGAGGTCGGTGTAGAACTCCTGCTGCCAGCCCTGCCGGTCGAACCGCTGCTGGAAGTAGCCCTGGCGGTAAAGGAGGCCGACGCCGACCATCGGCAGCCCGAGATCCGACGCCGACTTCAGGTGGTCGCCCGCCAGCATGCCGAGGCCGCCCGAGTAGACCGGCAGCGACTCGTGGATGCCGAACTCCGCGCTGAAGTACGCGACGGGGCGGTCGGCGGTCGCCTCGCAGCCGGGGGGCGGCGTCCATCTCGCCCGGTTCTCGATGTACTCGTCGAACGCGCGCACGAGCCGCGCGACGCGCTCCGAGTAGATCGGGTCGGCCGCGAGCTGCGCGAGCCGGGGCTCGGGAACCTCCATGAGGAGCCGGCGCGGGTTGTGGCCGAGCCGCTCCCACGCGTCCGGATCGAGGTCGCGGAAGAGTTCCCGCCCGTCGGGCGCCCACGACCACCACAGGTTCTTCGCGAGGGGAACGAGCCCTCGGAGTCGCGCGGGCATGTCGGATCGGATCAAATTCGTTCGCTCCGGGAGAGCCGCGGGTTTTAGCACCTCTCCCATCCCCGTTTTCGGCCGTTCGAGCCGTCCGGGCTGAGTTCGCCGGGGGCTCCTCGCCATCGGGCCGGCGGGCCGCCATACTGTGGCCAAAGACGGCCATCATGACGAGCGAGCCCCCGAAGAGAAAGCCCGTGCGCCACCCGCTTCCCGAGGTCCGGTGGCCGACGCGCGAGGAGGCGGCGCGGTCGCGCTGGTTCTCTCCGATCCGGCTCGGCGCGCGCGTCGTCGCCGAGTCGCGGACCTGGGTGCCGGCGATGGTGCCGTGGCGAGCGACCGAGGAGGGGTTCGTCACGCCGAACGTCCTCGACTGGTACCGGCGGTTCTCGCGGGGACGGCCCGGCGTCATCGTCGTCGAGGCCACGGGCATCCGCGACGTTCCGAGCGGCCCGCTCCTCCGGATCGGCCACGACCGGTTCATCCCGGGACTCGAAACCCTCGTCGAGACCGTACGGGAGGCGAGCGGCGGGGCTACGCGCCTCTTCATCCAGATCATCGACTTCCTCGCGATCCGCCGCCGGCCCGAGCCCGAGAAGTTCTTCGACCGGTATCTCGCCGTCCGGCCGGAGCACGGCGAGAGGCTCGCCGAGGCGGCGGGCGACCCCGCGCTCGCGCGCGCGGGCGAGGGGGAGATCCGCGCGCGCCTCCGGTCCGCGGACCGGCCGCTCCTCGAGCGCATCCTCTCCCCGCGCGAGCTCGAGTCGCTCGACTTCGGGTACCGCGAGCGAGTGACCGACGTCGACCTCCCGCACGTTCGCGACCTGCCGCGCGTCCTTCCGGGGCTCTTCGCCGATGCCGCCGACCGCGCGCGCCGGGCGGGGTTCGACGGCGTCGAGCTGCACTACGCGCACGCCTACACGATGGCCTCGTTCCTCTCGCGGCTGAACGTCCGCGCCGACGGCTACGGCGGGTCGCTTAAGAACCGGGTCCGCCTGCCGCTCGAGGTCCTGGCCGCGGTGCGGGCGCGCGCCGGGCGCGAATACACGGTCGGCATCCGTTTCCTCGGCGACGAAGTCATCGCCGGCGGGAGCCGCATCGAGGACGCGGTCGCCTTCGGGGTCGCGTTCGCGCGGTCGGGCGCCGACTTTCTCTCGATCTCGAAGGGCGGCAAGTTCGAGGACGCGAAGCAGCCGAAGCTGGGCGAGGCGGCCTACCCGTACACCGGGCCGAGCGGGCACGAGTGCATGCCGACGGCCGTGCAGTCCGACGAGCGCGGACCGTTCGGCCGAAACGTGCCGCTCGCGGCCGCGATCCGCCGCGCGGTGCGCGAGGCGGGGTTCGAGACGCCGGTCGTGACGTCCGGCGGCATCTGCTCGTTCGAGCAGGCGGAAGCGATTCTCGAGCGCGGCGACGCCGACGTCGTCGCGGCCGCGCGCCAGTCGCTCGCCGACCCGGACTGGTTCCTCAAGGTGCGGCTCGGGCTCGGCCGTGCCGTGCGCCGCTGCATCTTCACGAACTACTGCGAGGGACTCGACCAGCGCCACAAGACGGTGACGTGCCAGCTCTGGGACCGCGAGTTCGACCCTGGGGAGAAGGGCCTCGCGCTGAGCCAGGACGGGCGGCGGCGTCTCGTCGCCCCGGAGTGGGATCAGAACCCGACGGAGTGATAGCCGCAGTCGACGTGGATCACCTCGCCGGTGATGGCGCGCGAAAGGTCGCTCGCGAGCATCACGGCCGCGTCGCCGATCTCCTCCTGGGTGACGTTTCGCCGGAACGGCGCGCGCGCGGCGACGGCCTCGAGCATCTGAGAGAAGTCCCGGATCCCGCGCGCGGAGAGCGTGTTGACCGCGCCGGCCGAGATCGCGTTCACCCGGATGCCCTCCGAGCCGAGATCGAGCGCGAGGTAGCGCACCGCGGACTCGAGCGCCGCCTTCGCGATCCCCATGACGTTGTAATGGGGCACCGCCCTCTCGGCGCCCAGATACGAGAGCGTGAGCACGCTCGCGTTCGGCGCGAGGACCGGGCGGAGCGCTCGGCAGACGGAGACGAGCGAGAAGGCGCTCACGTCGAGCGCGGTCCGGAACCCCTCGTGCGACGTGTCGACGAACTGCCCCTCGAGGTCGGCCTTGTCGGCGAAGGCGAGGCAGTGGACGAAGAAGTCGATCTTGCCCACTTTCTCCGCGAGGCCCGCCGCAAGGGCCTCGACCTGCGCGGGCACGGTCACGTCGAGCGGCAGCACGTGCTCGATGCCGGCCTCGCCGGCCAGCGAGCGGACGGCGTCCTCGGTCCGCTCGTTCTGGTAGGTGACGGCGAGCTTCGCCCCCGCGCCCTGCGCCGAGCGAGCGATCGCCCAGGCGATGCTCCGCTTGTTGGCGATGCCGCAGACGAGCCCCGTCTTTCCTTCGAGTAGCTTCAAGTCGGTGTCGCTCCGTCGCCCGGGTTCGATGGCCGCCGGACCGCGCCGCGCGTGACGCGCTCCCAGGTCCGGCGGGGTGGAGATGGTAACCGATCGGCTGACGGCCGGGAGACATCCGGCGGAGGGAAGCCGCGGCGCTCGCCCGTCCGCAGAGGGCGCCCGAAAGATACGCAACCCATTTTAGCGTAAGCACTTGACGGATTCCGCCGGGAGAGTCGGAAAAAAGGGCGAATCGGTCCGCGGCGGGCGTCGTACGATATCATTGTGATGTCAAAAAGAGATCAACCCGGAGATCCTGCGATGATCCGCGAAATCGAGCGCCAGCCGGTCAACGGCCTTGGAATGCTCATCCTCCTCCCGCTTCTTCTCGTCGGCACGGGCGTCCTCTTCGTCTTCGAGCTCATCGGCGCCATTCACGGCGAGCGGTCCGCCCTGGTCCCGATCGGGATCGGCGTCGCGTTCCTCGTCATCGTCATTCTCCACTTCGGGTTCCTCGAGGTGAACCCGAACGAGGCGCGCGTCCTGCAGCTCTTCGGCGGCTACCGCGGCTCGGTGCGAAAGCCGGGCCTCGGGTGGACGAACCCTTTCTATTCGAAGGGGCGTGTGTCTCTCAGGACCCGGAACTTCGAGAGCTCGAAGCTCAAGGTGAACGACAACCAGGGCAACCCGATCGAGATCGCGGCCGTGGTCGTCTGGCGCGTGGTCGACAGCGCGGAGGCGATGTTCCAGGTGGACGACTACTCGAACTTCGTCCACGTGCAGAGCGAGGCGGCGCTCCGCAACCTGGCGACGAGCTACCCCTACGATCAGCACGAGGACGGCGAGGTCGCGCTCCGGAGCCACACGGTCGAGATCGCCGATCGGCTCAAGGTCGAGATCCAGGCGCGCCTTGCCCAGGCCGGCGTCGAGGTGATGGAGGCCCGCATCAGCCACCTCGCTTACGCGCCGGAGATCGCGAGCGCCATGCTGCAGCGCCAGCAGGCGAGCGCGATCATCGCGGCGCGGCAGAAGATCGTCGAGGGCGCGGTCGGCATGGTCGAGATGGCGCTCCAGGGCCTCTCACGGAACAAGATCGTCGAACTCGACGAGGAGCGGAAGGCCGCGATGGTGAGCAACCTTCTCGTGGTTCTCTGCGGTGAGCGCGGGACCCAGCCCGTCCTCAACACCGGGAGCCTCTACACCTGAGGACGCCGTGGCGGAGCGGAAGCCCTTCCTACTTCGGATCGACCCCCGGATCCTCGCGGCGCTTCAGAAATGGGCGGACGACGAGCTCCGGAGCCTGAACGCCCAGATCGAGTTCGTCCTGAGGCGGGCGCTCAAGTCGGAGCGGCGGATTCCGGACCGGGGCGACGAGGCGGCCCCCGGCGGGCGGCCGGGTTCGGACTCTTGAGAGTCTTGAACCCCGACTTCTCGTCCTCCGGGCGCGACGTCCGGGTTCGATCGCGGCCGGCCGGCGTCAGGGATTGTCCTAGGCTTCCTCTTGAGCGTTCGGCCGGCGGCGAGTCTGCGTTATCTTGGGGGCGCGCGAACCGGAACCGGCGTGATCGCGCCCTCGGCCCTTGTCGTCTCCGCGGCGGGCGGCCGTCCCGGGACAGGGTCCCACGCCGGCCGACCCTCCGGCGCGCGCGAGGATGTCCCATGGCCGCGATGCTGCGAACCGCCGGACGCCCGTCCCACTGGACCGAGGAGATCATCGCGCAGGAGCTGAGCTCGGCGCTGCCCGACGACTGGATCGTCGTGCGGAGCGCCTCGTTCATCGACTCGAAGGGCTCGAGCCACGATCTCGACGTCACCGTGATCGGTCCTCCCGGCGTCGTCCTGATCGAGGTGAAGAGCTGGCTCGGGAAGATCGAGTGCCGCGCCGGCGCGCCGTGGCTCCGCAATTGCACGTCCGAGTCCTCCTGGACGGAGTTCCCGAACCCGGTCTCGTCGATCATCACGAAGCAGGAGAGATTCCACTCGCATCTCTTCGAGAAGCGAGGCCTGTCGCACGCGAGCGTCTTCGGCGTCGTGGCTTTCCACGGAAGGGACTTCGAGCTCCTCGGGGCGAAGGAGGTCCGCCGCAACGCCTACCCGGCGGCGAAGCTCGCCAAGCTCATCCTCGAGCGGCGGCTCGTTCACCGGATCCACAACATCCGCCAGCTCACGATGTCCGAGAGCCAGACGATCGCGGATCTTCTGCGCGCGCCTTCGAGCGGGATCCCCTACGTCCAGGGCTACGAGATCCGGAAGGCCGTCGAGTGGAACGACGGCACCGGAAACGTGATCTTCCCGGCCGTCGAGATCATCTCCGGCGAGGAGCGCCGCATCGTCTTCACGCCGGGGCTCCTCGACGCGGCGGAGGGCGGCACGGCGCGCCGCGAGGCCGTCGCGCTCTCCCTCATCAACAATCCCCAGGTCGTCCGCTACTTCCACGCGTTCCGCGACGTCGACTACGACGACGCGCTCGTCACCGTCACCGAGCCCCTTCCGAGCGCCTGTCTCGCGGACTACCTCCCTCCGCAGGGTCCGCTCGACTCGCAAACGTCGCGCGAGTGGCTGCGACTCGCCTTCGTCGGGCTCGAGGCCTGCCACGCGCGGGGAGTCATTCATCGGAAGATCTCGCCGTCGTCGATCCGCGTGGTTGGCAACCGCGGGCCGGTGATCGCGGACTTCGACATGGCTCGCGTGCCGAACGTCCCGACCATCGTGGATCGCGCGATCGTTCGCGACCGCTTCGTCGCGCCGGAGCTCGCGAGCTCGACGTCGGCAGCGAGCCCCGGGAGCGACCTCTTCTCGATGGCGGCCGTCTTCTCGGCGCTCGCCGGCGCCCCTCAGGACGGCGGCGCGAGCGAGGAAACCGCTCTGAAGCGCGCGTACGGCGACCGCGCGGGCCAGGTTCTCTCGCGCTGCCTCTCCGCCGTGCCGGCCGGGCGGCCGTCCGCGGCGCGTGAGCTCCTCGCGGCCCTCTGACGGGGAAGGAGAGCGTCCGCGGCGGCCGTCCGCGCTTCGAGCGCCGCCGCCTCCCTCCGGCCCACGCGACTCCCGGCTTGTGTTAGCTTCGTCGGCCGCGATTCCCCGGAGACAGAAAGGCCATGCGGAAACGCACCCCGTTTCGCCGACCGCTCCTCGTCGCCGCCGCCGCCGCCGGCGCGGCCGCGCTCGTCATCGCCGGCGGGGCGCCACCCGCCGCGGCCGCGGGCGGACCGGCGCGCTTCGACGCGTCGGCGCTCGAGCCGCTCTTCGACGGGAAGACGCTCGACGGCTTCGTCACGCGCGGCGGCCGCTACGACGGCGACGCCGTCTGGACGGTCGAGGACGGCGCCATCGTCGGCCGCGAGGGAAGGGACCACGCGGGCGGCCTCCTCTACACCGAACGGCCGTACCAGTCGTTCCTCCTTTCGCTCGAGGCGAAGGTCGACTTCCCGTTCGACTCGGGAATCTTCCTCCGCATGTCGCCCCGCGGGCGCGGCGCGCAGGTGACGATCGACAACCACCCGACCGGCGAGATCGGCGCGATCTACTCCGACGAGTTCCTCGCGCACAACGAGACCGCGCGAACGAAGCTCTTTCGCCAGGGCGAGTGGAACCGATTCGAGGTCCGCTGCACGGGGCTCGACATGCGGATCGAGGCGTGGCTGAACGGCGAGAAGATCGCCGACACTTCCGTCCCGCGCGGGAGCGCAGGGTTCGCGCCCGCGGGGTTGATCGGCTTGCAGGTGCACGGTGGGCGCGACGATCCCGAAGGAGCGGCCGCGCGGTTCCGCGATATCCGCGTGAAGGAGCTGCCGCTCTTCGATCTCGACCTCTTCGAGTGCGACGACGCGGGGGCGCTCTCGCCGACCCCGAAGGCGCGGAGCGAGGGCTGGACGCCGCTCTTCGACGGGAAGGCGCTCGCGGGCTTCGAGACGACCGGAGACCCGGACGGCTACCGGGTGCGCGACTCGATGCTCGTCTTCCCGAAGAAGGGCTCGGACGCGTACGTCAGGACGGCGGAAGACTTCCGCGACTTTTCGCTCCGCCTCGACTTCAAGATCTCCCGCATGGCGAACAGCGGCCTCTTCCTCCGCGGCGACCGGAACGGCGGCAACCCGGCCTACACCGGATGCGAGGTGCAGATCCTCGACGACTTCAACTGGGAACGCGTGACGGGGTCGAAGCTCGAGCCCTGGCAGTTCACGGGGAGCCTCTACGCGGCCGTGCCGCCCGCCGACCGCGGCGCGATGAACCCGATCGGGATGTGGAACACGATCGAGGTGACGTACCGGGGCTCGCGCATCGCGACGAGGCTCAACGGCCGCCTTCTCTACGACGTGGACACCTTCGCGGTCGAGGCGAGCCCGCCGTTTTCGAAGCGCGTCCCGCGCGGGTTCATCGGGCTTCAGCGGCACGCGCCGCCCGAGGTCGAGGGCGAGGAGTACGCGTGGTTCCGGAACATCTGGGTGAAGCGGCTTCCCGACCAGAAGGAGGCGAAGAGCGGTGAATAGGCGCGGAGCGACGACGAGACGGAAGTTCCTCGAGCGGTCGGCCGCTCTCGCGGCGGCATCGGTGGCGGCGGCGGGCGCGGGACTCCTCGGCTCCGGCTGCCGGACCGTGCCGAGCCGGCGCGTCTTCGCGCCGGGGGAGAAGATGCGGCTCGGCGTCGTCGGCGTGGCGAACCGCGGGCGAGAAAACCTCGACGGCGTGAAGGGCGAGGAGATCGTGGCGCTCTGCGACGTCGACGAGCGCTTCCTCGACTCGGCGTCGGCCGCTTTCCCGGGCGCGCGGAGGTACGTCGATTTCCGCGAGATGCTCTCGGTCGAGAAGGACCTCGACGGCGTCGTCGTCTCGACCGCCGACCACACGCACGCGGTCGCGACCGCCATGGCGCTCCGGCGAGGGTGCCACGTCTACTGCGAGAAGCCGCTCACCCACACGGTCGAGGAGGCGCGCATCGTCACGGAGCTCGCGGCCGACCTCGGCGCGGTCACGCAGCTCGGGACCCAGATCCACTCCTGGCCCAACTACCGGCGGGTCGTCGAGCTCGTGCGCTCGGGCGCGATCGGGCCCGTGCGCGAGGTCCACGCCTTCTGCGACAAGACGTGGTCCGGCGGCGACCGGCCGACCGCGACCCCGCCCGTGCCGAAGGGCCTCCACTACGACCTCTGGCTCGGGCCCG
>Ga0187892_10003569_pt1 | contig 28155 bp, 22 predicted proteins | sample MA1701073metaG_FD_139345 | JGI IMG/M metagenome (GOLD analysis project Ga0187892, IMG submission 139345) | Bio-ooze microbial communities from a basaltic lava cave in the Kipuka Kanohina Cave System on the Island of Hawaii, USA - MA170107-3 metaG ... | reverse complement strand
TTCACTCGATCGGACCTCGAAGCCCTCATGAAGCGGGTCCAGGCTCGCGAGGCCCAGGAGCGGGCGGTCGCTTGAACCCTCGCCCGGAATACGTCACCGAACTTTCGGACCGGAGCACTAAGCCAGGGGCCGGAAAGGCGCCTTGGGGAAGGGCCTTGATAGACCTGCAGAACTCGGTGGACCGGGCCCATGAGGACTGCAAGGGACTGATCCAGGACCTCAAGAGCCTCCGTTTCTCCCTCTGCGAGAGGTACGACGTTCCTGCCGCTCCTGTCCCGGGACTGGAGGCTCGAGCTTGAGAGAACGACTCTCGGATTCTCAGCTCCCAGGCCATGCGCCGAGAACAGGGTCTGCGATCCGCTGTTGATCCACGGAGGCCCTCCAAACCCCATGAACCTCCACGCCGTCATCCTCGCGGGCGGATCGGGGACGCGGTTCTGGCCGCTGTCGCGCGGCGGGCGCCCGAAGCAGTTCCTGCGCCTGCTCGACGAGCGGACCCTGCTCCGGACCACCGCCGACCGCTTGCGGGGCCTCGTGCCGCCCGAGCGGCTCTGGGTCGTGACCCACGAGCGGTTCGCGGCCGAGACCGCGCGCGAGCTGCCCGAGCTGCCGCCCGCCCAGCTCCTGGCCGAGCCAGAGGGGCGCGACACGGCGGCCGCGATCGCGTGGGCCGCGCTCGAGCTCGAGCGGCGGGACGGCGCAGCCGTGATGGCCGTGCTCCCGGCCGACCACGCGATCTCACAGGAGGGAGCGTTCCGCACCAGCCTCAGGCTGGCGGCCGAGGCGGCCGATGCCGAACCCAAACACCTCCTCACCTTCGGAATCACCCCAACGCGCCCGGCTACCGGCTACGGGTACATCCGGCGCGGTGCGCTGCTCCGCCGCCGTCTCGGCCGTGGCCTTTTCCGGGCCCGCGCCTTCCGCGAGAAACCGGACGTCGCCACCGCCCGGCGCTACGTGAGGTCGGGCGCGTACTATTGGAACTCCGGGATGTTCGTCTGGCGGGTTGGCGCGTTTCTTGGGGCACTGGCCCGTTGGATGCCCAGACTCAACCAAGCACTCCGCCGTGGGCTTGGATCCTCGAACGCTCTGCGTCGTGAGTACCGCGGGATTCGCAAGATCTCCGTGGACCGGGGCGTGCTTGAAAAGGAGCCTTGCGTGCTGGTGCTCGAGGCGGGGTTCGCCTGGGACGACGTAGGAATCTGGGCGGCCCTCCGTCGCCTCGAGCAGGCCGACAAGAACGGGAACCACCACCGCGGAAAGCTGGTGGCGAAAGACACGAGTGGGCTGGTGGTGCACGCCGACGGGAACGCCGTGGTCGCGGCGCTCGGCGTCCGTGATCTCATCATCGTGCATGTCGATCGGGCGACGCTGGTGTGTCCCGTCGATCGTGCCGAGGAAGTCAAGAAACTCGTCAGCCTGCTCCAGAAGCGCGGCTTGGAGGATCCAGTGTGAAGCGGGTGCTGGGCGTGGACCCGGGCGAGAGGCGGGTGGGGCTGGCGCTCTCCGACCCGCTCGGGCTGACCGCGCAGCCGCTTGAGCTGCTGACGGTCGCGAAACCCGAGGAGACGGCACCGGCGCTCGCGCGGATCGTGGCGGAGCGGGAGGTGGGCGAGGTGGTGATCGGGCTCCCGCGGAACATGGACTACAGCCTGGGGCCGGCCGCGCAGCGGAGTCTCGCGCTCGTCGAGCAGCTCAAGGCGCTGGTGAGCGTGCCGGTGAAGACATGGGACGAGCGGCTGACGACGCGGCTGGCGGACCAGAGCTTCCGCGAGCGCGGGCTCACGAGGAAGCAGCGCGACCAGCGCCGCGACGTGACCGCCGCGCAGCTCCTGCTCCAGAGCTACCTGGACGCGCAGAAGCGGGCATGAGCCGGCCGCCGGGCCGGCGCATCACCTGTCTTGACGGCTCATCGGTGCCTGACTACTCTGGTCACATGTCCAATCCAGGCATCGCGGAGCTCAAGGCGCGGCTCAGTCACTACCTGGCCCGGGTGAAGCGGGGCCACGAGGTCGTGATCATGGAGCGCGGCGTCCCCATCGCGAAACTCGTCCCCCTCTCGACGGGCGAAGGGCGGGACTCCCGCCGGGAGAAGCTCATCCGGGAGGGGGTGATCCTCCCTGGTCGAGGTCGCATCCGTGCTTCCCTGCGCAAGCCCCCCCAAGGGCCGCAAGAAGCCGGGGCCGGGGTCCTACGAGCCCTCCTGGCGGAGCGTGACGAGGGACGGTAGGTGTTCTGGGACAGCTCCGCCCTCGTCCCGATCGTGCTCCCCGAGGCGCGCTCGGCCGACCTCGCCGCACTCTTGGGCTCGGATGAGGAGGCGACTCTCTGGTGGGCCAGCCCGGTCGAGTGTCTCTCGGCGATCCATCGGCGCCATCGCGAAGACCGGCTCGACACTGCGCTTCGGGACCGAGCCTTCGAGCGGCTGCGAGACCTGCTGGAAGACGTGGACTTCGTCAGTCCGACGTCCTCCCTTCGCGAGCGTGCGGGTCGGCTTCTGGTGGGTCATTCGCTGCGGGCCGCCGACAGTCTCCAGCTCGCCGCGGCTCTGATCTGGTGTGGCGAGCGTCCCCAGGGACAGCCCTTCGTCTCGCTCGACGATCGTCTCCGGGAGGCTGCGCGGCGGGAGGGCTTTGCGGTGCTCCCCCGCTGAGGCCGGCCCATTTCAGACGACCCAGCCCCCCAAGGACCCGAAAACCTCTCGTGCTCGCGCGGCACCCCGGTATACTCCCCGCGTTTCACAGGGCCCGGCAGAGCGGGCCGCGACGCGTGATCCCGCCGGGCGGGTGCCCGGAGACCGCGGGGTGCAGCACGCGCGGCCGGCCGCCGGAGCATCAGGAGACGGTCATCCCATGATCACGGACGAGAAGAAGAAAGAGATCGTCAGCCAGTTTCGCATCCACGAGAAGGACACCGGCTCGCCCGAGGTGCAGATCGCGATCCTGACCGAGCGGATCGGATATCTCACCGGACACCTCAAGACCCACAAGAAGGACTTCGCCTCCCGGCGAGGCCTCCTGATGATGGTCGGGCGGCGCTCGCGCCTGCTCAAGTACCTCACCCAGGCCGCCCCGGATCGCTACCGGGCGGTCATCGACCGGCTGGGGATCCGGCGCTAAGCGCGCCCATTCCTTCCGGCCCGTCCCCGTCGAAGCGGCAAGCGGCAGCGGAGACAGCGGCAGTCATAGCGGTAGCGGCGTGTAGGAGGTTGCAACAACGATGATCGTTCAGGTCGAACGGGAGATCGGCGGGAGGCGGCTGGTGATCGAGGCGGGTCGCATGGCCCGGCTCTCCTCGGGCGCGGTGACCGTCGGGTACGCGGAGACCATGGTGTTCGCGGCGGCCCAGGCCGCGTCCCCCCAGAGGGAGGTGGACTTCTTCCCCCTCACCGTGGACTACCGCGAGAAGACCTACGCGGCCGGCCGCATCCCCGGCGGGTTCTTCAAGCGCGAAGGGCGTCCCTCCACCAAGGAAACGCTCACCATGCGGCTCATCGACCGCCCGGCGCGGCCGCTCTTCCCCGAGGACTACCGGGACGAGGTCCAGATCCAGAGCATCGTGCTCTCGGCCGATCCGGACAACGACCCGGACATCCTCGCGATGATCGCGGCCTCCGCGTCGCTGAGCATCTCCCCCATCCCGTTCCTGGGCCCGACCGGCTCGGTCCGGGTGGGGAAGAAGGACGGCCGCCTGATCCTCATGCCCACCTACAAGGAGGTGGACGAGGGGGTCCTGGACCTCGTGGTGTCGGGCACCCGCCAGGCGATCACGATGGTCGAGGCCGGCGCGCAGGAGCTGACCGAGGAGGAGATGCTCGAGGCGCTCGCCTTCGCCCACAAGGCGATCCGCGAGATCGTGGACATGCAGTTCGAGCTGATCGAGCGCCTTGGCATCAAGAAGGAGCTCCCCACCGCCGAGGCGCCGGAGTCCGACCTCTACCGCCAGATCCGCGAGCGTTTCTTCCCCGTGGTCAAGAAGGCGCTCCTCACCCCAGGCAAGAAGAACCGCCGGGCCCAGTTCGCGCTCGTCTGCGAGCAGGTCGTGACCGAGCTCTGTCCCGAGGAGGAGGTCAAGGACCGCGCGCGCGAGTTCAAGGGGTACTGCGAGCAGCTCGAGCGCGAGGTCGTGCGTTCGCTGATCCGCGAGAAGCGCCGCGTGGACGGGCGCGGCCTCGCCGACATCCGGCCCATCACCTGCGAGGCCGGACTCCTGCCGCGCACGCACGGCTCGGCGCTCTTCACCCGCGGCGAGACCCAGGCGCTGGTGGTCGCGACGCTCGGCACCACGATGGACGAGCAGATCATGGACACGCTCACCGAGGAGTACCGGAAGCGGTTCATGTTCCACTACAACTTCCCGAGCTTCAGCGTCGGCGAGGTGAAGCCGATCCGCGGCCCCGGCCGGCGCGAGATCGGGCACGGCGCGCTCGCCGAGCGCGCGCTCGAGGCGATGCTCCCGGCCAAGGAGGTCTTCCCATACACGATCCGCCTCGTCTCCGACATCATGGAGAGCAACGGCTCCTCCTCGATGGCGTCGGTGTGCGGCGGGACGCTCTCGCTCTTCGACGCCGGCGTGAAGCTCAAGGCGCCGGTCGCCGGGATCGCGATGGGCCTCGTGAAGGAGGGGAACGAGTTCCTGGTCCTCTCGGACATCCTCGGGGACGAGGACCATCACGGCGACATGGACTTCAAGGTCGCCGGCACGAGGAACGGGATCACCGCCCTCCAGATGGACATCAAGATCGACGGGGTGACCGAGGAGATCATGGGCCAGGCGCTCCGCCAGGCCCGGGAAGGCCGGCTCCACATCCTGGACCAGATGGCCAAGACGCTCGCCGACGCGCGCCCGACGATCTCGAAGTACGCGCCGCGCTACGCGCTGGTGAAGATCAACCCGGACAAGATCGGGATCCTGATCGGCACCGGCGGCAAGACCGTGCGGAAGCTCCAGGAGGACACCGGCGCCAAGATCGAGATCGTGGACGAGACCGGGACGGTCGCGATCTACTCGACCAACGACGAGAGCCTGCAGCGGGCCAAGTTCGAGGTCGAGCGCCTCACGCTCGAGGCCGAGCCGGGAAAGACCTACGAGGGGCGGGTCACGAGCGTGAAGGACTTCGGCGCGTTCATCGAGATCCTGCCCGGCACCGAGGGGCTGCTCCACATCTCCCGGATGGGCGACGGGTTCATCGACCGCGTCCCCTACCGCGTGGGCGATCTGCTCAAGGTGATCGTGGACGAGGTGGACCCCATGGGGAAGGTGCGCCTCTCGCTCGCGGACGCGCCTCCGCGCCCGGCCGGCGCGCCGGGCGGAGGCCCTCCGCGCGGGGGCGGCGGTGATCGCGGCGGCGGCGGCCGCTACGGCGGCGGGGGCGGCGGACGCCACGGCGGCGGAGACCGCGGCCCCCGGCACGGCGGCGGAGGTGGCGGCGGCGGCGGCTACGGGGGCGGCGGCGGACGCCACGGCGGCGGGGGCGGCGGTGGCCCCCGCCACGGCGGCGGCGGGGACCGCGGCGATCGTGGCGGCGGCCGTCACGGCGGCCACGGTGGCGGCCATGGCGGCGAGCACGGAGGGGGCGAGCACCGGGGCCCCGGTCCGGGTCCGGGTCCTGGTCCCGGCCCGGGTCCCGACGCAGGGCCGACTCCCGGCCCCGACGGAGGCCCGCGCGACGAGCCTCCCATGGGCGACTGACCGGAGTCCCGCCCGGACCTCCTCCCCGTGGACCCGGAGCTGGAGCTGGCCGTGGACGCGGACATCCGCCGCGCGCGGACGCTCCCGGGCCGCTTCTACGGCGACGCAGGGCTCTTCGACGCGGCGCGGGATCGCGTCTTCGCGCGGAGCTGGCAGCTCGTGGCCGACCTGGGCGCGCTCCGGGTACCCGGCCAGGTCCATCCGTTCACGCTCCTCGAGGGGTTGCTCGACGAACCGCTCCTCCTGACCCGCGACGGAGAGGACCGGCTCCACTGTCTCTCCAACGTCTGCACCCACCGGGCGAACGTCGTGTGCGAGGGGCCCGGAGTCGAGAAGACGCTCCGTTGCCGCTACCACGGCCGCTCGTTCCACCTCGACGGCCGGTTCCGCTCGACGCCCGGCTTCGAGGGGGCCGAGGGGTTTCCCGGCGCGGCGGACGACCTCCCGCGCGTGCCGCACGGCACGTTCGGACCGCTCGTGTTCGCCTCGCTGCGGCCGGCTTCGCCGCTCGAGGAGCTGCTCCGCGACGCGTCCGCGCGCGTTTCCTGGATGAGGCTCGCCGAGCTGACCTTCGATCCCGCCCGCTCGCGCGACTACCTCGTGCGCGCGCACTGGGCGCTCTACGTCGAGAACTACCTCGAGGGGTTCCACGTCCCCTTCGTGCACGCCTCTCTCGCGGCCGCGCTGGACGCCGCCGCCTACCGGACCGAGCTCTTCCCCCGCTCGACCCTCCAGGTCGGGATCGCCGCGCCGGGCGAGGAGTGCTTCGACCTCCCCGACGCGTCGCCCGACCGGGGCCAGCGCGTCGCCGCGTACTACTTCTGGCTCTTCCCGGCCACCATGCTGAACTTCTATCCCTGGGGGCTCTCGGCGAACGTCGTGCTCCCGCTGGCGCCCGACCGCACGCGCGTGCGCTTCCTGACCTGGGTCGGCGATCCCGCGCGCCTGGAGCGCGGCGCCGGCGCGGGCCTCGACCGCGTCGAGCGCGAGGACGAGGCCGTGGTCGAATCGGTGCAACGGGGCGTCCGCTCGCGCCTCTACGACCGGGGCCGCTACTCGCCCACCCACGAGCGCGGCGTCCACCACTTCCATCGCCTGCTCGCGGCCGCGCTCTCCGGCTGACCGGCTTGTGAGCCCCGGGCGAGGGGCATAAGCTGCCGCCATGACGCGGGGCGCGCCGCTCCTCCTCCTGGCCGGCCTGGCGGCGGCGGCGCCCGAGAAGCCGGTCCACGTCGCTCCGCCGCTCTCGGGGCCGGTCCGCGTGGACGGGGACCTCGTCGAGTGGCGCGCGTTCCTCGACGATCCCGCGCGGCGGATCGCGATCGACCGCGCCGACCAGCTCCATCCCGACCCCGCCTGGCGCGGGCGCTGGGGCGGCCCCGCCGACCTCTCGGCGCGGATCGCGGTCGCCTACGACGCGGCCTCGCTCTTCGTGGCCGCCGAGGTCACCGACGACCAGGTGGTCCAGCTCGCGGGCGGCGGCGGCTACGCCGGGGACGCGCTCGAGCTGTTCCTGGACACCGACCTCGAGCGCTCGGGCCCGAACGACACGTACGGCGAGAGCGAGTGGCAGCTCCTCCTGCTCCCGGTCCCGCTGGAGCAGCGCTGGAGGATCTTCCGCCAGGGGCGCCCCCTCCTCCAGAGCGAGGCCCGGTTCCAGGGGGTCCAGGTGGCGGCGCGCGTCTCGGGTGCGGGCTACACGATCGAGGCCTGCATCCCGTTCGTGAACCTGCGCGGGCTGGTCCCCGCCTCGGGCGCGCGGCTGGGCTTCGACGTGGCGCTCAACGACGCGGACGACCCTCAGGCGACGCGGCCGGAGACCTACGTCTCGTGGAACGGGCAGGCGGACCTGTTCCTCCACCCCTCCCGGTTCGGGATCCTGGTGCTCGGCGGGCCCGGGCCGGCGCCGGTGACGCCGGAGGCGCCGGCCGGAGAGGAGACCCTGCTCCTCCCCGCCCTGGTCGCGCTCGCGCTCTGCCTGCTCTCCTCCCACCTCCTCCTCCAGGGCCTGAGGCTGCTCGCGCGCCGCACGATCGGGTCCCGGATCCTGTTCTGCGCCTCGCTGGCACTCCTGGTCGCGCTCCTCTACGGAGCCTTCTGGGCGCGCGACGCGCTCGCCGCCTGGCGCGACCGGAGCCGGTTCGCCGCCGAGCGCTCCACGGTCGAGGGGGTCCTGGCCGAGGCGCGCGAGCTGGGGCTGGCCGCCGCGCCCGCCGGAGATCCGCCGCTCGTCCGGCTGCTCCGGGGCGAGGCCGTCGAGACCCGCCGCTCGCACGAGTTCTTCTTCGTCGAGCAGAGCGGCTTCCCCCTCCGCTACACGGAGGAGCTGCGCACCCCCTGCATCGTCGCGCCCGAGATGGACCTGGCCGGGCCCGGGCCGCACTCCTTCTACTTCGCGGAAGGGGAGCGCGGCGACCGCCTCCACCTCGTGCTCTCGCTCCGCTTCGACGCCCTGCCCGCCCTGCCCGGGCTCCGCGAGGGGGACCCGGTCGGCGAGGCGACGCTCCACTACCGGGGCGGCGGCAAGGTGGACTTCGCGTTCCGCTACGGCCTGGACCTCGACGACCGCCCGATCCCCCCCGGAGAGCGGAGCCACGGCGGCGCGAGCATCGGCCCGGGGACCGTGCACTTCGGGTTCCCGCTCGCGGACGGCGGCCGCCACGCCGACGAGCTGGTCTTCCCGCTCACCGGTCCGCCCCCCCACCACCTCGACCTCGCGGCCTCCGACCCGCGGGTCACGCTCACGCTCCACGCGATCACGCTCGGCGGTGCCGGAGGCGAGGGCGCCTTCCGCTCGATCCCGCTCCGGCGGCGCTGGGCGGGGGTGGCGCCCGCGGAGCTCTGGCCCGACTTCAAGACGCTCGTGGCCGAGAAGGACAAGGAGGCGCGGGTCCCGATCGGGCCCGAGCGGCGGGCCGACCGGCTCTGGGTCTTCTACGCCGTGGACGAGGGGTTCCCGCTCGAGACCGCGGCGCCCCGCGGCATCGCCGCGGCGCTCCTGCGCGTGACCTTCGCCGCCGGGCAGCCGCTCACCTTCCCGCTGGTCAGCGGGCGCCACCTGGACGACCGTCGTTTCGGCTTCGCCCGCGGACACCCGCGCTTCTTCGAGAGCCATCTCGCTTTCACGCGCCGCGAGGGCACGTTCGTCGGCCACGCCGACGTGCTCGAGGTCCCGCTCGGCGGCCGGACCGAGCCGGTCCGGGAGGTGGCCGTGGTGCGCAACCTCCCCGAGACCTCCGAGCGGGTCACCGTTCTCGGCCTCACGCTCGGACAGGAGATCGCGCCCCCCTCGGCCGGCGAGGCGAAGCTGCTCGAGACCGGCGGGCCCGGGCTGGTCCGGCTCCGCCGCGGGTCCCAGGCCCGGGTCGCCCCTCTCCGGTTCACGCTGCTCCGGCCCGCGGAGGACGAGAGCGCGGGGGACGCGATCGTCGAGCAGGAGGGCGGGCTCTCCGCGCGCCTCGACCTCCCCGAGGGGGGCGAGGACCGGGTGCTGCTCGTGCAGCACGCCGCGTCCCCCCCGGGGGCCGGGCGCGCGGTCCGGGACGCGATCGTGCTCGCCCTCCTCGCGCTCCTCCTCCCCTCCTCGCTCACGCTCCTCACCGAGCTGCTCGCGCGCGGGCGCCGCCTCCGCTTCAAGCTGACCTCCGGCTTCGTGTCGGTCTCGGTGGCGCCGCTCCTCTTCCTGTTCCTCTTCCTCCATCGGACCATGCGGATGCAGGGCCAGGGGGAGCTGGAGCGGCGCTCGGCGGAGGCGCTGTCGCGCGCACGCGAGGGCCTCGAGGCGGCGCTCGGCCAGGTGCGCGCGGCGGCCCGGAAGAGCCTTTCCGACCCCACCCTCCAGGCGGCGCTCGCCGCGCCCGGCGACCGCGGGCCGGCGCTCACCGCCGTGCTCCAGCGCCTGGCCGCGCGCCTCGCGCCGGAGCTCCCGGGCGCGGCGCTCGTGCTCCGCGAGCACGGCGAGCGCGCGGGCGACGCGCCCCTCTGCTCGGACCCGGCCTTCCGCTCCACCTACGGCCACCTGCTCTCGACCGTGGACCGCACCGACCTCTACGTGGGGGGCGGCACCGCGGCGCTCTTCGGAGTGGACGTCCGGAAGGGTCCCGCGCCCGGCCGCTGGCAGGAGCTGCTCGTGGGGCTGCCGCTCCAGGAGGGGTTCCTCCGCGAGCTGGTCCGGGGGCAGGGGGACGCGGCCGTGTTCGTCTTCCTGCCGGGCGGGTTCCTGTGCGCCGCGTCGGTCCCGGGCGAGGAGCCGCGCGCGCCTTCCGAGGTGGAACGGCTGCGGCGGCTGCTCGCCTCCCCGCCCGAGCCGGGAGGCTCCGTGCGCGCGGCGCTCCATGCCGGAGGGCGGGACCTCACCGCGGCCTTCGACGCGCTCCACGACTCGAGCGGGCGCACCGTCGCGATCCTCGCGGGCGCGGTCCCGGCCGCGCCGCTCGTGGCCATCCAGGAGCGCGTGCGTCGTCTGTTCCTGATCCTCGGCTCCAGCCTGATCGTGCTCGTGGTGCTCCTCGGCTCGCTCATGACCGACCGGATCACGGCGCCCATCGAGCGGCTGGAGCAGGCCACGCGGGCGGTCGCGCGCGGCGAGCTGGAGCTCCGCGTCCCGGCCGAGAGCCCGGACGAGGTCGGCGCGCTCACCAACGCCTTCAACGAGATGGCCGGGGAGCTCACGAACCGCCACCGCGAGCAGTCCTTCCTCCACCGCGCGCTCCGCGAGCTCGGCGCCCAGGTCGAGCCCGACGGGGTCACCCGCGTGGCGCTCGAGCTGTTCCGCGAGACCGCGGCGCCCGACGACCTCGTGTTCCTGGTCCAGGACCGCGACCGGGGCGTGCTCCGGGTCGTGGCCGGCGAGCGGCGCGGACGGGCGCTCCCGCAGTACGAGACGCCGCTCGAGGAGGGACCGCTCCGCGAGGTGCTCAGGCGGGGCGAGCCGGCCATCCTCGAGGGGCTCGGGCGGCGCGCGCTGCCGCTCTCGGAGCGCCGGATCCTGGGGCGCCGGCGCGACCTCGTGGCGCTCCCGGTCGCCGAGCGCGGCGAGACCACCGGCCTCGTCTGCCTCCTCTACGACTCGCTCGCGGGGCGGATCGGCCCCGGGGCGCTCGGCTTCCTCGGCTCGCTCGCGCAGCACTTCGCCGCGGCCGCCGAGCGCGCGCGCCTCTACCGCGTGGCGATCGTGGACGCGGAGTCCGGGCTCTTCGTGCAGCCCTACTTCGTCGCCCGGCTCGAGGAGGAGCTGGCCCGCGCCGACCGGGCCGGGCGGCCCGTGGCCCTCCTCCGCATCGACCTCTCGGACGCGGAGGCGGTCGCGGCCCGCGGGGACGCCGGGTGCCGGGCGCGCTTCCTGCGCCGCGCCGCCGGGGCGCTGCGCGACGCGGTTCCACGGATGTTCCTCTGCGCCCGGGCCGGCCCGTGGAGCTTCGCGGTGCTGGCGCCCGAGGCGGGCCGGGAGCGCGGGCAGGAGCTGGCGGGGCGGGTGCGGGAGGCGTTGGCCCGGACCCCCTTCGACGCGGGCGACGAGCGGCACGTGACGCTCACGCCGGCGGTGGGGCTCGCGCTCTTCCCCGAGGAGGCGCGGAGCGCCGCCGATCTCGAGGCCGCGGCCGAGCGCGCGGTCCAGGCCGCCGAGGCGGGAGGCGGGGGCCTGGCGTCGCTCGAGGAAGAGGAGCGCCGGGCGCGCGAGGCCACCGAGCGGTCGGGGTTCGTGTTCCGCTCCGAGAAGATGATCCGGCTGCTCGAGACCGTGGAGCGGATCGCGGCCCACGACGCCACCGTGCTGATCCAGGGCGAGACCGGGGTCGGCAAGGACGTCTTCGCCGAGATGATCCACCGCTGGGGGCCGCGGAGCGGGAAGCCCTTCGTGAAGGTGAACTGCGGCGCGCTGCCCGAGACGCTGCTCGAGAGCGAGCTGTTCGGCCACGAGAAGGGCGCCTTCACGGGCGCGGTCCGCGCGCGGCCCGGGCGTTTCGAGCACGCGGACGGGGGTACCCTCTTCCTGGACGAGATCGGGGAGATGATCCCCGCGACCCAGGTGAAGCTCCTCCGGGTGCTCCAGGACAAGAAGATCGAGCGCCTCGGGGGGAACCGCACGATCGGGGTGGACGTGCGGATCATCGCGGCCACGAACCGCGATCTGAAGAGGGCGATCCAGCAGGGGACCTTCCGCGAGGACCTCTGGTTCCGGCTCAACGTGATCGGACTCACGATCCCGCCGCTTCGCGAGCGGCGGGAGGAGATCCCGGTTCTCGCCGACCACTTCCTCCGGCGCTTCCACCGCGAATCGGGAAGGGCGATCCGGGGGATCGCGCCCGAGGCGATGGACCTCCTCTACCGCCACGGCTGGCCTGGGAACATCCGGGAGCTCCGGAACACGCTGGAGCGGGCGTCGGTCGTCTGCGATCCCGATTCCTGGATCGAGCCCCGGCACATCTTCCTGGACGCGAGCGGCCCGGGAGCGGCGCCCGCCCCGCCCGGGCGCTCCGCCCACGTCGCGGCCCCGCCGCCGCTGCCGAACGAGCTCCGCCTCACCCACTCCCGGCAGGCCCGGCTCCTCGAGTTCCTCAGGAAGAGCCCCCTGATCACGAACCGTCAGTACTTCGAGCTGACCAGGGTTTCCCGCCGGACGGGGCTCCGGGACATCCAGGACCTGATCCGGAAGGGGCTGATCGAGAAGACCGGCAGCCGCAAGGGCTCTGCCTATCGCTTGAAACCCCTCTACTCGCCTCCACCGACCCCAGACGGGCCGGAGGCGCCGGCGCCTTTGTCCTGAGTCGGGACCCTCCCTGGCCATTCGGCCATCGTCCAAACGGTCTGGCCGAAATCGGCCGAATCGATCTGTGGTGGCCGTTAATGGCCGAATACAGGCGGTCGGGCGGATAGTGCTTTTCTCACCTACGACATGGGCGCAATCATCAGTAGCACAGTTAGTTAAGATCACGACTCGATCAGAGGACCCAGCCGGTGTCGTGACCATCGGCACGAAGCTTGCCACTTCAGAGATGCAGACCTGGAGGGTCCAGCGAGATGAGAGACACGCAGTCCGGTTCCATTCTGCTTGGCATTGGCCTGATTGTGGCCCTCTCGACCATCGTCACGGGACAGGCCACGACCCCGGCGACCCCACCGCCCCCGCCTCCCTCGAGCCAGGTGGGCCAGACGTCCGCTCCAGCCCCGGTCGTAGCAGCGGCCAAGGAGGCGGTGCCGAAGAAGGAAACCAAGGCCCCGGCCCCACCCCCTTCCCTCGCTTCGGCTGGGGATCTCCCCTCCGCGGCCTCGGCCTCTCCGGCGGCACCCGCCGAACCGCCTCCGATGGCGGATCGCCGGGCCAAGCCCGGACCGGCTCCGACCCCTGCTCCGGTTCCGGCCGCAGCTCAGACGCCGGCTCCAGCGGCCGCTCCGGCCCCCCAGCCCGCAGCTCCCGCAGCAGCGCCCCCGGCGGCGACCGCCCCGACGGCGGCTCCCCGACTCTTCCTGACCCGGTCGGGCAGCGCGCCCGTTCCGCTCTCCAAGGTGCGCTGCCGCGCCGCGGAGGTCTATTCGGGCAACGCCCGCTGCTTCCAGAGGGCCGCGACCCTCGAGGCCCAGAAGGTCTTCGACGCGCTCCCGCCCTATCAGCAGCTCCGCCGCGAAGGGCTCTCGAAGGAGAGCGCGCGATACTGGCTCCTGATCAACCAGTCCAATGCCCTCTTCCATCGCGCGGTCCGGAGCGTGCGCGCCGAGAAGGGCGTGGACCTCGTGGGCGAGAAGGGCTCGCTCTCGGTCGAGGGGATGGAGCTCCCCGACATCACCAAGGAAGTCCTGGCGCGGCTCGAGACCAGACCCTGAGCGCTGCCGTGCTTCCCTCGCGGACGCTCCTGCCCCTCTTCCTGGCCGCTGCCTTCCAGGCCGGCTGCCGCTCGAGCGCCCCGACCCCTCCGCTGCGCGAGATGAGCGTCACCACCGATTCCCCGCCCCCGCAGGAGAGCGGCGTGCGCATCGAACCCCCGCCGGACGTCGGGCGGATGATGACGCTGCCGGGGGGCCGCATCTCGAAGATGTACTTCGTGAAGCCCGGCAAGGCGAAGGTGCTGACCGACCTGTTCAAGCAGCACCTGAAGCTCGCGGACGTCGCCTCGATCGACAACTACGAGTCCAACCACAAGGCCACCAACCCAAAGAAGCCCGATGAGAACCCGGCCCCCCATGCAGCCTGCGACCTCCTGATCGTCACCGCGAGCGTGGACGAGATCGGCCTGGCGGACGAGTTCCTCGACATCGTCGAGGGTCAGATGCCCCAGGTGGAGATCAAGGCCCGGGTCGTGGAGATCATCCGCGGGAACGCCCGGGAGGTGGGGATCACCACCGACGTCAAGGAGGACCCCGCCCATCCCGGGACGCTCTTCCGCGACTACCTCGGCCGTTTCAACACCGATGCGTTCCTGGCGTCCCTCAATCCGGGCAACGTCGGCGGCTTCCAGGGCGCGGTGCTCCGGCTCGGGAGCCTCCAGAACAAGATCGACATGAACCTCGTGATCGAGCTGATCGAGTCGCAGACCCAGGCGGAGGTCCTCTCGGCGCCGAGCGTCCGGGTGCTGAACGGCTACATGGCCCAGATCCGCACCGGCGACAAGACCCCGGTGAGCAAGGTGGTGGTCACCGCGAACACCTCCATCGTCGGCGCCGAGTACATGGACACGGGAGTCACGCTGAACGTCTCCCCCTGGATCGTCAGCAAGGACACGATCCGCCTCGAGATCCGACCGGAGGTCTCCGCGGTCACCGGCTTCGCGCCCGTGCAGACGTCCGCCGGCGTCGTGGGGAACCCGATCATCTCCACCCGCAACGCGACCACGACGGTGAACGTGCGCGACGGCGAGATCTTCGTGCTGGGCGGTCTCCTCGTGAACAACGACGTCGAGTCCGAACGGAGAATCCCGCTCCTCGGCGACATCCCGATCCTCGGCGCTCTCTTCCGCTTCAACCGCAAGCAGAAGGTGCGCTCCGAGCTCCTCTTCCTCATCCAGCCGCGCATCCTGGCCGACCTCCCCGTCGAGGGGGAGAAGACCGTGCTCCCGCCCGCCGAGCGCCGCTGAGCCGATCCGCACCTCGACGGCGCCGATTCCGCCGCGTCGCGGCGCACGGTTGCGCACGGTCCGGTCTATTGCCTTCCCTTGGACGGGGGCGCTTCCCTCTCGCTGCTCTCCTCCGTTTGCAGACGTGTGTCCCCGTCTTCGGTGAGGACGTCCTCAGTCGCGCCTTCCCCGTGCCCCCAACCCGGGCGAGCTCGTCCGGCCCGGGGCATACGGGCGCGTGCGGGCGGCCGTCGAGTTCAAGAAGGGCGCGATCCTGGTGCCCCAGCGGTCGCCCCGTGACGCTGCAACCCGGAGGAACTGCAGGGAGTCGTCTCCGTGGCGGTAGTGGGCCCGGATGGCGCCGTGGACGCGCGATCGATCTCGATCCTCATCGTGCTGATGGGTCTCTTCAGCCTCAAGGGCCTGTCGATCGAGCAGTACCCGTTCCTGGCGCCGCCCAGCATCCGGATGACCGCGACCTATCCGGGGGCCTCGGCCGAGGCGGTGGAGCAGTCCGTCGCGACCCCGATCGAGCAGGAGGTCAACGGGGTCGACAACTCGATCTACCTGAAGTCCACGAACACCAGCGACGGCCGCATGCTGCTGGACGTGAACTTCGAGGTCGGGACCGACCAGGACATGTCCAACGTCCTCACCCAGAACCGGGTGGGGATCGCCCAGGCGCGTCTCCCGCAGGAGGTCGCCGCGCAGGGCGCACCGTGAAGAAGCAGAGTCCCAGCATCCTGATGGTGATCTCGCTCTTCTCGCCCGGCCAGGGCTACGACGCGAACTTCCTCACCAACTACTGCACGATCAACCTGAAGGACCAGATCCTCCGGATCCGCGGCGTCGCCCAGGTGGACATGTTCGGCGGGTCGGACTACAGCATGCGGATCTGGCTCCGGCCGGACAAGCTGGCCAAGCTCGGTCTCACCCCCTCGGACGCGATCTCCGCGATCAAGGAGCAGAACCTCCAGGCGCCCTCCGGCCAGATCGGGATGCCCCCCTCGCCGAAGGACCAGGAGTTCACCTACACGGTCCGCGCCCCGGCCGGCTGGTCACCACCGAGGAGTCCGAGAACATCATCCTCCGCGTCACGGAGACCGGGGCCGAGATCAAGATCCAGGACGTGGGCCGCGCCGAGTTGGGCTCCGAGACGATCTTCCCGCCGGACATGGACTACAAGATCGTCTACGACACCACGCCGGCCGTGGAGGCCTCGATCGAGGGGATCGTCCACATGTTCGTCGAGGCGGTGATCCTGGTCACGCTCGTCGTCTTCATCTTTCTCCAGAACCTCCGCGCCACGCTGATCCCGCTGCTGACGGTGCCGGTCTCGCTCATCGGGACCTTCATCTTCTTCCCGATGCTCGGCTTCTCCGTGAACACGCTCTCGATGTTCGGGCTCGTGCTCGCCATCGGGATCGTGGTGGACGACGCGATCGTGGTGGTCGAGGCCGTCATGCGCCCCATCGAGCACGGGAAGAGCCCCCGGGACGCGACGGTCCAGGCCCTGAAGGAGGTGTCCGGGCCCGTCGTGAGCATCGCGCTCATCCTCTCGGCGGTTCGTCCCGGTCGCCTTCCTGGGCGGGCTCACCGGCCGGATGTACCAGCAGTTCGCGCTCACGATCGCGATCTCGGTGCTGCTCCCGGCCTTCAGCGCGCTCTCGCTCTCCCCCGCGCTCTCGGCCATGCTGCTCAAGCCTGCGAAGCCCATGCGCGGGCCGCTCGGGAAGTTCTTCGGCCTCTTCAACAAGGGCTTCGAGCACACGACGACCGGCTACGTCGGCATCAGCCGCCTCCTGGTGCGCCGCTCGTGGCTGACGATCGTGCTCGTCGCAGCCGTGATCGTGGGCGCCGGGTTCTTCGGCAGCGTGCTGCCCGCCGGCTTCGTGCCCGAGGAGGACCAGGGCGTCTTCTCGGTCAACGTGCAGCTCCCGCCGGGAGCCTCGCTCGAGCGCACGGGCAGGATCCTGACCCGGGTCGAGGAGATCCTGGCGAAGACCGACGGGGTGGACTCCTACAACACGATCGGCGGCTACGGGATCCTGACCGGCTCGTTCCAGCCGAACTTCGGCTCGTTCTTCGTCCGGCTCAAGCCATGGGAGGCGCGCCACACGGACGCGCTGCACGTGCGCGGCGTGATGGCCTCGCTCCAACGCGAGCTCGCCCGAGGACCTGAAGATCGCGATCGAACGCATCGAGGAGGCGCGGGCCCTCTACGGCATCAGCCGCGCCGACCTCTTCCCGCGCGTGAACGCGGGAGGGTCGATCGGACGGAGCCGGGTGAGCGAGGAAGGCCCGCCGGCGCCCCCGCCGGGCACGGATACCGAGGACAACTTCATTTCGCTTGCGGCGGACCTCTCCTGGGAGGTCGATGTCTTCGGCCGCGTCCGGCGCGCGACGGAAGCGCAGCGCGCGGTCCTGCTCTCCACGGAACAAGCCCGGCGATCCGTGGTCATCGCTCTCGTGGCGGCGGTGGCCCAGGCGTACCTCGAGCTCCGGAGCTTCGACCGCAGGCTGGAGATCTCGCGGAACACCGTCGAGTCGCGACGCGCCTACGTCGAGCTGGCGCGGGTGCGCTTCCAGGGGGGCCTCACCTCCGAGCTGGACTGGCGCCAGGCCGAGGCCGAGCTGTATCGGACCCAGGCTTTCCTCCACGACTTCGAGCGCCTGGTCGGTCTGAAGGAGAACGAGCTGTCGCTGCTGCTCGGCCGGGCGGCGCTGTCCCGCGGCCGGTCGATCGACGTGCAGCCGGTGCCGCCCGCCATCCCCGCGGGGCTCCCCTCCGAGCTCCTCGACCGGCGGCCGGACCTCCTGGAGGCCGAGCAGGTCCTCGTGTCCCAGAACGCCCGCATCGGGGAGGCCAAGGCGCTCCTCTACCCGCGCTTCTCGCTCACGGGGTTCTTCGGCTGGGAGTCCACCGACTTCGAAGACCTGTTCACCGCGCCGGCCCGGACGTGGTCGATCTCGGGCAACGTGCTCCAGGCGGTCTTCAATTCCGGGGAGAACCTGAGGCGGGTCGAGGCCGCCGGGTCCCGGCAGCGCCAGGCGCTCTACGCCTACGAGAAGACGATCCTCCAGGCCTTCCGCGAGGTGGAGGACGCGCTGATCGGCTACCGGAAGACCGGCGAACAGCAGGTGTCCCAGCACGACCGGGTCGGGGCCGAGCGCCGCGTGCTCCAGCTCGCGGAGCTCCGCTACCGCGGCGGCGTGGCCGCCTACCTCGAGGTGCTCGACGCGCAGCGGTCGCTCTTCGACTCGGAGCTGGACGAGGTCTCCTCGGTCACCGATCGCTTCCTCTGGCTGATCCGGCTCTACCAGGCCCTCGGCGGCGGCTGGCCGTACGAGCCCGACCGGAAGCCGCCGGCGCCCGAAGCCGGCGCGGTGAAGCCGTCCGCGGGCCCGTAGTCCGGCCGTCGCGCCCTCGGACCGTCGCTATACTCGCGCGCCCATGGGCCCGCGCGCGGTGCCGGTGGCGCTGACGCTGCTCGCGCTCGTGGTGCGCGCCGGCGCGGCGCTCCTCCTGCCGCAGATCCCGCGCGACGCGGTGACCTTCCTCCGGCTCTCCACGCTGTTCCACGAGGGGCGCGGCGGCGAGGCGCTGGCGCACTGGCAGCACCCGCTCTTCCCCTGGCTCGTCTCGCTGCTCCAGCGCGGCGACGGCCTCGTGGCCGGCACCGCCGTGGCCGCGGTCGCGGGCGCGCTGCTCACGCTGCCGCTCCATGCGCTGACCCGCCGCATCGCGGGCGAGCGCGCCGCGCACGCAGCCGCCTTCCTCCATGCGATCCTCCCGTTCCCGGTGCGCTTCGCCGCCGCGCCGCTCTCGGAGGGGCTCTTCGGCCTCTTCGCGGTCTCGGCGGCCGCGCTGGTGCTCGGTCCCGGGCGCATCGCGGCGGCCGCGGCCGGGCTCGTAGCCGGGCTCGCGTACCTGACGCGCCCCGAGGGCGGGCTGCTGGCGGCCGGCCTGGTGCCCGCGCCGCTCGTCGGGCGCGAGCCGGGCGGGCGCGCGGTGCGGGCCGCGCTCCTCGCCGCGGCGTTCGCGCTGACTGCGGCGCCCTACGTGGTCGCGCTCTCGCGAGCGGAAGGCACGCTCACGCTCACCCGCAAGAAGAGCGTGGCCACGCTGGCCGCGCTCGAGGAAGGCGCGTCCGGCGGAGGCGCCGCGCCGCTCCTCCTGCTCCAGCGTCTGGGCGAGGCGCTGCACCCGCTCGGTGCGGCACTTGTCCTCGTCGGCCTCCTCGGCACCCGGCCCCGCCGGCCCGCGCTCGCGCTCGTCCTGCCGCTCCTCCTCTGGGCGCTGGTGCTCGCGCGCCTTCCTGCGGCGGCCGGGTACCTCGGCCGCCGTCACGTGTACGGGATGGCGCTGCTCCTCCTCCCCTGGGCGGGGGCGGGGCTGGCGCTCCTGACCGACGTCGCGCGCCGCCGGTTCCCGCGCGCGGCGGCGCTCCCGGCGCTGGTGGCGCTGGTGGTGCTCCTTCCCGACGCGCTCCGGCCGCGCGGGCCGCGCGTCCCGGACGAGCGGGAGGCGGGGCGCTGGATCCTCGCCGAGCGCGGGCCGGGGCTCCGCATCTTCGCGCCCGGGCTCCCGCGCGCGCCCTTCTACGCGCGCGGCGTGGACGTGGCACCCGGGTCGCCGCGCGGTGCACCCTTCCCGGCGACGCCCCCCGACCTCGTCGTCGCCCCCGCCGCGCCCGCCCCCGCCTGGCGCGAGCTCCGACGCTTCGGGGCGCTGGGCGTCTACGCGCGGTAGCGGCCGGGCCGCCGGTCAGGACCCCGGCACCAGGACGTCCAGACCCCTCTTTCGAGCACAGTCCACCAGCCCCCGGTCCGCCCCGACGAAGCAGACATCGTCCGTGATGCGCTCCTTGAGCCACAGCGCCGAGGCCAGGTGTAAAGCGTCATGGGCCCGCAACGGATGCTCGCGGGCCAGCTTCACGGCCTGATCCACGACCTCGCCCGTCACCTCGATCATCAATAGCTCCAGGAGCTCATCGGAGACCCGATCGATCAATGTGTCCCGTTCGACAGGCGCGAGATGACCTTCGCGCGCCCTGCGACACAGGGCCGCGGCGGTCTCGGCAACGGCCAACCGGGAGACCGCGGGGCTTGGGCTACCGCCGAACAGGCCGCGAACCTGAACGGTGCCCGGCTCGATCACGTAGCGCTTCACGAGAGCGCTCGTGTCGAGATAGTGGATCATGCACGGTCCTCGACCACGGCATCGGAGAGCGTCGTGCCTCCCTTCAAGCGGATGGCCCGGAAGGGACGGAGCCCTCTTCCGCGGGGGAGCCTCACCTGACCGAGAGCGGCCGCCTCCATCAGGGCCCGCTGGACCCGGTCCCCGGTCCTCGCGGCCTGGATGGGCCCGATCTCAGCCACGGGCCGGCCATGATCGGTCACCTGGATCCGCGCTCCAGACCGTGCGAGGCGGAGGAAATGGGAGAGACGGTTCTTCAGCTCCTTGACTCCCACGCGCGTCATGGGTGAAAAGTAGCCTCCGTGGCCACTCTCGTCAAGCCACTACTCCAGCACGAGTTCCAGGTCGCGCACCGCGCCGTTCCGGAGCCGGACGAAACCGACCGGGTCGTCCAGCACGGGCGCGCGCTCGAGCGGCACCTCGGGCCGCGCCCGGAGGCGCGGGTGGAAGTGATAACGGATCACGGTCTCGCCCGCCGTGAGCCCCCGGAGCGCGATCCGCCCCGGCGCCGCCTCCAGGCTCCCCGCGCCCTGCGCGAACCAGGAGCCCCGCCGCTCCACCCGGAAGGCGACGTACTTGTTCCCGATCCGCACGAGCGCACGGACCCCCTCGGCCCGCGCCCTCTGGAGCATCTCCGCCGCCCGCGAGCCGAGCCGCGCCTCGTAGATCACCACCCAGCCGACGTTGTAGGCCTCGAGCGCACGCGCGAGGTCCGGGCCGGTCCAGTCGGCGTAGCGGCGGCCGAAGAGCTCCTGCCGGTCGAAGTCGAAGTTGGCGTAGCCGTGCCGCACGAACGGATGAGGATACGGCCCGCCGATGAGCTGCCGGTCCACCTCGAGCGGGAGAAGCGCCGGATAGGCGGCCCGCAGCCGGCTCTCGAACAGGATGCGCGCCGAACGATCGGTCTCCTTGGAGAGCCAGCGGACCAGCGCGCGGTCCGCCTCGTCCGGCCGCGCGCGGAGCGGCCGCCATCTCCAGAACGCGCGCACGTCCGGCCCCACGTTGGAGAGGAGCGCGAGCGCGAGCACCACGCCCCCCGGCGCCAGCCGCCGCGCCGTCCCGGGCGCTCCGCGGAGCGCCGCGCGCCCCTCCTCGATGAGTCCCCCGCAGGCGAGCAGCGTCCACGCGACCAGCGGCGCCGCGAAGCGGTACGGCTGGAGCACGCGCGTGACCTCGAGCGCGCTCCCGCCGTACGTCACCAGCAGGCAGAAGGCCGCGGGCGCGCCGAGGAGCAGCGCCTCGCGCCGCCGCCCCGAGCGCCGGAGCAGCCAGAGCCCCCCCGCCGCGCCCCAGAGCGCGAGGTTCCGGAGCGTCAGCGTCGCCTGCTCCGGGCTCCCGAAGGACCAGAGCCGCCACCCGAAGAGCTCCGCGACCAGCCGCCCCGCGCCCCCGCCGGGCCAGTAGAACCCGGGATCGGTCACGTCCCCGAGGTGCTCGAGGATCGGGAGCGCCCACGCGGCGTGGAGGAGCCCCACGAGAGCGGCCTGCACCGCAAGCGCCGGCCAGCGCTCCCGGAGCGCGGCCCGACGCACCCAGAGCACCACCAGGAGCGGCGGCCCCATCGCGAACACCGCGAGGTAGTGGACGCCGAAGAGCGGCGCCGCCAGCAGCCAGAGCGCCGTCCAGCGGCGTCCCCCCTCCTCCAGGAGCCGGAGCAGGAGCCCCGCCACGACCGGCGCGAGGAACGCGGCGAGGAGCCACGTGAACATGCCGATGTTCCGGAAGAAGCCGAGGAACGGATCGGGGAGCCAGCAGAGCGCCGTGAACAGCGCGAGGCCGGCCGCCGTCCCCGGACGGAAACGGAAGAGCCGGGCGGCGGCCCAGATCGCGAGCGGCGGCAGCAGCGCCGCCGCGAGCACGGTCCCCTTGAGCACCAGCACGCGCCCGAGGAACCCGAGCGCGAGGTAGAGGAGCGGAAGCAGCTTGCTGTCGTCGGTCAGCACCGGGTCGGGGAAGCCGGCCAGGAAGGTCGGGTCGTAGCCCCAGAGCCGCCCCGTCGCGCCGAAGAAGTCGGCCGCGCGGACCGCGTAGTAGTGGATCTGCGGGAAGTCGCCGAACCAGAGCGGCGCCGGATCGCCGATGCGCGCGGGCGGCAGCTCGCCGAGCGCAGTGAAGGCCTGGAGGCCCAGCGCCGCGGCGAGGAGCAGGCGGGCCTTCATGGGCGCGACTTCCTACCGCGGCGCGGCGCGCGGGGCAACCCGGCGGTGACTTCGCGCGCCGGACGCCGGTAGAATCGCGGCCGCATGGACCACGCGATCGGGCGGATCGCGCTGGCGCTCCTCGTCCTCGGGCCGGTCGCGCCCGGTCTCGAGGGACCGGCGCGCGCGCTCCACCTCCGGCTCTCCGGCGAGGCGCGCCATGCGGGCCTCCGCGACCTCGACGGGGACGGCCGGCCCGATCTCGTCCTCGTCACCCGCGAGGGGACGACGAGGACGCTCCACGTCTTCCTCCAGCGGCGCCCGCCCGCGAGCCCGCTCTTCGGCGCGGAGCCGGACGCTCGCTATCCGGTCCCCGACGCGGCGGCCTTCTTCCTGTCCGCGGACTTCCTCCCTCCCCCGCACCACCTCGGGTTCCTCACGCGCGATGCGCTCCTCCCGGCCGGCGAGGGCGCGAAGCCGCTCCTCGGTTTCCCGCCCTTCTTCCCCGGGCCCGATCCGACGGCCCTCTACGAATGGCGCGGCGCGCGCGACCTCGACGGCGACGGGCGCGCCGACCTCCTGGTCCCCGCGCCCGGCGGCTACGCCGTGGCGCGCCAGCTCCCCTCGGGGGGCTTCGCGAAGTGGGAGCCGATCCACGCCGCCCCGCGGGTCACGGTCTCGACGCCGCGCGCGCGCTTCCTGGCCACCGAGACCTCGCTCCCCGTCCCGGTCTTCCGCGACTGGGACGGCGACGGCAAAGACGACCTCCTGCTCCAGGACGGGACCGACCTCGCGGTCCGCCTCGCCCGCCCCGGCGAACCGCTCCGGGCCTTCCCCGACGTGAAACGTCCGCTGCTCTTCCTCAAGCTGGAGGCGCCCGGACGCGAGGACGGGACCGGGACGCAGTCGATCGACGTGGACGACGTGGACGGCGACCACAAGACCGACCTCGTCGCGGTGGTCCGCTCGGGCCGGGTCGGGCTCTTCGAGAGCTTCCAGACCCGCATCTTCCTGTTCCCCGGCGCGGCGCCTCCCGAGCGGCCGGCCCAGATCCTCACGCTCCAGGGAGTCGGCCTCCGCCCGCGCCTCTTCGACTTCGACGGCGACCGGAAGCTCGACCTCCTGGTGCCGGTCGTGCGGGTGGACCTCCTCTCGAACCTCAAGAAGGCCCTCTTCCGGAGCGTGCGCACGACGTTCCGCATCCACCTCTTCGACCCCAAGCGCGGGCGGTTCGAGGAGGATCCGGAGCTGGTCTGGGACGTGGACGCGGCGGTCTCCGGGCTGGAGGAGGGGGGCGCCCCCCCGATGGCTTTCTTCCACGGCGACTTCGACGGCGACGGGAAGAAGGACCTGCTCCTCTGCCAAGAAGGACGCCGCATGGAGGTCCGCCGCGGCACGAAGGAGGGCGGGTTCCTCAGGAAGACCCGCGTCGGCTACGAGGGGAGCGCGTGGTGGAAGGACGAGGTCCCCTACAGCGCCAACCTCTGGCTCCAGGACCTGGACGGCGACGGACGCACCGACCTCTTCACCTGGTCGGGGAACGGCGCCACCGTGATCACGTTCCCGGAGAAGCCATGAAGGGCGGCTGGAAGCTGGAAGCTGGAAGCTGGAAGCCAGATGCGGATCCGGTGCGGAGGAGGATCGCGGGGGCGGTGCTCGCTCTCGTGAGCGGGGCGCTGGCGCAGACCGCCGAGCACCCGACGTTTCGCGCGCGGACGCTCGAGGACCTCCCCGGTTCGGTCTCGATCGCCACGGCGGACTTCAACGGGGACGGGCTCCCGGACCTGCTCCTGGCGTCGGGCCGCGATCTCCGCGTGTTCGTGCAGCGGAAGGAGCTGGGATTCCTGCCCACCTCGCCCGACGCGCGCCCGCGCGTGCCGACCGATGCGGTCTGCTTCGACCTCGGCAAGGTGGACGACAACCCCGCGACCGACGAGCTGGTGGTCGCGGGCCCGCAGGGCGCCTCCTGGTTCGGCTGGGAAGGGCGCGCGCTCCGCGACGAGCCGAAGCCGCTGGTGCAGGCCGCGCTCGAGGTCGGCGACGCCGATCCGGAGCGTCTCCTGCGCCGCCCGGTCCTCCATGCGCTGGAAGGGCGCGCGCCCCAGGACCTCGTGCTGCCCGGACCCGGCGCGCTCTTCCTGTTCCGCCGCGAGGGGCCGGCCCGGTACGCGCCCTCCGGGCGGATCGGGATCGCGCCGCCGCTCTCGCTGTTCGTCGAGGGGGGCTCGGTCCTCGACCGGCTCGGCTACCGCCGGGAGCTGCCGGCCTTCGCCACCGGGGACCTCGACGGCGACGGGCGTCCGGAGGTGATCGTCGTGGACGATCGGGAACTGCGTCGCCACGCGCGCGGACCGGACGGCGGGTTCGAGGACCCGCCGCAGGTCCAGCCGCTCCCGAGCCTGCAGGTGGGGAAGGCGCGCCTCTATCGGTTGAACGTGGCGCCGCTCTTCCAGGACCTGGACGGGGACGGGCTCCTCGACCTCGTGATGCCCGAGCCCGCCGACGGCTCGATCCGGATCCTGATGGGGTCCGCGAAGGACCCGTGGCCGCGCGAGAAGCCCGACCGCGTGCTCCGGATCAAGGAGCAGATCCTGGACGTGCGGGCGGTGGACCTGGACGGAGACGGGCTCCAGGACCTCGTGATCCCGGCCCTCGACCCGGTCGGAGTCTGGGACGGCATCAATATCTTCCTCTCCGGGAGCCTCACGCTCCGGACCTATGCCTTCCTGCACCGGAAGGGCGAGGGGTTCCCCGCGGCGCCGGACCTCGCCCGGAGCGTCTCGGTCCCGGTGAGCGTGCGGCGCGCGGCGGGCGGGTTCGCCACCTCGACCCTGAGCCTGGTCTCGTGCGACGGCGACTTCACCGGGGACGGGCGGAAGGACCTGCTGGTGGGCGAGGGGAAGGACCGGCTCGCGGTCTTCCCGGGCGTCCCGGACGGCGTGATCTCGGGCGCCGCCGCTTTCGAGATCGAGATCCCCGACACCTCGGGGACGCGGGAGGTGAGCGGCTGGGTGGAGGACCTCAACCGCGACGGCATCCACGACGCGATCCTCGTCTATCGGGACGCCGAGAAGCCCACGGCCCGGCTGGTCTTCCTGCTCTCCCGCCGCCCGTAGAAAAACGGTACCCAGTACCGTAATGCCGTATGATCCGCCGGGAATAGCGTCCGGGGAGGGCGGGTCTCAAGGGAGGGCCCGCCGGGGCCCGAAGGCCTTAATCGAGGTGACCCATGAGCCAGCGAGAGAGCCCGGAAACGGGGGCAGGAACCTGTTTCGCGGTGAAAAAGGTTCCTGACCCCTTTTCCTCCGAGCGGGGCGCGGCGCTCCTCCTCGCGTTGCTCGTGCTGGCGCTCATGATCGTGCTCGTCGCCGACCTCTCGTTCTCGACCAAGATCGACCTCAAGCTGGCGCGGAACTACACGGACGAGACCCAGATCGACGAGGGGATCCGCGCCGGGTTCGCCAAGGGTAAGGCGCTGCTCCGGCGGGACGCCAAGGAGAACAAGGCCGACTGCCTCCACGACCTGTGGGCCGAGAACGCCGACCTGTCGATGTCGCTCGACGAAGTGAGCATCGAGATCGAGATCATCGACGAGGACCGGAAGTGGAACCTCTACTGGCTCACCGCCGGCAAGCGCGAGGAACAGCAGGTCGAGCGGGAGCGCGTGCTCCGCCTCCTGGAGGAGTTCCGCGACGGAACCCCGCTCAAGCTCTCCTACTCCGAGGCGCGCGAGACCTCCGAGGCGATCACCCGCTATCTGAAGGCCCGGAAGGAATCGAAGGGGTCCGACGAAGGCGACGTCCCCAACCCCAAGACCCGGAGCGGCCACCTGCTGGTGATGGGAGAGCTCCTGTTCGGCGTCATGGAGGAGTCGCTCCTCCATGACTTCAAGGACGAGGAAGGGACCGTGATCCCGGGGCTCGAGAACTTCGTGACGATCTGGAGCCTGGGCGGCGTGAACATCAACACGGCGGACGAGCTGGTCCTCCGGGCGGTCTTCTCGCCCCAACGGCCCGACCTCGCGCGCGCGGTCATCGAGGGGCGCGAGCGCGCGCGCGAGGAGGCCGAGCGGCGGCTCGCCGAGGGCGGGCGCGGCGGAGCGCCGCCGGCGGGCGCCGTCGGCCAGGCGCCCGCGCCCGAGCCGGCCATGGGCGGAGGCGCCGCGGCGCTGTTCGGCGGCGGCGGCGCGGGCGGCGGGACGGGGAAGTTCCTCGGCTACCAGAACACGGGCGACCTGGTCCGGATGAACATCCTGGACCAGAACACGCTGAACAGCGTGTCCAAGTACCTCACGTGCACGAGCGAGGTCTTCTCGATCTTCGTGACCGCCCGCAAGGGCCCGCTGGTCAAGACCGCCCGCAACGTGGTCCGTCGGGCGCAGAACGAGTTCTACTCGCTCCTCTACGAGGTACGGGTCGAGGAGCGGCCGCCGCGCGAGCAGGACGAGACGACCGGGACCGGGCCGGTCCCGGTGCAGGTCGTCCCGCGGAGGTAGCGGGACTGCTCGGGCGCCGGTAACATCGCCACGCTCCTGGACGGGCGGTCAACCTCCGGACGCCGGCCACCCTCGATGATCCTCATCCTCAGAAAAGACGTCAGCGACCCCGACCGCGAGGCCCTGCTGCTCGCGCTCCGGCGGGCGGAGCTCCAGGCCGAGGAGCAGGCCGCGGACGGGCGGCGGGTCGTGTTCGTCACCGGCCCGGCGGACCTGCTCCGCGAGCTGTCCGTAGAGGGGCACCCCGCGGTCGAGCGCGCGCTGCCGCTCACCTCCCCGCACCCGCTGGTCTCCCGCGCGGCCGCGCGCGCCCCGGTCCGGATCGGCGCCGTGGCCGTGGGGGGCGGCCAGCTCACGCTGATGGCGGGACCGTGCGCGGTCGAGGACCGCGCGCTGCTCCGGGAGATCGCCTCCGCGGTCCGCGGCGCCGGCGCCGTCGTGCTCCGCGGCGGCGCGTTCAAGCCCCGCACCTCCCCCTACGCCTTCCGCGGGCTGGGCGAGGAAGGGCTCCGGATGCTCCGCGATGTGGGCAGCGAGCTGGGCCTCCCGGTCGTGACCGAGGTCCTCGATCCGCGGCACCTCGAGCTGGTGGCCCGCCACGCCGACGCGCTCCAGATCGGGGCGCGCAACATGCAGAACTTCCCCCTCCTCGTCGAGGCCGGCCGGACGCGGAAGCCGGTGGTCCTGAAGCGCGGCATGGGGTCCACGGTCAAGGAATTCCTGCTGGCGGCCGAGTACATCCTGGCCGAGGGGAACGACCAGGTGATCCTCTGCGAGCGGGGCATCCGCACCTTCGAGGACTCGGTGCGGCACCTCCTGGACGTGGCGGCGATCGCGCAGCTCCGGGAGACGACCAGGCTCCCGGTGATCGCCGATCCGAGCCACGCGGCCGGCCGCGCCGACCTCGTCCCGGCGGTGGCCCGGGCGGCGGTGGCGGCCGGCGCCGAGGGGCTCCTCGTGGAAGTGCACACCCGCCCGGAGCGGGCCCTCTCGGACGGGCCTCAGGCGCTCATGCCGGAGGGCTTCCGCGCGCTGGCCCGCGAGGTGACGGCGATCCACGGAGCCCTTCGGGATCGGAGCTAGGCCTTGCGCAAGCCGCTCATCGCCGGCAACTGGAAGATGAACCTGACGCTCGCCGAGGCCCTGGACCTCGCGGTCGCGCTCAAGACCGGGCTGAAGCATCCCCCCGACGACCGCGAGATCCTGATCTGCCCGCCCTACCCCTACCTGACCCGCGTCGGCGAGGTCCTGTCGGTGAGCGCGCTCCAGCTCGGCGGCCAGGACCTGCACTGGGAGAAGGCCGGGGCGTTCACGGGGGCGGTGAGCGCTCTCATGCTCAAGTCCACCGGGTGCTCCCACGTGCTGGTCGGACACTCCGAGCGCCGTCACGTCTTCGGGGAGACCGACGAGGTCCTGCACAAGAAGGTCAAGGCCGCCGCCGGCGCCGACCTGATCCCGATCTTCTGCGTCGGCGAGACCCTCCAGGAGCGGGACGGCGGGCAGACCGAGGCCGTGATCGAGCGACAGATCACCCGCGGGCTCGGCGGAGTCTCCAAGGAGGCGCTGGCGACGCTCGTGATCGCC
>Ga0187892_10003568_pt1 | contig 28165 bp, 27 predicted proteins | sample MA1701073metaG_FD_139345 | JGI IMG/M metagenome (GOLD analysis project Ga0187892, IMG submission 139345) | Bio-ooze microbial communities from a basaltic lava cave in the Kipuka Kanohina Cave System on the Island of Hawaii, USA - MA170107-3 metaG ... | reverse complement strand
CGCGCTGGCCAGGCGGACGTAGTCCACGGCCACGGAGTCTCGCGCGCGGAACTCGCCGCCGTACTGCGCCTCCTGGAGCCCGCCCACCGCCGCCATGGCCCGGTTGTCCAGGATGAGCACGGTCGCGCGCACGTTGTGCTCGACCCCGTCGACCAGGATCTGGGGATTCATGAAGAACGAGCCGTCGCCGCAGAAGGCGATCCCGTAGCGCGACTGCTCGGCCAGGCCCGAGGCGAGCAGGGCGCTGGGCGCGAAGCCCATGTAGGAGGCGCCGGTCTCGGTGATCGTCTCGAGCGGGTGGTCGTCCTCCACGATCTGGAACCCGTTGGCCTGCACGTCGCCGGCATCGAAGAACTTGGTGGCGCCGACGGACTTGGCGAAGTCAGCGGCGATCTTGATGGCCGCTGGCTGCGTGAGCACGGCCTCGCCCCACGTCTTGTCCGGCAGGGTCGGATGACCGTAGCGCTCGGCCTTGTAGGCCTCCCACGCTCGCTTGCGCTCCGCGGTCGCCTCGAGCCACGGCTCGGCGCGGCGGGGGTCGGCGCCGCCCGCGCGAGCGAGGTGCTCGAGGAGCCGGCGGATGACCACGCTGATGTCTCCGGGCAGCGCGACGGTGCGATTGTAGTGCGTGATGTCGCCCAGGTCGGCGTTGATGTTGATGACCGCCTCCGCGGCCGGGTAGCCGGTGCCCGAGCAGTCCGCCTGGCACACCGCGCGCGAGCCCACGAAGATGACGAGGTCGGCGCGCTCCATGGCGTAGTTGCCGGAGATCGATCCCTTGGTCCCGCCCACCGTCATGTTCTGCGGGTGCGCGTGAGGAAGGACGCCGAGCGCGCCGGGCGACAGCACCACCACGCCATGCGTGGCCTCGGCCAGCGCGCGCATCTCGGCCGGAAACGAGCGGCTGCCCCCACCGGCCTTGATCACGATGCGGCGGTGGCGCCGGATCAGCTCCACGGCGGCAGCGAGTGCCTCGTCGTCGGCGACGGCCGTGACGGGCGGTGTGAGCCGGCCGGGCAGGGCCTCGAGGTTGAGCCCGCGGATCGGCGCCGGCTGCATGTTGATGGGCAGCAGGAGATAGAAGGGCGTGGCCCGGTGCCTGCGGTGCACGGCGAGGCTACCGCGCCGCATGGCGGCCCGGAGCGCTTCGGGCGTGTGCAGGACGTAGGACTCGGCCATGATGGCGGTCAGCCGGCCGTACAGGTTCTGCTCGTGCTTGGGTATGGCCTGCATGTTGGGGCCTTCGCCGTGCGTGGTCTCGTCGCCATAGATGTGATACACGCCGATCCCGTTCGTGGTCGCGGCCAGTGACCCGGCCATGGCGTGGAGCGCGCCAGGACCGATCGAGGTGACCAGCGCGGGCGTCTCTCCGTACTGCCAGCGCAGGGTCGTGGCCGCGTGGGCCATGGCCACCTCGTTGCGGAAGTTGAAGGTCCGCGTCACGCCCGCTTCCTCGTAGACGCGCAGCACCTCGCCGAGGTCGGTTGATCCATGCCCGAAGATGGCCAGATACTTCCGCACTCCCTGCCTGAGCAGGCCCAGGACCACGCCCTCGGACAGCGTGGTGTCGATCCGGGCCGGCAGGGCGCCGCTCGTCAGCGCCGCCTCGAGGGATCCTGCCCGGGCAATGGCCCGAGCGCGTTCCGTCATCTCCGCGAGCCGCGTACCGTGGACCGAAGGGACCGCCTTCATGACCCTCCTCCGCTCGCCGCTCGGCTCAGGGCTTGTGCTCGAGCATGCGCTGACCGATGACATGACGGGGCGGCAACTTCTCGCCGCGCACGAGCTTGATCGCGTTCTGTACCGCCACCACGCCCTCCTGATGGAAATCGATCTCCACGGTGGCCGTCATGTCTCCGCGTTCCACGGCCTTGACCGCGTCCGGGATGGCATCGATGCCCACGAGGATCATCTTCCGGTTGGCGGCCTTGAGCGCGCCGACCACGCCGATCGCCATGTCGTCGTTGAAGCAGAGCACGAGATCGATGTCCCGGTGGGCCTGCAGGAGGTTCTCCATGACGCCGATGGCCTTGGCGCGGTTGTACATGCCGGGCTGGTTGGCGAGGACCTTGATGCCCGGGTGCCTGGGCCACACCTCGTTCGAGCCGCGCAGGCGGTCGTCCGAGGAGGCGGCGCCCGGGATGCCCTGCATGACCACGATGTTGCCCTTGCCGTTCAGCTTCTTCGCCACCCATTCAGCGGCAAACCTGCCGACCTCCACGTTGTCCGACCCGATGAACTGGTGGACCTTGGGGCTCGCGATCGTGCGCTGGATGGCCAGGACCTTGACCCCGCGGTCCACGGCCTGCTCCACGACGGGCTCCGTGCCCTTGGAGACCGCATTGACCATCAGGGCGTCCACACCCTTGGTGAGCAGATCCTCGATGTCGCTGATCTGCTTGGCGAGCTGATCCTTGCTGTCCGTGATGATCAGGTCGACGTCGTGCTTCTTGGCCTCTTCCTGCATGCCCTTGGCCACGATCACGTAGGCCGAGTGGTGCAGCCCCGACGCCGAGAAGCCGAGCCGGATCCGCTTGGCCTGCGCGCTCGACGGGCTCCACCACGTCGCCACCACGGTGACCACGACCAGGAACGCTGCGCTCGCTGCGACCAGCACCTTGCCTCTTCGCATCATGACGTGCCCTCCTTCTGCGACGGGCTGTCTCGTCCCGCCGCGACCATGAGATGCAACACGGACTCCTGAGTCGCCGTCGCCCGGTCCAGCTCGGCCACCGTGCGGCCATCGCGCAGGACGACCACCCGGTCGCTCAGACGAAGCAGCTCGGGCAGGTCCGACGAGATGACGAGGATGGCGCTGCCCGCGTTCCTGAGACCACGGATGAGCGCATAGATCTCCCGCTTGGCCCCCACGTCAACGCCCCGCGTGGGCTCGTCCAGGAGCAGCGCCCGCGCGCCCGTCTCGAGCCATCGGGCCAGGATCACCTTTTGCTGGTTGCCCCCGCTCAGGGTGCGCACGAAATCGCGCGGGCCACGGGCATGGATCCGCAAGCGGCGCAGGTGCTGGCCGACACTGTCCTCTTGCCGCCGACGCGAGATGAGCCCACACCGGCCGTACCGTTCGAGGGTGGCAAGGGTCGCGTTGTCGCGCACCATGAGCGAGAGCACCAGGCCCTGGAGCTTGCGATCCTCGGGCACCATGCCGATCCCGGCGCGGATCCGCTCGCGGACGGGAAGCCTCGTGACGTCCTGACCGAGCAGATGCACGCTGCCCGCGGTGGCCGCTCGGGCGCCGAACAGAAGATGCGCCAGCTCGGTGCGGCCGGCGCCCATTGGGCCGGCCAGCCCGACGATCTCTCCCGACCGCAGGGTGAGGGACACGTCGCGCACGCGTTCGCCGTCCGCCAGGTGGTGCGCGGCCAGCACGACGGAGCTCTCGCTCGCGGTGGAGGCGGCCGCGTCCTCTTCTCCAAGGTGACGGCCCACCATGGCGAACACGAGCCTCGAGAGGTCGCAGGCGGCCATCGGCTCGGTGAGGATGCGGGCGCCGTCCCTCAGGACGGTGACGCGGTCGGCAATGGCGAAGACCTCGTCGAGGCGATGCGAGATGTAGACGACTCCCACGCCCTGCGCCTGGAGCCGGCGGATGAGGCGGAACAGGATCTGGATCTCGCTCCCCGTCAAGGGCGCGCTGGGCTCGTCCATGATGAGCACGCGCGCAGACCGGGAGATGGCCTTGGCGATCTCCACCATCTGGCGTTCCGCCACACCCAGCGTGCGCACGGTCGCGCCCGGGTCCATCGTCATCCCGAGGTCGCCGAGGAGCCGGCGGCTCTGCGCCATCATGCTCCGCCGGTCGAGCCATCCAAGGCGAGTGATCTCGCGGCCCAGGAAGATGTTCTGGCCGACCGAGAGCGCGGGCACCAGGTTCAGCTCCTGGTAGATCACACTGATGCCTGCGGCCAGACCGTCCTGCGGGCTCCTGAGCTCGATGGGACGGCCGTCGAGGCGCAGAGCCCCGGCGTCGGGCTGCTCGGCGCCGGCCAGGATCTTGATCAGCGTCGACTTGCCGGCCCCGTTCTCGCCGACCAGGGCGTGCACCTCGCCGGCATGGACCTCGAAGTCGACGGCCCTGAGAGCGTGCACGCCGGGGAAGGCCTTGCTCACCCCGATCGCGGCCAGCAGCGGCGCGGCGGCCGGACTCATCGACCGTATACCAACTTCATCGACGGTGCACGAGCTGGCGGTCGAGAATGACCGCGGCGGCGATCACGAGACCCTTGGCCACGAGCTGGTAGTGGGGCGAGATGTTGAGCAGGTTCAGACCGTTGTAGATGAAGCCGATGGTGAAGGCGCCCACGAGCGAGCCGAGCGCAGAGCCCTCGCCGCCCGCCAGGCTGGTGCCGCCGATGACGACCGCGGAAATGGCGTCGATCTCGGCGCCCATACCCATGTTGGCCTGGGCAGACGAGATCCGACCGACGAGGATGAGGGTGGCCAGAGCCGCGCAGGCCCCACAGAGCGTGAAGACGGTCAACCGGACCCTGGCGACGTCGATTCCCGACAGCCGCGCGGCTTCCTCGTTGCCGCCCACCGCGTACACCGACGTTCCGAAGGTTGTGCGCGTGAGCGTGAGGTGCAGGAGCAGAAAGACCACGGCCGTCAGGTAAATGGGCACCGGAATGCCGGCCAGGTGTCCCTGACCGAGCACGCGGTACCAGCCCTCGGACCGCTCGACCGGGAACGAGTCCGTGACGACGAGCGCGATCCCGTGAAAGACCGTCATGCCCACGAGCGTGGCCACGAACGAGTTGATGCGGCAGTACGCGACCAGCGTACCGTTGACCAGGCCGCAGGCGGCACCGACGAGGACCGTGAGGAGAGCTCCCGCGCCGTCACCGAACCGGTTCATGGCCATGATGCCCAATACGCCGCTCAAGGACATGATCGAGCCGACCGAGAGGTCGAAGCCGCCGGCGATCATCACGAGCGTCATGCCGGCGGCGATGATGGCGTTGATCGAGACCTGGCGAGCGACGTTCAGCACGTTGGACGTCGTGAGGAAGCTCGGCGACAGGAGGCTCAGGACGAGCGCGATCACGGCGAGACCCAGGAAGGGGCCGAAGCGGAGCAAGAGCGCCTTGTCGATCCGCGGTCGTGTCGGTGGCGTGAGCGCGAGCGCCTTGCCCTCTCGCGCGCCGTCCGTCATGCCGTGACGCCGGTTCTGATCTGTGAGCAAATTTCTCGCAGGAGATGCGGCCCTGGTTTACGGCTACCCTCGCGAGAAGTCAAGCGTAAAGGGACTGAGCCAAGGACATCGTGAACCAGCCCTTCTTCCAGTACTGAGCCGGAGCGCGCGCCGTCGCCGGCAGGCCGCTCGACGGCCACGGCGGCTACGGCCTCGCCGTGAACAACAGCGAGGGGGAAGGCTGCATCCGTTGGCCCACATTCTTGACATCCCTGCGCATAGGACTTAGCGTGCATCGTATGCGAACCACGCTAGACATTCCCGGAGAGCTCATCGAGGAGGCGCGGCGACTGCTCGGGTTCAAGTCCAAGACGGATACCGTCGTTCTGTCGCTCAGGGAGCTGGTCCGGCGCCGGCGAATCGACGAGCTGAAGACGCTCCTGGGCTCCGTCCAGCTCGACGTCGACGTCCCCAGGTCACGACGGCGCCCGCTACGCCGGCGGTCGTGATCTGCGTCGACACTTCCGTGTGGGTCACGGCGCTACGCCAAGCCGGCAGCGCCGAAGCCCGCCATCTCTCGGAGTTGCTCGACTCGGACGATGTCGCGCTGCCGGCGCCGGTTCGGGTGGAGATCCTGTCAGGCGCATCGCGGCGAGACCGGCCGCGACTGCGGCGCGTCCTGTCGGCTCTCGCCGTGCTCTACCCGGACGCCGTGACCTGGGAGCGGATCGACCGCTGGATTGACCAAGCCGGTGATGCTGGTGAGCGCTTCGGGGCCACCGACCTGCTCATCGCGGCCATGGCCGCCCAGCGGAGAGCCCCGCTCTGGTCGCTCGACGATGATTTCGCCCGCATGGCTCGTCTGCGATTCATCGAGCTTCATCGCCCACGCTGACCGCGGGTGCCTGCAGGCGCGCGAGCTCATGAATTCTGTGCCACGTAAAGACGAGTTTGTCTGGCGGTGAACTGAGAGGGCATGATGCATGTCGAGGACGGGCCATGGGATCACTGACGGGGCGGACGGTGCTGATCACGGGAGCGGCACGCGGCATCGGCGCGGCGACCGCGCGCCGGCTGGCGAGTGAGGGCGCGAAGCTCGTGCTGGCCGATGTCGATCGGGCCGGCGTGGAGAAGCTGGCGGCCGAGCTCGAGCAGGTCGCGGTCACCGCCGACGTCCAGCGCAGCGAGGACATCGAGCGCATGGTGGACGAGGTGTACCAGCGCTGGGGCCGGCTCGACGTGCTGTTCAACAACGCCGGGGTGATCCGCCTGCAGCGGCTGCTCGAGGTGACGCGCGCGGAGTGGGACCGCGTGATGGACGTGAATCTGCGCGCGGTCTTCTTCGTGCTGCAGGCCGCCGCCCGGCGCATGCTGGAGCAAGACCTCATGCCGGGCTCCGAGCTGCGCGGCAAGCTGATCCAGACGGCGTCGATCGCCTCGTATCGGGGCGGCAATCACCTGATGACGCCCTACTCGGCCTCGAAGGCCGGCGTGGTGAGCCTCACGCGCTCGGCGGCCCAAGCGCTGGCTCCTCACCGGATCACGTCCAACTGCATCTGTCCGGGCGCGGTGGAGACGGCGATGTGGGAGCAGATCGACCGCGAGTGGGGCGCCCTCGAGGGGCTCGGCCAGGGCGAGGCGTGGAAGCGGCGCACCCGCGGCATTCCGCTCGGCCGGCCCGAGCGCGCCGAGGACGTCGCCAACGTGGTCGCGTTCCTGGCCGGCTCCGACTCGGACTACATGACCGGGCAGGCGCTCAACGTCGACGGTGGTCTCGTCATGGGGAACTGACGCCGGACCGGGTGAGCGTCTCCCTGACCATCCACGACCGCTCGGCGACCGAGCGATCAGGTCGCCTTGTCAGAAGAGTCGGCGCAAGACGTCCGCGGGAATGTGTTCGCGAAGCGCCGGGTACGCCTCGAGGAGGCGGGCGATGTCGGCCAGATCCTTCTGTCGCTTGCTGGGGCGGCGCGCCGGATCCATCACCGCCCACAGCTTTCCCTGCAGGACATCCTCCAGGCGCGCCACCGGCAGGCGCAGGCCCAGCACCTCGCGCTCGACGGCGTGGTCGACGAACCCCGCATAGCGAGGGTCCGTCTGGAGCTGCACGCGGAGATCGGAGCCAGGAAGGGAGATGTTCAGGCTGTGCGGGAACCGCTCGACGACGAAGGTCTCGCGAAAGAGTCGCTCGGCCTCGGCGAGCTGATCGGCGGCGATCACCACGTCGAGATCGAGGCTCACCACGGGCTCGACGTATGCATTCACCCCCTGCCCTCCGACGAGGCAGTAACGGATCCGGTGCTCGGCGAGCGCGCCGATCAGGCGATCGAGGAAGTCGACCCGATCGTCCACCGCCGCCTTCCAGAAGGCATAGGCACGCACAGTCGCCATCGTATCAGGTGCCACACGCGCCGGGAAGAGACAGCGAGCGCCACTTCGAACGCAACCACGCGAGGCGCGCGGGCCTGCCGCCACTCCGACTCGGACTACATGACCGGGCAGGCGCTCAACGTCGACGGCGGGCTCGGCATGGGGAACTGACCCCGGCGCGGGTGAGCGTCTCTCCGCTCATGACCGCTCTCCTGCCCGCACCGAGTAGACGCGGACGGGCTGGCTTCTGGTCTTGAACTGCGCCGGGCCGTGTGACTCGACGCGGATCCCATCGCCCAGGCCGTTCCGGGTGTTCTCGTCGATCAGGATCGGCTGGCCGACCTGCTTGGTGTGCGCTTCCAGGTGCGCCGCGAGGTTGACGGTGTCCCCGACACAGGTGTAGGTCACGCGCCGCTCGGTGCCGGTGACCCCCGCGATCACCGGCCCGGAGGCGATGCCGATCCCGATCCGGATCTCCGGGCCGCCCCGGCGCGCCTGCTCCCCGTTGAAGAGGCCCGGCCGATGACCGATAGACGGCTGATGGTGAGCTCCCGCCGGGCCAGCGGCAAGGGCCCGTGCGACGCGACCACCCGGAGCCGATCTCCTTCCCGCTGCCAGATGTGGGCGTCGGCGCCCTCGCAGAGCCGAGCCGCGTTCTCGGCCACGGCATTCATCACCGGCTGGAGATCGGTCGGCGAGCTCGAGATGACCCGCAGGATCTCGCTCGTCGCCGTCTGCTGCTCCAGTGCCTCCGTGAGGTCGCTGTTGCGCGCTTCCAGCTCCTTGAAGAGCCGGACGTTTTCGATGGCGATCACCGCCTGGTCCGCAAACGTCTTCAGCAGCTCGATGTGCTTGACCGAGAACGGCCCGGCCTCGGCCCGAGCGACGGCGATCGCCCCAATGGGATTCCCTTCGCGAAGCATCGGAACCACGAGAATGCTTCGATAGCCGAGGGCTCGGGCGAGCGGGCGGGACGGGGCGGGAATCCCCTCGTCGCTCTCGAAGTCGCGCACCTCGACGACCGTGCGATCCAGGATTGCCGTGCTTACCTGGGTTTCTCGGCTTGGAACCCTCGGGTACACGCGGCGAACCGCCTCGAGTCCCTCGTCTGTCCAATTGTGGTGGGCGACAAAGTGAATCAGGTTGCCGTCGACCGTATACACAGCACTGTGAAGGCCATCGCAGAGCCTGGCGGCGCTCTCCGCAATCGTGTCGAACACCGGCTGGACGTCGTTCGGCGAGCTCGAGATGACCCGGAGGATCTCGCTCGTCGACGTCTGCTGCTCCAGGGAGTCGGTGAGGTCGTGATTGCGGGCCTGTAGTTCCTGGAACAGGCGGACGTTCTCGATCGCGATCACCGCCTGGGCGGCGAAGGTCTCTACCAGCGCGATCTGCTCGTCCGTAAACGGCTCGACCTTGGTCTTCCAGATCGCGACGACTCCAAGGAGAGTGCCCTCCCTCAACATCGGAACCGCCAGCACGGTCCGCCAGCCTTCGAGCTTCGCCGCTTCCGCGAACTGGTAGCCGGGCTCAGCCATGACGTCACGGATGTGAACCGGCTGCCGCTCCGCCGCCGCCCTGCCCGCGGCAGAACCTGGCCCGAGGGGGACGGGGTGCTCTTCGAAGTAGCTCCTCAACTCGGGCGATGTGCCGTACCCGACGGCGAAGCGAAGCACGTCGCCGTCGAGCTGGAAGATGTGGCCGTGCTGGGCGCCACAGAGCCGGGTGGCGCTCTCGGCGAGCGTGGCCAGGAGCGGCATCAGATCGAAGGTCGAGCGGCTGATGACCTTCAGGATCTCGCTGGTGGCGGTCTGCTGCTCGAGCGCTTGCGCGAGGCGCTTCTCGAGCTGGCGGCGCTTCGAGACTTCGTTCCTCAGCGACGCGGCGAGGCCCGCGCGCTCGGGTCTGGCCTTGGCCGGCTTCGCACCTCGACGCATCGACGTCTCGTTGCCTGTCCCCGATGCTGCGACTCTTCGAGGACCGCCGACAGGCTACGCCAAGCCGCCCGGCGGGGCAAGCCGAGCGCGGGCTTCGGCGTTTCCGCTTGACACGCTCATGGCCCTCCCGTACCTTGCCCCGCGTCGGCCGCTCACACGTCCTGTGGACGTCCTGCGATACGCGGCGATCATCACGAGCGCCCAGCCTCGAGCTCTCGGAGTGCCGCCCCCCGCGTGAAGCGCGCCGAGGGAAGGGAGCCACCACGATGATTCCCGGCGCGTTCGAGTACCACGCTCCCCAGTCGATCCGCGAGGCGACCGCCTTGCTCGCGAAGCTCGGTGACGACGCCAAGGTGCTCTCCGGCGGGCAGAGCCTCATCCCGCTGATGAAGCTCCGTCTGGCCAGCCCCCGGCACCTCGTCGACATCAATCGCATCCCGGACCTCGCCTACATCCGGGAGGCCGACGGCGTGCTCGCCCTGGGCGCGCTCGTGCGCGAGTCCGACCTCGAGGACTCCCAGCTCGTTCGCACGCGGTATCCGCTGCTGTTCGACACCTCCAAGGTCATCGCCGACCCCATCGTGCGCAACCTGGCCACGATCGCGGGCAACCTGGCCCACGGCGACCCGGCCAACGATCATCCGGCCACGATGCTCGCGCTCGGCGCCGAGGTCGTGGCGAGCGGTCAGAAGGGCGAGCGGCGCATCCCGATCGTGTCGTTCTTCACGGGCCCGTTCGCGACGGCCCTCAGGCCCGATGAGATCATCACCGAGATCCGGGTGCCGACCCCGGCCGCGCGCAGCGCCGGCGCCTACCTGAAGCTCGAGCGGAAGGTCGGAGATTTCGCGACGGCAGCGGTCGCGGTACAGCTGACCCTCGGTGCGAACGGCGCCTGCGAGCGGGTGGGCATCGCCCTGACCAACGTCGGCCCGATGCCTATCAAGGCCGAGAAGGCCGAGACGATTCTGAAGGGCCAGCGGCTCGACGACGGGACCATCAAGCGCGCGGCCCAGTTGGCCGCCGACGCCGCCCAGCCGGCCGCCGATCTGCGCGGCCCGGTCGAGTACAAGAAGGATCTCGTGCGGGTGTTGACGGCCCGCGCGCTCAGGAAGGCGCTGGCGCGCGTGGGCGCCGCGTAGGCGAGCGCAAGGAGGACGGCGATGCAGGTGCATGTCTCCATCAACGGCGAGAAGCACGAAGCGGATGTCGAGCCCCGGCTGCTCCTGGTGCACCTCATCCGGGAAGTCCTTCGGCTCACCGGCACCCACATCGGCTGTGACACCACCCATTGCGGCGCCTGCACCGTGCTCCTGGATGGGCGCCCGGTGAAGTCGTGCACGGTCTTCGCCGTCCAGGCGAACGGCCGGGAGATCATGACCGTGGAGGGCCTCGAGCAGAACGGCAAGCTCCATCCGCTGCAGGAGGCCTTCATGGCCGAGCACGGCCTGCAGTGCGGCTACTGCACGCCCGGCATGCTGATGACCAGCTACGCATTCTTGAAAAAGCACGCGAATCCCAGCGAGGAGGACATCCGCTGGGCGATCTCCGGCAATCTCTGCCGCTGCACGGGCTACGTGAACATCGTGAAGTCCGTCCAGCACGCGGCGGCGACGCTCCGGCAAGGAGGTTGATGATGGCGCTCAGAACCTCGCCCGAAATCGGCGGCATGGGGCACTCGATCAAGCGAAAGGAGGACCCGCGCTTCATCCGCGGCAAGGGCACCTACGTCGACGACGTGCAGCTGCCCGGCATGCTGTATCTGGACATCGTCCGCAGCCCGTTCGCCCACGCCAAGATCAAGAAGATCGATTCCTCGAAGGCGCTGGCCATCCCGGGCGTGCTGGCGGTCATCACGGGTCAGGATCTCGCCAAGTACAACCTGCACTGGATGCCGACGCTCATGTCGGACACCCAGATGGTGCTGCCGGTGGAAAAGGTGATGTACCAGGCCCAGGAGGTGGCCGCCGTGCTGGCCACCACGCGCTATGGCGCCGCGGACGGCGCGGCCGCGGTGGAGGTGGAGTACGAGCCGCTGCCGGTGGTGGTGGATCCGAAGAAGGCGCTCGAGCCGGGCGCGCCGGTGCTGCGCACCGACAAGAAGGACAAGACCGACAACCACATCTGGCACTGGGAGTGGGGCGATCGGGCGGCCACCGACCGCGCCTTCGCCGACGCGGAGGTGACCGTCAAGGAGAACATCTACATCCCGCGCATCCACGTGGCCTCGATCGAGACCTGCGGCTGCATCGCGCACTTCGACAAGGTCGACGGCAAGCTCACGGTGTGGATGACCACGCAGGCGCCGCACGCGATCCGCACGGTGTTCGCGCTGGTGGCCGGCCACGTGGGCCTGGCCGAGCACAAGATCCGCATCATCTCGCCGGACATCGGCGGCGGCTTCGGCGGCAAGGTCCCGGTCTATCCCGGGTACGTCATCGCCGTCGCCGCCTCCGTGCTCACCGGCAAGCCGGTGAAGTGGATCGAGGACCGCATGGAGAACCTCCAGGCGGACTCCTTCGCGCGCGACTACCACATCACGGCGGAACTGGCGGCGAGGAAGGACGGCACGCTCACCGCGCTCCGCATCAAGACGCTGGCCGACCACGGCTACGCCGACGCCGCCGCCAACCCGTCCAAGTTCCCGGCGGGGCTGTTCCACGTCTGCACCGGGTCGTACGACCTGAAGGCGGCGCACGTCGAGGTCGACGGCGCCTACACGAACAAGCCGCCGGGCGGCATCGCCTATCGCTGCTCCTTCCGCGTGACCGAGGCCGTGCACACGATCGAGCGGATGGTCGACGTGATGGCCAACCAGCTCGGCATGGATCCCGCCGCGCTCCGGATGAAGAACTTCGTCAAGCCGGAGCAGTTCCCGTACAAGTCGGCGCTCGGCTGGGAGTACGACAGCGGCAACTACGCGGGCGCGCTCCAGCTGGCGATGGACCGGATCGGCTATGCGGCGCTCCGGCGCGAGCAGGCCGAGAAGCGCCAGCGCGGCGAGCTGATGGGGATCGGCATCTCGAGCTTCACCGAGATCGTCGGGGCCGGCCCGTCGAAGCACTTCGACATCCTCGGGCTGAAGATGTTCGACAGCTGCGAGATCCGCATCCACCCGACCGGGAAGGCCATCGCGCGCTTCGGCACCAAGTCGCAGGGGCAGGGACACGAGACGACGTACGCGCAGATCCTGGCCGAGGAGCTCGGCATCCCCGCGGCCGACATCCAGGTCGAGGAAGGCGACACCGACACCGCGCCCTACGGGCTCGGCACCTACGCGAGCCGCTCGACGCCGGTCGCCGGCGCGGCGGCGGCGGCGGCGGCACGCAAGGTGCGCGACAAGGCGCGGAAGATCGCCGCGCACCTCCTGGAGGCTGCCGAGGAGGATCTCGTGTGGGAGCCGGGGAAGTTCTCGGTCAAGGGCGCGCCGAACCGCTCGAAGACCATCCAGGACATCGCCTTCGCCGCCTACACCAACCATCCCCAGGGCATGGAGGCGGGGCTCGAGGCGGTGAGCTACTACGACCCGCCGAACCTGACCTTTCCCTTCGGCAGCTACATCTGCGTGGTCGACATCGACAAGGGCACCGGGGAAGTGAAGATCCGGCGCTTCGTCGCGGTGGACGACTGCGGCAACATCATCAACCCCATGATCGTCGAAGGCCAGATCCACGGCGGCCTCACGATGGGCTTGGCCCCGGCGCTGCTCGAGGAGATCTCGTACGACGAGATCGGCAACGTGCAGGGCGGCAGCTTCATCGATTACCTCGTGCCGACCGCGGTGGAGACGCCGAACTGGGAGACGGACAAGACGTGCACCCCCTCGCCGCATCATCCGCTCGGCGCCAAGGGCGTCGGCGAGTCGGCGACGGTCGGCGCCCCCGCGGCCATCGCCAACGCGGTGGTCGATGCGCTCTGGCACCTGGGCGTGCGGCACATCGACATCCCGATCACGCCGCCCAAGGTGTGGCGGCTGCTGCGCGAGAAGGGCGTGACCGAGTGAGGTGGCGGTGACCGATGGCGGAGGATCTGCTCGCGCTGGCCGCCGATCTCAGAGGCCGCGGGGAGCCGTTCGCGCTGGCCACGGTCGTGCGCTGCGAGCGGCCGACCTCCGCCAAGCCCGGCGCCAAGGCGCTCATTCGCGCCGACGGCGCCGTGTCCGGCTGGATCGGCGGGGCCTGCGCGGAGCCGGTCGTCGTCCGCGAAGCGCTGAACGCGCTGCGAGACGGCCGGCCACGGTTCATCGGACTGATCGGTGAGGGCGGACGGCCGTCGGGCCGGACCGAAGGGATCCTCGAATACCCGATGACGTGTCACAGCGGCGGCACGCTCGAGATCTACGTCGAGCCGTTCGTGCCGAAATCTCTGCTCCTGCTGGTGGGTCACGGACCGGTGCTCGAGAGTTTGGCGACGCTCGGGCGCGCGGCGGACTATGCCGTCACGATCCTGGCGCCGGAGGCCGTGGCCGGCGCGCTGGAGGGGCTCGCGTTGACCGTGCGGGCCTCCGTCGTGGTGGCGACTCACGGCGACGGCGATGAGGAAGCCCTGGCCCAGGCGCTCGCCACCGACGCCGGCTACGTGAGCCTCGTCGCCAGCCACAAGCGCGCCAGCGTGATCCTCGAGCGCCTGAGCCGTCGGGGACTGCCGCGGCAGCGGCTCGATCGGCTCAAGGCGCCGGCCGGGCTGGACATCGGGGCGGCCATGCCCGAGGAGATCGCGGTCAGCATCCTGGCCGAGATCATCCAGCGCCACCGCAGCGAGAAGCCGGCCCCGGCGGAGGCGGCGAGCCCGCGCCGGTCGGCCGCCGGCGAGGCGACCGATCCGATCTGCGGGATGCTGGTCGAGATCGCGAGCTCGCGCCATCGCTCCGAGGTGTCCGGCCGGCTGATCCATTTCTGCTGCCTCGGCTGCAAGGAGACCTTCGACCGCGACCCCGCGAAGTACCTGGCCGATTGATTCCCTCGCTCCCGGAGGGGGAGAGGGCCAGGGTGAGGGGGCCCTCGTTCCCACGGACCCTGCCCACGCCGCCCAAGCTCCCACGCGAGTTCTACACGCGCGCGAGCGTCATCACGGTCGCGCGAGCGCTCCTCGGGCAGGTGCTGGTGGTTCCCGCCAGCGACGGCACGCGGGTGTCGGGCCTGGTCGTCGAGACCGAAGCCTACCGGGGGCCCCAGGATCGGGCCTCGCACGCCTACGGCGGGCGGCGGACCGACCGCACCGAGACGATGTACCGGATCGGCGGGACGGCCTACGTCTACTTCGTCTACGGCATGTACCACCAGTTCAACGTGGTGACGAACACCCCCGGCATTCCGCATGCCGTGCTCGTCCGCGCCATCGAGCCCCTCGATGGTCTGGCGCTGATGCGCACCCGCCGGCCCGGCCAGCCCGATCACAACCTGGCGAACGGACCGGGCAAGCTGTGCCGCGCGCTCGGCATCGACCGCCGGCTGGACGGCGCCGACCTGCTGGGTGATCGGGTGTGGATCGAACCCGGTCCGCGACGGATCGCTTCCACGGGGATCGCCTGTGGTCCACGCATCGGCATCGACTACGCGGAGGCATGGGTGGATCGCCCCTGGCGCTTCTGGATCAAGGACACCGCGTTCGCGAGCCACGTCCGCCGGCGCGCGGGGCGCTCACGCTGAGGTCAGGCTCACCGGGCCGCGCCCACGTGCTCGCCGGCCCTGGTATGATGTGGCAGTCGCTTGGGCCGCGAAGCTGATCGTGCACGACGGTCCGGGCGCCGACTACGCTTCGGAGCAGGAGGGTCATGCCACCACCGTCACGGGATGCGCTTCGGGAGAAGATTCTTGCGGGAGCGCTGCCGAGCGAAGCCTGCGAGGTGACCTGGTACGGGCCGGGCAGCGGCAAACCCTGCCGGGCCTGCGACGTTCCCGTTCTGTCCACCGAGATCGAGGTCGAGTGCGACCTTCCGTCCGGCGAGAAGGGGGTTCGCTTTCATCGCGAATGTTTCGACGCCTGGAACGTCGCCCGCGACATTCCTTAGCCCGGACTATTCAAGAACGCGCGCTCCACGGCCGACTCGTCCGACACGTCGCACCGTAGCGCGACCGCCTTGGCCCCGTGGCGTTCCAGGCGCTCGCGCCCCGCGCGGTTCTTCTCCTCGCTGGTGCCCCAGAGGCACACCGCCGCTCCCGCCTGAGCGAGCGCTTCGGCCATGCCCAGGCCGATGCCGCTGTTGCCGCCGGTGATGAGGGCCACCTTGCCGGTGAGATCGAATGGGGCGTAGGCCATGTCGGTCCCCCTTTCTGTTTGGCGTCGCCGCATTCTACCCGATAGACTGTCGGCGGTCCGGGCGGCCCCGGGCCCCACACACTCACGCGAGGGGACGACCAATGCTGACGCTCGCCACACCCGGAGAGCTGCTGAACCACATCGGTCGGGAGCTCGGACCGTCGGACTGGGTCACCGTGACCCAGGAGATGATCGACAAGTTCGCCGAGGCGACCGGCGATCACCAGTGGATCCACGTGGACGTGGAGCGGGCCAAGCGGGAGATGCCGGGCGGCAAGACGATCGCGCACGGCTTTCTGACCCTGTCCTTGATCCCGCGACTCCGGCCGCCCCTGATGCGCATCGAGCAGCAGCGGCGCAGCATCAACTACGGGTGCAACAAGGTGCGGTTCGTGGCGCCGGTGCCCGCCGGCGGGCGCGTGAGGCTCCGCTGGAAGCTGCTGAAGGTCGAGGAGGTGGCCGACGGCGGTCTGCGGGTGACCAGCGAGATGACGGTCGAGCTGGAGGGCAGCGATCGCCCGGCCATGGTGGCGGAGACGGTCGGCATCGTCTATGGGTAAGGCGTACGACCTGGTCGTCCTCGGGTCGGGCCCGGCCGGCGAGAAGGGCGCCGCCCAGGCGGCATACTTCGGCAAGAAAGTCGCCCTCGTGGAGCGCGCGCCCGATCTGGGCGGCGCGTGCATCAACACCGGCACCATCCCCTCCAAGACCCTCCGCGAGACGGCGCTGTACTTCTCCGGCCTGCGCCAGCGTGGGCTGTACGGGGTGGACTACTCGCTCAAGGAGGGACTCACCGTCGGTCACTTCATGTATCGCGAGCGCCTGGTCGTCGAGAGCGAGTGGGGGATCATCCGGCGGAACCTCGACCGACACGGGATCGAGCTGGTCCGCGGCGGCGCGTCGCTCGTCGACGGGCACACGGTGCGCGTGCGGCAGGCGGACGGGACGAGCCGCGACCTCCAGACCGAGGTCGTGCTGATCGCCACCGGCTCGTCCCCGTATCACCCGCCGGGCATCCCGTTCGACCACCGGCTGATCTACGATTCCGATTCCATCCTGCGCATGGCGGAGATCCCGGCCACGATGGCGGTCGTGGGCGGTGGCGTGATCGGCAGTGAGTACGCCTCGATCTTCACCGCGCTCGGCGTGCAGGTGACGCTCGTGGAATCCCGGGAGCGTCTCCTGCCGTTCGTGGACCGCGAGATTGCCGAGCGACTCCAGCTCCAGCTGCACACGCTCGGCCTCCGGCTGCTGCTGAAGGAACGCGTGCGCGAGGTCACGACCGAGCGCGCCAACGTCCAGCTCGCTCTCACCAGTGGCGAGGTGCTCGAGTGCGACATCGCGCTCTTCGCGGCGGGGCGCCAGAGCAACGTGGAGGAGCTCGGCCTCGAAGCAGTGGGGGTCCGCCTCGGACCGCGCGGGCTCATCCTGGTGAACGAGCGATATCAGACGAGCGTACCGAGCATCTACGCCGCGGGGGACGTGATCGGCTTTCCGGCGCTGGCGTCGACGTCGATGGAGCAGGCGCGCGTCGCGATGGTGCACGCCTTCGGCCTGCAATACAAGGAGCACGTCTCCGCGATCGTGCCGCTCGCGGTCTACACGATCCCCGAGATTTCGCTGGTCGGCCTCACGGAGGAGGCCTGTCGAGAGCAGAACGTGCCGTACCTGGTGGGGCGCGCCTACTACGAGAAGAGCCCGCGCGGGCAGATCATCGGCGACCTCTCGGGCATGCTGAAGCTGGTGTTCTCACCGGCGGACAGGCGGCTGCTGGGCGCGCATCTGATCGGGGAGCTCGCCTCCGAGCTGGTGCACATCGGCGCGCACGTGATGGCGACCGGCGGCGCCATCGACTCGTTCATCCAGGCCGTCTACAACTATCCGACCCTGGCGGATTCCTACAAGTACGCGGCCTACGACGGGCTCGGCCAGTGGCAGGCCTGGAGGCGGCAGCGCGGGCTGGACTAGCCAATCCCCCCGAGACAGATTGTTCAGAACTTGGTGTCGATCACGCCGCCGCTCGAGAGCTCGCACTGCCCGGTGCCGCCCTTGTCGGGCCCGACCCCGGGCTCGTTCAGCCGGAAGCGGCACACCATGCTGCTGCCTCGATCACCGTCCAGCTTGCTGATCAGGTGGTGATCCGGCGCGTACGGGGTCAGCACGTAGGTGCCCGCGTACCGCTCGCCTCCCGGTAGCGTCGCCCAGAGCTTGCCGGTCCTGCCGAACACGCCCGACTCGTAGTTGAGCGTGACGCGCTCGGGCGGCTGGCCACGATTGACGAGGAGGCCCGGCATCGGACCGGAGGCGCAGCCAGCGAGCACACCCACCGTCGTGGCGGCGGCAACAAGATGCGCGGCCTGTGGCAGCATCATCGTCTCCTCCAGGAGCCGGCGATGGTCAGGACCCTCACCTCGACCCTCTCCCTGAAAGGGAGAGGGAGCGAGGTCGACGGTTCTACCACTGGACGGCCGGCAGTGTAGCATGTGACAGCCTCGACGCCCGCAGCCTCTCGGGCGCTGCTCACATCAGCGCGAGTGGCAACTCGGCCGGGAACGAGACCTCGCGGCGGGCCTGGTTCGCCTGGAGTCGCCCGCCATGCGCCTCGATGATCCGCTGGCTGATGAACGGGCCCACGTCGATCAGGCTGTGCTCGACCGCCTTCAGCGGATCGAAGATCCGGTCGAGCTCGCCGGCGTCGAGCTCGGCGCTGCGCGACGAGACCAGCAAATGCAGGCTGGCCCCGACACCGTTGCTGCGGGCGATGGAGATCGACAGCTGCGATTCCTCACCCGGGCTCTTGCGCATCAGGTACCAGAGCAAGTAGGTGACCGCCCGCTTGAGCTGGCTTCGATCGCCCTTGACCGTCAATTCGTCCCCTTCCGCCTGGATGCTCACCGACGCGCGCTTCCCGGAGCCCCAGTCGGTGAAATGAACGATGCGCTTGCCGTCGGATACTTCGGCTCCGGTCTGGGTGCCGAGCTCGGCCAGGCATTCCTCCACCATCTCGCGCGCATCGATCCCCTCGAACTTGAACTCCCCATCGTTCACCAGGGCCGAGATCTTCTCGACGACCTCGAGCAGTCGGCCGACGTCTCGACCGGCCACGGCGGCGAATCGCTGCCGGAACTCGACCTGGTCTACCTGCTCGTCCAGGAGTTCCATGAACGTCCGGACGGAGACCAGGGGCCCTTTGATCTCGTCCGCCATCCGCGCCACGACGCGGGTGAGCAGCTCGAACAGCTCGTTCTGTCGCCGCTCGGCCGCCAGCCGCTTGGCCCCGGACAGGTCGTCGAAGATCAGCGCGGCACCGAGCGGGCTGTCGTCGTGGCCGACCAGCGGGTAGGTGCTCACGGCCAGCGGCAGCTTCGGCTGCGCCAGCTGGATCTCGGCGTGTTCCAGCCGGCGCGAGGTGCGCAGGGACTCGTAGAGCAGGTCCCCGAGCGGCGAGGGGAGCAGCCGCAAGTCGCGGTTCAGCACCTCGCGAGCCCCGAGCCCCAGCGTCTCCTCGGCCCGGCGGTTCATCATGCTGACCTTTTCCTGACGGTCGATCGTGATCAGCCCGCTGGACATGTGCGCCAGGATCTGCTCGATGTACACCCGCTGATACTCGAGCCGCTGCCGGAGCTGGATCTCGCGGATGGCGCTCGCCACCTGGCTGGCGAGGTCGAACAGGAGGTCGAGCTCGGGCGCGGCGTAGGCGGCGCCGGTGACCCGGCGTCCCACCGTCAGGATCGCGACGATCTCGCCGTGCGCGAGCAGCGGGACGGCCACCACGGCCTTGAGGAGCGCGAGGTCGCGCGCGACCTCCCGGGCCAGGGCCTGCTCGGCGTGCCTGGCCGCCTCGGCGGCCTGGATCACCCGGCCGTGCATCTCGAGCCAGCGGGGCAGTCCGTCGCCGGCCGCGAGCCGGACCTCTCTCGCGAGGTGACCGGCCAGGCCCCGGTGCGCCGCCACGGAGAAGCTGCTCCTCGCGTCGTTCGGCAGGAGGAGCGCCGCGCGGCTGAATTTCAGCATCTCGCCGACCGCATCCAGAAAGCTCTCGAGCACGCGCGACGGATCGAGTCCCGAGGCATGCGAGCGGGCGAGCTCCTTCACGACGGCCGCCGCGATCGGGCTCACGGGCGCCGGTGCCGTGCTCGAGCTCTCGGGCATCACGGCCGCCGCGCTCGACTGCCGCGCGCGCAGCGCCGACAGCTCGAGGAGGAGCCCTCGTTTCGCGTCGGCCTGCCGTAGCACCGACGCCAGATTCTGCGACGTGAACGGCTTCAGGAGCAGAAAATCCGCCGAGTCCATGTCTTCCCAATCCTCCGAAGCAAGCTCGTCAGCAGGCTGTAAGCACACCACGACCGCGGACGGTGAGAGGTGACGCGCGCGGGCGACGAAGTGCGCCAGCTCACGCCGCGCCGGCGTGCCGTCGAGGATCACCAGATCCGTCTCGGTCACGCCCAGCACGCGGAGCGCGTCATCCATCCCCTGCGCCATGAACACGGAGCAGTTCCCGAGCTCCCGGCGAATCCGTGAGCCGAGGTTCTCGTCCGTGGTCACCAGGAGCGCGGCCGTCATGGCTCGCCGGTGGCTCGGATCGGAAGGAAGCGCGGCCACATCCGCCTGTCGTCCCTAGCCCGGACTGCTCATGAGCGGCGCCGGGCTAGCGCCCGCTCTGATCCAGGTACTGGGCCAAGGCTTCCATCACCGCTCTGTTCGCGCTCTTGCCGGACTCGTGGCAATACCGTTTGAGCCGGAGCGCGAGCTCGGCCGGCACCCGGAGTCCGAGCTGAGCGTAGAGGCGCAATCCGGCCGGCTCGGATTCCATCGAGCGTTCCGGCCTCGGCCTGGTGTTGATGCGCGGCCCCACGACATCCCCCGCTGCTTTCAAGGCCTTCATTCATGGTCTCCGGTCGGCGGCGCGGTCCTCGAGCACGGGCAACAGGACTCGGAAGGTCGTTCCCACGCCAGGTGAGCTGCGGAACGTGATGCTGCCCTCGTGGTCCTCGATGATCTTGTGCACCAGTGCCAGCCCGAGACCGGTGCCGCCGTCTTTCGTCGTGAAGAACGGGTTGAAGATGTTGTCGGCCGCCGACGGCGGGATGCCGGATCCACTGTCCTCGATCTCGATCTTCACGCCCCGCCTGGGCGCGCGCCGCGAGGACGAGAGCCACTCGCGCTCCTCGCTCCACTCGGTCCGTAAGATCAGGCGCCCGCCGCCGGTCATGGACTCCAGCGCATTCGCCACCAGATTCAGGAAGGCGCGATAGAGCTGCTCGCTATCGGCCTGGATGGCCGGAAGCTCGCGCGCGTACTCCCGCCGCACGACGATCTGCTTGCTGTCGATCTGGTTGGCATACAGCTCCAGCGCGCGCTCCACCAGGGTGGGGAGCTGCACCAGCGTCAAGCTCAAGCGACCGGGCCGGGCCAGCTCGAGCAGCCGCTCCACGATGTCGTTGATGCGCTCGAGCTCTCGGGGCACGACGCGCTCGAAGGTCTCGCGAAAGCGCTCGTCGTCGAACCGGCGTGACACGAGGCGCGTGAACGTGCGGAGCGAGGTCAGCGGGTTCTTGATCTCGTGGGCCAATCCCGCGGCCATGGTGCCGAGCGCGGCGAGGCGGTCCGAGCGCCGGAGCTGCGCCTCCAGCTCATGCACCACCGTGACGTCCTTGAAGACACCGACCACGCCCAGTTCCTTGCCATCGGCTCCGCCGAGGGGCGCCGTGCTGAGCTCGATCGGAAGGGAGGTCCCGTTCCGACGCTGCAGCATCAAGGACGTGCTGGACACCCCCAGGCGGCTGGCCAGGGTTTCCATGAGGATCTCCACGACCTCCGGGCTGTGGGAGAAGACCTCCGTGCAGTACCGCTCCGCGGCCTCGCGCGAGAAGAGGCCCGTCAGCAGCTCGGCGGCCGGATTCATGGTGACCAGCCGCCCGTCCAGGTCGAGCGTGATCAGGCCGATGGTGAGCGAGTCCAGGATGCTGTCCGTGTAGCTCTTGAGGTCGGCGAGCTCCTCGAAATGATGCCGCAGCTCGGCGTGCGCGGTCTCGAGCGCGGTCCGCTGATGCAGGAGCTGGCTCGCCATGTGGTTGAAGGCGATGGCGAGCCGCCCGATCTCGTTGGAGCTCGAGGGCGTGATCTGCTGGTTCAGCTCGCCGCGGGAGATGGCGGCCGCGCCCGCGGCCAGCTTGCGCACCGGGCGGGCGATGCGCCGCGCGACCAGACCGGCGCCGCCGCCGCCCAGCATCAGCGTCACCAGGGTCAGGGCGCCCAGTTCCCAGCGCGTCTCGGTGATCTCGGCTTCCATGCGCCGTTTCGAGAGGCCGACCCGGACCGTGCCCCACCGCTGTCCGTCGATGATGACCGGGACGACGAAGTCGTAGATCGACTCCCGCGTCGCGGGGAGCACGGTCTCCTGGATCAAGAACACGTCCGTCTTCGCCGCCTGCTCCGCGGCGTCGCCGGTGAGCGCGAGTCCGGCGAGCTCCGGATGCGGGCTGTGGGTGGCCACCCGGCCCTCCGCGTCGAGGATCATGGCGTAGACCACGTCGGCCTGTCCGGCCACGCGCGTCACGTTCTGCTCGAGCGCGGTGAAGTTGTAGAGGAGCAGCGGCACCCTGGACACGGCCGCGAGATTCTCCGCGATCACCGCGCCCCGCCGCTCCACCTCCTCGATGATCGCCGCGCGCTGGCGGTGCTCGACGACCACGATGACCGCGGCCATCACGAAGAGCAGCACGAGCACGGTGCCCAGGAGGAACTGGGCCTGCAGTGACTGGAAGCCGAGCCGGCGGGGCGCGAGTCTCACGTCAGGGCCTCGGTCGGGCGTCGAGCCAGATCTTCTTGAGCGGAATGTAGGGATCGCCGAGACCGTTCACCTCCACGCTCCGGACGTACGACTGGAACAGCCGCTCGTACGTGTAGTGCCAGACGGGGATGATCGGCGCGTCGTCCACCACGATGCGCTCGGCCTGCCGGTAGAGCTCCATCTGCCGATGGAGGTCCCGCTCGCGCTTGGCCTGGAGCAGGAAGTCGTCGACGGTCCGGTTCGAATACCCGGTGAAGTTGCGGGGCGAGCGCGAGTAGAACAGCTTGAACAGGAAGTTGTCCGGGTGCGGCACGTCGGCGAACCAGGCGTACAGGAACATGGGGTACTTGCCCTGGGCCAGGGTGGCGGAGAAGGCCGGCCAGTTGGTGTGGTAGTGGAACTCGGCCTGCAGCCCGACCGCGGCCAGGTACTTCTTGATCTGCTCGTGCTCTTCGACGAGCCTGGCGAGCTTGACACTGGACCAGATCTGGATCGGCGGAAGCCCGCGGCCGCCGGGGTATCCGGCCTGGGCCAGGAGCTCCCGCGCCTTTTGCGGATCATAGGCGTAACCGCCGAGGCCGGGGTTGAACGCCATCATGCCGGGCGGCAGGATCCCGCGGGCCAACGCGTAGCGGTCCAGGTACACCTCGGCGACCAGCGCCTCGCGGTCGATCGCATGGATGATGGCCTGCCGCACCCGCCGGTCATCCAGCGGCTTCGTGCGCGTGTTGAAGCCGTAGAAGCGCACGCTGAACATGGGCCGCTTGACGTAGATGTAGTCGCCCGATGTCACGACCCGGCGGTACTCCTGGGTCGGGATCGGCGTGTCCTCGAGGTTGCCGCGCTTGAACTGCTCGTACATCGCGTCGAACTCTTCCCCCCGGAAGATGCGATAGACGACGCGCGACAGCCGGGGCGCCCCGTCGAAGTACTCGGGATTGCCGACCAGCACGATCTCCTTGCCCGGCTCCCAGCGGACGAACCTGAACGGACCGGTGCCGATCGGGTGCGTGCCGAAGGCGTCGCCCTGCTGCTCCACGAGCTCGCGCGGCACGATCTTGGCGTGGCCCACGGCCAGCGCCGAGACGAAGGGCGCCAGGGCTTCGGTGAGCACGACCTGGACCGTGTAGCGGTCCAGCGCGGTCAAGCCCGAGACCTGCTTGGCGGTCCCGTCCCGGAACTCCTGGGCGCCCTTGATACTGCCGAAGAGATCGGCGCTGCCCGACTTCACCTTGGGGTCCAGGAGCCGGGTGAGCGAGTAGACGACGTCGTCGGCCGTCACCTCGCGCCCATGGTGGAACTTCACGCCCTTGCGGAGCGTGAACGTCCACGTGAGCCCGTCGCGCGATGCCCGCCAGAACTGGGCCAGGGCGGGGGTGATGGTCAGGGTCTGGTCGAACTGCACGAGGCCGTCGAAGAGCTGCTGCGAGACCGACAGGCCGAAGATGTCGCTGATCCGGGCGGGATCGAGCGTCGCCGGATCGCTGCCCAGCGGTCGCCGGTACACGCCGCCGTCCACAGCCGGCGCAGTCGCCTCGCCCCGGCCCTGAGCCGAGGCGGGCAGCGCGGTCGCAACCAGTACACAAACGATCACGACCGCGAGCCAGGGGGGGCGTAGACCCCCCCTGGCCCCGGCTTCCGGGGGATGACGGCGCAAGGCCGTCGGAGCGGCCCGGGTTGTTACCCGGCGCCGCCGCCGCCCTCCGCCGTGCCGATGCCCTGGAAGATGGTGGAGGATTCCGACGTGCCAGACTCGATCACCGGCGCCACGAGCAGGAACGATGCAAGGATCATCAGGACGGCCCAGAGCTTTGCCATCGCGCTCTCTCCTCTCACACGTGAGGGTTGGGGGTCTCGGATCCTCCCCGTGAGGATCCCGTTCGTCGCATCATCAGGGTCAGCGCCAGGGGGTAGAGCAATTGGAAGGCCATGCGTGTCCCCGTGCTAAACCACGAGAATTCAAGGCCGTTTCGCCATCGAAGCCGCAGGCGGGACATCGCGGGGATGGACACGCCTCGAGCTCCGGCGGCGGCCCGCGGCAAGAAAGTGCTGCCGTCATCAGGGCTTGGCCGCGATGCACAGAAAACTGTCCAGCCTGACCGGAGCGCAGTGCACTCGTCATGCGTCAGGCTCCTGGCGATCGCATCTTCCACTTGGCGAGCTTCATCTTGAGCGTGTTGCGGTGTAGACCCAGCAGGCGGGCGGCCTCGCTCTGGTTCCACCGGACCCGATGCAGCACGCGAAGCACGATGTGCCGCTCGAACTGCTCGCAGGCCTGCCTGAGCGGCAGTGTCTCGGGTTGCCGCGCCCGGCCCGCGGGGTCCGGCAACATGAGCTCGACGGGGAGGTCCTCGATCCGGATCCAGGGGCCGTCGACCAGCGCCACGGACCGCTCGATGACGTTCTGGAGCTCGCGGACGTTGCCCGGCCACGGGTACTCCTGCAGCACCGCCAGCGCGTGCGGGGACACGCCCTCGATGTGCTTCGTCAGCTCCTGGTTGTACTTGCGGATGAAGTGGTCGACCAGGAGCGGAATGTCGCCCGGGCGGTCTCGAAGCGGGAGCACCGTGACGGGCACGACGTTCAGCCGGTAGTACAGGTCCTGCCGGAAGGTCTGATCCTGGACGGCCTTCCTGAGGTCCGTGTTGGTGGCCGCGATCACCCGGACGTCGATGCCGATGCGGCGGCTGCCCCCGACGCGCTCGATCTCCCGCTCCTGCAGCACGCGCAGGAGCTTGGCCTGGAGCTCCAGCTTCATCGCCGCCACCTCGTCCAGGAACAGCGTGCCGCCCCGCGCCAGCTCGAACTTCCCCAGGCGGCGCTGGTGCGCGCCCGTGAAGGCGCCGCGTTCGTGCCCGAACAGCTCCGATTCGGCCAGGCCCTCCGTGAGCGTGGCCAGGTTCACCGGGACGAACGGCTTGTCCTTGCGGGGTCCCTGGCGGTGGATGGCGCGCGCCACCAGCTCCTTGCCGGTGCCGCTCTCGCCGGTGATCATCACCGTCGACGCGGTGCGGGCCACCTGCGCGATCAGCTGGTAGAGCTTGTGCATCTCGGCGTGCTGGCCGACGATCTCGCTGAAGCCGTGCCGTCGCGCCAGCTCGGAACGGAGAAAGACGACCTCGCGCTCCAGCGATCGCTTGTCGAGCGCGCGGCGGATCGCGGCCAGGACCTCGTCTTCCTCGAAGGGCTTGGTCAGGTAGTCGAAGGCGCCGAGCTTCATGGCGGCGACGGCGCTCCGCACCTCCGTCACCGCCGTCACCAGGATGACCTCGGCCTGCTCGTCCAGCGCTTTCAGTCGCTCCAGGACCGCGATGCCGTCCATCCCGGGCAGCCGGATGTCGAGCAGGACGAGATCCACCTGGAAGGAGCGCACGACTTCCAGCGCCTGGGCGCCGTCCGGCACGTCCAGGACCTCGTACTCGTCCTCCAGGATCAGCCGCAGGGACTCGCGAAGGCCGGCGTCGTCATCGACGACCAGAACGAGCGGGCGAATCTTCGCTGCCGTCTCTGCCGGGCTCAGCTCCATGGCGTCCCCGGAGGAGACTCGATCGCGAGTCCCCTCGTCACCCGATCGGGTGGAATGGTAGGTCGAATATAGTCGGCTCGCCCGGCGAGGTAAAGCGTAGCTGCGCGCATCCGTCACCCCTCGTCTGACACGACGACCCTTGACTTCCCCCCCGGGCCGGAGTTAGTTGTGCCCACACACTTGTAGGTGTCAGCAAACACGGACGGACATGGGCGGAGACGGCAACGGGGGCACGAGGCTGGGCACGGTGCTGGCGCGCCTGCGCAAGGAGCGCGGGATCCCGCTGCGCGACATGGCCCGCAAGCTCGAGCTCTCGGCCGGCTATCTCAGCCAGATCGAGCGCGATCTCGCGGTGCCCTCGATCCAGACGCTCGCGAAGATCGCCGATGCGTTCGACACGAGCATCGGCCGCCTGTTCGAGCAGGCCGATTCGCTGGACGCGCGGCCGATGGTGGTTCGCAGGGAGGCGCGCAAGATCGTCCTGTGGCGCGGCTCCACGTCCCGCAACGAGCTGCTGGTGCCGGACCTCAAGGGACAGCTGGAGGTGATCCTCTCCCGCATCCGGGCGGGCCGGAAGAGCCGCGTCTACCGCCACCACGGGGAAGAGTTCGGATACGTGCTGCAGGGCCGGCTCGAGTTCTGGGTCGGCGAGGAGCGCTTCGAGCTCCGCCGAGGCGATGCGATCCGATTCCCGGCCATGGTGCCGCACTGGTGGTCCAAATGCCGCCGGGCCGCCCAGGTGCTCTGGGTGATCACGCCGCCGAGCTGGTGAGCGGGGAAGGGGAGGTGGCGCCCGTACTGGAGTGACCTGGGAGGTAGCTCAACCGCCTGGACGAAGGAGGAGGTCACCATGCGCGTGACTCGACGTGAGTTCGTCAAGGGTGTGGCCGCCGGCGCCGTGGCCGCCGGGCTGCCGGCCGCCGCGCACGCTCAGAGCAAGCCCTACGCGGGGCAAACCATCACCGTGTTCACGTATGCGGGAGCGTACGAATCGACGCTCCGCAAGCACTTCGTCACGGCCTTCGAGCAGAAGACGGGGGCGCGGGTGGTGCTCGACCCCGGGTGGTGGGACATGCTGCCGAAGCTCAAGGCCTCGCCACCGGGTCAGCCGGTCTTCGATCTCGTCATGACCGACCCGACCCAGGGCCTGCCCTCGATCAAGGAAGGGCTGTTCCAGAAGATCAGCCTCGAGAACATTCCCAACGCGCGACTGATCGCGCCGCGACTCCAGCAGGACTGGTATCAGGCCAATGGCTGGGGCGTGAACTTCGCCGGTTCGGTCATGGTGCTCGGGTTCAACACGGAGGCGGTCTCCAAGATCCCGCAGCACTGGCACGACGTGCTGTGGCCGGAGCTGAAGGGGAAGCTCTCGTTCTACGACGCGCCCTACCAGAGTCTCTACGCGTTCGCGATGATCAAGGCCGGCAAGGAGGGGCGGCCCGGCAAGGGCTACGAGGAGCTCAAGAAGGATCTCGACGGCGTGCTCAAGTTCACCGCGGACAACCGCGACATGGTGCGCGTGTGGTGGACGAGCACCGGGGACTTCATGGGCAAGCTGCTCCAGAAGGAGGTCGTCGGCGGCGTGGTGCACAACACGGGTCCGGTGGCCGCGGAGGCGGAGGGCAAGCCGGTGCGGACCGTCATCCCGGCCGAGGGCACGGCGGTGGTGCAGGTGTTCTGGTCGATCCCGAAGGGCACCCAGGTCAAGCGCCTGGCCGAGGAGTTCATCAACGACTTCTATGCCGACGAGTTCCAGGTCAAGTGGGGCACGGTGGGCAAGATCTCGGTGCCCAACCTGCGGGCGGCCGAGCAGGCCGGCAAGGAAGACAAGCTCTACGCCAAGTTCCTGCCGACGAACCTCGCCGCGTGGGACAGCATCCGCTACTACCCGTACGACATCTACTTCGAGGGCAACAACTGGGCGAAGATCAACGACTTCTGGGACCGTGAAGTCTTGCGGAAGAAGCGCTCGTAGGGCCGTCGTCAGGCGCGGGCCGCCGTCAGGGCGGCCCGCAGGGGAGTCGGGCTGATCCGTGACCTCGGCCATCAGGGTCGTCGATCTCGTCAAGCGCTTCGGCGCGATCACCGCGGTCGACGGGGTCTCGTTCGACGTCGCCAAGGGCGAGCTGATCGCGCTG
>Ga0187892_10003567_pt1 | contig 28174 bp, 22 predicted proteins | sample MA1701073metaG_FD_139345 | JGI IMG/M metagenome (GOLD analysis project Ga0187892, IMG submission 139345) | Bio-ooze microbial communities from a basaltic lava cave in the Kipuka Kanohina Cave System on the Island of Hawaii, USA - MA170107-3 metaG ... | reverse complement strand
GTTAGACGCTTAAACTCTCTTGGTGTGATGCCAGTGAGAGCGATGAACTTACGACGATTCTTTTTGAGTTTGTTGTATGTGAGCATTCATATAATATAAACCTTATTTCAGATAAAGTCTAATATACAAGGAAAAAAAATTTAACGCAAGAACAGAATTATACATGCCACAAGCTCATTGATTGCCCTGAAAAGTCGCACGCAACTTCTCCCACGTCTCCCAAAGTCCCTCCGAAACCACTTTCGTATGCCCGATCACCGGCATGAAATTGGTGTCGCCCTCCCAGCGCGGAACGAGATGGAAATGCAGATGATCGTCGATGCCGGCGCCGGCGGTTTTGCCGGCGTTCATGCCGATGTTGAAGCCGTGCGGGGCCATCGTTTGTTTCAACGCGGCCGCGGCCTCCTGCAACAACGCCATCATCTCCTGCGCTTCGGCGGCAGTCAAGTTTTCGACCTGCGCTTCGTGGCGATAGGGCACGATCATGAGATGGCCGTTGTTGTAGGGAAATTTGTTCATGATCACGAAGCAGTGCCGGCCGCGATGCACGATGAGATTCTCGCGGTCGTTGCTCTGCTGCGGCTTGTCACAAAAGATGCACCCCGGCTCTTTGGAGCTTTTGATGTACTCCATGCGCCAGGGCGCCCACAAAATCGACCCGCCCAAGGCTGCATTTTTTGAGTCGGATTTCACGCTGTGCCAATATGATTACGACAGTGTTTCCTTTTGCTATTTGCAACTTGCCTCTTGCTTCCGCTACTCGCCCTTCGCCCTTGCTTCTTCGTACGCTTTGATCAATTTTTCCGCCTGATCTTTCGGCACTTCTTCGTAATGCGAAAATTTCTGCCGGTAGATGCCGCGGCCTTGCGTCATCGAGCGCAGCTTGGTGGAATATTTCGCCATTTCCTTCGACGGCACCAGCGCTTTGACGACTTGATTGCTGCCGCTGGCTTCGACGCCGAGAATCTTGCCGCGATGGCCGGACATGTCGCCCATCACGTCGCCCATGTACTCATCCGGCACGGTCACCTCGACCTCGACGATCGGCTCGCGAATCACCGGCTTGGCTTTCTGGAAGCATTCGCGGAAACACATGCGGCCGGCGGTTTTGAAAGCGTTTTCGTTCGAGTCCACCGGATGCATTTTGCCGTCGTGCAGAATCACGCGCACGTCGGTGACCGGATAGCCGGCGACGACGCCGCTTTCCATGATTTCCATGATGCCTTTTTTCACCGCCGGAATGAAGCGCGCGTCAATCGCGCCGCCGACGATGGCGCTGACAAATTCCAACTTGCCGCCCCACGGCAAATCCATGAGATCGCTGTCACGAATCGTCAAATCATCCGGATACGGCGCGCCTTCGCGATAGCCTTCCATGTGAAAATGCACTTCGCCGAACTGGCCGGCGCCGCCGGTTTGCTTTTTGTGGCGGTAGAACTCGCGCGCGTGGCTGCGGATGGTTTCACGATAGGGAATTTTCGCCTCGACCATGTTGACGTCGACGCCATATTTTTCTTTCAAGCGCTTGACCACGAGGCCGAGATGCAGCTCGCTTTGTCCCTGCAAAAGAATTTGTTTCAGCTCCGGATCGACGCGCATGACGAAGGTGGGGTCTTCTTCGTGCAGCGCGTGCAGGCCGGCAGAAAGCTTGTCTTCGTCGCCTTTGGATTTCGGCTCGACGGCGATGGTCATCAGCGGCTCAGGGAAATTGATCGGATGAATGATAACCGGCTCGCGCTTGTCGCAGAGAGTGTTATTGGTGTGGGTGTTTTTCAATTTGACCACCGCGCCGATATCGCCGGCATGAAAATGCGCCACGTCTTTACGGTTTTTGCCGTTCATCACAAAAAGCTGGCCGAGCTTTTCCGTGGTTTGATTGCTGGCGTTGAACACTTCGGTGTTGGGCGTCATTTTTCCGGAAAAAACGCGGAAGAAAGACAACTCGCCGAGATGCGCCTCGGAAATCGTTTTGAACACGAGCGCCGCCATGGGCGCGTCGCCCGTCGTGCGGCGTTTGAGCGATTTTCCTCCGGCTGAACGCCCTTCGATTTCTCCGCGAAAATCCGGGGCCGGGCCGTAGTCGCAAATAAAATCCAGCAGCGCGGTCACGCCGAACATCTTCGGCGCGGCGCCGCAGAGCAGAGGAAACACGCTGCCCTGGCTGATGCCTTGACGAAGACATTGTTTGATTTCGTCCGCGCTCAGCTCGCCTGCTTCCAAATATTTTTCCATCAATTTATCATCCGCTTCGACGGCGCGCTCGATGAGTTGGTTTCGCCAATCATTGGCCTGGTCTTTCCATTTCGCCGGAATATCGGCGAGGCTCATTTTGCCGGCGGCATCGAAACTGACCAATTTCATTTGCAAAACATCAATCATTTCATTGGGGCCGGCCGGAAGCATCATCGGAAAAACGCCATCGCCGAGACGCTCGCGGCTGCTGTTCAAAACTTTGTCAAAATCAACGTTTTCTTTATCGAGCCGGTTCACGAAGAGCAGGCGCGGCAGTTTGTGCTCGGCCGCGGTTTGCCAGGCGGTTTCGGTGCCGACTTCGACGCCGGCTTGCGCGTTGAGCACGAACAGCGCGATGTCCACCGCGCGCAATCCGGCCTGCACCTCGCCGACGAAATCGGAATAACCCGGCGTGTCAACGAGATTGATTTTATGATCCTTCCAATTGCAATGCAAAATCGAGGCGATGATCGAGTTCTTGCGCTCGATTTCGTCGCGATGGTAATCGGAAACCGTCGAGCCTTCATCTACAGAGCCCATGCGGCTGATCTCGCCGGCAGCCAACAGCATCGCTTCCGCGAGCGTCGTCTTGCCGGCCGCCGCATGGCCAACCAAGCCTACGTTACGAATTTTGTCGGTGGGATATTCCTTCACGGTAAACCTCCGAATGGTTTTATAAAAAACTTGCTGTCGGAATTTAAGACGTTATTAAAGTCAAACAGCGACTTCTTCATAAATTTCTGGCTGCTTGCCACGTGTCGTATATTCTTCCAACCAACGTTTAAAAGACCGTTGGCTTTCACCAGATGGCTTTCCCGCCAATAAATTTTCAACGCTTATATCTTCATCCAAGTCCGGCCAATGTATGCCTTCTCCATCACCAATCAGACGCCACTTTTCTCTCGCTTCCGGTGTGCCGTACAAAAGTCGAGGATACCATGCCAGAGGAACTGCAACGGTGCGTCCATCAACCAAGTCAACGGTCAAGGTATCGTCGGTAACAATGACTTGTTTAATTTTGGCGATTTGAAGTTCATTCGTTAAAGTATTCATCCCATTGCCTCAAAAAGTTGTTTTGGTTTTCTTCAATAAGCTTCTGTATTCGATTGATCTCTGTTCTGCTGAATCCGCCGCTATTTTGCAGCCGAACCGGGTCGAGCCAGAATTTAGCCTTATTGTTCTCACGCTCAACGTGAACGTCTGGTGGCTCCTTACGATCTCCGGCGTAAAAGAAGAATCGGTACGGGCCGTTTCGCAGTATGGTCGGCATAACACCCGATGATTAAATTGTTCTGTCTCGCCTACACCAAACGGTTACTCGTTTCTGCCGGCGTATCTCCAACTGTCGTTATCGTAACTGCTCTGGTCGCATTATCTGGCAAAACCTCGCTTTGTGGCACAACAACCTCTGCCGCCGGCTGGCTTTCAGCCGTCGCCACCGGCATCGGCGCCGGCTTCTTTTCCCGCAACAAATGTTTTAAAACTTTTCCGGTAACGCTGTGCGGCAGGCTCTCGACAAACTCGACGTGGCGCGGGCATTTGTAAAACGCCAAACGGCTTTTGCAAAACTCGACCATCTCTTCTTTGACCGACGTCTGGTTGGGCCGCAACACAATGTAGGCTTTGACCTCTTCGCCGTGCACGCGGTCGGGAACGCCGATGACGGTGCAAGTTTCAATTTTGTGATGCTGCGCGAGCACGGCTTCGACTTCGCTCGGATAAACCGGAAAGCCGGCCTTGAGAATCACGTCGGCTTTGCGATCCACCAAATATAAAAAGCCTTCGCGGTCGAGCATGCCCAAATCGCCGGTGCCGAGCCAATCGTTCCAAAAGCCGTCTTTGGAAATTTGGCCCTGCCGGAGATAGCCTTGCATCACCCAGGGGCCGCGCACAAAAATTTCGCCGATCGTTCCATCCGGCATTTGCCGCCGCGTCGAATCCAAAATTGCGACTTCGATGCCTTTCAAAGGAAAACCGCTCGCGCAGGCTTTTTCCGGCGTGCGCGGAATCCAGGCGCTGAAAGCGGTGATCAACGGATTGCACTCGGCGAGGCCATAGCCTTCATAAACCGGAAGCTGATACCGCTGTTCAAATTCTTCGCGCAGCCGCGCCGGCAGCATCGCGCCGCTGACCAGGCACCATTTGAGCGAAGCAAGCTGAGCCGGATCCGGCGCCAGCCGCAAGAGCGCGGGAAACATCGAGGGCGCGGCGACAAGATGGGTGATGCGTTCTTTGGCAAAGGTTTCGACGATTGCCGCCGGATCGAATTTCGGCAATAAAACCGTGCTGGCGCCGGCGGCCAGCGGCAGGTTCATCGCCAGCATCTGGCCGAGGTTGTGAAAGAGCGGGATGACGGCGAGAAAACGATCTTCGCTGTCGATAACAAAATTTCTCCAGGAAGCGGAAATCGCCGCGGCCAGATTGTAATGGCTGAGCACCGCGCCTTTGGGCATGCCGGTGGCGCCGGCCGTATAAAAAATCACGGCCGGATCTTGCGGGCCGGCGTTGATTTTATTTTCGACGCCCAGGCGCTCGAAGCGCTGCATCGAGGTGGCGATGAGGTGGGTCAAATCAACGGCGCCGGGCGGGATTTTTTCGCCGAGGAAAATTTGCCAGCGGCGCGGCTTGAGCCCGGCGAGGGCGGGCAGGAGACGAGAGCTGAATCCTTCCCAGGCGACAAAGCCCTCGGCGCCCGAATCTTCCAACACAAAACGGATTTCATTTTCTTTGAACAGCACGTTGATGGGCACGACCCAAACGCCGAGCTTCAGCAGCGCGTAGTAAACCAGCGGAAATTGCGGAACGTTCGGCAGCATCAGCGCGATCCGATGGCCGCGCCTCAAGCCCAAATCCGCCAGGCCGGCGGCCAGGCGATCGACGACTTTGGCAAAATAACCGTAGGTGAGCCGCGTTTCCCCGTAGACCATGCACTCGCGCGCCGCATAATCCAAAGAACAGCGAAAAAGAAAATCAAACAGCGTGTTGGCGAGCATGTTGGGCCATGAAAAGATTCATCATCATCACGCTTTGGCAAAGCTCTGTACTGCCGCCTCGGTGGTTTTGTGCGTCTCGAAAATGGAATCCAGCTTGGTCATGACCAAAATGCTTTCCATGATATCGTTGACTTCGGCCAGCTTGAATTCGCCGCCGCGCTTGCGGACCGAAGTCAGCGCCGAAATCAAAACGCCCAGGCCGGTGCTGTCCATGCGCTTGACGCCTTGCATGTCGATGACGAATTTCGTCGCACCTTCGTCGAGAAGCTGATAAATTTTGTCTTTGAACTCTTGCGAGTCCGGCGCCCCGCTGAAAAGTGTCATGCTCAAACTCAGAACGGCCACATCACCGACCATTTGTTGCTTGATCTTCATTTTTTGCCCTCCTTAAAGGCTGGAATGGAAAACGGTTTAGTTTTGATTTTGAGTAGTATAAGACAAAAGGGGTTCATTGTCAAGGAAAAAAAGTGATCCCGGAATTCAACTCAGGCCACTGAAAACGTTCTCATCCTATCTTTATGGCTACTTGAAAATAATTGTTTGTTTCACCCAAGACTTCATAACGAACCGGAAATGCGGCCGTAAAATCAAGAAACGCCTTGAACTCATGCGTCGGCACACCGAACTCATCAAAAATCAAGATATCATCCTTTTTCAATTTTGGCGCCAGCGTCGCCAAGACAAAAAGGGTTGAAGAATACAGATCAGCATCCAGGTGGATGACAATCTTTGGGTCAAACGAGAAAGTTTTTAAGAAGTCATAAAGCGTGTCTTGAAAAAGCCCGATTACAAAACCGCATCTTGAGTCATTTATCTGCGGCAGCTTGGATTCCGTTGAAAAAGCGCCTTTTTGCAGCAGCCCAAAATCCTCCGGCAAGCCCTGGAAAGAATCAAAACCGACGAATCGTGATGAGGGGTTCTTGTTGTTTTCAACCCACCATCTTAGCGACTCACCGGAGGCCACGCCAAATTCAAGATAATTGATCTCACCGTCTAGTTCTTCTTGTTCAAGCAGGAATTGAAAAAGCTCGTATCTTTTCGCCGGGTTCAAAGTTGGAATGTGAAAATCATTAAATTTCAAGTTAAAGTGGTTATTGCACCATTTTGAAAACTTCGAAAGATAAATCAAGTTTTCTCCAAAGCCGGCGAAAACCGAGGTGAAACGGTGCAGTTTTAGCCTTACAAACCAGTACTTTATTTGCCGCCTGATTTTTAACTTTGTTTTCAACTGCATTTTAAATTTTAAAAGAGATTAATTTGCGATTTTGTCCGAAGTTTGCGCCGCATGATTTTCGCTGAGATAGACCTTCAGCTTGCGCCACAGCGTCGTGCGGCCGATGCCGAGGACTTTGGCGGCCTCGTCGTAGTTGTCGTTGCAGGCGTTGACAACGTCGAGAATGTACTGTCGCTCAATTTCTCTCAAAGGCAGCCGCGCCGCGCTGCCGGCCGCGCCGGCCGCTTCGCGCAAATGCGCCGGCAAATCAGCCACCTCGAGTGTGGTGTTGCCGGTGAGCGCGACGGCGCGTTCCATCACGTTTTCAAGCTCGCGCACGTTGCCGGGCCAGGGATATTGGCGCAGGCGCTGCAGAACCTCCGGCGGAAGCGCGGCAATCGTTTTGCGCATCCGTCCGGCGAATTTCCTGGCAAAATGCTCGGCGAGAATTTCGATGTCTTCCGGACGTTCGCGCAGCGGCGGCAATTTGATGCCGATGACATTCAAGCGGTAATAAAGATCGCTGCGAAATTTGCCATCGTGCACCAGCGTTTCCAGATGGCGATTGGTGGCGGCCAGCACGCGCACGTCGAGCTTGAGCACCGCGTTGCTGCCGACGCGCTTGATTTCGCCGTCTTGCAAAAAACGCAAAAGTTTCACCTGCAGCGCCGGCGACATTTCGCCGATTTCGTCGAGAAAAATCGTGCCGCCGTTGGCCTCTTCAAATAAACCCGGGTTGTTGCTCACCGCGCCGGTGAAAGCGCCGCGCACGTGGCCGAACAATTCGCTTTCCAAAAGATTTTCCGGCAGCGCGCCGCAGTTGACGGCGATGAACGGCCGGCGCGCCCGGCTGCTCGATTGGTGAATGGCGCGCGCCACCAATTCTTTTCCGGTGCCGCTTTCCCCCTCGATGATCACGGTGATGTCGGTTTGGGCGATGCGCGCGATCAGCTCAAACACCTGCTGCATCTGCAGGCTGCGACCGACCATCGAGCCGAAATGAAAACGATCCGCCGAATTGAGCCAGTGATAAAACTCTCGAACTTCGTCGCGTATCCAGCCGGTGACTTCGGCTTCAGCTTGCCGGCGCACCGGCGCATTTTGCTCGACCAGGCCTTCCAAATCGCGCCGGCGATAATAAAAAAGATTGTACATTTTTATCATCTCTGCGGGCGATTCTTCGGCGGTTAAATCCGCCAGCAGCAGCGGGCCATGCTGGCGGGCGGCCATCAATTTTTGCAAGTAAGCGCGCGTGATCACGTTGCGGCCAACATGATCGAGCAAGATGAGCAAATCAAAAGCCGGCAGTTGCGACGCGTCGCGCCAGGAGTTGATGATCTGCCCGGAGCCGGCGGCTTCGGGTTTTTCCGAGCCGGTTAAAGCAAAATATAAATGCCCGATGCCGGCCTGTTGCAAAATTTTGGCGAGAGACGGCAGCTCGTCGTTGCTGCCGACAAATAAAACCGCGCGTTCTTTCAGCCCGCCGAAAATTTTGCCGGCGACTTCGAGCAAAACTTCATCAACCGTGTTCGGATGGCGGAAGAAATCGGTTTCGAGACGGACTTTTTCGTATAACCACAAGGCGCGCTGGAAAAGCCGGTTGAGCGCGAGGCCGGCGAGCTTGTGTTCCGAGGCCAGAGTATAAGCGCGGCGAAACGCTTCGACGTGCGCCGGATCATGCTCGCCGTCCGGCCTCCATCCCAGCGCCGACCGGAAAAATTGCATCACCGCCTCTTGATTCGAGACAGTGCTAAAATATGAAAAAGATTTGGCAAAATCGGCGAACGTAGCCGCGCGACCGTTCACGGCGCTTGCTGCCGGCACGCCGGCAACGAGATAAAGCTCGACGAATCGCAAGCCGAAGATCAATAAGCATTCTTCAACATTAAATTCCGGCATCGCCTTGAGGCGCCGCGCCAAATCCAGCCGCGCCGATTCGTTCAGCGGCAGAGACATTCCGGCGGTTAGACGGCGCAGATCGTCTTCCCAGCTTTGTAAAAATGACGACGGCGCCTGGCCGGAATGGCGCGCGGTTTTTTCAGCCGCAATGGCGTCGAGAGAAGTGTAGCAATAAAAAATAGACATTGCCGGTTTATTGAAACTGATGCACCTTTGAAAAAACCAAAGAAACCGCCAAAAACGAGAACAACACCCAGCCAAAGCCGAACAAAGAAATCACCGCGACTTTTTTTCCCTGCCAGCCGCCGGCGCGCCGGGAAAACAGATGAAACACATAAATGAGCCAGGTCAAGCCCACCGCCACAAACTTCGGATCCATGGAATTGAAGAAAGGCTCGGAGACTTTCATGCCGGTGTAAATGCCCAACCCGACGCCGGCGGTGAGAAAGATCAAGCCGATGTTCACCGCGAAGTTGCTCAACGAATCGAAAAAAGCCAGCGAGGGCAGCCGGCGATAAAAAATGCCGAGGCTCTTTCTTTCAAGGTCGCGCGACAGCAGCAAATAAAGCAGGCTGGCGATGAATGAAATGGCAAAGGCGGAATACGACAGCAGAATCATCAACACATGCGTTTCAAAAATGACGTTGTGCAAAATCGCCGGCAGCTCGTGGCCAAAATCCAAAAAAAGATTTGAAACGGTTTGCAGGATGATGATGATCGGCAGGATGAAGGGGCCGAGCGAGCGTTCTCGCAAACGCCATTCGAGGCTCAAATACACCGCGCCGAACAACCAGACGCAGGTGGTGATCGCCTCAAACACGTCGGTGACGGGCAAATACCCGGTGAAAACCGTGAGGTGAATCAGATAAAAAAAATGCAAGCCGGCGGCCAGCGTCATCCCCTGGCCGGCCCTTGCGCTTTCCAAGGGCTTGCCGCTGCGGAAGAAACGGACATAATAAACCAAGGCGACAACGTAAGCCGCCACGACGAGCCATTGCACGAGGTGAATCGCGATCATTGTCCTCTGCTGTATGGAAAATGAATTCGAATCGACTAACAGAAGATAAGAAAAATTGCGGCAGGGAGCAACAAATTTGTTGCAAATGATTTCACCACGCATTTCAAAGCGAAATAGATTTTTTCAAAATGAAACGTTCATGATGTACAAAGCCCATTTTATCTGGAAGCGGTTTCACTCTATCTCTTTTAATTGCAAGACGATGTGAGATCAGGTTTTGAAGCATAAATTCAGGCACGGTATTTGTCCTTTTACCAAATCATCATCGCGCGAAAAATCTTAATATTCGCAGCACTTTTTAGTTCTCGCGCTGATTTTGCCTATTCATTTGGTCACGCGTGGCAACGGGAAATGATGCCCTTCCCGAAACCCACCCTCATGTTGGTTGTGTTGTATTACAGGAAAGACCTTCCCGCCTCAGTAATTTCAGATATGTTGTCTGGTAACAAACTTTTTATTCACTCACAACCATTCATCAAAGGAGGATGGATTATGAAAAGTGCAGTATTCAGTGCATCGCGGTTAATGACGGTTGTTTTATCTGCGGCCTTCGTTTTGTCGGTAATATTTTGGATGGGTTGCGGGCAAGACCCCTCGACCGTGACCTCTCCTTCGGAGACCGTTTCCAGTCTGAGCAAGGCAGCCGGCCAAGTCGTTCCGGGCCAATATATCGTCGTGCTGCGGGATGATGTAAGCGGTGTTCCGGCGGTTGCCAGCGAAATGGCCAGAGCCCATGGGTTGGGACTTTCCCACGTCTACGAGCACGCTTTGAAAGGCTTTGCCGCAACGGTGCCGGCAGCGAGGTTGGCAGCGCTCCAAGCCGACTCGAGGGTGAGGTATGTGGAAGCCGATCAGGTCGTTACCACCTTTGCCCAGACGCTTCCAACCGGGATCAACCGCATCGATGCCGATTTGAGCGCGACGGCGAACATCAACGGTTCGGATGAGCGCGTCAATGTCGATATCGCCATCATTGACACCGGCATTGATCTCGATCATCCGGACCTTAACGTGTTTAAAAACGTTTCTTTTGTGAAAGGGGCAAAAACCGGCAACGACGATCATGGGCATGGGACCCACGTTGCTGGCACAGCGGCGGCGTTAGACAACGGCATTGGCGTCGTCGGTGTGGCGCCAGGCGCGAGGCTTTGGGCAGTTAAGGTATTGAACCGGAATGGCTCCGGCACCACCTCGGGCGTCATTGCCGGGATAGATTATGTGACCGCGAATGCTGCCGAAATTGAGGTGGCGAACATGAGTCTCGGTGGCGGGAACTCTCAATCGATGAAGGATGCCATTAAAAGATCGACGGACGTCGGTGTCGTCTATGCGGTCGCGGCCGGCAATAGCGCGACGGATGCCGGCAACACAAGTCCGGCAAACAGCCCCGAACCGGGTGTGCTGACGGTCTCGGCCATCGCGGATTTCAACGGTCTGTGCGGCGGCGGCGCGGCGGCAACCTGCCGCAGCGATGTGGACGACACGTTCGCCGACTTCAGCAACTTCGGGTCGGTGGTGGATATTGCGGCCCCGGGCGTGTGCATTCTGTCCACGTGGAACAATGGCGGCACGAATACGATCAGCGGCACCAGTATGGCTTCCCCGCATGTCGCTGGGGCCGTGGCGCTTTATCTGGCGAATAATCCCAAGCCGACGAACGGCGCCGGCGCCGGAGCGGTGCGCGATGCCATCGTCAATGCCGGTGTTCCGCAAACTCAAGGATGCGTGAGCGATGGCAACGGCGGCTTCACCGGCGATCCCGATAGTTTTCCGGAACCGCTGCTCTACGCCAAAAATCTTTAATCACACTTTGTTGTTGCAGTCGATAGGCGGGAAGGTTTATCGGCTTTTATGGAAGGAAAATCGCTGCGAGGATAATTCCCCAACTCCGATCAGAGATTTTAGTTGAAGGGGAAAAAGTCGTGGAAGGCAGACTTTTTCCCCTTTTCATTTTAAAACGCGTATTTGCTCCCCACTTGCACGAGCCGCGGGCTGCCGACCTGAATGCCGCGCGTGCGGTCCACGATGTAGGTTTTATCCGCAAGATTTTTTACCGCGATGAAGAACGTCGTGTGCGCGAGCTTGAGATAATAATTGAGTGCTGCGTTCCAAATCGTGTAAGCCTCGAGCTTGCCGCGCTGGCCATCGGCCGTGGGTGTAACAGTGTTGGCAAAGTCGGCGAACTGCTCGGCCACATGCACCGCTTCCAACAGCGCGTCGAATCCGCCCGAAGCATAGCCCGCAGCGGCGGTGAGCAGATGTTTTGGAGCATAGGGTTGGCGATTTCCGGCGGCGCTGCCGGTGACGATGGCCCCGCCGACCACTTGATAGAACGGCGTGGCTTGCTCGGCCTCGGGCAGCCAGGTATAAGCGCCGTCGAAATAAAAGCCGTTCTCAAAACCATAGCGTCCGGAAAGCTCAACGCCTTGGAACAACGCCTCGCCCTGCGAGAGAGGCGTGCCGCCGCCGGCAATCGACCCCACGGCGATCAAGCGTTTGAAGTCGTTGCGAAAGAGCGTGGCCTGCACCAAGCTGCCCGCCATCGGCTGAAAACGCGCGCCGAGTTCCCAGTTCGTTGATTCTTCCGGTTCCACCTCGGTGGAGGTGCCAGTGCCTCCGATGATGTCCTCGGTGCGCGGCGGCGCGAAACCAAGATGCACGCCGGCAAAGACCGTCAGCGTGTTGGCGGGATTCCAGGTCGCGCCTAAACTGGGAATCCATTTGCCCAAGTCGTCCGAACCCGCGAGGCCTCCGGGAAGCCGGTTGGTGCGCGATGAGTTAATGTGCTCATAGCGCAACCCTGGCGTGACGGACCAAGCGCCGAAGAAAAAGCGATTGATCAAGAAGGCGGAATAGGCTGTGGTTTCGCGCCGATTATCTTCCACCAGCGCGCCGATTCGCGCCGCCGGCGAAGCGCCGTTTATTTGTTTGCGATTCTGATTTTCAAAATGCGCCTTGACTCCCGCCTGCAGTTCGCTGGTCACGCCCAGGGCGGTGTGCGCAAACTTTAGCCGCGGCTCAACACCCCAAGTTGTGTATTTGCGGAGCCGTCCTTGCACCGAGTTGAGGTTGTCCACGTTGACCGGTCTGCCAGCCAAGCGGTCATCTCTGAAAGCCGTGCCGGCTGCTCCCCCTTGGGTGTCGGTAGTCGTGCTCGATTGCCGCCACCAGTCGCGGGTGAAATTGGAGAAGTAGAGATTGGTGGTCAACAGGGCGTTCGCGCTCAACTGCAAATTATGCGTGGCGGAAGCGCCATAACGCTTGATGTCGAAGCGATCGTTTTTGAAAGGATTGTAACGCGCGCCGAAGTTGCGGAACTCGGCTTCGGTAAGACCGCTGTAGGTGACGTTGGAATTTTCGGTGAGCGCATTGGCGCGCAGAGTCAGTGCCTGGCTCTTGCTCAATACCACCACCGTCTTGAAATTCAGATCGTTCAGTTTCGAATTGATATTGTCGCGCGCGCCGTCTCCCTGCTTGCGAGTATAATCCAGCACCATGCGGTGGCCGCCCAGCCGGATCTTGCCGTCGAAGAAGTCTCGTCCGCCGCCGCTAACGGAAGCGAAGCCGCCAAGCCTCACCTGTGGCGCCGGCGTGATATAGTTGATGATGCCGCCGATCGTCTGCGGTCCGAACAGAATCTGCCCAGCGCCTTTCAATAGCTCGATGCGCTCGAAGCGGTCGATGGGCGGATGGTAGTAGCTCGCATTATCACCATAAGGCGCGTAGGCCAGCGGCACGCCGTCTTCAAGCAAGGTGACTTTGGTGGTGCGGGTGGGATTCAGGCCGCGGATGCCGATATTGGGCCGCAATCCAAAGCCCTCTTCATCGCGTGCGCACACGCCCGGAAGCTTGCGCACTGCTTCATTGGCCGTAAACGGCCGGCTGGTTTCCAGCGCACGCAAACTCAACACATTGGCGCTGCCGGGAATGGCGGAAAGGTTTTCCGCCTTGCCGATAACAATGACCTCGGGCATGACGTAGTTGACCGTATCGTCGGGAGCAACGGCTTTTTCCTCCTGTGCCCAAAGTGCAGCGGCGCCAAGAAGAAGAAGCGCCAAAAGGTGTGTCATTCGTCGAGTGATGCTCATAGAAAACTCCTCATCTGATGTTACTGGAGGCAAACAGTTTGTTGATCATGCCTCAAACCAAGCGTTCGATTTCATCTCCAACAGGGCTTTTCTAAATCTTGTTCAACTAAGCCGAGCTTGCTTTTTATGGAGACAAACCTCATGCCATTTGTGTCGATAGCAGATTTATCAATCTTCTTCTCGGCAATGCCAATGGGCAACTTCTTGCACATTAGAAACTTGAAGAATGGCGCACCAATGCTTTTTGCGAATTAGAATCGGATTGATTTCGAAGTGGGTGGGAATATTTTTTCAAAAATAAAAATGGTTGTTTCAAATTGAAAAGAAGTCTCTCGCATTAATCTCAAATGAAACAATTGAACGGAGAAAAAATTGTTACAACCGATGCTCTTCAACAAAAACCTCTTGCGCTGCCGCAAGCGTTTGCTCAATCTCGTTTTCGCTATGCGCCAAAGACACGAAGCTGGCCTCGAATTGCGAGGGCGCAAGGTAAATGCCGCGCGCCAACATGCCGTGAAAATAGCGGCGAAAAAATCCGGTGTCTGATGTGAGCGCGCTGTCATAATCGACGACTTCACGATCGGTAAAAAAATTGCAGAGCATCGAGCTGGCGCGCGTTTGATAAACCGCCACACCGTTCTTCTTTGCGGCGGCGGAAAAGCCCTGCGCCAATTTTTGGCCGAGAGCTTCGAGACGTTCATAAGTTCCGGGCTTCTTCAATAAGCGCAAAGTCGCAACACCGGCGGCCACGGCCACCGGATTGCCGGACAAGGTTCCCGCCTGATAAACCGGCCCCAACGGCGCCAACTTTTCCATGATTTCTTTTTTGCCGCCATAAGCGCCTACCGGAAAACCGCCGCCGATGATTTTGCCCAAACACGTCAAATCCGGCATGACATTGTAAAGCGCTTGCGCGCCGCCAAATCCCACGCGAAAACCGGTAATCACCTCATCGAAAATCAGCAAGGCGCCATGCTTTTGTGTCAACCGCCGCAGACCGGGCAAGAACTCCGGTTGCGGCAAGACCACGCCCATGTTGCCGGCAATTGGCTCGACTGTGACCGCTGCAATCTCGTTGGGAAATTGTGCAAAAATTTCTTCGACGGCTGTAAGATTGTTGTACGGCACGGTCAACGTATGTTGCGTAACCGATGCTGGCACACCCTGGCTATCCGGCAAACCAAACGAGACCACACCGGAACCGGCTTTCGCGAGCAGCATATCGGCGTGGCCGTGATAGCAGCCTTGAAATTTGATGATCTTGTCGCGGCCCGTGAAACCGCGCGCCAGCCGAATTGCGCTCATCGCCGCCTCGGTGCCGGAATTGACGAAGCGCACCATTTCAACCGAGGGCAGCGCTTCGACCACCAACTCTGCCAACTCCAATTCCGCCGGCGTCGGCGCGCCGAACGTAGTGCCGTTGGGCACCGCAGCGATCACGGTTTCAACGACTTCGGGATGCGCGTGCCCGAGAATCAGCGGCCCCCACGAGCCGACGTAGTCGATGTAACGATTGCCGTCAAGATCAAATAGAAACGCGCCTTCGCCGCGCTGAAAAACCGGCGGCGCGCCGCCAACAGCTTTGAAAGATCGCACCGGCGAATTAACGCCGCCGGGAAGAAACTGCTTGGCGCGAGCAAACCATTTTTCGGAGTTGGTTAATTTGAGAGACATACTGTTCTCCTGATATTGAGAGAGGGAGAGTGGGGGAAAGGGCGAGTGGAAGATGTTTTGAGTCTCCCCATCACCCAAGCTTCCTCTCACCCTCTCATGTATTCAACCATCTTGCCGCTTCCAGCGCATGATAAGTGAGAATTACATCCGCGCCGGCGCGTTTGATCGAAGTCAAAATCTCCAGCGTTACGCGCTGCTCGTCGATCCAGCCGTTTTGCGCGGCGGCTTTCACCATGGCATATTCGCCGCTGACATTATAAGCCGCCAGCGGCAGATCGAAGCGCTCTTTGACGGCGCGAATGACGTCGAGAAAGGACAGCGCGGGTTTCACCATCAGCATATCGGCGCCTTCTTCCACGTCGAGGCGCGATTCCCGCAACGCTTCGCGGACGTTTGCTGGATCCATCTGATGGCTGCGGCGATCGCCAAATTTCGGTGCGGACTCCGCGGCCTCGCGAAACGGGCCGTAAAAACTTGAGGCGTATTTCACGGCGTAGCTGAGAATCGGAATGTGCTGAAAGCCATTGCCATCAAGCGCTTCGCGAATGGCGCCAACCATGCCATCGATCATGCCGGAAGGCGCCACCATATCGACGCCGGCTTTGGCTTGCGCGAGCACTTGCTTTTGCAGCAGTTCTAACGTGGCATCGTTATCCAGCGTGTGGCCGCGCATGACGCCGCAATGGCCGTGATCGGTGTATTCGCAGAAACAGACGTCCGCAATGACGATCATCTCCGGCACCGCGTCTTTCAAAGCGCGAATCGCCTGCTGAATGATGCCGTCGTCGGCATACGATTCGGAACCGGTGGCATCTTTGATTTTGGGAATGCCGAAGAGGATGAGTGACGGAACACCGAGACCGCGTGCCTCTTTCGCTTCTTTAATCGCCTCGTCGATGCTCAATTGCGCAATGCCGGGAAGGCTGCGAATCGGCAGCCGCTCGTTTTTGCCAGGCTTGATAAAAAGCGGATAAATAAAATCGCTCGGCTGCAACACGGTTTCGCGCACCATCTCCCGCAACGTGGGCGTGCGCCGCAACCGCCGGGGTCGAATGTTGGGGGTGAACATGGGAAGTTCCTCTCATTCAGTGCCAGCCTCTTACTCATTCTCGTACTCTTACTCGCCTTTGAAATGGCTTCCTTATTCAAAAATTTTAAAAGCGAGTAGGAGTAAGAGTACGAGAAAGAGCAGTTTCTTTAATTTTTGTCGCTATTTCGCTCGCTTGCTTAATACAATCCGCCACGGAAATCCCGCCGCGGTAATTTGTGACGAAATACAAGCCGGGAAATTCGCGCTCAACAAGATTGATCAAATCGAGAAAGCGTTGATGGCCAAGCAGGTATTGCGGAATGGCCTTTTCATAGCGCCGAAAATGAACAAAATCCGGCGCACCGGAAACGCCGAGGATATCTCGCAACTCATCGAGCACGAGCTGGCGTAGCTCGCGATCATCGCGATTCGGCAAATCCGGCTGGCGCATGCCGCCGACAAAAGTCGTCACCAAAACTCGACCCTCCGGCGCACGATGGGGAAAGAGGGTGGAATTGAACAAGGTGCCGAGAATGTGGCGTTGCTCTTTTTCCGGAACGAGAAAGCCGAAGCCGTCGAGCGGATGGCGAACTTGTTCGCGCCGAAAGCCGGTCGTCACGATCGCCACCGGCGCATAAACCACCTCGCGCAACGCCGCGAGCCGCCGCGCTGGACCATCGCTAAAAAGCGCGGGAACATGATAAGCCGGCGCAGTGATCACTACGTGTTGCGCGTAAATTTCATTCCAAGTAGTTCCATTGGACGCGGCCTCGAAAACGATTCGCCAAATTTTATCCGGCTCTTCGTTTTCACGTGAGAAAGAAATTTCGGAATCAGCAGCCGGCGAAATCTGCACGTTGTTGACGCCGAGCTGAACTTTCTCGCGCAACCGGCGATGCAAAGCCGCCGGCAGCGCGCCCATACCTTCGCGAAAGGAAAGCATGCGGGCGCGGTCTTTCGCCTTCTCGGCGCGCGCCGCACGTTCCTTGCGGCCGCGAATGGCGCCGCGAATCAGGCTGCCGTAGTTTTGCTCTAGCGCGTGCAATTTCGGAAAGGCCGCGCGGACGCTGAGCTGCGCCGGATCACCCGCATAAACGCCGGCCACGAACGGATTGATGGCATAATCCAAAAACTCGCTGCCAATGCGCCGGCGCACGAACGCGGCGATGGATTCTTCCGTCTCCGGCGGCGCGGGTTTGATAAACGGCTCGCGCAGCAAGCGCAATTTGGCGCGAAGCGAGAACAACGGCGTGGCTAAAAACGACGGCGGATTCATCGGCAATGGGAAAATTTTTCCCCCGCGCAGGATGTAACGCTTGCTGCCGGCGCCATCGGGATACACCACTTGCTCTTGGACACCGGCCAACGCGATCAACTCGCCGATGTGCGGCGTGGTCTCCAGCAAGCTGTTGGGGCCGGTCTCGATCAAAAAGTCATCGAAGCGCTCGCTGCGCATCACGCCGCCGGCTTGCAATGAGCTTTCCAAGACCAGCACTTTTACGCCGGCGGCATCAAGCCACACCGCGGTCGCCAATCCGGAAATCCCAGCGCCGATGATGACGACGGGATATTCGTTGCCTGAAAAATTCATTTATGACACCGCCATCTCCTGCCAAGTGAGTCGTGGAAATAAACTCAGCTCGTCCTCGTGTTTTTGTACCTTTTTTCGCACCAATTCCGCCAGCGCATTGATGAAGCGCGGCGAGTCGTTTAGCGACGGCATGCGCGCGTATTTTTTCACGCCGGCCGCGAGCGCCACGTCTTTCAGCAACATATCCAATTCATACAGCGTTTCGGAATGATCGGAAACAAAAGCAATGGGCACCACCAACATGTCCGTCACGCCCTCGGCGCCCAGTTTTTTTATGGTGTCTTCAGTCGAGGGCTTCAGCCACTCGGCTTTGCCGACTTTGCTTTGGTAACAAACGACGTGCGCATGGCTGTGCCGAATCGCCTCCATCACCAAACGCACGGTTTCCTCAATGTGCGCCTGATACGGATCGCCGCGCTCAATCACGCTCACCGGCACACCGTGCGCGCTAAATAGAATGTGCGGTTGCGGCTCGTGCGGCTGCCAATTTTCTTTCAAACAGCGCTGCAGATTTTCCGCCACCGCCGCAATGTAATTTGTCTCGTTATGATATGATGGAATAATGCGCGTGGGAATTTTGTCCACGCCGAATTTTGGCGCGAGCCGTTTCCACTCGATGAGGCTCGAAGTGGAAGTCGTGCGCGAGTATTGCGGATAAAGCGGCAACAACACGACATAAGTCGCACCGCAATCGCGGACTTGTTGCATGGCCTCCTCGGTGAAGGGACGCCAGTAGCGCATGGCGATAAAAACTTTGTAATTACCGAACTCATTCAATCGCTGTTCAAGTGCCAGCGCTTGCTGTTGTGTGAGTTCGAGCAAAGGCGACTTGCCGCCTATTTGTTCGTAAATATGCTGCGCCTCTTTGCGTCGTTTCGAGGAGATGCGCTTGGCCAGTGGCTTGCGAAATAAAAAGCCCAGTGGCAAATCGATAATGAACGGATCACAAAACAAATTATAAAGAAATGGCTCAACAGATTCCAGCGAATCTGGGCCGCCGAGATTTAGCAACACCACCGCAGTCAAATTTTTGTCGTTCATCAGACCGTCCGTGAATAAAGATTCCGTGTCGAAGGATTTTTGTCGAGATACGCGTCAAACGCCATCGCAATGTTGCGGATGAACAGCCGGCCGGCGGGCGTGATCTGAATCGTGTCCACGTCGAGAGTCAACAAATCGTCGCGGCGAAATTCATCAAGCTGCGACAGCGCCTCGGCAAAGTAATCGTCGAAAGCGACGGCGAATTTCTTTTCGACTTCGCGCTTGTCCAGCATCATGTCGCACATCAGCCGCGAGATTACGTGGCGGCGCAGATGATCATCAGCCGTGAGCTTGTAGCCGCGGTTGGTGGGAAGCTGGCGGTTGTTCAGGCGCTGGTAGTATGGCGGAATGTCTTTCAGGTTTTGCGCGTAGACATTTTGCAACTGGCTGATGCCGCTGATGCCGAACGCATAAAGATCGCAGCCGGCGCGCGTCGAGTAGCCCTGAAAATTGCGATACAACGTTTTTGCCTGTTGCGCCACTGCCAACTCGTCATCCGGCTTGGCAAAGTGATCCATGCCGATGTAAACGTAGCCGGCCTCGCTGAGCTTCTCGATCGTGCGTTTCAGGATGCGCAGCTTTTCTTCCGGTTTCGGCAACGTTTCGGGCTTGATCACTTGCTGATGCTTTTTCATCCACGGCACGTGCGCATAATTGAAAACCGCCAGCCGGTCGGGATTCATCCCGATGATCAGATCGAGCGTGCGACTGAACGAATCTTCGGTTTGAAAGGGCAGGCCGTAAATCAAATCGAGATTGATGCTGTTGAAGCCAAGCTCGCGCAGCGTGTCCATGGTCCAACGCGTTTCTTCGTAGGTTTGGATGCGATTCACGGCTTGCTGCACCACCGGATTGAAATCCTGCACACCGAGGCTGGCGCGATTGAAGCCGCCTTGCCGCAGCGCCACGAGATGCTCGCGCGTCAAGCCGCGCGGGTCGATTTCCACGCTCACTTCGGCATCGGTGGCAAAATCGAAATACTCGTGAATTGTTTTGGTTAGTCGCGCAATTTGTTCCGGACTCAAGTAAGTCGGCGTGCCGCCGCCCCAATGCACTTGCGCGACGCGGCGTCCCGTTTTTTGCATCCCGCTCACCAGCGCAATCTCACGGCGGAGATAATCCACGTACTCGTCAATGCGATTGCGGTTGTGGGTGATGATCATATGACAACCGCAAAAATAGCAGAGCGTATCGCAAAAGGGAATGTGAAAATAGAGCGAGAGCTCGGTGAGCTTGCCGTTGCTGTTGTCGGCGGCAATTTCCTGCTGAAATTCCGTCGGCCCGAAAGTTTCAGTAAATTGCGGCGCGGTTGGGTAACTGGTGTAGCGCGGCCCTGGGCGGTCGTACTTTTTCAGCAGGGCGAGGTTGATATCGAAAGTGTTCATGTTTTTCAGTTTTCTTACTCCTACTCATACTCTTACTCATACTCGCTATAAAAAAAACCAAAAGCGAGTAAGAGTAAGAGTAGGCGTCAGAGCTATTATCATTCCGAACGGTTGGAGTTGAACTCTTTCACCGTCGCAATCAGCGCTTGCACATTCTCCACCGGCGTGCTCGGCAGAATGCCATGGCCGAGATTGAAAATGTGGCCACCGGCGCCAGCCATTTTACCGAGAATCTTTTGCGCTTGTGCGGCCGCGACTACGGGCGTTGCCAGCAACGCGGTGGGATCGAGATTTCCTTGCAGGGCGACGCGGCCCTCGATTTGTTGCCGCGCCTCGGGAAGATCGATGGTCCAATCCAAGCCCAGTACGTCGGCGCCGCTGGCGGCGAGTTTTTTCAAACCGCAGCCTCGTCCGCGCAAAAAATAAATCACCGGAACGCCGTCGCGTTTGAGGCCGGCGATGAGGCGGCGCATGTAGCGCAAAGAAAATTCTTCGTAATCATCCGGCGCCAGCACGTAACCCCACGAGTCGAAAATTTGCACGGCATGCACGCCGGCGCGGATTTGCGCGTTCAAATAATCAACAAGCGCAGCGGTGACGTTTTCCAAAAGTGAATGCAAGAGTTGCGGTTGGCCGAACATGAGCGACTTGATGTTGGCGAACTCTTTTGAGCCGCCGCCTTCCACCATGTAGGTGGCGAGCGTCCACGGCGAGCCGCAGAAACCGATGAGCGGCACGGCGCCGGCAAGCCGCTGATTGGTCAACCGAATCGCTTCCAAAACAAAATTCAGCTCGTCCTCGATTTTCGGATGATACAGCCGGCCAATGTCATCCGCATCGCGAAGCGGCTGTGGAAATCGCGGGCCTTTGCCTTCGGAAAATTCCAGCTTCATGCCCATCGCTTCGGGAACTACCAAAATATCGGAAAACAGAATGGCCGCATCGAAGCCGAGAATTTCAACCGGCTGCGTAGTAACTTCGGCGGCCAGCGCCGGCGTTTTATACAATTCTTGAAAATCAACTTTCGCGCGCACGGCTTGATAGGCCGGTAAGTAACGGCCCGCTTGCCGCATAATCCAAATTGGTGTACGGCTTACTGGCTGCTTTCGGCAAGCGCGAAGGAAAAGATCGTTTTTAATCATGTCACGCATTACGTTTTACGAATTTAAATATTCCGCAACTGCCTCGATCAATGCCGCCGCCGCGGTTGTTTCCGGCATCACGCTCGCTCGCAAGCCGTGCTCTCGAATTGCCGCGGCTGTTGTCGGGCCGATTGCCGCCAGATAAATCTCGCGCAAAATCGGCCACTCACTCAGAGGCAACAGATGAAAGAATTGCTGCACAGCCGATGGGCTGGTATACGTTATAGCGTCGATATTTTTTTCGCGCAAGCGAATGTGCAGCACGGCCAAATTTTTCGGAGTCGCCGGTGCGGTTCGATAAACCGGCAGGACAACGACTTTGGCGCCGACTTTCTCCAACTCTTGCGGAATCAACTCGCGTCCTTCGCGTGCGCGGGGAAAAAGAATCTTCGTGTCGCGTCCAGCTCCTTGTCGTAACAACGTTGCGACAACGCCTTCGGCAGAGGCCCGTTCCGCTAAAGCCTCGACATGCCATCCATAGGCTCGAACCGCAGCGGCAGTTTTTTCTCCGACTGCGATGACACGCAGTGTTGCCGGCAATTCTCTTATCATTGCTTTTTCAAGCCAAAGATGAAACATTTCCACGGCGCTGGCGCCGGTAAAAACCAACCAATCAAACTGATTCAGCTTGCGGAGCATCGCGAGATGCGCTTCGGCCATCGGCAAGGGCTGCACGGCGATCATCGGAACGATCAACGCTTTACCGCCGAGCCGCGTGATGGCATCGAGCATTTCATCTGCGCGGTCTCGCGGCCGGGTTACGACGATGGTACGGCCGGCGAGCGGTAACGTTGAAGTATTTGGAGGTGATGATTTCATTTGCCGATAATTTGAATTAAAACCAACGTGAATCAATGACCTAATCCGCATCATCTGAGTTCGCTAATTGATTGCTCAGAATTTTATCGGCGCCGTTTCGCCACAGCGCTTGCGCGAGTTTTTTTCCAAGCGCGGTCGCATCTGCAGCGGATCCGGTGATGGAATCCCGCACCACATTTTCACCATCCAACGAAGCGACCAGCGCGTCGCAGCGCATTTCGTGGCCTTTGACGTACGCGAGCGCCGCGACCGGCACTTGGCATCCGGCACCGAGCGCTTGCAGCAGCGACCGCTCGCAAGCGGTCTCCGCCGCCGCAATTTCATCATTGAGACGCGCCAACATGTTTTGCAATTCAGCGTCATCAGCGCGAATTTCAATGCCCAAGGCGCCTTGCGCCGGCGCCGGCAGCATGATTTCCGTGCTGATGACTTCGCCAATCCGCGCTTCGAAGCCGAGCCGCCGCACGCCGGCTTCGGCGAGAACGATCGCGTCGTAATCGCCGTTTTCCAATTTGCGCAGCCGCGTCGGCACGTTGCCCCGCAGCGGCAGAATTTCCAGATCGCGGCGAAAGGCTTTCACTTGTGCGGTGCGGCGCAAGCTGCACGTTCCCACACGGCTGCCGGATGGCAACGTCGCCAGCGTGAAATTGTCGGGCGCGATCAACACGTCGTGAACCCAGCGCCGATCACACACCGCAGCCAGCGTCAAGCCGTCCGGCAACTCGGTGGGCAAATCTTTAAGGCTATGTACGGCGAGATCGATTCCACCGCGGCGCAGTTGCTGATCGATTTCTTCGGTGAAAAGGCCTTTGCCGCCGACTTCCGGAATCGGTTGATTGAGCACTTTGTCGCCGCGAGTATCTATTTTTTTCAACACGACTTCGAGCTGTGGATACAGCGCCAAAAGTTTTTCGCGCACGTGATTCGCCTGCCACAGCGCCAAATCACTTCGCCGCGTGCCGAGGCGCAGAGTTTTTCGAGACAAGGTTTTCTCCTAAAGCAAAAAATTCGCAGATCGCCTCCAGGTTGTCGTCGCGCAGTTGCGGATCATTGGCCCATGCTTTCAAGCGCTTAATGGGCATTTGCAAAAATTTATTCATCAGGCTGGAGGTGAGCGCGTCCAGATGCTGCCATTCTTCCGGCCGAAAATTCTTGCGGTTGCGCGCGATTTCCTGTTGGCGGATTTCGTCGCCGTATTGAAACAAGCTCTTGATGATCGGCACCACTTTCAAAGCATGATACCACTCGCCAAATTCCGCCAGCAGCTCGTCGATGATCTTTTCCGCCTTGGGCAGCTCGGCGAGGCGAATCTGCAAATTTTTGTCGATGACGCCGTTGAGATGATCGAGATCGTAAAGCCGCACGTGCGGAAGCTGCGCCACCGCGGGATCGATATTGCGCGGCATACCGATGTCGATGCACAGCAGCGGCCGGTCACTCCTAACCGAGCGGTGTCGTGAGAAAAAATGTTCGGGACACAAAACCGGTTGCGGCGCCGAGGTGGCGGCGATGACGGCGCTCGTTTCGGCAAGCGCTTCCGGCAAATTTTTCCAAGCCAAGCTTTCTGCGCCCACGCGTTGCGCCAGATTTTCGGCGCGTTGACGCGTGCGGCTGGCGATGAGCAGGCGCACACCGGCTTGTTGTTTCGCCGTCAAATGCAAAGCCGCCTGCTCAGCCATTTCTCCGGCACCGAGCAAAATTACGGTAGCGCTTTCTCGCGGCGGCAACTTGCGCCGCACCAATTCGACGGCTGCCGAGCCGATGGAAATGGCGCCGGCACCGATGGCGGTCTCGTGGCGCACGCGCTTGCCCGTCTGCACGGCCAAATTGAACAGGCGATTGAGAAAGAGTCCTGTTGTGCCGGTTGCGCCCGCCAATTGATGCGCGTTTTTGACCTGATGCAGAATCTGCGTTTCGCCGACCATTTGCGACTCCAATCCGGCGGCCACGCGCAAGAGATGTCGCACGCCATCACGATTGTGATATTGATAACCCTTGGCAAACAGAGATGACGCCGCTTCGCCTTTGGCTTGCGCGAGTTGCTGAAAAAGATGCGGCAGCGCGACACTTGGATCGGCGGAGACGAGATAAATTTCGGTGCGATTGCAGGTGGAGAGTAAGGCGCATTCTTGAATCATACCGGTGCTGATACCAGTGGGGAGAAAACGTTGGATTTCCTCCGATGAAAATGCCAGCTTTTCGCGATCCGCAACCGTGTTCTGTTGAAAACTGGTGCCGATAACAGTGTAGTGCGTCATGCTCATGTTGTTCCGAATTCGCAATTGTTCTGAATTCGAAAAGACAAGTATCATGCCATAATTAAGAGTGCGTGACAAAAATATTTTTAAGCTTATGAATTCATGGAAATTATCACTTTCAATCGTCAACATAAAATCCTCAAAATCAAGCGCAATTTTTTCATTTTTAAAATTAGCGTTTCATTTTGAAAAACAAAAATCGTCCCTTTGCGATGCTAAGGTGTAATACTAAAGCGACATTTTCACAAAAAGAGAAAACCAAACTTGCATTTCCCGAATCGGCGCACTAAATTTGTAAAACCAGCAATATTTTTCACTAAGGCCGCAAACATTGTATTTATTTAACTGGGTAAGGCTATCATGAAAAAGACGCCCCGACGATTAATTAGGACAATTATTTTCTTTTTGCTTTTGTTAACAAGCTATGCGCCGCCGGCTTTTAGCCAGGCCAAAACCACGATTTCCGGCTGGCTCCGCACCGGCGTTGAATATGAGTATAATGAAAGATTTCGCGAAAATTTTTATCGCGGCAAGGTTCAATTCAACGTCAAGGTCGACAAAAATCTCGAGGCGCAGCTCGACATTCGCGGCGAGTCGGAAGAGCACGCCATGGAATTGCGTGAGGCTTTTTTCACCGCCGATCTCAGCAAAGCCGTCGGGCTTGATTTCGGCCAGGGCAAAAAACGCTTCGGCCTCGAGTTTCAAAAATCGAAAGAAAACCTGCTCACCACCGAACGCACGCTGATCTATCAACATCTCGAGCCGTTCGGATTCGTTGGCCGCGATGTCAATCTGCGTTATTATCGCAAGGCAAAATCCGACGGCCGCCGCAACGGCATTTCACTCAGTCTCGGCTACAGTGAAGATCACAACGTGACGGCGGTCGGGCATTGGACGCGATTGAATACCATCGGCTCGTTCGCCGTGGGCGCGAGCAGCGTCGTGCAGATCGACAAAATCGCCGGCGGCTCGCAAACCGTCTGGGCGCTCGGCGCGGAATTGCTGCGCGACGCGGCGAAGCATCACGTGGAAATCGAAGCGGTTGCCGGACAGGATCCGTTTCGCTCCGAATTTGAAAAGAGTTTCGGCGACGGCAAAAATGTTTATTTTTTCGGCGGCAAAATTCTGTACGGCCATTACTTCAAAAAGTCGCGCCTCGAGCCGGTTTTTGTTTACAGTCTGCTTGTTCCCGATTTGGACACCTTCGACATCAATACCGTTGAATTTCTCGCCGGGCTGAATTATTACGCCGCCTCCGCGCTTCGCATCGGCCTGAACGGTGATCTCCTGCTGGCGACTTCAGCAAAAAATCAAGACGAGCGCACATACGCGGGCAGCAAGGTTATTTTGCAAGTGCAGTTGGTTTGGTAAGCTTAAAGCCTACACTCATTTTAGACAAGCTGAAACGAAAGCTCTTTGAGCAGCCTTCAAAAACCCACTGATTGAAGAATCGCACTGATAAAGCTTTCATCGGCGGGATTCTTCAATCGGTGGGAGATTAAACTTTCAGAATTTTTTTTCTGAGTTTGAATGCCTTAAAACTAAAACGTAATATGTCATCCTGGAAGAATCCCTGGCCTGCGGCAGGCAGGCTTTTTTGTATTTGCGGTTTTGTTGCCGCCCTCATCATTGGCTGTAGCAAAATCGTCGATCCGGCGGGCACCGACGATTACGGCCTGACCAAAATCGAATTGACCATCAATAGCGAATACCTCGGCATTCTCAACAGCATGGTTTTTGCGCGGCGCGAGGTGCCGGGGCGGATCGAGATCGCCGGCGAGAGGCAAAAAATTTTCGTCCGTTACTCCGGCCAAACTTCGCTCGGGCAATTAAAGAAATCTTACACGGTTGAGTTTACAGATGGAGAACTTTTTCGCGGCCACGAGGAATACGTGATCAGCGCGCAAAACGGCGACCCCACCAAACTCAACACGACGCTCGGCTTTTGGGCGTTTCGGCAAGCCGGCTTGATGGCTTCTGAAGTTGAGCCGGCCGCGGTTTATTTGAATGGCGCCTATCAAGGCTTGTATTATCTCATCGAGCCGGTCGACGAGGATTTTTTGAGAATTCGCCGGCGCCGGTTGGGGTCGTTGTATGAAGCTTTCAACGGCCAATACGACGGCGCGCATTTCTCCTTTGCCGGCGGCTATGATGTCCGGTTGGGATTTGAAAGCAAGGGCGAGCGTGAGGAGTTTTATGGCGATTTGGAGCGGCTCATTCAAATTCTCGACGCCTCAACGCCGGAAAATCTGCCGGGCCGAATCGAGCCGCTGCTCGATGTGGAAAATTATTTGCGCTATCTCGCCGTGTCAGTTCTTTTTCATAATTGGGACGGCTACTTCAATAATTTTCGTTTGCATCTGGATCCCCAAATTGGCAAGTTTCAATTCATTCCGTGGGATTTGGATAACCTGCTGGAATTGCATCCGACGCGCAGCCGCCTGGAAGGCGCGAATGAGTTAAGCGAAAAATTGCTGCAAGTGCCGGCCTATCGCCGGCGCTACAAGCAAATTTTGTTGGAGTTGATGGATGAAAAACTAACCGTCGCCAATTTGGATTTGCTGATTGATGATACCGCCGCGAAAATCGCCCGCGCTTACGCCGCCGACCGCTTTCTCACGGCGCCGGGAAGCAAGCCGCTGGTCGAACACATGGCGACGACCAAGCAATTTATTCGGAATTGGTATGCGAAGATTCGAGGGGAGTTGGCAGAATGGAATTGAGATGATCAGAAATAATGACTGCCGGTTTAGAAAAAGCCAATTGCCCAAAATGCCGAGTGCCCACGCGCGAAATCTTTCCAAAAGCTTGGCAAGCCTGTCAACGTCGCGACGGGTAAATACCTGGCCGCTGTAAGCAACCAGGTTTTTGTGGTCCATGATAGTGCGAAGCTGGCTCAAGGCCTTTTTCTTCGGCTCCGTCGAGGCAACCAGCTCATCCAGCAGGATGGCCGTTTCGTGATGATCTTCGCCACGGCAACGCACTCCACCCAGTTTGATTGATATAGCATCGGCCAGCGCTATTGCCGCGTGTATTTGCAAGACACCGGCGGCATTCCAGTAACCAAATTCCGCTGCGACTTCAGCGCCGTTGTAAAAACTTTCGGTCACCGTTCGATAGTCTGCAACTTTAGAACGATGCACAGAAACTCGTGATCTCTCTCTACCCATGAATCAGCTCCCTTAAGCTTATGCCACTGATGACAATTCCCTCTTTGGTGATCGAGTTAATAGGCGGTTCTCGCTTCCGAGCTTTTCGCTTAAACTCAGCGACAGTAAAAAAAATCGGAGATAATTTCGCGCCGAAACGTTCCAGTAATAGTGGCGAAATCTCATGGACAATCGCCTGCGTTGAGATTTTGTCTTTGGCTTGGCGCACAACGAAGCATAAATCAATGTCGCTTTCCGAAGTTTCCTGCTTACGGGCGACACTGCCATATAAAATGATAGATAGAGTTGATTTGCCGGCATATTTATGCACGGTTGTGCAAAATTCAGGCAAAAAATTTCTTTCGGTTGCGAGCAACGGAAGCAAGGCTTTGGCAACCAAGTGATGCCGGCGATTCAGCGTAAAAAGATGAGATCGGCCGCCGCGCTGACGTTGTATGACGTGAAGTTTTTCGAGCCTGGCTAATGCGCGGTCACAGGCTTGATGGCTTATGCCGGCCTGCCTAGTAGCTTGATTCCAAATTAACGTTGCAATAGAGGCATTTTTGTTGTATATTAGGTTCCGACTCAATCAGAGCAGGAATCTATGCCATTTGTCAGTCAACGCGCCAAGCTCAACTTGTC
>Ga0187892_10003566_pt1 | contig 28177 bp, 28 predicted proteins | sample MA1701073metaG_FD_139345 | JGI IMG/M metagenome (GOLD analysis project Ga0187892, IMG submission 139345) | Bio-ooze microbial communities from a basaltic lava cave in the Kipuka Kanohina Cave System on the Island of Hawaii, USA - MA170107-3 metaG ... | reverse complement strand
GGCGCGCGCGGCCTCTTCGCCGGCCTCGGCCGTCCGATCCGCATCGCCCTGTCGAGCGGGCCCTTGCGCGAGCTCTCGCTCGCGTCGCTCGGCTACGCGGCGGTGCAGATCGTGTTCGTGACGTACTTCGTGTCCTACCTCGTGCTCGGGCTCGGCTACGGCCTCGTCGCGGCCGGGCTCGTCTACGCCTGCGCGCACGGCGCAGGCATCGCCGGCCGGATCGCCTGGGGCGCCGTCGCCGACCGCTGGCTCGCGCCGCGGACCACGCTCGCCCTGCTCGGTTTCGTGAGCACGGCCTGCGCGCTCCTCGCCGCATCGTTCTCGCCGGCCTGGCCGCTCGCGGCGGTGATCGCGGTCGCGATGCTCTTCGGCGCCTCGGCGGTCGGCTGGAACGGCGTGTACCTCGCGGAAGTGGCGCGCGTCGCCCCGCCCGGGCTGGTGACGACCGCGACCGGGGGCACCCAGTTCTTCACCTTCGCCGGCGCGCTCGCCGGTCCGCCGCTCTTCGCCGCGGTGGTCTGGGCGACCGGCAGCTTCGCGTGGGCGTTCGGCCTGCTCGCGCTCCCGTCGGCGGCGGCGGCGGCCCTTCTCCTCGCGCGCCGGTAGAATCGCGCCTCGCTCCAGGATCGGGCAGTGTCCTCCGACGACCACTACGTTCACGCGGCGCGCCGCCGCGACGCGTTCGCGCACCTCGACCCGCGGCGCACCGCGCTCGCGGTCGTCGACATGCAGAACTACTTCGTCGCGCCGGGCTACCAGGCCGAGGTCGCGCCGGCGCGCGCGATCGTGCCGGCGATCAACCGCGCCGCGGCCGGCGTGCGCGCCGCGGGCGGGCTGGTCGCGTGGGTGCAGACGAGCGCGGACGGTGCGGACCGCGAGTGGTCGCACCTGCACGCGGAGCTCCTCACGCCGCAGGCGAGCCGCAAGCGCCTCGAAGGGCTGGCCGAAGGCTCGCCCGGGTTCGCGCTCTGGCCGGAGCTCGCGGCCGATCCGCGCGATGCGCGCGTGGTGAAGACGCGCTACAGCGCGTTCCTGCCCGCGCCGTCGCCGCTCGAGCGCCTTCTGCGCGCGCGGCGGATCGACACCCTGCTCGTTGCCGGGACGGCGACCAACGTCTGCTGCGACTCGACCGCGCGCGACGCGATGATGCTCGACTTCCGCACCGCGATGCTCGCCGATGCCAACGCCGCGCGCACGGGCGCGCTGCACGAACAGGCGCGCGCGAACTTCGCCGCCTACTTCGGCGTCGTGTGGGCGGTGGACGAGGCGCTCGCGCGCCTGCACGCGGCGCGCTGAGCGTGAGCGGCGACGCGGTCCTGCTCGTCCACGGCCTGTGGATGAACCGGGTCGTGATGCTCTACCTCGCGCGCGCGCTCCGCGGCGGCGGGTTCGCCGCGCGCGCGGTCGGCTATTTCTCGGCGATGCAGGACCTCGCCCGGAACGCGCGCGCGGTCGCCGACGCGATCGCCGCCCTCGATTCGCCGCGGGTGCACGTCGTCGCGCACTCGCTCGGCGGCGTGGTCGCGCTGGCGGCGCTGCGCGAGCGGCCCGACGCGCGGGTGCGCCGCGCGGTGCTGCTCGGCGCGCCGCTCGCCGGTTCGGCGAGCGGCCGCTGCCTCGCGGCGAAGCGCTGGGGCGCGCCGCTCCTCGGCGCGACGCGCGCCCTCTGGGGCGACATGCCGCGGCTCGAGATCCCGCCCGGGGTCGAGGTCGGCGCGATCGCGGGCAACCGCCGGATCGGGCTCGGCCGGCTGATCGGGCTCGAGGTGCCGCTGCCGAACGACGGCGTGGTCGCGGTGGCGGAGACGCGCCACCCGGGCCTCGCCGCCCACCTCGTCATGCCGGTCGCCCACAGCGAGATGCTGGTTTCGCGCGCGGTCGCGCGCGCCGTGGCGGCGTTCCTGGCGACGGGAAGGTTCGGTCAATGAGGGGGCGCTGGTGGCTCGCTCTCCTCGCCGTTGCCGGCGTCGCCGCCGCGGCCGGCTGCTCGACCTTCTCGTACTACGGCCAGGCGATCGGCGGGCATCTCGAGGTGATGCGCAAGGCCGAGCCGATCCCGGTGCGGATCGCCGACCCGGCCACCGCGCCCGAGCTGCGCGCCAAGCTCGAGCGCGTGCTCGCGATCCGCGAGTTCGCGAGCCGCGAGCTCGGGCTGCCCGACAACGGCAGCTACCGCTCGTACGCCGACATCGGCCGCCCGTTCGTGGTCTGGAACGTGTTCGCCGCGCCGGAGCTCTCGGTCGAGCCGCGGCAGAGCTGCTTCCCGGTCGCCGGCTGCGTCGGGTACCGCGGCTACTACGGGCAGGGCGACGCCGATGCGTTCGGGCAGACGCTCGCGAAGGAGGGCTTCGACGTCTTCGTCTACGGCGTACCGGCGTACTCGACTCTCGGCTGGTTCGACGACCCGGTGCTGAACACCTTCATCCGCTACCCGGACGTCGAGCTCGCACGGCTCGTGTTCCACGAGCTCGCGCACCAGGTCGTGTACGTGAAGGGCGACACGACCTTCAACGAGTCGTTCGCGGTCGCGGTCGAGGAGGAGGGGGTGCGGCGCTGGACGGCGGCACACGCGAGCGCGGCCGAGCGGGAGGCGTACGACGCTTCGCGGGCGCGCCGGGCGGAGTTCGTGCGGCTGGTGCTCGACTATCGGGTGCGCGCGGCGAAGCTCTACGGCGGGCCGCTGCCCGAGGAGGCGAAGCGCGCCGCCAAGGCGAAGCTCTTCGCCGAGCTCGACGCCGACTACCGGGCGCTGAAGGCGAAAGAGTGGGGCGGCTTCGCCGGTTACGACCGGTTCTTCGCCGGCATGAACAACGCCCACCTCGCCTCCGTTGCTGCTTACGAGGCGCTGGTGCCGGCGTTCCGCGCGCTGCTCGCGCGCGAGGGCGGTAGTCTGCCGAAGTTCTACGCGGCGGTGAACGAGCTGGCGCTGCTGCCGAAGGCGGAGCGGGACGCGGCGCTCAGGGCGCTGGCGCGCGACTGAGTTCGATCGCGCAAGGTCAGGGCTGAGGCGCGGCTATCGGCTCCGTTCTTCCCGCAGCGGCAGCAGCCACGCGAGCACGATCACCTGCAGCACCGCGAGCCCGGCGAGCGCGGCGCCGAACCCCTCCGCCGCGTAGCGCCCGTCCACCACCGGGAACGCCCGCAGCACCGCGCCGATTCCCCACTGGAACGCGAACGAAGTGGTGAACATGCCGAAGTTGACCGCGGTGATCACGCGCCCCGACATCGCCGTCGGAAAGTGCGGCGTGACCAGCGCGAAGACGAGCGCGCCCGCCATCATCGTGAAGCCGTAGGTCGCGAGCAGCCCCGCGCGCGGCAGCGCGGCGTCGGCTGCGATCGCGACGAAGGCGGCGAACGAGACGAGGAGACCGGCCTTGTACAGCGTCAGGCGCGAGAGGCCGCGCGCGGCGAGCCGGTCGGCGAAGGTGCCGAAGGCGACCGAGCCGAGCGCGTAGGCGGCGGCGCAGACGAAGAGCAGCCGCGCCGCACCCTCGCGGGCGAACCCGGCGACGTCGGTCAGCCACGGCCCGAGCCAGAGGCCCTGCATCGCCTGGTACGCGGCGTGGGTGATGACGAAGGGCGCCGCGATGCGCCAGAAGAGCGGCCGCGACAGGATCTCGCCGACGCCCCGGATCTGGTCGCCCCAGGTCGCGCCCGCGCCGGGCAGCGGCTTCTCCGGCACGCAGAGCGCGATGAGCGCGGCGACCGCGAGCGACGCGGCGGCGAGGCCGTAGAACATCGCGCGCCAGCCGATCGCGCCGAGCGCCGCCTCGACCGGCGCGGTCGCGGCGAGCCCGCCGACCGCGCCGAAGAAGATGTACCAGCCGTTCACCGTGGCGAGGCGCGAGAGCGGGAACCAGAGCGTGAACGCCTTGATCGCGCCCATCAGGCATGCCGAGACGCCGAGCCCGATCAGCGCCCGGGCGATCGCGAGCGAGCCGAAGCCCGCGGCGCCGCCGAAGAGAAACGCGCCGAGCGCGGTGAGGCAGAGCAGCGTTGCCACCACCCGGCGCGGGCCGTAGCGGTCGAGCAGCACGCCGATCGGGAGCTGCGCGAGGCCGAACGTCACGAAGTAGGTGCTCGTCAGCAGCCCGAGGTCGGCGCTCGTGAGCGCGAACTCGCGCGCGAGGTCCTTGGCGATGACCGCGTTGACGTTGCGGAAGAAGTACGAGAGGAAGTAGCCGGCCGCGAACGGCACGAAGACGAGCGCGACGAGCCGCGGCGAGAAGCGCGTGGCCTCCGCGGCGGCGGGGCGTGCGCCGGTCACCTGCGGGGGACGGCGGGGATGCGCCGCGGACCGGGCGGGTGGCGGGCTACTCGCGCAGGGTCGCGCCGCGGATGACGTGCTTGCCCGGCTTCTCCGGGGCGGGGTAGACGCTGAGGTACTTGACGTTGTCGAACGGCACGTAGTGCACGCAGCCGTCGGCCTCGATCGCGATCATCCGCTCCTTGAGGATCGCCTCGCGCGCGAGCTCGGCGGCGATCTCGTTGTCCTTCTGCCGCGGGAAGCCGACGGCGAGCGTGCTACCGTCGACGAAGTGGATGCGCAGTCCGCGCGTGTTCTCGGTCATCGGATCTCTCCGGTCAGGTGAGCGGGATCGCGGCCACGTGCTGCCGGTAGGCGGGCCGCTCCTTGAGCCGCGCGTAGTAGCGCTCGAGGTTCGGGTGCGCGGGCCGGGCCATCGGGAGCTGGTACCAGCGGTTCACGAAGCAGCCGAACGGGATGTCGCCCATCGAGAAGTCGCGCCCGCCCATGAAGGGGCGGGAGGCGAGATGGTCGTCGGCGATCCGGAGGACGTCGACCGCCTGCTTCGTCGCGGCTTCGATCGCGGCCGGGTCGCGCTTGTCCGCGCTCGTGCGCACGAGCTGCCAGAACACGGTCGTCATCGGCGCTGCGACCGTGCTCGTCGTCCACTCCATCCACTTCTCCTCGTTGTAGCCCTGCTCGAGCGAGCGCGTGGGGCCGTGCTTCGCGTAGAGGTAGCGGACGATGACGTTCGACTCCCATAGCACGAAGCCGTCGTAGTCGATCGTCGGCACGCGGCCGTTCGGATTCATCTTCCGGTACTCGGGCGTGTTGACCATGCCGAACGCCATGCCGGCGTCGACGCGCTCGTGCGGGAGCTTGAGCTCGCCGACCGCCCACATCACCTTCTGCACGTTGATCGAGTTGACCCGGCCCCAGATCTTCAGCATTTCATCTCCTCTTCGGTGAAGGCGGGCGCTTCGACGGCGTCGCCGCGAAGTCGCGCGCGATCCGCGCGGCGGCGAGTGTACGCCGGGCGGCATCGAGGCGTGTCGCAGCGAGGCGCGCGCGCAGCGTCGCCTCGCGGGTCATGCCGTGCTCCGCCAGCACGCGCGTGAAGTCGAGATCCTTCTCGCGTCCGGCGGCGTACTTCGCGATCGCGAGGTCGTGAACTTCGAGGCATAGCCCCTCCACGCCGCCGGTGTTCGCGTTCTTGACGCGCACCAGGCGATCCTGCCAGCCCGCTGGCAGATCCGCGGTCTTGGGCGAGACGCCCTGCGCGTAGTAGCCGAAGGTGTCGTGGAAGAAAGAACCTTCGCCGATCGAGCCGTCGATCAGGTCCGCGCGCTCCGGATCGGGCAGGGGGTAGACATCGGCCTCGCTCGATTCGAGGAGCGGCGCCGGCGCGTCGGGAAACTGGCCGAGGATCGACTGGCTGCCGATGACCACGATGCGATCGGAACCGGCGATCGCGCCCGCGGCGCGAATCAGGTGCTCAAGGTCGGAACGCTTCGTAGATCCTCCGGCGCTCGGTCGCGGTGAGCACGCCGGTAAACGGCGTCGACTGGCGCAACCGCGTCGCGTTCTCGCCGGGATCGACGAGCAGCGCCGCGATCTCGCGGCGCGGGCGCTTCAGGATCGCCCGCCACTCCGCTGCCGCGCTCGGTTCGTACCCGCGCGCCGCGCGCCACCGGTCCAGGTTTCGCCGCGCGCGGTCGACGACGACCGGGTCGCGCACCAGCCTGTGCGCGATCAGCGCGTGCAGCGCGAGGCTCCGCACATCGAGCCGCCGGTGGTCGGAGTACGGGACCGCCGCTGCCGGTGCCCCGGCCCCGGCCGCGACCCAGCGCCGCTCGAGCCTGAGCCCGGCCGCGCGCCGGCGCGCGCGATAACGTCGCATGCGCTCTGCGGCCGATGCCGGGACTTTCCCGGGCGCAGGCGCTTTCTCCCTGGCCATGCCGAAAGCGTAACGCGTTACGGCCGGATGCGCAACGGCGCGCGTCACTGCCGCCGGTGCCGAGTGCTGCGCGTGCTGGGGCGCCTACCCCCCCGGCCGCCGCAGATGATCGGTCGCCCGCTGGAACGCGTGCGCCGCGCGCAGCGCCACGTCCTCGCGGTACGGCGCGGCGACGAGCTGCAGCCCGACCGGCAGCCCGTCCTTCGTGAACCCGCACGGCACCGACAGCGCCGGCTGCTGCGTCAGGTTGAACGGGTAGCTGAAGGGCGTCCACCACGTCCAGTCGTCCGCGGGGCCGGCCGGCTCCTTCGGCACGATCCGCCCGACCTCGAACGCGGGCACGGCGACCGCCGGCGTGGCGAGGAGATCCCACTCGAGGTGGAACCGGCGCATGCGCTCGCCGATCGCCATGCGGCTCGCGACCGCGTCGAAGTGGTCGGCGAGCGTGTGCCGCGCGCCCGAGCGGAAGGCCTGCTGCAGCGCCGGCTCGAGCAGCGCGAACTTCTCCGGCGGAAGCTTCCGCAGCGCGTTGAACGCCCCGCCCGTCCAGTGCACCCAGAACGTGTCGCGCGCATCGGGAAAGCCCGGGTCGACCTGCTCCACCCGCGCGCCGAGACCGGAGAGGGTCTTCATCGCCGCAGCGACGCACGCCTCGACTTCCGGGTGCACGTACTGGATGTAGCCGAGCCGCGGGCTGTAGGCGATGCGCAGGCCCTCGACGTCCTGGGCGAGGCCCGCGTTCCAGTCGATGCCGTCCCACGGCAGCGAATGCCAGTCGCGGACGTCGGGCTGCGCGAGCACGTTCAGCATCAGCGCGACGTCGGCGACCGTGCGCGCCATCGGGCCGACGTGCGCCACCGTGCCCATCGGCGAGAGCGGCCACGCCGGGACGCGGCCGAACTGCGCCTTGATGCCCGACACGCCGGCGAACGCGCACGGGATGCGGATCGAGCCGCCGCCGTCGGTGCCGACCGCGAGCTGGCCGAGGCCCGCGGCGAGCTGCGCGGAGGCGCCGCCGCTCGACCCGCCGGGCGTTCGGTCGGGGTTCCACGGGTTGCGGGTGATGCCGGTGAGCGCATTGTCGGTGACGCCCTTCCAGCCGAACTCGGGCGTGCAGGTCTTGCCGAGCAGCACCGCGCCGCTCTCGCGCAGGCGCGCGGTCGCGGGCGCGTCGTCGTGCCACGGCCCGGCCGGGTCGACGGTCCTGGAGCCGCGGAGCGTCGGCCAGCCTTTGGTGAGCACGAGGTCCTTGATCGAGGCGGGCACGCCGTCGACCGGGCCCGCGGGCTCGCCCTTCGCCCAGCGCGCTTCGGACGTGCGCGCGGCGGCCATCGCGCCTTCCTCGTCGACCAGGCAGTAGGCGTTCAGCTGCGGATTGAGCGCGCCGATGCGCGCGAGCACCGCGCGCGTCACCTCGACCGGCGAGAGGGTCTTCGCGGCGTAGCGCGCGACGAGCTCGGTGGCGGGGAGGAAGCAGAGCTCGGTGCTCATCGCCGCCGCCTCGCCGGCCGCTTCGCCGCCTTGCGGGCCGCTGCGCCGGTCCGCTTCGCCGCCCTCCGCGCCGGCTTCTGCGCGGCCTTCCTCGCTGGCGCGGCGACCGGCTTCAGCACGATCGCGTCGACCTCGACGAGCCACTCGGGCCGCACCAGCCCGGCGACGACGAAGCCGGTCGACGCCGGCTTGTGGTCGCCGAGATAGCGCCGGCGCACCTCGGCGAACTTCGGCAGGTTCGCCCGGTCGGTGAGGAGCACGGTGAGCCGCGCGATGTCGGTGAGCTGCATGCCGGCGTCCTCGACGATCGCGCGGAGGTTCTGCCACGCGGCGTCGCACTGCTCCTCGAAGCCGGCCGGGGTCGAGCCGTCGGCGCGCATCCCGGTCTGGCCGGCGACGAAGAGCGAGCGGCAGTTCGGCGGCAATGCGATCCCGTGGCTGTAGTTGCCGGCCGGCGGGTGGACCGAAGCGGGGTTGTGGACTTTCATCGCGGTCTCCTCAGGCGGGGCGCCGATGTTAGCGCGAGATACGCAAGGGGCTATGATGCGCGACCGCAGCGCCAGCCGGGGGACGATCATGGGCCGCTCGCCGCAAGTCAGGCTCGACTCGACCGCGCACTACTTCCTCGAGGGCCTGAACGAGCTCGGGCTCGACTACCTCTTCTGCAACCTCGGCACCGACCACGCGCCGCTGATCGAGGCGATGGCGCGCTGGCGCCGCGCCGGACGCGCTTTTCCGCAGACGGTGCTCTGCCCGCACGAGAACGTCGCGGTGCACATGGCCGCCGGCTACGCCCACGCGACCGGCCGCGGGCAGGGCGTGCTGGTGCACGTCGACGTCGGGACCGGCAACTCCGCGGTCGCGATGCACAACGCCTTCCGCGCCCGCACGCCGGTGCTGCTGATGGCCGGCCGCGCGCCGTTCACCCAGCGCGGCGAGCTCACCGGTGCGCGCGACACCTACGTCCACTTCGTGCAGGAGATCTACGACCAGGCCGGCATCGTGCGGCCGTACGTGAAGTGGGAGTACAGCCTGCCCTCGGGGGTGGTCGCGAAGGAGGCGCTCCGCCGCGCGCACACGATGATGGAGAGCGACCCGAAGGGGCCGGTGTACCTCGTGCTCCCGCGCGAGACGCTCGCCGAGACGTGGGCGGAGAACGCGGTGCGCTCGTTCCCGGCCGAGCGCTTCGGCCCGGCCCCGGCGGGCGGCGCCGATCCCCGGGCGATCGACCGGCTCGCCGAGCGGCTGATCGCGGCGGGCAACCCGCTGCTGATCACCGCCTACGCCGGCCGCGATCCGGCGACGCCGGCGCTCGTCGATGCGCTCGCGCGCCTCGCCGGCATCCGCGTGGTCGAGTTCGCGCCGCAGCATCTCAACATTCCCGCCGACTCGCCGTGCGCGGCCGGCTTCGTGCCCGGCAAGCTCGTGGCCGGGGCGGACGTCGGCATCCTGCTCGACGTCGACGTGCCGTGGATTCCGCGCGACACGCCCGAGAACCCGGCCACCTGGTGGGCGCAGATCGACGTCGACGTGGTGAAGCAGGGCTTCCCGATGTGGGACTTCGCGGCGGATCTGCGCATCCAGGGCGCGAGCCGGCGCATCCTCGAGCAGCTCGTCGCGGCGGTCGAGGCGAAAGCGACGCCCGCGTTCCGTGCGGCCGCCGCGAAGCGGGTGGAAGCGATGGCGGCGGAGCACGCGGCGCGGAGAACGGCGCTCGCGCAGGCCGCGGCCGAGCGGGGCGCGCCGGGCCGGATCAACCCGCAGTACCTCTGCGCCGAGGTCGCCCGCGCGATCGGGCCCGACGACGTGATCGTGAACGAGGCGATCCGCAACGGCCTCGCCGTCTTCAACCAGGTCCCGCGCACCGTGCCGGGCACGCTCGTCGGGCTCGCCGGCGGCGGGCTCGGGTTCTCCGGCGGCACCGCGCTCGGCGTGAAGCTCGCGCGGCCCGACCGCACCGTGGTCCAGTTCTGCGGCGACGGCAGCTTCTACTTCTGCAACCCGTCGGCGGTGTACGCGGTCGCGAGCCAGTACCAGCTCCCCATCTTCACCGTGGTGCTCGACAACTCCGGCTGGGCGGCGGTGAAGGAGGCGACCTTGCGCGTGTACCCGGACGGCGAGGCGGCCGCGACGAACGAGTACGAGGCGCTGCTCGCGCCGGACATGAACTTCGCGAAGGTCGCCGAGGCCGCCGGCGCCTACGGCGAGCGGGTCGAGGATCCGGCAGGCGTGCCGGCGGCGATCGGGCGCTGCCTCGCGGCCGTGCGCGGCGGGCGGGCCGCGGTGCTGCACGCGCGGGTGACGCCGCTGTGACGGCCGCGACCGGACCGCTCGACGACCTGCGGCGCGCGCTCTTCACCGCGGTGCTGTCGGACTGCCTCGACGCGGCCGGCCACCGCAGCCAGGCGATGCACTCGCGCGTCCGCCCGCTCGACGACGCCCTCGTGCTCTGCGGCCGCGCGCGCACCGCGCTCTACATGGACGTCTACGACGCGCCGCCGGGCGAGAACCCGTACGAGCTCGAGATCCGGCTGGTGGACGACCTGAAGCCGGGCGAAGTGCCGGTGTTCGCCTGCGGCGCCTCGGGGCGCATCGCGCCGTGGGGCGAGCTGCTCTCGACGGCGGCGCGGGCGCGCGGCGCGGCGGGCGCGGTGATGGACGGCCTCACGCGCGACGTGCGCGTCATCCGGGAGATCAAGTTCCCGGTATTTGCCGGTGGCATCGGGCCGCTCGACTCGAAGGGCCGCGGCAAGGTGATGGCGATCGATGTTCCGGTCGAGGCGGGCGGCGTGCGCGTCGCGCCGGGAGATCTCGTGTTCGGCGACGCCGACGGCGTGGTGGTGGTGCCGCACGCAGTGGAGGGCGAAGTCGTGGCGGCGGCGCTCGCGAAGGTCCGGGGCGAGAACGCGACGCGCGAGGCGCTCGCGCGCGGGGAGAAGCTCGCGGACGTATTCCGCCGGCACGGGATCCTGTAGCGGGGCCGCCGCGGAGAGCGAGGCGCGAGCGGCCGGCGCGATCGCGGGGGGTCAGCGCCGCCGGCGTGAATGCGTCGTCGCCGGTCCCAGCAGCTGGTTGAAGCGCCGGTTGCCGCGAAAGCGATAGATCTCGAACTGCTTGCGGTCGAAGGTGACGATATCGGCGACGCCGGTGCGCTCCGCGAGGAGTACGAGGGTGGCGTCGGCGAAATCCATCGGCTGATCACGGTACTTGGCGGTCAGCCGCTCGATCGGCTCGAGGTCGGCCGGCTCGATGGCTGCGAGCTCGATGCCGCCCTTTCGCACCCAGGCGAGGAACTGCAATTGCGCCGCGGGAAGGAGCAGATGGGTCACCTCGACCAGTACCGGCCAGGTGCTGATGAGCTCGCCGTCGAAGCTGCGGAAGAACCGGTCGGCCGAGGCGTGGAACGGATCGTTCCGGCGGAACCAGGCTGCGAGCGGACCGGTGTCAGCGATCGCCGTTGCGGGCACGCAGCTTTGCCTTGATGGTGCGGCTGTGGTCGCGGCTCGCGGGTTTGCCGTCGCTCGCGGGCGCGCGGCCTCCGGTCACCTCGTCGTACACGTCCGCCGGCGAGCGGCGCGGCCGATCGGCGATGTAGCCCTCGATCAGCCGGCGGATGACCGCGCTCTTGGTCTCGCCGTCGCGGCGGCAGCGTTCCCCGAGGGCTTTCTCGATCTGCTCGTCGATCTTTACGGTCAGCGTCACGTACGCCCCGGCGTCTGCACCCGTCGGTCTGCACCCGCCGGGTAATACCTAAATATTACCAGGGTTCCCCTGGCGGCGTCAAAAGCGCTGCGACGCCCGGTTGATCCGGCGGGGCTACCGGGCCGAGCCGCCGGCGGCGTGCGCCGGACGGCGCCGCCCCGGCGCGCTCAGGGAGCGCCAAGCGTCAGCCGGTACTTGGCCGATCGCCCGCATGGTCGCTTCTCCCTGATGGAAGAGCCCCGGAAGTCTACTGCACCACCCCGCGCGCCCGGTCGAGCCGCGCGCGCGCCTGCTCCGCCCACTCGGTCGCGCCGGTGCTCACGTCGGACCAGGTGATCTGCTTGCCGACGAAGAGGTGCGCGTCCTTGCGCGTGGTGACCTGGGCGAAGAGCCGCTCGTTCGTCGCGCCGTCGCGCACCTCCGCCTCGCCCGACATCGCGATCACGGTCTTGTCGGTGCCGGTCGCGAAGCGCGCGGCGTCGAGCGCGATCTTGATCGGCAGGACGTCGAGCGGGGTGAAGCCCGGCCGCTCGGGATTGATGCCGGTGAGCGCGAAGCGCAGGACGAGCACGTTCGGGCCCGGCTGGTCCACGACCTCGTAGCCGCCGGCGCGGAACTCCTTCGTCACCACGCCGCGGAACTCGTCGGTGATCTGCTTGTACATGGCCGGCTGGATGCCGGGGTAGTCCGCGGCCGGGTTGACCCACACCTCGATCGGCGCGAGGAAAACCTTCGCGTAGCGCTTCCAGTCGACGCCGGGCTTCACCCACTGCCAGGTGTCGAGGCGGCCAGGCACCTTCTCGAACGTGCCGTAGTCGCCGAGGAACCCCGAGGCGTGCACCGACGAGCCGGGGAGGAGGGTCCGGTAGTCGCCGGTCGCGCCGCCGGGCGGGGGCGCGCCGGCGCATCCGGCAAGGGCGAGTGCGGAGAATGCGGCGAGCGCGAGCGGCAGGCGGCGGTGCACGGGTTTCTCCTTCAGAAGCCGACCGCGAGCGAATCGCGCCGCGGGTCGGAAGCAGCGACGTACCCGCCGTCGACGCGGAGCGCGATCTGGGCGTTGCCGAAGTCCATGTAGCCCGCCGGCAGGTCGACGATCCGGTGGCCGCGGCGCGCGAGCTCGCTCGCCGTGGCCGGCGGGAACGCGCTCTCGAGGTTGACGTCGAGCCCGGTCGTCACCCGGAAGCGCGGCCCGTCGATCGCGGTCTGCGGGCTCTGGCCGTAGTCGATCATCCGCACCATCAGCTGGGTGTGGCCCTGCGGCTGCATCGTCCCGCCCATCAGCCCGAAGCTCATCACCGGCACGCCGTTCTTGGTCACGAAGGCGGGAATGATCGTGTGGTAGGGGCGCTTCCGCGGCGCGACGCGGTTCGGATGTCCCGGCGTCAGGACGAACCCGTAGCCGCGGTTCTGCAGGCTGATGCCGGTGCCCGGCACCACGACGCCGGAGCCGAAGCCCATGTAGTTCGACTGGATCAGCGACACCATCATGCCGTTCGCGTCGGCGGCGGTCAGGTAGATCGTGCCGCCGCGCGGCGGCGCGCCGTGGCCGAAGTCCTGCGCGCGTTTCGGGTCGATGCGCTTCGCGCGCGCGGCGAGATAGTCGCGGTCGAGCAGGTGCGCCGGCGTCACCGGGGTCATCGCCCCGCCGTCGGCGACGTACGCGCGCGCGTCGGCGAAGGCGAGCTTCACCGCCTCGATCTGGAGATGGACGCTGTCGGCCGAATCGACCGGGAGCTGCGCCACGTCGAAGTGCTCGAGCATCCCGAGCGCCATCAGGCACACGATGCCCTGGGTGTTCGGCGGGATCTCGTGGACGGTGTAGCCGCGGTAGTCCTGGGTGATCGTGCCGACCCAGTCGTTCGCGTGGGCGGCGAGATCGGCGCGGGTCATCGCCCCGTCGCACGCCGCCGAATGCGCCTCGAGCCGTTCGGCGAGCTCGCCCTCGTAGAAGCCCTTCCCCCGCGTCTCGGCGATGAGCTCGAGCGTCGCCGCGGCATCGCGGAAGACGAACCGCTCGCCTTCGTGCGGTGCGCGCCCGTCCGGGAGGAAGGCCTGCGCGAAGCCGGGCTGGTTCTTGAGCTCCGGCACCTGCTGCGCCCAGCGCTGCGCGACGAACGGCGACACGAGGTAGCCGTTGTAGGCGTACCCGATGGCCGGCTCGAACAGCTGCTCGAACGGGAGCTGGCCGTAGCGCTCGGAGAGCTCCGCCCAGGCGGCGACGCAGCCGGGGACCGACACGCTGTTCCAGCCGCGGACCGGCATCGACTTCTGGCCGGCGAAGTACTCCGGCGTCCACGCCGCCGGCGAGCGGCCGGAGGCGTTGAGACCGGCAAGGCTCCTCCCGTCCCAGACGATCGCGAAGAGGTCCGAGCCGATGCCGTTCGAGATCGGCTCGACGATCGTGAGCGCGATCGCCGCGCCGAGCGCGGCGTCCACGGCGTTCCCGCCGTCGAGCAGCATGCGCAGGCCGGCCTGCGCGGCGAGCGGCTGCGAGGTCGACACCACGTTCGCGGCCATCGTCGGCCGGCGGGCGGTCGGGTACGAGGAGGTGTAGCGGTCGAATTTCATCGGGGTGCGAGGGCAGTGGCGGTCCGAGATGGTACCCGCGCGCGGACGGCGCGGCTGGCATCCGGCGCGGCGGCGGCACCGTGGCGGTCTCTGCGCCGGCCCGCAGGTCGGCGTGGCGCTGCGGCGCAAGGGAAACGCCGCGAGCCGACTCGCGCGCTGGAAAGCGGGCGTCAGGCCGTCTCGTCGACGTCGAGCACGACGCGCCCGAGGATGCGGCCCGCCTTCAGCTCGTCGAGCGCGCGATTCACTTCCTTGATCGGCAAGGTTTCGACGGGGGTCGGCTTGAGCTTCCCGCTTTGCGCGAGAGCGACGACCTCGCGCAGCTCCTGAAGGTTGCCGACGTAGGAGCCGACGATTCCGATCGCGCGCTGCGCGATCGACGGCAGCGGGGTCGTGAGCTCGCCGCCGAAGAGGCCGCACAGGACGTAGCGGCCGCCCTTGGCGAGCACCGCGATGCCGAGATGGGCGGTGGCCGGCATGCCGACGAAGTCGAGCGCGCCCGCGACCGCGCCGGCCGAGAGCTTCTGGATCTGCGCGACGGCGGCCGCGCCGTCGCGCGAGTTCACCGTCTCGCGCGCGCCGGCCGTGCGCGCGGCCGCGAGCTTGCCGTCGTCGACGTCGCAGGCGATCACGCGCTCGATGCCGAGCGCGCGCAGGGTCGAGAGCGCGATCATGCCGAGCCCGCCGCAGCCGAGGACCACGACCCAGTCGCGCCCGGTGAGCGCCGGCAGCTTGCGGATCGCGCTGTACGTCGTGATGCCGGAGCAGGCAAGGGTCGCGGCGAAGCCCTCGTCGACCCCCGCCGCGTCCACCAGGTACTTCGCGTCGGGGACGAGGATGTGCGACGCGTAAGCGCCCGGCCGGAAGACGCCGATGAAGCGCTGCTGGAGGCAGTAGTTGTCCTGGCCGGCCCGGCACACTGCGCACTCGCCGCAGCCGATCCACGGGTAGACGATCCGCTTCGCGCCGACCGCGACGCCCTTCGCGTCGGGCCCGAGCGCCTCGACGACGCCGTAGGGCTCGTGGCCGAGCGTGAACGGCGGCACGCAGCCGCGGTCCTTCACGTAGAAGCGCTTGCCGCCGCCGAGGTCGAAGTAGCCGTCCCAGATGTGGAGGTCCGAGTGGCACACGCCCGAGCGCGTGATGCGCACCAGCACCTCCTTCCCCTTCGGCCGCGGCGTGTCCCGCACCGCACGCTGCAGGGGCTTGCCGTGTTCGACGACGTCGTAGCTAAGCATTGCTTCTCCTCAGGCCTGCGCCGCGGCGTGCAGCGACTGGTCGATGTCCCACAGGATGTCGTCGAGCGTCTCGAGCCCGACCGACACCCGGATCATGTCCGGCGTGACCCCGGCCTTCGCCTGGTCCTCCTCGCCCATCTGGCGATGGGTCGTCGAGGCGGGGTGGATGACCAGCGTCTTCGCATCGCCGATGTTGGCGAGATGGCTCATGAACGTCGCCGAATCGATGAACTTCTCGCCCGCCCGCGCGCCGCCCTTGATGCCGAACGACAGCAGCCCGCTCGCGCCCTTCGGCATGTACCTGCGCACGAGCGGGAAGTAGCGGTTGTCCGGCAGCCCCGGGTAGTTCACCCACGACACCTGCGGGTGCTCGGCCAGGAACTTCGCCACCGCGAGCGCGTTCGCGCAGTGCCGCTCCATCCTGAGCGGCAGGGTCTCGAGCCCCTGCAGGAGCTGCCAGGCGTTGAACGGCGAGAGCGCCGGGCCGAAGGTGCGCATCGTCTCCATGCGGCAGCGCATCGTGTAGCCGAAGTCGCCGAAGGTCTCGTGGAAGATCACGCCGTGATAGCCCTGCGACGGCGTCGTCATCCCGGGGAACTTGCCGTTGCCCCACGGGAACTTCCCCGACTCGACGATGACCCCGCCCATGGTGGTGCCGTGGCCGCCGATGTACTTCGTCGCCGAGTGCACGACGATGTCGGCGCCGTGCTCGAGCGGCCGGCAGAGGTAGGGCGAGGGCACGGTGTTGTCGACCACGAACGGGACGCCCGCTGCGCGCGCGATCGCGCCGATCGCCGCGATGTCGACGACGTTGATCGACGGGTTGCCGAGCGTCTCGGCGTAGAGGAGCCGCGTGTTCGGCTTGATCGCGCGGCGGAAATTCTCCGGGTCGTCGGGGTCGACGAACGTCGCCTCGATGCCGAGCTTCTTCAGGTTCACGCCGAGCAGCGTGTGCGTGCCGCCGTAGAGGGTCGCGGCCGAGACCGCGTGGTCGCCCGCCTCGAGCAGGGTCAGGATCGCCACCGCCTCGGCGGCCTGCCCGGTCGCGGTGGCGAGCGCGGCACGGCCGCCTTCGAGCGCGGCGACGCGCTCCTCGAGCACCGCGACCGTCGGGTTCGAGATCCGCGAGTAGACGTTGCCGAAGGTCTGCAGGTTGAAGAGGCTCGCGGCGTGCTCGGCCGAGTCGAACACGAACGAGGTCGTCTGGTAGATCGGCGCCGCGCGCGCGCCGGTGGACGCGTCGGGGATCTGCCCGGCGTGGAGGGCGAGGGTTTCGAAGCCGAATTGGCGGTCGGGCATCTACGGGCGCTCCGGTCGATCTCTCCGCGCCTGAGCATCAGTTCGCGATGTACTTCTGCCGCTTCGCCGACACGACCCTGGTGTTCACGCCTGCCCAGTTGAGCCCGCCGAAGAGCCGCGCGTGCTCGATCTTCACGCAGCGGTCCATCACGGCTGCGAGCCCGGCGGCCTCGGCCTTGCGCGCCGCCTCGGTGTTGGTCACGCTCAGCTGCTGCCACAGCACCTTGGCACCGATCGCGATCGCGTCCTCGGCGATCGGGCCGACGTCCGCGGTCTTGCGGAAGACGTCGACGATATCGACCTGCACGGGCACGTCGCGCAGCGACTGGTAGCAGCGCTGCCCGAGGATCACGTCGTAGCGCGGGTTCACCGGAATGATCGCGTAGCCGTGCTCGAGCATGTACTTCGCGGCAAAGTAGCTGGGGCGGAACCAGTCGGCCGACAGCCCGACGACCGCGAGGACCCTGCTCGAAGCGAGGATGCGGCGCAGACCCGGGATGTCGTCGACCATGGCGCGCGTATTCTATCCGGCGCGGCAGTGAACTCACTGCGGTCCCCGGGTCGTGGCGGCGCAGCGGGGCGATGCGGATGTCAACACATATGTATTGACGGAGAGCCGGACCCGGCCTATCCTCGGCGGGTGTCCGGCGCCAAATCCGCCCAGCTCCAGCTCCGCGTCTCGCCGGCCGAGAAGGCCGCGATCCGCCGCGCCGCCCGCCGCGCCGGAATGGAGATGTCCGCCTACGTGCTCGCCCGGGTTCTGCCCGCCCCGGCACGCGAGTTTCGAGAGCTGACCGAGGCCTGCGCGGATCCGGAAGCCGCGCGCTTCGCGCTCGCGGAGCTGGGCGCCTGGCTGGCGAGCCTCGGCGCCGCGGAGCTGCGGGAGGCGGTGGCGTCGCCGCCGCCCGCGCTGACGCCCTATCTCGCCAACTACGTCGCCGCGATGGTCGAGTACGCAGCCGCGCAGCGCGGCGTCGCGCCGCCGGCGTGGACCGCCGCGGTTGCGCCGCTCGCCGAGCCGGTGTTCGGCTCGGCGCTCATGAGCCTGCGGCTGCACCTGCTGACCAATTCGCCGCCGCCGTTCCGGCGCCGGAACATCTTCATCGACTCGAGCGTCGGGTCCGCGGTCTGAGGCGCCGCGCGTGAGGTCCCGCGAGTGAAGCGCGCGCTCACCGAGCGGGACATCCGGCGGCTCTTCGGGCTGCTCGACGAGGAACTGCGCCGTGCGGGGACGAAAGGGGAGCTGTTTCTCGTCGGCGGGGCCGTCATGTGCCTCGCCTATGCCGCCCGGCCCTCCACCCGGGACGTGGACGCGCTCTTCCGGCCGCCCCGACAGGTCCGCGAAGCCGCGGCCCGGGTGGCGGTGCAGGCGGGCCTCCGGCCCGACTGGCTCAACGACGGCGTGAAAGGATTCCTGAGCGAGCGGGGGGAGTTCCGCACCTTCCTCGAGCTCGATCATCTGCGGGTCATGGTGGCGCAGCCCGAATACCTGCTGGCGATGAAGTGCCTCGCGCTGCGGATCGGCGCGGAGTTCCACGACGAGGACGACGTCCGTTACCTGCTCCGGCAGCTCGATGTCGGCAGCTACGAGCAGGCGATCGCGGTGATCACGCGGTTCTATCCGCTGGAACGGTTTCCCCCGCGGACGCTGTACGCTCTGGGCGAGCTGCTACCGGAGCAGGGCTGAGACCCTGCCGCGGTGCCGGCAGCACGGTGCGAGTGGGCCGGAGCGGGGCAGGAACGACGCCGGGGCGAGGACACCGGGGCGAGGACACGATGGCACTGAAGAAGCGGGACTACCAGCCGGCCGCGCGCGGCACGCTCGCCGGAGTGCGCGCGATCGACCTCTCGCGGCTCTTCGCCGGCAACGTGCTCACGCAGATCCTCGGCGACTTCGGCGCGGAGGTGATCAAGGTCGAGCCGCCCGCGGGCGACACGCTGCGCGCGTGGCGCACGAAGGACGTGCAGACCCACTGGAAGATCTACGCGCGGAACAAGAAGAGCCTCGGCCTGGAGCTGCGCAAGCCCGCGGCGCGCAAGCTCCTGCTCGACCTCGTGCCCTCGGCGGCGATGTTCCTCGAGAGCTTCCGCCCGGGCACGCTCGAGCAGATGGGGCTCGGGCCCGAGGTGCTGCTCGAGCGCAACCCGAGGCTCGTGATCGTGCGGATCTCCGGCTTCGGCCAGGACGGGCCCTACAGGCGGCGCCCGGGCTTCGGCACGCTGATCGAAGGCATGTCGGGCTTCGCCGCGATCAACGGCTTCGCCGACCGCGAGCCGGTGCTGCCGCCGATCTATCTCGCCGACGGCGTCGCCGGGATCTACGGTGCCTCCGCGGCGCTGATCGCGCTCCGCGAGGTCGAGCGGAACGGCGGGCGCGGGCAGGTCATCGACCTCCCGCTGCTCGACCCGCTGTTCGCGATCATGAGCCCGCAGGCGGCCAACTACCGGCTCACCGGAAAAGTGAAGCCGCGCACCGGCAGCCGCTCGACCAACACCGCGCCGCGGAACGCCTACCGCTGCAAGGACGGCAAGTTCGTCGGGCTCTCGGCCTCGACGCAGAAGATGGCCGAGCGGCTCCTCCGCGCGATCGGCCGCGCCGAGCTCGTCGACGATCCGCGCTACCGCACCAACGCCGACCGGCTCGCGCGCGCCGACGAGCTGGACGTGGTCATCGGCGGCTTCATCGCCGAACGCACGCAGGCCGAGAACGTCGCGTTCTTCGAGCAGGCCGAGGTGACGATCGGACCGATCTACGACATCACGCAGATCCTCGAGGACCCGCACGTGATCGAGCGCGAGCTCGTCGCCGACTATCCCGATCCGGACCTGGGCGGGCTCGCGATGCACCACGTCGTCCCGCGGCTCTCCGGCACGCCCGGCTCGATCCGCACGCCCGCGCCGCGCCTCGGCGAGCACAACCGGGCGCTCCTCGCCGAAGTCGGCGTCGACGAGGCGGCCTACGCGAAGCTCCTCGACGAGGGGGTCGCGTGCGAAGGCGAGCCGCCGGCGAAGGAGGAAGAGGAATGACCCCGATCCTGATGCGCAGCAAGCTCTTCGTCCCGGGCTCGCGCCCCGAGCTCTTCGCCAAGGCGCTCGCCGGCGAGGCCGACGCGATCTCGATCGACCTCGAGGACGCGGTGGAAGAGAGCCGCAAGCGCGAGGCGCGCGCGGCGGTGCGGGAGTTCCTGCGCGCGCTGCCGGCCGACAAGTCGAAGACGATCATCGTGCGCGTGAACGGCCTCGCCACCGGGCATTTCGAGGCCGACCTCGAGGCGATCGCCGGGCCGGGGCTCGACCTCGTCAACGTGCCGATGACCGAGACCGGCGAGGACGTGCGGCGGGCCGCGGCGGCGCTCGCGCGGGCCGAGCAGGCGCAAGGCCTCGCCGCACCGATCGGCATCCTCGCCAACGTCGAGACGCCGAAGGCGTTCCGGCTCGCGGCCGAGATGGCCGGCGCCGACCCGCGCGTGGCCGGCCTGCAGCTCGGCTTCGGCGATCTCCTGGAGCCGCTCCGCATCGACCGCTACGACCCGGCGGTCGTGCTCCAGTTCCAGCTCGGCGTCCGGCTCGCCGCGGGCGAGGCGGGCGTCTTCGCCTACGACTCGGCGTTCGCGAACGTGAGGGACACCGACGCGCTGCGGCGCGAAGCGGAAACCGCGCGGCGGCTCGGCTACCTCGGGAAGTCGGCGATTCACCCGAGCCAGGTGCCGGTCATCAACGCCGCGTTCCGGCCGACCGACGCGGAGATCGCGCATTCGCTGCGCGTGGTGGAAGCCGCGCGGGTGGCGACGGCGAAGGGCGTGGGCGCCTACATGGTCGACGGCAAGATGGTCGACGCGCCGTTCGTCGTGCGGGCGGAGGCGATCGTCGCGGCTGCCCGCCGGCTGGGGCTCGCGCAATGAGCCCGCGTTGGAAGCGGCGTCCCGGGGGCTCGACCTCGGCGCGGCGCCCCGGGATTAGAGCGGAAAGCTAAGGCGACGGTCGTATTCCGCCGCACGCCGCCGCGGCGCACTCTTTCGGCTGAAGGAGTGTCGCCATGTCCGGCGAAGCGAAGGACGTCCTCTCGAATCCGCTCCCGCTGGTGGCGATCGCGCTGCTCGCGGCGGGCGTGCTCGTGCGCACGCTCCCGCTCGAGAGCGCGCGGCCGCACGATGCGCAGGCGCCGACCGCGGCCGCGGCCGGCCGGCAGGACGTGCGCGCCCGGCTGTGGCAGGACCCGTTCGAGGTGGTGCCGCGGCCGGCGCGGCGCGAGGCCCCGGCCGAGCGGCTCGCGCGCGTGGCGAAGGATCCGCTGCACTCGCCGGGCGCGCTCGGCGCGCAGCTCGCCGAAGCGGCGGCGGAGCCCGGCGCGAAGGTGACGATCCTCGGCGTGATGGTGTTCGGGACGCCCTACGCCGAGGACGTCGAGGCGCGGCGGCGCATGCGCTACGCGGTGCTCTCCGGTCTTGCCGCGCGCCAGTACGTCCCCGACTCCCCCGGCGCGCTCGGCTACTTCTGGACCGACACGGGTGCGCGCGCGCCGGAGGTGGTGCCGTACGAATGGTTCACCGTGGAGCCGCCGCCGCGGCGCGGCGCGAAGGAGATCCCGCAGCGCGAGCGGGTCCTCGTGCTGTGGCTGGACGAGGACGCGTTCGGCGACGACGCGCTCGCCGGGATCGCGGGCGTCCTCCGGCGCCTCGCCTGCGAGGGTGACGGCGGCGACCCGTGCGCGCAAGGGACGCGCTTTCCGCCGGTGCGCATCCTCGGCCCGGCGAGCTCCGGCACGCTGAAAAGCATCGTCGAGAGCGCGCGGCGCGCACCGCCGCCGCCCGACCACGTCGCCCTCCGGTTCATCTCGGCGTTCGCGACGGTGCCGAAGGAGCGCCTCGGCGAAGTCCCGGAGGCCTGGCGCGGGCGGCTCGAAGTCCTGCGCACGATCGGCGGCGACGACGACCTCGCCCAGGCGCTGGTCGAGGAGCTCGCGCTCCGCCGCGTGAATCCCGCGCCGCCCGAGGGCCGGGCGGAGTGCCGCGACGGCATCGTGCTCGTGTCCGAGTGGGACACCGACTACGGCCGCTCGCTCCCGCTCGCGCTGCGCGACCGGATCGCCGCGCGCTGCCGCAGCGGCGCCCCGGTCTGGTGGTTCAGCTACCTGCGCGGCCTCGACGGCAATCTCCCCGGCGCGGCGGCCGAGGCGAAGGACCGCAAGCGCGACGCGAAGCGCGAGGAGTTCGCCGACGCCGAGGCGCTGCTCGCGAACGGCGTGCCGCGCGACCGCGCGGAGGGCCGCAGCCAGTTCGACTACCTCCGCCGGATCGGCGAGCGCATCCGGGCGTTCGACGAGCAGGAGAAGGGGCAGGGCCGCCCGGGCGTGCGCGCGATCGGCGTCCTCGGCAGCGACGTCTACGACAAGCTCCTCGTGCTGCAGGCGCTGCGGCCGATGTTCCCCGACGCGATCTTCTTCACCACCGACCTCGACGCGCGGCTCGGCCACCCCGACCAGAACGCCTGGGCGCGCAACCTCGTGGTCGCGTCGCACTACGGGCTCGCGCTGCACTCCGGGCTGCAGCGCGACGTGCCGCCGTTCCGCGACGGCTACCAGACCGCGGCGTTCCTCGGCACGATGATGGCGCTCGCCCCCGAGAAGGCCGCGGGGCAGGAGCTCGTCAACGAATGGCTCGCCGGCAGCTTCGCCCGCACGGCGTCCGACCGGTTCGCCGAGGGCGCGTTCGACTACGACGCCGCGGCGCGGCCGCGGGCGTTCGCCGGCAAGAAGCTCTACGAGATCGGCCGCACGCGCGCGGTCGAGCTCGACGCGAACGGCGCGAGTCTCCGCGGCCGCTGCGACCGCAACCACCTCGCCGAGTGCCGCAACGTGCACCCGCGCCGCGACCGCGCCACGCTGGGGGTCGACCTCGCGCAGCCGCAGGCCTGGCTCGCCGCGGGCGGCGCGGTGGCGGCGTTCCTGCTCTTCTTCCTGACCAGCCGCACCGTGCGCGAGAACTGGCAGCGGATCGTGGCCGCGCTCGGCGTGGTCGCGTGCGCGTTCGCCGGCCTGCGCTGGGTGATCCAGCTCGACGTCGGCGGCAGCGAGGCGCTGTACCTCCGCGAGATCGGCTTCGTGATCGTCGCGGCGGGCACCGCGTGCGGGATCTGGCTCGCCCACCTCGTGCTCGGGGCGCGCGTGCAGCGCCGGACCGCGATCGCGGCGGTGCTCGTGCTCGGCGCCGCGGCGGCCGCGACCGTGGCGCTGGTGCACGCGAAACCCGGCACCGGCGAGCCGATGGAGTGGTTCGAGGGCGTCAGCACCTGGCCGACCGAGTACCTGCGGCTCGCCGCGGTGATCCTGGGGCTCGCGCTCCTCGTGCACGGCTGGACGGCGCTGCGGCGCCAGGCGGACGCGATCCAGCGCGACTTCTTCGCGCCGCTGCGGCCGCGCGAAGGCGCCTCGCCGTGCGCCGCGCGGCCGGCATTCGAGGCGCTGCGGCGGATCGCGCGCGCGTTCGCGAGCGGGTTCCCGCCGGCGCACGACTACTTCGGCCGGCCGCAGGACTGCCGCACCGCGCGCGTGGACGCGGCGCGGCTGTGGCACCGCTACCGGCGCCGCACCGCGTTCTGGCCGACCGCCGGCCGCATCGCGACCGGGATCGCGCTCGCGTTCGCGGCCGGGGCGCTGGTGATGTACCTCGATCCGCCGGCGGTGCCGGCGCGCGGGGAAGTGGCGTTCTGGACCCACCAGTGCCTGCGCACCGCGAGCGTCGCCGTGCTCGTGGTGCTGATCTTCTCGGTCGTGGACGCGACGCGGATGTCGACCGGACTCCTCCGCGCCCTCGCCGAGCGGCCGACCGACTGGCCGCGGCGCACGCTCGCGCGCTTCGAGCGGCGCTGCGGCGTGCCGGCGCGGCTGCTCGAGGGGTACGTCGACTTCGAGTTCATCGTCGCCCTGACCAGAGGAGTGAGCCGGTTCATCTACTACCCGTTCGTGGTGCTGATGCTGCTGGTCGCGTCCCGGAGCACCGTCTTCGACTCGTGGGACTTCCCGCTGCCGCTCCTCGCGCTGGTCGCGACCGCGGCGCTCTACGCCACCTGGTGCGCGCTCAGCCTGCGCCGCGCGGCGGAAAGCGCGCGGGCGCAGATCGTCGCCGGCTACGAGGACGAGTGCCTGCGGCTCCGCGCCGCCGCGGGCGGGGGCGACGGCGAGCGCCTCGCCACCGGGGTGTGCACGCTCGTCGAGCGCATCAAGGGCTCGCGCGCGGCGGCGTTCCTGCCGCTCACCCGCCAGCCGGCGGTGCGCGCGCTCCTCATCCCGTTCGGCGGGTTCGGCGGCCTGTCGCTCGTCGAGTACCTCGCGTTCGCGCAGACGTAAGTTTCGCGTTTCGCGCAAGGTTCGCGTCAGGAAGGCGCGCGTACGAGGCGCTGGTGCCCGATCTGCTGGCGCGGCGTGCGCCGGAGCCGGCCGTCGCGGGGGAATCGCGCCCTGGGGCATACTTCCCGCCCCGGACCACCCTTTCCACCGGAGGTCGAGCGATGCCCGCACACCAGAATCTCGTCAACGGCGAATGGGCCGCGGCCCCCGCGGCAACCCCGAACCGCAACCCGTCGAATGTGGCCGACGTCATCGGCGAGTACGTCCAGGCCGACGAGGCGCAGGTTCGCGCAGCGATCGCCGCGGCCCGGGCGGCATTCCCCGCCTGGTCGCGCGGCAGCATCCAGGCGCGCGCCGACGCGCTCGACAGGATCGGCACCGAAATCCTCGCGCGGAAGGAGGAGCTGGGCACGCTGCTCTCGCGCGAGGAAGGAAAGACGAAGCCCGAGGGCATCGGCGAGGCCGGGCGCGCCGGCTACATCTTCAAGTTCTTCGCCGGCGAGACGCTCCGCCTCGCCGGCGAGCTGCTCCCGTCGGTGCGGCCAGGCATCCGGGTCGAGATCACGCGCGAGCCGGTCGGCGTGATCGGCATCATCACGCCGTGGAACTTCCCGATCGCGATCCCGGCGTGGAAGATCGCGCCGGCGCTCGCCTACGGCAACTGCGTGGTCTTCAAGCCCGCCGATCTCGTCCCGGGCTGCGCGTGGGCGCTCGCGGAGATCATCTCCCGCAGCGGCATCCCGAAAGGCGTCTTCAACCTCGTGATGGGGCGCGGCTCGATCGTGGGCGAGGCGCTCTCGACCGCACGCGAGGTCGACGCGGTGAGCTTCACCGGCTCGGTGGACGTGGGCAGGCGCGTGGCGCAGAACTGCGCCGCGCGGCTCGCCAAGGTGCAGCTCGAGATGGGCGGCAAGAACCCCCAGGTCGTGCTCGACGATGCCGATCTCGACACCGCGGTGAACGTCGCGCTGCAGAGCGCGTTCTTCTCGACCGGCCAGCGCTGCACCGCCTCGAGCCGGCTGGTGGTGCAGCAGGGGATCCACGACCGCTTCGTCGCCGCGCTCGCCGACAAGATGAAAGTGCTGAAAGTGGATGACGCACTGAAGGACGGCACCGACATCGGTCCGGTGGTCGACGAGCGGCAGCTCGCGCAGGACCTCGAGTACATCGAGATCGGCCGCAAGGAGGGGGCGAAGCTCGCCGCCGGCGGCGAGCGGCTCAAGCGCGCGGCCGAGGGCTACTACCTCCAGCCGGCGCTCTTCACCGAGACCACCCCGCAGATGCGGATCAACCGCGAGGAGATCTTCGGGCCGGTGGCCGCGGTGATCCGGGTGAAGGACTACGACGAGGCGCTCGCGGTCGCGAACGACACGCCGTTCGGGCTCTCGTCGGGGATCGCGACCACCTCGCTCAAGCACGCCGAGCACTTCAAGCGGAACTCCGCGGCGGGGATGGTGATGGTCAACCTGCCGACCGCCGGCGTCGACTACCACGTGCCGTTCGGCGGGCGGAAGGGCTCGAGCTACGGGCCGCGCGAGCAGGGCAGATACGCGGCGGAGTTCTACACGGTGGTGAAGACCACCTACGTCAGCCCGGCGCTCTAGGAGGCGATCCCGATGTTCGTCGAAGAACGGATGTACACGCTCCATCCCGGCAAGCTCGCCGAGTACCTCAAGCTCTACACCGAGGAGGGGATGGCGATCCAGACCCGGTACCTCCCGGCGATGGTGGGCTACTACACGACGGAGCTCGGCGAGCTCAACCTGCTGATCCACATGTGGGGCTACGAGGACCTGAAGCAGCGCTCGGAGCTCCGCGCGAGGATGCAGGCCGATCCCGCGTGGCAGGCCTACGTGAAGAAGATCCAGCCGCTCATCCAGCGCCAGGAGTCGCGCATCCTCAACCCGGCGCCGTTCTTCGCCCCGAAGCTCGAGGCCATGCTGAAGGCGGGGAAGGGCGCACAGGGCGCCTAGCGCGGAAGCGGGCAGTGGCGTCGTTCGTCCTCGCGCTCTACGCCGACCGGCTCGCGCCGAAGGCGCACCGCGCGCCGCTTTCGGCCGGCAATCGCGTGATCTACGTGCGCGCGGGCGACGCGACGATCCGCTCGGGCGGGCAGGTCGCGGCGCTCGCCGGCAACAGCGCGTGGCACGGCGCGGCCGGCTGCGAGGTCGCCGCGGGCGCGAACGGCGCCGCGCTGCTCCGCTGGGAGCTCGCGCCGGCCGGCGCGGCGCCCGCGGGCGAGCCGCTGCTCGCGCACGGCCTCGAGCTCGCCGACCCGGGCGGCTACCTGATGCGCTGCGACCGGGTCGACTTCCCGCCGGGCGGTATCGCGTACACGCACACGCACCGCGGACCGGGGATCCGCTGCCTGCTCGCGGGCGGGATCCGGGTCGAGGTGAACGGCCGCACGCAGGACGTGCAGCCGGGCGGAGCGTGGTTCGAGGCCGGGCCCGACCCGGTGCGCGCGCTCGCGTCCGGAGAGCCGACCGGCTTCGCGCGGGTGATGATCCTGCCGCGGAGCTCGCGCGGGAAATCCTCGATCCGCTACGTGCTGCCCGAGGACCAGGACAAACCCAAGACCCAGCAATACCAGATCTTCTGCGACGAGCCGATCACCCTATGAAGCACGAACTCAAACCCCGCACCGCCGCCCAGATCCTCGTCGACCAGCTCAAGGTCCACGGCGTCGACACCGCGTTCTGCGTTCCCGGCGAGAGCTATCTCGCGGTGCTCGACGCGCTCCACGACGCCGAGCGCGCGATCAGGCTCGTCGTCGCCCGCCAGGACGGCGGCGCGGCGTACATGGCGGAGGCCTACGGCAAGCTGACCGGGAAGCCCGGCATCTGCTTCGTCACGCGCGGCCCCGGCGCGACCAACGCGTCGATCGGCGTGCACACCGCGTTCCAGGACTCGACGCCGATGATCCTCTTCATCGGCCAGGTCGGCACCGACTTCGTCGAGCGCGAGGCGTTCCAGGAGATGGACTACCGCCGGATGTTCGGCCAGATGGCGAAGTGGGTGGCCTCGATCGACCGCGCCGACCGCGTGCCCGAGTACCTGAGCCACGCGTTCCACTGCGCGATGTCGGGCCGCAAGGGGCCGGTGGTGCTCGCGCTGCCGGAGGACGTGCTGACGGCGACCGCCGCGGTCGCGGACACCGATCCGTACCGCGAGGTGCAGGCCTCCCCGGGCGCCGCCGACGTCGGGCGGCTGCGCGAGCTCGTCGCCGCGGCCGAGCGCCCGATCGCGATCGCCGGCGGGAGCGGCTGGACCGAGGCCGCGTGCGCGGACCTGGAGCGCTTCGCCGAGGCGAACGCGATTCCGGTCGGCTGCGCGTTCCGCTTCCAGGACGTGTTCGACAACCGCCACGCGAACTACGCCGGCGACGTCGGCATCGGCATCAACCCGAAGCTCGCGCAGCGGATCAAGGACGCCGACCTCGTGCTGGCGATCGGCCCGCGCCTGGGCGAGATGACGACCGGCGGCTACACTCTGCTCGTGCCGCCGCGCCCGGCGCAGCGCCTCGTGCACGTGCACGCCGGTGCCGAGGAGCTGGGGCGCGTCTACCAGGGCGAGCTGCTGATCAACTCCGGCATGCCGCAGATCGCCGCCGCGCTCGCCGCGATGAAGCCGGTCGACGCGCCGCGCTGGCGCGAATGGACGCGCGCGATCAACGCCGACTACCGGGAGTGGACCGCGCGCCGCGAGAACCCCGGCCGCGTGCAGATGTGGGACGTCGTCGACTGGTTGAAGCGGAACCTGCCCGAGGACGCGATCCTCACCAACGGCGCGGGCAACTTCTCCGGCTGGGTGCACCGCTTCTATCCGCACCCGCGGCTGCGCACGCAGATCGGCCCGACCTCGGGCGCGATGGGCTACGGCGTGCCCTCCGGAGTCGCGGCCAAGATCGCGGCGCCCGGGCGGACCGTGGTCTCGTTCAGCGGCGACGGCGACTTCCTGATGAACGGCCAGGAGATCGCCACCGCCGTGCAGTACGATGCGGCGGTCGTCTTCGTCGTCGTCAACAACGGCATGTACGGCACCATCCGCATGCACCAGGAGCGCGAGTACCCCGGCCGGGTGTACGGCACGAGCCTCCGCAACCCCGATTTCGCCGCGTACGCGCGCGCGTTCGGAGCGCACGGCGAGCTGGTCGAGGAGACCGGAGCGTTCGGACCGGCGTTCGAACGCTCGCTCGCCTCGGGCAAGCCGGCGCTGATCGAGATCCGGATCGATCCGCAGGCGATCACGACGCAGACGACGCTCGACGCGCTGCGCGCCCGGGCACTGCAGCGCTAGCCATCCCGTGCCGTCCATCAAGGAGGAGTCCG
>Ga0187892_10003565_pt1 | contig 28183 bp, 24 predicted proteins | sample MA1701073metaG_FD_139345 | JGI IMG/M metagenome (GOLD analysis project Ga0187892, IMG submission 139345) | Bio-ooze microbial communities from a basaltic lava cave in the Kipuka Kanohina Cave System on the Island of Hawaii, USA - MA170107-3 metaG ... | reverse complement strand
GGCTACACTCGCTCCGGTCTCCGATTCCCACGGGTTTGACCCCTCCGGGGTCTGCACCCGTGGCAAAAACCGTTCGCCCCTCTCGGGGCGGACGCGACCCGAAAACTTGACTCATTCGCAACACGTTTGCCCACCGAAGGAGTCTAGTGGGTCGCCGCGCCACGCGGCAGGACGGTGATCTCGCGCGATTCGCCCACGTCGATGGCCCACGGGATGTCGATGTTGGCCCGGAGCGTCCAGACGATGCTGAGCAGGTTGCCGTGGTAGCTGACCGGCCCGTTCGCGGGAATGTGCAGCTCGAACGGCAGCTCGAAGGGCGGCGATGCCGGAAGCTGGGTTTCGACCCAACTCACTTTGCCGACGACACACTCGTCCACGGTGCCGCGGCCTTCGGTCTGCCATTTGAGCTCGATGGAAATGCCGCGCATCCGGCTGTCGGCGGGGAGATCGACCCGCAACCACCCGCGGACCGTGTCGCCGGCAGCCCACGGATCCGGACTGCCGGCTTCGGCCAGCGGGCCAGGCGACAGCTCGATGTCCAACCGCGGACTGCTCATGACTCTCCATGGGTGGCCGTTTTGTGGTGCGGCCGTCTCGCCTGCACGGGCAGGCGGGTCGCCTGCACCACAATTCCCGGCACCGGTCGCTTCCGCCTAATCTGTCACGGACCCCTCTCCTTGCCGCTCCGTGTCGTTGGCGTTGCCCGATGCCGGGTGCGCGCGTGAGGCGAGGTCGGCTCCGGCCGCGAGCCGCGGGGCCACCTCGAACGGGAAGGTCGCGGCGTATGCTGGCAGCCCAGGCACGCGCACCTCGAGCTCGAAGCGCCACTCAAAGTGGTTGTTCTCCGCGTCGAACGTGTGAAGCGCGTCCGGCGGGATCAGCACCCGCGCGTTTCCGGTCAGCGGCGGGCCCGGAAACACGTCGCCGGCGCCCAGCACATCGATGTGCTGCTCGACGGCCTTGTGCGTGCGCTCGGCGTGACTTTTGCCCGAGCGGAAACGGACGCGCTCTTCGCCAATAACCGTGAGGCGCACACCGTCGATCGCGCACGGCTCGCGTACCTCCTGCGCATACGCGATGTCGAGCGCATCGCCCAGGTTCAGCGGATGATGCGGCAGCCGCAGTGTCGGCTGAGCCAGCCGTCGTCCCGTGACCGCGGCCTTGAACTGCCACCAGGCCCACAGCAGCAGCGTCAGGCCGATCGCCACGCCGATGCTCATGCAGCACACGCCCGCCACACCGACGGCCAGCGCCAGCAGCGCGTACATGGCGAGGCCGGTCACGATCGAGCCGATCACGATGAGCGCGTATCGGCCGCGCCCCGGCCGCGCCGTTGTCTTCAGGAGCGCGCCGCCGCCCGAAAGCTGCTCGCAGTACACCTTCGCCATCACTGTTTCGTCAGCTCGCCGGCGCGTCAGTCGCGCTGCGCCGGCTGCGATTCGCTCGACTCCGCCCGCAGCCGCTCGATCACGCGCTGCAGCTTGACCAGATCTTCGGGCAGGACATTCGGCCGTGTCCGCAGCCGCGCCAACTCCGCCGGCGCGAACGATACCGCTTCCTCCGGCTCACCGCTCGCGGCCATGGCCTCCGCCCGCCGCGCCACCGAGCGAACTTCGTCCGGATTGATCCGCCGGGCCGCGTCGTAGTGTTGGATGGCCTCGGACCAACGTTCCTGCAGCACGAGCGCCTCCGCCAGCACGTAATGTGCGTCGCCCAGGTTCGGTGACAGCTCAATGGCCCGTCGGCAGGCTTCGATACCTTCGTCGACTCGGCCAACATCCTTGAGTGCCGACCCCAGCGCCGCCCAGGCGTAGGCGTCACCCGAATAGAGCCGGATGGCCTCGCGATGACACTCGATCGCCGCGGCCGCTTCGCCGCGCTGCCGGAGCAGGACGCCCAGGTTGCTGTGCGCGATCCAGGCCTGCGGATTTCGCTTGATCGTATCGCGCCACAGCGTCTCGGCATTGGCGTAGCTGAGCGTCTGCATCCAAGTGAAAAAGGCCAGCACGATGAGGCACAGGGCCGGCACTGCCTTCGTCAGCACGCCGCTTCGGTAGTGTGCCGGAACGGCTTCGAACGCCCACACCGCGACGCCCGCCAGCAGCGAGATCACGCCCACGCTGGCCATGTACTGAAAGTGATCGGCCACGAACGAGAAGCGCGTGAAATAGATGTTGATGAGGCCCAGGGCCGGCGACAGCGTGATGACGAAGTACGCGGCCGCCGCAAATGGCCAGCGTCCCACGCGGCGGCGCAAGAGCCACAACCCGGCTAGCACGGCCACCACACCCGTCGGGGCGGCGTACTGCACGAGCGACGAGGCGTAGATCGTCCAGCGCGGATAGATGAACGTGATGTTGGCTGGCCAGACCAGCTTGCCGGCGTAAAACCACACCGCCCGCCCCGCGATGATGATGCGCTCGGCCAGCGTGCGCTCGAAGTCCGGCCCGATGGCCTGCACGCGAAAGCGCTCGAACCAGATCGTCACGAGTGCCAGCCCCAGACCGACCGCAAAGAACGGCGCCAGCCGCAGCACGAACGCGCGCGTGATCGGCCGGCCGCGTGCCCAATGCACGAGCAGCAGCGCAACCGGCAGCGTGCACGCGACTGTCTTGCTGAGCATGGCCGCCGCGAAGCACGCCAGCCCCACCACATAGCTCCCACTTCGCCCCGCAGCAGGACGCCCCACGCCAGTGGGGGGCGTGCCACGTTCGGCGACCGCATCTTCAAAGCGCAGAAAGCTGCGGACGGCCAGCAGATAGAACAGGCCGTACAGCACGTTCTTGCGTTCGGTGATCCAGGCCACCGATTCGACGTGCACGGGATGCACCGCGAAGATCGCCGCCGCCAGCCACGCCCCGCGCAGGCCGAGCCGCCTGAGCACAGCCGCCAGCAGCAGGCTGTTGGCCGCGTGCAGCACGACGTTCACGGCGTGATAGCCGGCCGGCGCGAATCCCCACAGCTTGTGCTCGATCCAGAACGTGGTGAACACCAGCGGGTAATACTGCGGGCAATCGGCCGATGCCCAGATGCGCACCAGCCCCTCCGGCCGGACGATGGCCGGGTTCTCGGTCAGATAGAGGTCATCATCCCAGACGTAGCCGCACAGAAGCGTGGCCGAGTAAGCCGCGAACGTGAGCGCCACAAGGCCCGCCGCCGGCGCCACGCGCGCAAGACCGGCCCGCCGACCGGACGTTACGGCTTCCGAAGTGATCGCCGCCACGCCGCTAGATTAGCCGCCTGCAACGCACCGGCCAACTCCGGCTGATCGGCGCCGCGACGCTCACCCTTTCACAGGGTGAAGCGCGACCGGTCCAGTTTCAGTGGGCAGTCCTTCTGGTAGGTCCCGGTGATTCATCCCGCTAACAGGCAGGCGCTCGGCTGCGTGGACCAGGCCTACATCCACCCCGCCGAGCAACAAGTCGTCCCTTTGCGAAACGACCGGGACATGTGAGGTTCGTTAGACGAAACGGATGACCGATTCTCGCCGCTGGCGAACCGCGGGGTCGGCTTTGATCGGCGGGCGACTTGTGCAGCGAATGAACAGGTCGCGGCCGGCCGACTGGTTACACAAACGCACTTGCCGCGTCGGCTGCAGGCTACGCGGTCACTTGGCGCGCAGCAGGCCGCATTCGGGGCAGCCGCGGGCGAAGTCGAAACGCAGGTCGTAGCCACATCGCGGGCAGGCGCCGCGGCGCATGCGGACCACCTCGCGCAGCAGGCGGGCCGGGCGCGTGAGGACTACGAATCCGAGCCAAAGGACCAGCCCGTAAGCCATCGAGTCGATCAGCAGGCCGCCCCACACCGGCCTGAAGGGCGGGAAGGGGATCGTCGCCAGAGACCCGCTGTCCGGCAGCGGGCCGCGGATGCACAGCGCGGGAAACGGCCAGCCGAAGGCGGCGGCGAAGCGCCCCGTCTGGCGCGCCTCCGATGCCGGGCGCGGTGATCGCAGACCACTCCAGTCGGGCGCTAGTGAACTCGCGTCGCGATTCGGGGCTTGCCCGCTGGCAAACGTGCTGCTCGCCTCGGCAGTGACCGCCCAGTGGATCCGCCGGTCAGCCGCGCACAATCCGACCGCGTCGATCTCGTTCCAACCGGGCACCGCGGGGGAATCGAGATAGAGTTTGAGTTTCTGGATCGGTACAGGCGACGACAGCGGAACGTTGAGCTCGCGCCACTCGGCGTCGGTCGGATTCTGGCCCGCCCAGAGCAATGACTCGGACCCATTGGGCGCGACGGCCGCGATGCGGACAATGGCGCCCGGGTTATACGTCTCGTGAATGCGGATGCTGGTGGCGGCGACCGGCACATCAAAGCCCAGCAGCAGCCATTCGGGCTGGCCGTCTTGCGTGCGCGAGGCCCAGGCCGTCGTCTGATCGCCGGCCGTGCGCGTGTCCGGCGGACCGCAGGCCTGCTCCGGACCCCAATCGCGCTTGGCGGCATGGCGGGCCTCCAGATAGACGCCGCCGGTGGTCTGATGCTGCATGATGAGCCACCCGCCGTCGCTCGCGTCATAGGCCACCGCCCGGCGCGGCACCTGGCGGGGATCGACCACGGCGGCCAACACCCACGAAACGCACACGCTGACCGCAGCGCCGCCCAGCAGGGCCATCAATGCCTTCCTGCCCAACGCGCGAAGCCGCCGAAGACTCTCGCCCGGCGGCAAGGCGTCACGTGCCTGGGCCAACGAATCCTGCGTCGCGATCATCAGGCGACATCATAGTTTGGAACGGGTCGTATGCGAGCGGTCACGCCGCGAGCACGGCGGCCGGTGGACTATGGCGCCGACATGACCGATCGGAGCGCTTCAACAACAGCACTGCGTTCATGTTCGATCGCCAGTTCGAGCGGCGTTTTGCCGTCGCCGTTTGATAACATCGGCTCAGCACCCGCCTCGAGCAGCAGCCGTACGATGTCGACGTGACCGCAGCGGGCCGCCTCGTGCAGCGGGCTGGTGTGGCCGTCCATCAGGTTGGCGAGCGCCGGATCGTCGGTCAGCCGCGCCCGCACGTTGCCGACGATGCCCCAGTTGGCGGGTACGCAGATGCCGAACGCCCGCGGCGTGCAGCCCAGCCCCTCATCGCGCGTGGCTGGATCGGCCCCGGCCTGCAGCAGCAGGTCGATCACCTCACGCGAACCGCCAAAGTATGCCCAGTGCAATGGCGTACCGCCCATGTACGCCCGGAACGACAGGTCGGGTTGCTTGGCCAGGAGAAAACGCACAACATCTGCGTGCCCATTGCGGCAGGCGATGTACAGCGCGTCGGAGATCTGCTCGATTGGTGTGGTCGGGGGACACGGCAGCCGCTGGCCGCCGCGGAAGCGCGAGCTGCCGGTCCGCGACGCGCCGGGCCGCAGCTCGCCCGCGTCGTCGAAGAACGCGCGGACCGCATCGAGCGAACCGATGCCGGCCGCGCAGAAGAGGTCGGGCTTGGTCCCCAGCCGCACGAGTGCGTTGGCGAACGCGAGCGAATCGCACGTAACCGCCCAGGAGAGGGCCGTGTGGCCGGAGTCGCCATATGTGGCTTCCGGGTCGGCTCCGCAAGCGATCAGCATCACCGCCAGCTTCGGATCGTTACTCCAGGCCGCCGCGTGCAGCGGTGTCTGGCCGTCAGGTCCGCCGGCGTTGGCCAATTGCGGCCGGCGGCCGAGTAACTCGGTCGCAAGGCGCAAATCGCCGGCATCGACGGCGGCCAACAACTGAATCAGTTCCGGATCGTCCGGGGCAACTCGCGTGGATTCGTCGGACGCCGCCGGACTCGACGGAACGAGCTCGGCCAGTTTGCCGCGCAGCAGTTCGACATGGGCCTTGAGCTTCCGCCAGCTCGCGAAACCATACTCGCGGGCGACGCTCAACTGCACGTCGCTGAGCTTGACATCCGGGTTGCTCGCACGCTCGTGCGCGAGCCGATCCTTGCACAACTTCTTCAACCATTCGAGATTGGCGCGAAGGGGCAACGGCTGGGGCATGAGGCACCTTCCTTCAAAGCGCCCGGCGTCCGCGGCTTCGGGCTGAAAGAAGGCTATGTCACCAGCACCAAGCAGGCGGGTTCAACCCTTTACGCGGACCGTCGGCTGCCTGCTGCGGCCAGTGGCCAGCGTATCGGGAGCGTCCGGCCTGTGCAAGGCTGGGCGATTCTTGCGGGCAACTCGGTCGAGGCCGCAGAATCGCGTGATGTGAAGGCACCGCTGAGCAGCGGTTCGGGGCGCAGGACAGCGTGCCACGCTCGCGCCTTCCAGAAGTACCTTTTCTCGATTATGATGAGATGGTCTTCATCGAGGATACCCATGCCATCGAAGTCGCCCGGCCGCCGTCGAAAGCCTGTCCGCATGTCGCGCGTCGCCGCGCTGACGGACGCCGACGATCGAAGCTTCGACTTGGAGTTCTGGCGGCGGGTCGGCGCCGAGGGGCGGCAGGCGGCGACGTGGGACATGGTTCGGGAATTCCGATTGCTGCGAGGTCTGGATGCCGATCAACCCCGACTTCAGAGACATGTTGTCCGCCTTGTCTACCGCACGGGCCCGCTTCCTGGTCGTCGGCGCCCACGCCGTGGCCCATCACACTGAGCCGCGCTACACGAAGGACTTCGACATCTGGGTGGAACCGTCGGTAGCGAACGCGGAGCGCGTCTGGGCAGCGCTGCGCGCGTTCGGCGCGCCCACGTTCGGCCCCCGGGCCGAGGAGTTTGCCCGGCCGGACCTCGTGCTCCAGATCGGGGTCGAACCCAACCGGATCGACTTGCTGACGTCGATCACGGGAGTCCGGTTCGATGCGGCGTGGCGGAACCGAGTGGCGGCCACGTATGGCGGCGTTCGAATCCACTACATCGGGGTCCCCTAGTTGATCCGGAACAAGCGCGCCATCGGCCGGCCCACGGACTGGGTCGACGTGAACCGCCTTCTCGCCGCCCGACGACCGCGAAAACGCACCCGCTCGACGAAGCGGCGGGCATAGGCAGCCTGCTGGCGGCGGCGCCCGAAGTCTGGTGCCACCGTGTGACTTTTCCCCGCCGTGTTCACCGACCCGGCCAGGCTCCCTCACGGACAGGCCGCCACGCTGTCGCCGTTGAACGGCTCGGTCGTTAGCGTTCCATTGAGGAGTTGGATCAGCCGCAGCAGGTCCTGCGTGTTGACCGGATTGGCGCCGGTACTTCGGTTCATGTTGTAACGGGCGAGATTCGCCGGTTGATTAGCCGCGCCGTTGTTGAGCGCTTGAATGAGCGCGAGCAAGTCCTGCGTATTGGTCAGGCCGTCCATGCTCACGTTGGCCGGCTGTGATTGGTACTGCAGCTTCACCCCGGCCACCGTGCCGACGAACGTGAGCGTCGTGCACTGCCCCGGCGGGATCGGTGCGCTCAGCGTGATCTCGTACGGGCCAGCGCCGCTGCCCGCGACGCTGGTCACGCTCGGACACGGCGGTCCGCCGGTGCAGGCCACGCTGACGTTGGCGGTCGACGGCGCGGGGAAGGGCGCGGCGACGAATGTCACGCTGATCGGGCCATACGTGATCGGCCCCTGCGCGAATGTACCCGCAGCGCCGATGCCGGCCGTCAGACCGCTGGTTGGACCCGTATCGAGCACATCGACGAACGGCTGCTGGCCGTCGAGGTAGGGATTATCGAGCGGTGGGTTAGCGGTCACGATCGCGACCGCAGGCACGAACTCAAATGCCCCCATGTCCACAATGGGAGCAGCGCCGTTGCCGGTGTCAGGCGTGTTGGGATCATCGAGGAATCGCGGCGCCCCAGCAGGGTCGAGCGTCGCGGCGGCCGGCACGACCGCATTATCAGCGGCATCGATGCTCGGCGAGCCGGCCGACAGGCGCAGGTCGTCGTCGTCCGTGCCCACTTGGCCGTCGGCTCCGGCAGCGTCGACGAAGTACGGGTCAGCGTCGACGTTGCCGGCGCCCCAGATCACGTTCGACGGCGGCGCCGGGGCCGGCGCGATGTCGATCGTAGACGTGCCGCCTTCCACGTTGCTGTACGTGACTTGCAGGTCGGAGTCATAGAGTCGGATCTGGTCGCCGTCAGTCGAGACATTGCCCCACAGGATGCTGTTCTGCACCTGGACGACGCCCGCAAACGATTGGGCGAGGATCGCGCCTCCACCATCGGGGCCGGGAGTCGTCGCCGTGTTGCCGGCGACTGTGCAGTTGGTGAGCGAGAGCGGGCCGCTGCCGAGCGTGACGGCGATACCGCCGCCCCAGCCGGCCGCGTTGCCCGACACCACGCAGTTCGTCAGCGTCTTTGTGCCGTTGGCCTCGAGGCCCATGATGCCACCGCCGCTGCCCGAGCTGGAAGTGACGACGTTGCCGCTGATCGTGCAGTTCAGCATGTCGAAGAAGCCCCGCACCACCATGCCGCCGCCGCTGAAGCTGGCCGAATTGCCACGTAAGTCGCAGTCAGTCAAATAGACGGCGCCACTCGACCAAATCCCGCCGCCAGAGTAGCCGGCCGAGTTGTCGACAAACGAGCAGGCGGTCAGCGTGCCGCTGCCGCGCAGGCCGCCGCCGGAGCCGTTCGTCGTGTTGTCGATGAACAAGCAATCGGTGAGCGTCCCGCTGCCCCACATTCCTCCGCCATCGTGCGTGGCGACGTTGTCGGCGATGGTGCAGTTGCTCATCGTCACGACGCCGAAGATGCCGCCGCCGTCCGACGCAGTGTTGTTCGTGATGATCGAGTCGGTCACGGTCGCGACGGCGGAGCCGTCCGAATGAATCCCGCCGCCCTGGCCGCCAAGGTTGCCGTCGATCGTGCAGCCGATAACCGATGGGCTGCTGTTGTTCAGCGACAGAATGCCGCCGCCGGGAACGTAGCCGGCCACGCCGTTGCTGCTGATCGTGCAGCCGACGATGGTCGGACTGCTGAAGAGGTTGACCGCGATTCCGCCGCCGCCGCACTCATAACACGGCACGTTGTTGTCGTTGTCGGCGATCGTGCAGTTGCTGATCGTGGCGTGGCTGTACTCCAGGTCGATCGCACCACCCATGCCGGCCCGGCAGTTCGTCATGACGCAGTTGCGAATGGTCGGGCTGCTGTTGTGGATGAAAATCGCCCCCCCGCGCGATCCCAACGGCGAGACGGCGATGGGCTTGCCGTTGCGGAGCGTCAAACCGTCGAGCACGGCTGTGGCGGTCTCCTGGCCATCGAATGAGAAGAGCCGGTCGGCCTGCTCGGCATCGACGATGGTGCTGGCCACGATGGCGGGATTGGCCGGATCGGTGCTGCGGATCGTAATGGACCTTCCGTCGAACCTCAGGCCACGATTGCCAAGCCCCGTGTAAATTCCTGGCGCCAGTACGATCTCGTCGCCGGAGAAAGACAAGTCAATCGCCTGCCGAATCGTGGCGAACGGGTGCTCGGCGCTTCCGTCCTGGACTTCCGCGCCGGCTGCGGCCGCGTCGACGTAGATCGCGCCGTGCAGCTCGCACTCGTCCGGCAGGTAGTTCGCGTTGCGGTCCTCACTTGAGCCATCAGCCAAGTCGAGATAGTCGGCCGCCCCGTTGCCGTTGCAATCACCGAGCTCGTTGCACTCGTCCGGGATGCCGTTGGCGTTGATGTCCGCACTGGCTCCCAACTCCACGTCGAGATCGTCAGGCGTCCCATTTCCGTTGCAGTCCGGATCGCATTCATCCGGGACGCCGCTGCTGTTGATGTCGCGGCCTTCGAGGAAGTCGGCGATGCCGCTGTTGTTGCAGTCGGGCGTCAGCAGGAACGAGCGCGTCTGCCCGGCCGGATTCTTGCCCCAGCCGACGATCTGGCCATGGTCATTGATGTCCGTCGCGTACACGAACGACCACCCCGGCTCGTTGACCGCGTCTTTGAGCACGATCATCTTGCCGCCCCGCCAGAGGACCGCGCCGTGAGCGTCGGTGGAGCCGACGACGTCGCCGGCGTTGTTGATTCCGGCTGGCGCTGCGGTCCGCAGGTATCCGCCCAGTTGATTCAGGTCGGTCATCTGGCCGGTTTCCCACAGAAACGCGTGGTTTTGCGCGTCGCCCGGCGCCGGGGCAGCGATCGAGTGCCCGATGACCTGTCCGTTGTCGTTGATCCGTTGCGCCACGCTTAGCGGACCGTTGAACGAAAGCCCGCCCAAGTCGCCGAGATCGGTCATCTGGCCGGCATCCCACAGGAAGGCGTTGGTGACGATGTCCTCGTCGAACGACCAGCCGACCACCTGCCCCAAGTTGTTGATCCCGTTGGCTTCGCTGATGGTGTCGAGGCTGCTGAACGTGCCGATGTCGGTCATCACGCCGTTTTGCCAGATGAACGCGTGCATGTACGCACTGCCGGTTGGCCGGGACTCGCCCACGATTTGCCCGACGTCATTGAGGTCGTTGGCATAGCTGTGATAGCCGCCGCCCAGCGTGCCGAGGTTGTTCATCCCGGCCGGCAGACCGTAGGTAGGCGCGGGCAGCCACAGGAAGGCCCGCTCAAGCTGGACGCTGCTGCCCGGGGCGGTTTCGGTCGTGCTCGACCAGCCCACGACCTGGCCGGCATTATTGATCGCCTTGGCCTGGCTCTTTGCGCCACCGAGCGTGCCCAGCTCGATGATCGCCCCCTCCGTCCACAGGAAGGCCGAGTCGTAATCGTTGCCGATGACCTGCCCGGCGTTGTTGATGCCGACCGCGTTCGGCAGACCCTCCAGCTCTTGAATCATGTATTGGCCAGCAACCGGCTGCACGGCCAACCAGACGGTCACGGCCGCCCCCAGCGCCGATCGATGCCCACGGCGTGCGAGAGTCATCGTTGTGTCTCCTCAACTCCGATTGTCCTGACGTTGCTCCGGCGACGCTACCACCTGAAATACCCGCCCAGCGTCAGCCCTTGGACGCAAGACTCAAGACAATCGGGGCCAGGCCGCCAATCGAAACAGGTCGAGCGACGGGACCTGCCGTGGCGCGACCGGAGTCCGGCTGAAATCGGCGCCTTTCTGAGCGCGGGCGAATCCGCCTCGGCCGCGGCTGCGTATGGGATTGCGGAATCGCGTGCGGCCGGACCGCACGGCACAAACCGGGCGCAGACCCGCGCATGCGGCGGCGGAGCCGGATGAGCGCGACCCGTGAACCTGCGCCCGCGTCAAGGAGAAAAGAAATGCTCTCGAAACGAAGGATGGGCGGCATCGTGCGGTCGATGGCCGGCACGGCGGCGATGGTGACGCTGACGTTGGCCGTGGCCGCTGCGCAGGCATCCAGTCACAGCGACGCCCCGATCAGCAAGCAGGATCCGCAGACGAACCTGACCGACGTGTATGCCTTCATCGGCACGAAGTACGACGACGCCGACACGAAGGTGCTGAACGTGATCGTCAACGTCCGGCCGTTCTGCGAACCGGGCGACGGCGTGATCTACGACCGCTTCGCCGACGACACCCGCTACAGCATTCACATTGCCAACCCGAGCAATGGCCAAACCGCTGTCCGCTACGATTTCTTCTTCTCCCCGGTCAACACCGGCTACCTGAATGTCAACACCATCCTGTCGTACGGATTGGGTACCGAGGTCGGCCCGATCGTGGACGTCGGCGACAACCGCCAGAACTACACGCAGATGTACTCGGTGACGAGAATCATGGGCAACACCTCAACCGAGCTTGGTGACGATCTGCTCGTCCCGCCGCCCAACGTCGGCAGCAATGTCACGCCGAGCTACAACGGCCCGGACGGGTTTGCCATATCGGGCGCAGGCAGCTTCGCTGAGCTCGACGTGTACACGCAGCAGTCCATCCATGACCTGCGGGGCGGGTTGGCCGCATTCGCCGGCCTGAGGGACGACAGCTTCTTTGGCGATGTCCCGGGCATCTCCGACTTGCTCAACGCGCGCATCCTCGACAACAACGGCTCACTGGCCGACGGACTTGGCCGGGACGGCAACGGTGTCGACGGCTTCAAGGGGTACAACGTCTTGACTTTCGCGTTGCAAATCCCCGTTAGTGCCCTGCCGAGCTTCAACTACACGAGCGCCTTCTTCGGCCCACAGCAGGGCGTTGGTGTGTACGCGACCGTCAGCCACCGCCGGTTCCGCTTCCTGACGCAGTCTGGAAACCTGTTCGGATTCGGACCGTTTGTGCAGGTCAACCGACTGGCCAACCCACTGTTCAACGAGGTGCTCGTGCCGCATTTCGCCAAGGACGAATACAACCGGCGCTCGCCGACTCAGGACGTCGCCAACTTCACGCCGTTCGCCGCCAACCCGGAACTGGCGGCCCTGATCAACGCGGTATTTCAGACCAGCTTCGTTACGACCGGCCGCGACGACCTGGTCAACGTCTACATTCCGGATGTGATCCGCGTCAACACCACGACCGATCCGGTGCCGTTGCCCGGCCAGCCCGGCTTCCATCGGCTGGGTTTCATCGGTGGTGACACGACGAACGGCGTGTCGAGCGGCTGGCCGAACGGCCGTCGCTTGGGCGATGACTCGGTCGACATCGCCCTGACCGCCATCGCCAGCGGGCCATCGTATCAGGCCATCACTGTCGTGGGCGACAACGTGCCGGAAAACGACATCGCGTATCACGCCGTATTCCCGTACGCGGCCACGCCGCACTCGGGCACCAAGAACCGCAAGGACCCGGCCCCGTAAGGCGGAAGAGCGTGGGGCCACGGATGTTGGCGAGGGTGGGTCGGCTCGAGTCGGGCCGGCCCACCCTTCGCTTTGCGGACCGCTGAACCGGGACACCGCGGCCGGTCACCGCTCCGAGTGACGGCTTCGGGCCAGCCGTGGAATGGCAAAACGGCGGAAATCCAGGATGGAATGCACAAAGTCGCATCGTTGGCTACATTACTCCTGGAGGAGCCCTGCGTGTACACCACCTCGGTCACGCTCCTGGAGCGCTTTCATGGCGGCGCGGACGGCGCCGCCTGGCGCGAGTTTGACGCGCGCTACGGCGAGTTGATCCTGCGCTACGCGCGGCGCTGCGGCCTCCAGCATTCCGACGCCGACGACGTCCGCCAGATGGTGATGGTGAAGCTGACCCGGGCGCTGCCGGAGTTTCAATACGCGGCCGGCCGCGGCCGATTCCGCAGCTTTCTCGGCCGGATCGTCCGAAACGAAATCGCCCGCTACTTCGGGAGTCCAAGCGGCGCTCCGCTGCGGGTAGATATTCGGGGAGTCAACGCCACGCGTGAGGCGGATGATGAGCAACCCGACGATCGCTGGGACCGCGAATGGATTGACCATCACCTGCGGCTGGCCATGCAGCAGGTGCGGCGGAGTTGCGAGCCGCGCAGCATCGAGGTTTTCGAGCGCCTGCTGGCGGGCGACTCGATTGACGCGGTTGCCTCGGCCTTCCGCATGACCGCGCAAGGCGTACACAAGATCAAGCAGCGGATGCGAGACCGCTTGAAGGGACTTGTGGCGGCACAGATCGACGAAGAGGATCGAACCGATGGACCACACGCGCGTCCACCTCGAGACGTGTGACTCAAGCGCGGCGCTGGAATCGGCCGGCTTCGATGCGCCCGGAGACGCCTGGCTGGAGCGCCTCCGTACGGCAGAGGCGCCGATGGCCTGCGGAAGCCTCGGTCCGTACGAGCTGCTCGAGGAGGTCAGCCGCGGCGGGCAGGGCGTCGTCTACCGCGCCGTCCAGCCGGGCACGCGACGGCAGATCGCCGTGAAGCGCGTGATCGGCGGCGCATTCGCCAGTCCGGCCATGCGCCGCCGTTTCGAGCGTGAGGTCGAGGCGCTCGCGCTGCTTCAGCATCCGCACATCGTCACCGAATATGCCATCGACGTGGTCGACGGGGCGCGCGTCATGGCCATGGAGTGGATCGACGGCGCGCCGATCAACGTCTGGGCCGCCGACCGCGGCCGCACGGCGGCGGGCGTTCGCGAGCTGCTGCGGCTGTTCCTGAAAGTCTGCGACGCCATCCATTACGCCCACCAGCGGGGCGTGATCCATCGCGACCTCAAGCCGGGCAACATCCTGGTCCTCGAGGAAGAGGGTTCAGGGTTCAGGGTTGACGGTTCCGTTGAGCCGCCGCGGGATGAATCGGAAATCGGAAATCGACAATCGGCAATTCCCAAGATCCTCGATTTCGGCTTGGCCAAGCTGGACGCATCGGCTCGCGTAATGGAAACGGCCACCACGGCCGACCATTTCGTCGGGACGCTGGCGTATGCGTCGCCGGAACAGCTCCGCGGCAGTGCCGATTCGGTCGACGTGCGCAGCGACGTCTACTCGCTCGGCGTCATCTTGTACGAGATGCTGACCGGCCGGCTGCCGCACCCGCCGGACGACGGCCTGGTAGCCACGGCCCAGGCCATCGAGCAGCGCGAACCCCCGCGTCCTTCACAGCTCGCGCCGCTGGTCAGCCGCGAGCTGGAGGCCGTCGTCCTCAAGGCGCTCGCCAAAGACCGGCGAGGCCGATATCAGTCGGTCGACTCCCTCGCCACCGATCTACGCAACTACCTGGCCGGCGAGCCGGTGTCCGCCCGCCCGCCCGGCGGTTTGGCCAGCGCGCTGCGGCTGCTGCGCCGGCACCGCGTCGCCGCTCTGTTCGCCGCAACCGTCATCTTGCTGGTCGGGGTTGGCGCGGTGGTGGCAGGCGTGCTGGCTGCGCGGCTGGCTGACGAGCGCGATCGCGCGGTCCGGGCGCAGCGCGACGAGGCCGCTGCCCGCCGCCAGTCCGAGCGCGCCGCCGAGCAGGCCCGCGCGGTCAGCCGGTTCATGCAGGAACTGCTCGCGTCCATCGACCCGATGCACAGCCGCCGGAACGACGTGAATGTGCGCGGCGTGCTCGACGCCGCGGCCGCTCGGATTGAGACCGAGCTGACCGGCCAGCCCGAACTCGAGGCCGCCACGCGCCACGTGCTGGGCGTGACGTATCACAGCATCGGGCTTTACGATCCGGCCGAGGCGCAGTTCCGCACCGCGCTCGAACGGCTGCAGGGGCTCGCGGCCGACGACGAATCGTCGGCCGCTGGCGCTCGGGCACTGGACATGGCGGGCGTCACGCACGAGCTTGGCCATGTCCTGACGAGTCAGGGCCGTTATGACGAGGCCGAGCCGCTGCTGCGCGACGGCCTGGCGGCCCGCCGCGCGCTGTTGGGAGACGAGCACGCCGACGTCGCCACGAGTCTCAATCATCTGGCCAAGCTACTTCATCAACGGGGCGATCTGGCACAGGCCGAGGCGCTCTTCCGAGAGTCGCTGGCGATCCGGCGACGGCTGTTTGGCGAGCAGCATGCGCTGGTCGCGTCGAGCCTGCACAATGTGGGTGCGACGCTGCGGGCGCGCGGCGAGTTTCAGGCCGCCGAGCAGACTTTGCGTCAGGCTGTGGCCATCTCGCGTGCCTGCCTGGGCGACGACCATCCCGACGTTGCGTTCAGCTTGCACGGACTGGCCCGCGTCCTGCACGACCGCGGCGACCTGCCAGCCGCGGAAGTGGTCTATCGCGAGGCCCTCGCCGCCAAACGAACCGCGCTCGGCGACGAGCATCCCGCCGTCGGGTTCACGCTGCAGGAACTCGGAAAGCTGCTGGCAACGTCGGGCCGGACGGCCGAGGCCGAGCCGGTCTGCCTCGAAGCCTTGAGCATCTACCGCCAAACCATGGATGCCGGACACCCTAGGCTGCTTGAGATCCTGACGACGCTCATCGACCTGTACGACGCAGCCGGCCAACCGGAGGCGGCGGCGTATCGACACATGCGCGACGCCGGTCAGCCGAGACCAGCCGACGAGGTAGTGCAGCCTCAAGATCACTGAGCCCGGCCGCGCGGCACGACGAGGCACGGGCCGCCCCGAAGTCGTCGCGGCGAACCGCAGCCGCCACCCGGCAACCTGGCAGCCCGCCGCCCGACGTGACCATCACGCCAACAGCGGCAGTGACCAGGTGATGGTCTGGCAGGGCGCGTCCTCTGAACGTGAACCCCAGCGCCATCCGGTCCGGCACTTCTCGCGACGTCCATCCCAGCGCCGAGTGCCGCGTGACGGCGAATCCGAGCGCCCGGCCACCCGGTCGACAGCACGTACCGGACGCGTATTCCGTTCGCCCACCCGGTTGTAACGCAATCGGCGCACGGCGCGCTCCGGTTTCTTGGCCGCCTGCGGAGTCTTTCTGCACAGCCCGCTGAGAATCGGAATGCGTGTGTTCAAGAATCCAGGCCCGATGGCGTGGCCAGCGCTTCGCGCAAGACAGTTTCGACTTGAGGGATGAGCTCGCTCCAGTCCTGACCGCCGTCCTGGTTCACGCTGCAGAAGTCGTTCAGGAGCATCACGCCGGTAATTCCCGGGAGCTCGAAAAGTCGGCGCGCGAGTGGGTCGGTCGCCGCCGCGGCGGCGTTGTAAAAGGTACGCGCCGCGCCGCTGGTCAGCTTCACGTTGGTTGTGAACTTCATCGCGTTCGGGTTTGGCGTCGGCACGGCTTGGATTCGCAAGGCAGTCACGGTCGACGCTCCCTGGCCTACGGGTGTTCGTCGGACTTGCCCGACGGGCCGCCGGCCGGTTTGGCGCTGCGGGCCCTGGCGGAAGTCTGACGGAGCTTCGCGGTCAGCTCGGCCGGGTCATCGGGTTTGACGAGTTTCTCGGCCGTCGCCAACAGCTCCAGGGCAGCATCTGGATTCGAGAGCTCCAGCTCGGCGGCGGCGGCGCCGAGCAGCGCGATGAGTTGATCCTGCCGCAAACGAAGGCGTCCGTTGATCCGGGCAGCCTCGGTCAGCGAGTCCCGGGCAGCCGCGTACTGCTTGGTGACGAGTTGGGCCTCGCCCAGACCGCCCAACGCCATGGCCGTCCCCCACCAATCGCCCAACGGCCGGGCGAACTCGAGCGATTCGCGCTGAAGCTTCTCGATGGTCTTTGGGTCGTTGACCGTGCGGGCCTCGCGGAATTTCCGCTGACCGTGGCGAAACCGTTTGCGCTGTTCGGCGTCCCAGCCCGAGAACGATTTGGCATATTCGCTGAAGATGGTCTCGTCGAAGGCCCGGTCGGCTGCCGCGGCGAACTTGACGGCCCGATCGAACGACGCCTGCGCCGACGCCGAGTCGCCGCCGCGCTCGATGTCCTTGAGGCCGCCTTCCAGGTAGCTATCGATGAACGGCAGCGTCTGGTCGGCGTTCTGCCGGAACCAGTCGACCAGGGCCGATTCCTTCCCGTCCGCCAACAGGCGTTCTAGTCGGAGCCGCTCGTCGTTGCGATCGGATTGGGCCCGCGCAGCCCCGACCGTCGGCAGCAGGCAAACGGCCGTTGCCAGCACCAGCCATCGGCGCCCGCGATATCCGAGCTTCCCTTCCTGCCGCGTCTGACCGCCAATGCGTTCGCACCACATAGCTTCCCGCCTTTCCGGTTCGCGTCTTGGCCCGCCGCCCTCGAAGCCCAGGATCACGCTCGGCCGCTCGTGGGGCCTGCCGGCGACGACAGCGTAGCTATACCGGCCTCCGATTTCCACCGATCAGTCGTACGTGCTGACGCCACAGGACTTCAAACCCGACGGATGCGTGCTCGTCAACTCCGAGCGCTTGACAAACTTCGCGCGCGAGTCGCTGCGCGACGATCCGCTGCGCAAGGGTCTCGGCAATCAGGTCGGCACGATGCTCGTGCTGCACACGACCACGGGCGCTGTGCCCGGCGTACTGATCGATGCGGACGACCGCACCGTAACGGTCGCGTCGACGTTCGACAGCCTGCCGAAGGCCGTGCCGCCGACCTCGCGGTATCTCACCGTTGTGCCGGTCGACCAGATTCTGAGAGTAGACGTCTACTGTGCGCACATCGACGACTGGCCCGCGAGCTGGGTAGGTCACAAGGGGCAGCTTGGCTTCAAGGAGTTGCCGCTGGTGTGAGCACGTTTGATGATCGTTGAGCGTGGACGATCGGGCGCGCCGGCGTGCGTGCCAACGAAACCCACGCTGGCCACGCATCGTCGTGCAAACCGGACCCGCCGCGCCGTGCTCAAGACGACAGAGCACGGGGAGCCCGGGCTACAGCCCGAGCGCGCCGAGCAAGAACGTCAGTAACAAATCCTCTCCGAGACTGAGCGCCAGCGGAGCCAACGTCGTCACGCAGCCACCCGCCTGTAAGAGGATGGCACCCGAACAGACCAGCGCGGCTTGACGGCGGAGTGACAGTTTCTTCATTCGACTAGTTCCTGCCCTGTGGCCGCGGGCCCGGCGTGTTCGGGTACACAACGTTGTCGGAGCATCCCGGACCCACCTGGCCCTGACCGCCGCCGGCGTCGTCCGGATTGTCGATCCCGTAGAATGGGATCGTACACGTGGGGTCGAGATCGAAGTCCGGGATAGTCGCGAACAGCACATCGACGTCCTGCGGGTCGCAGAACGCGAAGACCGTCCCGCACGGATTGACGGTGGTCAGGACCGATTCGCAGGACGGAATCGGCGTTGCGAGACAGACGCCACTCCCCAGCGCCACCGCGAGCTTCAGACACGACCGACGGAACGAGCGCGTCGTTTTGGACACGTTTCACCTCTTCCTTCGCCGCCGGACGCTGTGGTCCGGAGTTTCCAAAGAAGTTTGTCACCGCCTACGGCTGGTCATCCGGCATGAATTCCGGGCAGTCGATGAACACCTGATAGTTCTCGGTGCACGGGTCGACCAATCCGCCGATCGCGCCATTCTGGCAGTCGAACAGGAAGCAGAAGTCGACCGACGATTGGGCCGAATCGGCGAAGAAACTGCTGCAGGTGACGTTGCCGGTCACAAACAGCGTGCCCACGGCTGCAACGAGCAGGCCGACGGCCATCTTACGCGCCGGAGAGGATCGCATCGCGCCACACTCCTATCCATGAGGAACCACCGCGGAGTCACAGCGGCCGGGCGGCCAATCCGCACGGCCATACGGGCGTGATTATAGGCGACCGGCCTGATCCTGCAACCCGGTTCCGCGGACCGGGGCACCCCGCTACGTCGCTCGCCGCGAGCCGGTCGGCTTGGCGGCCCCATTTTCGCATTCGCCAGGTGTCTGGCAAGAGCCCGTGCCCGGGAATCGGCCGTTCAGGATTTCGTCCGAGCGGCGGAACCGGCGAGGGTTTTTGCAAGCTCGCGATAGCGCGAGGCCAGCTCGGGCTTGCCCCAGGCGTCGTAAAGATCAACGACATAGTGCAGGACTCGCTGAATATCGAGCGGTGACGCGTTGGGGTCGGTGTGCGGTCCCGGCAAGTCGTACGTGAGCAGCGGTTCGGCTTCCTCAAACCGCCCCAGCCGAGCGAGGCAGCGGCCGAGCATGCGGCGAGCCTCGACCGTGGACGGACTGCCGGCCGGCAGCGACTTCTCCCGGATCTCGACGCACTCGCGCAGCAATTGCTCGGCCTCGGCCCAATCGGCCTCGTCGCCGGCTTCGGTCAGTATCTCGCCGAGCACCACCAGCGCGCCGCATATCTGCGCGTGGCCGGGCGGCAGCGTCGCGCGGCGCAGCCGCAACGCTTCACGGACCAGCGGCTCGGCCTCGACGTACTGCTCCTGAGCCGAAAGGATCCCGGCCAGATTCACCATGAGTGCTTGAACGGTTTGCCACGAGTCGGCCAGCCCCATCGACTGGGCAATCGTCAGCGCCTCGCGCACGACGGGTTCGGCCGCCGCGTATTCGCCGCGCCGAAAGAGCGAGCCGCCCAGGCTGTTCAGCGCCTGGCAGAGCATGTGTTGGTGATAGTCCCGGCCGCGAAGCTGCGGGAGCACTTCCTGCACGAGCGCTTCGGTTGCGGCGTGGTCGCCCTTGTAGCACAAGATTTGAGCCAGCCGGGTCAGCACATCGGTGATCCGCGCGTGGTCCGGCGGGTCGATCCGCCGATAGATCGTCAGCGCCTCGCGCTGCAGCCGTTCGGCCTCGACATATTGGCCTTTTTCCTGGAGCACGTCGGCCAGGAGCGAGCCGCTCTCAGCGACGTCATCGTGCTCGGAGCCCAATAAGTCGCGGCGGATGCCCAACGCCGCGCGGGCCTGGACCTCCGCCGCGTCGTACGCGCCGACGCCGTGATAGGCATCCGCCATCGTATGCCGAACGGCGGCTTCGACCTCGGGCTGGTCCTCGAGCTCCGTCTCAACGCGCCGCGCGGCGGCGTCGAGCACCTGGCGGACCGTCAACTGGCGGGGCCCGGAGTGCTCCGGGCGTACGGACGACAACATGCTCCGCAGGAACTTCTGGATCTGGTGGGCCTTGGCCGATTCGGTCTCGGCCACGACCTGTTTCCCGTGCGCGACCTGCTCGGCCCGCGCCGCCTGGCCGTACATGAGCGCCATGGTGACGGCGAAGGCAATCAGCAGCGTCACGAACGCGATCGCGACCGCGACCGCCGCCCGGTAACGCCGGGCGGTCTTGCGGAGCACGTACCAGGTGCTGTCGCGCTTCGCGTCGATCGGCCGGCCGTTCAGGTAGTGCGAAATATCCTGTTGCAGGGCCGCGGCACTTTGATAGCGGCGCTGCGGGTCCTTGGCGAGCGCCTTCAATACGATCGTGTCGAGCTCGTCGTCGATCTCGCGCCGCAGCGTCGACGGCCGCGCGGGTTCGGCGTGCGTGATGTTGCGCAGCACGTCGGCCATCGGACCGTCGACGGCGTACGGCGGCCGATGGGTCAGCATCTCGTACAGAATCACGCCCAGCGAATAGACGTCCGTGCGCGTATCGAGCAAGTCGGGATCGCCGCGCACCTGCTCGGGCGAAGCGTACGCGAACGTGCCCATGAACTCACCGGTCATCGTCGCATGCACGCCGCCCGGACCGCCGACCGCCTTGGCCAAGCCGAAATCGACGATGTGCGTATCGCCGCCCTCGTCGATCAGGATATTGCCGGGCTTCAGATCGCGATGAATGATGCCGCGCTGATGGGCGTAGGTCACGCCTTGGCAGATCTTACTAAAGACTCCGAGCACCTGGTCGATACTCGACTTCCGGTCTCGGATGAGCTCCGCGCGGACCCGCTGTGAACCGGCCATCGCCGGTTCCGTTTGCGAATCGGAAATCGGAAACCCTGGACACGATACGGCCGCGTCCAGGGCAGGTCGGAAATCGGAAATCCACCTGTCCAGCCCCGCACCATGGACGTATTCCATGGCAAAATAGTGCCGCCCGTCGGCCGTCACGCCGCTCTCGTAGATCGTGACGATGTTGGGATGCCGGAGGGCCGCCACCAGCTCGATCTCGCGCTCGAATCGCCGCCGCTGGCCGGCCGTCGCGAACGCCCCGCGGAGGAGCATCTTCAGGGCCACCGTCCGCTTGGTGGCGATTTGCACCGCCTTGTACACCACGCCCTGCCCGCCGCGATGGATCTCCGACAGGATTTCGTATCCGCTCACCGCGTCCGGCGCGGGCAGCGAGCCGCTGCTCGGTTCGCGAAGCGCGGCCGCGAGTCGCCCCGGACCCAACTGGGCCAGGTTGTCGAGCAGTCCGTTGTTGGCTCGAATCCGTCCGATGCGCGTCCGGCACCGGCCGCACGCTTCGACGTGGGCGCGCACGTCCGGCAGCGCACCGCCGCTGGCGAGCTGATCGAGCGTTTCGATGGGTGGGCATTCGAGCATGGCATCAACGCTGGTCAGCCCGAGCCGGCGGCGACTCCGTCCAACTCGTAGGCCGCGCTGAGGTCCGAGAGGATTCCGCGCAGCCGCGTCAGACATCGGTGCTTGGCCAGATACACAGAGCGCACGCTGATGCCCAGCTCGCGGGCCACGTCTTCGGGGGTGCGCTGATCGAGCACGTGCCGTCGAAAGGCCTCAATCGTTCGCGCGTTTAACTTCGACGAGCTGGCCAGCTCGGCCATCGCCTGAAGCAGCACGGCCTGGCGGCACTCCTGCTCCCACAGTTCGCTGAGGTGTTCGTCGCCGGGCAGCTCTCCAAACGCCGACTCACCGCGCCGCTCACGGCGGGCGGCCCGCGCCCGCAGCAGGTCGGCCGCGCGGTGCCGCGCGATGCCGACGATCCAGGCGCTCAGCCGGCCGCGCGAGCGATCGTACTTGCCGGCGCGATAGTCTCGGATGAACTGTGTCAGTGTCTCCTGGGCCACGTCGTCGGCGTCGGCCGGACCGAGCCCGAGCCGCCCGGCAAACCCGACGATGACCGGCCGGTAGCGCGCGTCGAACGTCCGCCACACCGAATCGTTGCTGGCCTCGAACAGCCCCTCCAGCAACGCGGTCGTCGTCGTCAGGCTACTCCCCGTCGTCATCACATCTCCTCACTCCGCGTCGCCGATTATATCAGTTTGCGGCGCAGAACCGGCTGGTGCGAGATTCCTGCCCGCCCTGGACACAGCCGTTCCGTGTCCGGGGTCTCGCACCCGCTCCCGCGGGAATCCCTTCCCGCGAGCGTCGGTGCTTGGCTCGGTCGAGCCGTTTGGTATCATGACGGCATCACTTGAATCTTGCCGTAGTCATTCCGCGCCGATTACCGGACGGGCCGGCGCGTCTCGCCGTTCGGGGCGAGGAGGTGGCTGTGGACGAAACCAGTGGGCAGCTTACACGCCTTCTGGACGCAGCCGGCAGCGGCGATGGCGCCGCCCACAGCCGGCTGTGGCCGGATCGCGTGAGGTCGGACAGCCCCATGATCGCGTGCTCGCCGACGATGGGAATGACGACGCGGCATAGCGCGTGCACCACAACGTCTCTGCGAGTTCAGCGCCTCTGCGTGAGGCTCACGTCATTGAGTCCAGTATTCGTACTACTCGACGCCGCGTTCGGCCAGGAACGCGCGGACGCGCTCGCGGGCGGCGGCTTGCTGGGTCGAGTCGGCCAGTGCGTCGATGCGCTGGCGGAACTCGCGGCCGAGCTCTTGGAGCGGACGCCGCAGGTCCTGCGACTGCTGGCCCAGCCAATAGCCGACCGGGCCTTCGTTGACGACCGAACCCATCAGGGCGGCCAGGTTATGCTGGATGCGGTTCTCGCGCACGGCCGCCTTCCATTCGGGAGTCATGATCGCCTCGGCCCGCTGGCGGCACTCGTCCAGGATCGAGCGGCCCGACGCCATCTGCGACTCGTTGAACTGAAAATGCTCCGCGGCCCGATCGAGGTAGCGCTGCCAGTTCTCAGCCGCCCGGGCCTCCCATTGCAGTTGGTTTTCGGCCTGGTCCTTGGCCATTCGAAGCTCCGTATGCTCGGTTGAGCCGTCCGGGTGCGTGACGGGCGGGGCCGCCGGGTCGGTCGGGTCCCAGAACGGGTTGCCGCGCTCACCCACGTTGCCCTCGGCCCAGCGTTTCATGCGGCTCTCGAACAGGCCCAATCCGACGCGGGCGCCCGCCACGTCGCCGGTGAATTTGAGCCGCTGCGACAGCGTCATCTTCTGCGAAATCTCGGCCGACGTGTCGGTAAAGAAGCGGTCCAGGATCGGAAAGAGCGGCGCGGCCGTCTCGGCGAAGCGCTTGCCCGACTCGACGTCGAAGCGCGGCTCGTCGCCATCGTTCTCGAACGAGCGCAGCAGCATCTGCTCGACCAGCTCGCTCCCGTGTGGAGCGCCCTCGTCGATGACCTGCATCAGGCGGCGGCTCATGATCTCACCGATGGCCGTGGCCTGCTGCTCGTCGAGTTCGTAGCGCGGTGTCATGTATTTGAGCCACATGCGGCTGACGCCGTTGGCCATCTCGGGCGTGAAGCGCATGCTCAGCTCGATCGGCTCGAGCGCCGGCTGGGTGGCCGCAGGCGGATCGTCGGCGAAGGCCGGAATGAGCGACAGGCAGGCTATGACCGGAACAACGCGCAAGAACACGTGCTTCATCGATGATCCCCTGATTGGCGGGCCACGGCGATCGACCCGGCTCGGACTCACCGCTCATCTTATCCGCGGTTTACGGCTTGGACGAAGCGCGAAGATCGGCGATGCGTTTGAGCGCTGCCGCGCCGGCCGCTAAACACGCACGGCGACATACCCGCGCATAGGGATAGCGTAGCGCGCCCGAGCGACGCGGGTGAATGTACGAATCCATCACCGCAGCGTGAACAATCGACAGTTTCACGGCATGGCCTTGGACCAGGCCCGTCGATGTGTTAGGCTGCACGTCGCCAACACGGCTGGGGAATTCGCTCATGCTCACACGACGCGAGTTGCTGCACGGCGGAATGAGTGCGTTTGCGCTGGGGCTGCTGGCGCGACGCGGATATGCGTTCGCGCCGGGCGGGTGTGAGCCGACCGGGGCGGCGACTTTCGCGGCGGCCCGGCCGTTCCGGTCAGTGCCGCCGCAGCCGCAGTCGGTCATGGTCAACGGCGCGCCGTTCGCGCCGTCGTTCACCGGCGACGGATTCGCCAGCGACGCCATCCCGTTCCATTTCCCGGACAACCTGTTGCCCGACGGCAACCCACCGCCGCCGACCGAATCGGTCGACATCGCCATCGTCGGCGGTGGCATATCGGGGCTGGCAACCGCCTACCTGCTGCGCGAGCATCGGCCGGTGCTGCTGGAGCTGCACGGCCGGCTGGGCGGGGCCGCCCAGGGCGAACGCTGGCAGGGCAACCACTACTCGCTCGGCAGCGCCTATTTCATTACCCCCGACGAAGGCTCGTTCCTCGAGCGGCTCTAGCACGAGCTGGGCCTGGACGACGCCTATCGGCTCGATTCGGGCGCCAGCCCGGTCGCCCTCAACGGCATGATTCAGAACGACTTCTGGAGCGGGGCCGGTCTTCCGCGCGACGAGGCGGCCGCCTTCGCCCAATATGCATCGATCGTCACGGACATCGGCGAGAACCAGTATCCCGAGATACCTCTGCCGCTCGGCGAGGACAACCAGTGGATCCTCGACCTCGACGCCGTGACGTTCAAGGACGATTTGGAACAGCGAATGGGCGTGCCGATTCCGCCGCTCCTGGCGGCCGGCATCCAGGGCTATTTCTACTCGTCATTCGGTGCCGGCTGGCAGGAGATTTCGGCCGCCTGCGGCTGGAACTTCGTGGCGGCTGAGGAATTCGGCCGCTGGGTGCTGCCGGGCGGCAACGCCTACATGGCCGACGCATTCTGGCGAAAACTCGCCGCCCTCGAAGCCAAGTCGCTGCGCGGCGCCTGCCCCGGCCAGTATGTGCGGGCCGGCTGCCGCGTCTTCGACGTACGCCTGCGCGGCCCGCGCGTGCAGGTCACCTACGTCGACAGCCAGCAGCAGTTGCACTCGCTGGTGGCCAAGCGCGTGGTGATGGCCTGCCCGAAGCGCGTCTGCAAGTTCGCAATCCACGATCTGCAGGTGCTCGATCCCGAGAAGCTGCTGGCCATCAGCCAGATCGCCGCCCGGCCCTACCTGGTTGTGAATGTGTTGCTGAATCACGCCATCGAGGCGCAGTTCTACGACCTGTTCCTGCTGGGCGACGGCGACTTCCCCATGACGCCCGAGGAAGTCGAGCTCAACTCCGAGGTCACCGACGTGATCGCCGCCCGCTTTGCCCAGCCCAACCCCGCCCCGCGCAACGTGCTGACGCTCTACTGGCCGCTGCCATGGCCGCTGGCCGCGTTCACGCTGCTGGCCGAAGACGCCTGGACCTGCTACGCCGAAAAGCTCGTGCCGCAGTTGGAACCGATGCTCGCGCTCCTGGGCGTCCCCACCACCGCCATCCAGCAGGTGCGCATGACCCGCTGGGGCCACGCCATGACCCTCGCCCGCCCCGGCCTGATCGCCGACGGCGTCGTCAACCTGCTGCGCCGCCCCATCGCCGACCGCATCTACTTCGCCCACCACGACAACTGGGCCCTCCCCGCGGTCGAAACGAGTTTGCTCGAAGCGCACGACGTGGCCCGGCGTATCGAGCACGATCTCTACTGAGCCAGCCCGCGCCCTATCAGGGCATCCAAGTGCGAGGCAGTAGCTCAACCGCGCGAGAGTCGGACGAGTCAGCGCTCCACTTCCTGTATGAAAATGCAGCTCCCGTGGTTGGGATCGTTCACGAACTTGCAGAGGACGCCATCAACTGCGTTGAGCCTCGTACTCACAGCCGCTCGAACATCGTCCGAGAACCGAATTCCGAGTCCCTCCTCCATTTGAGCTTCAGAGAGTAGCGACTGCCTCTTTGCCCTTCTCGTTCCGCACGCGCAGCTCGTGCAGCGGAATCGACCGCTCGTCGGCCATCTTGAGAAAAAGCAGGAACGTGATCTGCTCGATGTAATCGCCGTAGTCGATGCCATCGTGCCGCAGCGTGTGGCAGACGCCCCAGAGCTTTTGGACGATGTCGGACATGCGCTTCGCGAGTTCAAAGTTCAGAGTTCAAAGTTCAGAGTTCAAAGTTCAGAGATCTTCCGGCTTCCGCTTTCCCTCTCGCACCTCCTGCAGCTTCTGCCAGAAGGCATCGGCCCGGCGAGCTTGGTCGTAGTTGGCCCGCGTTTGATCGTTCAGATGGCGCTGGCCCTTGATGTCGGAGTTCTGCAGGCTGTCTGCCCAGCCGTAGAGTTGACGAGAGACGGATTCGACTTCGGCAATCAGCAAATCGACTTCCAGACGCCGATGCGCTAGCCACTCGACGCGCTGGCAGAAGCGCAGGATCGAACGCGATTCGCCGGCTGAACCGCGGGCAATGTAGATGTAGCTCAGCCGCTCCGGCGTCGTGCCGCGCTCGAAGCCTTCGGCGATGTTGTTGCTGATCGAGAGCGCCGCCCGCTGGAGCTGGTCGCGGGCGTCGCCGTGCCCGTTGAACGCCCGATCCTGACTCAGCGCGTCGGCGTGCACGGCGAAGTCCATGGCGGTTTGCCAGACCGGTAGGTCTTCGAAGCGCTGGTATTTCATGGTCGGTTCCTTTCTGAGCTCCGAGGCTCTGTACTTTGAGCTCTGTACTTTGAACTTTGTACTCTGAACTCTTGGCTTTGAGCATTGTACTCTGAACTCTTTGAGCTTTGTGCTCTGAACTCTTTGAGCTTTGTACTCTGAACTCTTTGAGCTTTGTACTCTGAACTCTTTGAGCTTTGTACTCTGAACTCTTTGAGCTTTGTACTCTGAACTCTTTGAGCTTTGTGCTCTGAACTCTTTGAGCTTTGTACTCTGAACTCTGATCTCTGCACTCTGAACTCTCAGCTCCGATTCTCACGGGGCGTGCCGGCGGATTGCAAAGTTCAAGCCCATAGTCCAAAGCTCAGAGCTCAGAGTTCAAGCGTCACGCCGCAATCGCCTCATTCAACGACCGGATCAGCCCGCCCAGTTCACCGCCAAATACCCGGTCCGCTCGCCCCCATCCGCCCGCCTGCTGCAACACCGGGATCGTCTCGAAATCCTCGCGATCGATCGACAGATTGGCAACCAGGTGCCCGCGAATGCGGCCGAGCCATAGCTCCTGCTCACGCGTGAGCGTTCGCCCGGCTGTAAGCTTCTCGATCGCCCGCGTCACACGCTCGTCGGCCGTCAATAGCGGCCTCTCGCTGATACGGCCGCAGCCGCGCGTGATCGTTCGGCAGCCCCAGCAGCCGGCCGCCTTCGGCCTCGCAATCGCGGCCCAGCAACTCGTCCAGCGCTGCCGGCGTGTGAAAACCGGCGATGCGCCGCGAGCGGTTCAGCCCATGGCGAACGTCATGGAACCAGAGGACTTCGCCATTGGTCGAGTACAGAAACGGAGCACGCAGCCCGCGGAAGTCGAACGCCCCATCGGCCAGACCGCTCGCCATACCGCTCCGCCTGCACGAGCGCGTTCTGCGGTCCGAGCGTGACCTTCTTGGCCTCCACAATGGCCAGCACGCGGCCGTCCACGCATAGGGCGTAGTCGGCCGGACCACTGGCCGTCTCGTACTCGCAAACCGCACACGCTCCGCTCCCTGCAGGCTGACCGGCGCGAAACGGCGCAAGCCGCCAGCCGAGCGCCGCCAAGCGGCCATCGATGCGCTTCTTCCGCGTCTGCCACTCCCGTTCGTCTTCCACGCCCATACTGATAGACTCAAATGGCGGCGGTGTCAGTGTACAGCGAGGCAGCCTCGACTCAAGCAATTCACCGATCACGCGGCATGTCATCAAGGCAGGGCGGGAGCGTCTGGCGGCTCGTCCGATGTTGCGGCTGCGGCAACGCCGCTTTCGGGCCGTCCCAATCCCAGGCTGTGGATGGGCTTAATGGGACCAGCGCCGAACGAACCCAAGGCAATCGGGCAGGAAAGCCGCCCGGTTTTGAGGAGGACAAAGCGCCAAACGAACCCAAGGCCGTTGGTCAGCTCAGTTGGGTTGGGCGGCGTCGGCTGCCTCGGACCAAGCGCCAAACGAACCCAACGGCAGTTGGCAGACTCCGAGCTCTGAGCTCTGAACTCTGCACTCTGCAGGGTTACGACGGCGTTAAACGAACCCAACGGCAACCCGGGGAAGCCGC
>Ga0187892_10003564_pt1 | contig 28183 bp, 57 predicted proteins | sample MA1701073metaG_FD_139345 | JGI IMG/M metagenome (GOLD analysis project Ga0187892, IMG submission 139345) | Bio-ooze microbial communities from a basaltic lava cave in the Kipuka Kanohina Cave System on the Island of Hawaii, USA - MA170107-3 metaG ... | reverse complement strand
AGTTCTTGAAGTTTCATCAGATTGCCTTATACTGTTCACGCTCACGCTGAAACTTCTCAACATACGCTGGATTCGTTTCACCATTCAACACGCTTGTGATCCCAATGTTGTATGCGTGCAATGCCTTCTCTCGATCACGCAACTTCTTGAAGTATTGAGAGAGAATGTCGCTACCTGTCTTGATGTTCGTTTCAATATCGTGAAGTGGATCAGGCTCAAGTCCCCAAACTGCCGGTCGGACTTGCATCAACCCACGTGCCGGATCACGGCGGAGTTCCGACACAGCTCCAGGCCTGAAGCTACTTTCAATCCCAACAATCGACAGAATATCGTGCGCTCTTGGGAAGATTGGTTTTTGATTCGCGTAAGCTGCTGATACAATTCGACGGATCGTTTCTTCATCAGCCCCTCTATATTTCTTCAGGATCAGTTGGACTGTTTGTTCTTGTTCAGGAGGCAAAGGCGCTTCTGGCATTGGAGGTTTAGAACCTCCTAAATGCTGAGCTGGAATCACAACGTGTCTCTGTTCAGAAGGTGGTATTGCACCGTGTGTCAGATCCTTAGGCAACCCCAAAGCCGTAGCACCAATCATCCCTGCAGCCATTGCTTGGCGAAGTGAAATTTCATCTAGTTGTTGTTCGTGCAATTCTTGAATTTTCACCGAGATATCACCCAAATACACTATTTATGGGTGAATCAGTACTCATACGCCGGACCTAGATTGAGTGGATGTCCCTGACGAGTTCGCCCGTCAGCTTCTGGCACAACGGCAAACGCCGAAGGCCGAACTGTGGCAAAGCCAGGGTCTTCGTCCGTGTACCGGCCCTGCCACCAGAATGTCGTTCTGACGGTTTGTAGTATCGTTCGTAGTTCGCCGAACGAATTAAAACATGCTGCTTGCAGTACGCCCGTTATTGGATGAGGAGACGTAGGGAAAGTCACACCGACGGTGCTCCAACTATATCGAGTGACATGAAGGTTGTATGCAAGACACAGAGATTCGAAACCACCGATTGTCGTCCGTTCCCTTTCCGTCATTGAATATCGTACAAATTTACTCCTGTCAAGCGTAGGATTTTTCACACCTTCTCGAAACGAACATTCTGTAAACAAACCACTAGCGATTACTTGATCACGCAGTTCGTGAATGTCATCATGTAATCTGTTGTAAAAGTACGAATATCGCTTATGGAGGCGTACAATTAGCTCTTTCGGCTCTTCTCCCCCGAAATGATCTTCAGGAAAGTCGGAACGGAGAGCTAGGACAGCGGAAAGGAAGCTGGGTGATATCGCACCGTTGATCACCCAAACGCTGTTTGCCTTTGATTCCATTACTTCTTTCGTACGTCCCTACGCATAATCATCTGCTTTTGCTGAAGGGCAACAAGCGATTGATTCAACAGGACCATTCGAGCGCGAACGCTCGAGATCCACGATGGATCATTGTACGGAGCTGTCTCGTAGTCATTCCATGACATCTTCGGCAGATTGAGCAACCCTCGCGCACTACCAAGCCGTTCGGCGTGTTTGAGAATGTCGTCAACAATCTCCTCGAGAGACTTCTCTTCAAGAAATTCCGTTTCCATTTATTTTTCCCTTCTACTACGTTAGTTTAGTTAACACAAGCGTCTTGGGAATACCCCGACGCCCAAAAGTCTTTCGTCCATTTCTGATCTCTTCAGCACGAGACTCAGCAAGTCCTAAAGTCTCGTTCTTGTACATCTCAGCAGGTCCAACAAACGGAATGTACACAATCGTTGCATAGTGTGCTGGAACGCGGGTCCCGTTTGCTAATAGCGCTGGCTCACAGTCATAAATCCTGATCACCGTATTCCGGCATATCCATCTGAACAGCCACGTATTCTTCTCTTGGTTGTTATTATACACCACAATTTCATACGCAACCCAGTACACAAACCACAGCACTATCAACACCAACGCTGTCCAGCCTCTCCACGCATTGAAAGGTCCACTGAGCCCCGCCGCGGTTTTACTTGGGAAGTCAATCAACCACCAAAAAAGCAGTCCCACCGCAACCAGCCACACTACGTTAGACCAAGCAAACGGTCTTTCGAGCGTAATCAGTGAGACCCTAATGTTGTTAAGCATATTCTTTATCATACAGGTCTCACCCCAATAACAGTACGCGTCGCTGAACGTCGTCCGTATCCAAGGCTGGAGTAGACCGAAACGCGCTGACTCGCCTTGTCGTCGGCTTCACGTAGGTCAGGGAGTGTGTACTCCGCGACCACACCAACGAATGGTACAATCTCAATAACCTCATATGATCCATTTGGAGCATCTTGCCACGGGCCAACGTCTTGAATCTCAACAACAACATTTCGGCATAACCATCTGTAAACCGGCAACTTATCTGCAGATTTGTGAGTGGTTTTTAATACCCACACATTCGTTAGGTACACACACATGAGCGTCAACAGTCCGTTAAACACCACACCTCCAAAGAGGAACGGTCCCCACAAAGCCAAAGGTACTGCCATGGTTCCGAGCGTTAACGTCATAATGGCAATAGCAAGCCACAACGTGACCACTAACGCTCTCCACGATCTGAATCGTCGGATCTGAACCCATAGCCAACTAAAAGGATTCTTCAAGTTAATCATATAGTTTTCACTGTGATTAGAGTTTTTTTCTCCGGTTCGGTACCCTTATTTTCCGAGACAGACTTACGGATTGCATCACGAATCTCTTCTCGTTGGCGCTCAACGGACTCCATTGCTTCAACAACGTTTTCGAACGTCACTGAATCCTTGCCCTCACACCCTCCAAATGGAATCAATCGAGTGACACGGACAAATCCACGATGATGGTGCCCATGAATCATTCGTGGATGCACGTCCTCAACGACGAATACGATGTTTTTCATCATCCACTTACGAAACCACGTTGATGGATTCAGAACATACTTGCCACACTTCTCGCCGAATAACACCATGAAGAATGCAACGATTCCAATGATTAGTGTCCCTGCTAGAATGTTCCAAGGCATCATTGGAAATACAATCCACTCCATGTACGTCACACCCTGCCAGAGTAGCATTAACACCAATGCAACAACGCTGCAAATCAGTACGATGATTGCGGTTGGGACAAAGTACAGAGTTTCGTGTGTGCGGATCCACAACCAAGCCTGCGCTTGGAAGCGACTTACATTTTGCTTAGCACTTAGCAGGACACTCATCAACATGTCGGTAATCAGCACTTGACGTTGCGTTTGTCGCTATCGACAACATTACGTGGTTCCTTCCCCTCCTCAATCACATACATCCGCTCGTCAATGCACTTAAGTTCAACCCCATACGATGAGTTGGTCGTCGTCGTCGGCCTTTCAGCCCGCAAGATCCCTAGAACGACGATAAACATTATAGCGGCGAGCCCCGCCGCTATCGGCACAAATTCATTTCCAGGCGTTGTCATATGCTCCCTTTCCCGATCCCATGTTAGCTAGTCCGATCCCAGATACGTTTGACCCTACTGATATAGCAACCATTTAGGGATCATATTCAATGTATAGGGTAAAGGCAACCTTGAGGGGAGAACAGTGACGTAAGTCGTTGTCAAACCAGGGGGATTACTAGTAAACGCAAGTTATTGCTATAATTACTAGTAAACGGGGATGATTATTTAGTGGATGCAAATAATCGAAATGAGGGTAACTCTCGCGTGATAGTCCAGTGTTATCAAGGACTTACACTATTTCGTTAAAGTAAGTTGACGATTCGTAACAGCTAGAGTGTTGCTCTAGTCAGTACGACTGTCTTACACTAGCACTACAGCAATCGCACCCGCACAGTATAACAGATCTAACGCACTCATTACATCCTCCTGTGGTTGCCAGCTCCTGTTTACTAGTAATCGACAGTTGTTATTATCTATGCATATCGCAGGGGGCGAATCATTGAAGCAGATACGAGAGCGACAAGAATAATTTGCTTCAGTGCTGGTACAGATAGCGCGGTGCAGTTGCTATCAAACCCAACCCCGGTGGCCAGGATCGCAGTTAGTAGTCGATCTGGTCCGGCGACGAGAAAAACAGCAATTACAGGAAGCGATGCGTAATCGAGTATCTTGATCGCGAATGGACCACAGTCCGCCGGATACAGGAGCCGGATACAGGAACTGGATGCGAGACCATAAGGATCAATAAATCGAATCTGATCTTGTAAGCGATTTTGTGGTAGAAGTCAACACCTCCTTTGATTGCTTTGAATACAGACGGATAGCGAGCGCAAGCTCGAGTAGTACATCATGTTCCACCTCTAACTGCTTGATTGTTCGTTGAAGGCACTAGAATCAAGGGGTTAGCAGTGTGGCTTGAAGTCGATTAGACAATGTGCGCCTAACCGCTTGATGATCCGTGGCAAATCTGTGGCATAAACCTCGTTTATCGATTTGCGACCAGTGTGCGCGACCATATCGAGGCAGTCAACTGGTTGACCTGACCGCACCCGAACGCGGTTTCGTGCCGCGTTTGGAATCTCCATACCTCCCCGCTCGCGCCCGAAGGCCGATCCAGTAAGAACATTGTACCCTATATCGGTTTGGAAGTAAACAGGGTTAAAGGACGCGATGCGTCCGATTATAATTATAATAATTATCGTTTATTTTTTCCCGAGCGAAAAACGCAATAACGTATGTAATACGTTATCATCCCCTGCGACACTAATTGATAATAAAAGCGGAATAAATCGCATTTTATTATCAATTAGTTTCGCTCGGGAAACGGTTATATCTGAAAACAGAAATAATTAAGAGCTCATTTTCGCCCGAGGAAATTTGTCATTTTTTAATACGCGAAACGTTAAACATAAAATATTCGTCTTACGCATAAAATAAGATCGGGCTGACCACGGCCTTTATCGATGAAACGAAACTCCATACCTCCCCCCTGCGTCCTCGGTCCGTTTTCCGGTATCCCGACTCTGCATCCGTTTGCGCTCTGAGGCGCTCCACGTAGACTTTTGTTATGAGTAGATTATACGTAGGTTTTACCCTAATGTCAACATGTAGTATAGTTTGCGTATGTCTAAGCTCCTCTTGTTCATCGAAATCCAAGACGCTGTCGAAGAGGCGATTTCCCTTCGTATAAAGTATCTCGGCACGCGCCGTCTTGCGTACGCCACAATGACAAATATACGTAGGCCTGCCCTGCTCAACCTTGCAAGAGCGGTGGGTGAGAAGGGGCAAATCACGTCGTATGTTGGTGAGCAATATGGAAATGTGTCGATCGTGATTAAAACACGTGTGTGGTTCCAACACGAGCCCGAATACAAGATGAAGGCATATGAGACGTCAATGGACTCATTGAGAGAGTTCCACGTCATGTTCCCTGAAGTGTTCGATTTAGCGGAAGGTGTCACACTATGAGCCAACTTACAGACTTCTATTCGGGCCGTGCCACTGACTGTGAAGGTCGGACGCTGCTTGAGCTCCAAAACCTGTCGCCTAAGGATAAGGAGCTCATGCACGACTACATCCAGTGGTTGTTCCCCATTCCCGAGGCTTCGAAATACAATCCCAAGTCGCCTTTGCTGACTACTGATGACGTCGAAGCATTTGGAAAAGATGAACGTCTTCGGCGCGAACTGAAGCATTCGTGGTTCGCTATGCTCGACTTCTATGGGCTCACGTACCACACGTATCACCAACGGGTTGTCATTGATCCTGATATGTGGGCAATCTGTTCCAAGAACTGGTTGACACCAGGGAATCACAATTTCCTTCGCATTACTCGAATTCTTCGATCGATGACATTGTTGGGCCTCAAAAAGGAAGCACGCGCATTTTATAGCTTTCTTAATTCGCTCACTAAGGATAAGAAACATCGCGATACAATTGGAAAAGCGGTCATTCATTGGCGGATAGCCTTGATGTAAGGGTTGACCCAAATCGCGATTTGGGTGATGATGGTCTCTATGGAATACGTCATCGAGCTGAACAACCAGTGGGCGGTGCTCACAGGTGCACAAGTCCAGTGGACGAGGACGTACGATTTCGGTTCAGTGATTCGCAACAAGGGCAGGGCTCAAGCGATTGCAAGTAAGATCGGTGGTCAAGTTCAACTGTTTTTCGGTTCAGCTCAACCGCAAGGTACGAAACGTTTCGTAGCGCCCGTTCAAAGCAAGATTAATCGCAATACGCCATATAGGAGCATCTAAATGAGTAAGCTCGTCGGAATGACTGATGGCCAGTTCTGGAAGTCGATCAGGCTTCTTCTCGATCCGGGCAACCCCGACAACTGTGTTTATCGGGTTCTCAAGCCGCTGACGGTGTTCAAGAAACTGAACACTGGCCAGAGAGAGTTTGGCTACAGAACGTCTGGCTACAATGTGATCTGTGAGCTGCGCATTCCAGCACAGGCTCTTGTCGTCATCCCTCGCGGCTGCTTTGAAAAGATGCGTGCGTCTTCGGCGGAAGTCGTCGCGCTGACGGCCCGCAACGGCGTGAAGGTCAAGGTTGCATACAACTGCCTCAAGCGCCACCTCAAGTACGAGGTGGGCCACAAAGTCTATCCACACAAGCTCGACAAGACGAATGAAGAGTGTGGTGCTGGCATCAATTTCTTCCTGCGCAAACAACGCGCTATCGAATTCTAGGAGATCCGTCATGAAGCAAACGTTCGAGTTCATCTGCCAAGTGTGTCGTGAAGCCCGTGAGCTTGCCCGCAAGATCGGGTTCAAAGCTGCGGCCATGTACGCACGGGCCCACAACATCGCCCTCGACCTGGCTCTCGGTTGCCTGATCCGCAAGCCGATCACGATGTAAGTGATGCCCTCAGCAAAATGTAATACTTGCCAAATCGCCCGAATTCGGGTATAGTGGTGTTTGTTCCAAATAGGAGTTCCATATGCTCAACACGACACAAGTTCTGGATCGACTCCAGATCTCTACTGCCAGTCCCTCCAAAGCAATTCAGGATGTTCGCGAACGCGTGATGAGCGCGAAGGACGGCCTCGCCGAGGCGATCAAGATCATCACGAACGTCACTGGCAGGGACACGTACGAGAGTGACGACCAACACCTCGCCCTCCACATCGCGCAGGGCGTCGTACAAGCAGCTCTCAACGACGGCGACAAGTTCAATCCGGACACAGCGCTCAAGTTCGCGGAGCTTGCTGCGACCAAGATGCGCGCCGATCCTGCTCTCGCCTGGCTGTTCGGAACCGCGAAGAAGGCTGCGACCACTACCGAAGAAGAGACGGCTGAAACCACCACGCCTGCTCCGACTGGCAAGAAGACGAAGAAGGTCGCTGGTGTGTCGGTCGCTATCAAGGCGAACGGCAAGATCAAGAAAGGTGGCAAGCAAGACGCCGCCGACGCCCTCCTGGTGACTGTGATCGACGCGAAGACGCACGTGTCGGACAAGACCAACCAAGACTTCGTTCAGATGCTCGTCAAAGAACTGGACATGTCGAAGCAGGGTGCGACCACGTACGCGTACAATGCGTGCAAGTCGTACAAAGCGACTCACGGACTGGGCAAGACGCATGAGATCTTTGCCAAGTCGAAGAAAGGCCGAAAGGCTGCCGAGGAATAAATGGCAACTCGTCCGAAGCTCTTTCCCGTCGAACAGCTCCGTAAGGAGCTGGAGAAGACGTTGAGCTGGTCGTTCTCGTTTCGCTACAAATACACGAGCGATCGAGTCAACGCTGTGCTTGCATACACCTGGGATTCGCTCGATCCTGCTTTCAAGTCGCCCGAATGGAAGATTCGGGCGAAGTGGACGACAGCTCAGAACGATGCATTCAACAAGAAAGTTGAGGCCGAGAGGCAACGGATCATGGTGATGGCTGGCCCTGTTGCCGAAGCCTTCATTCTGGCGCATGATCCTTCGTTGTATGTCGCAACTCACTTGAAAGGCAACTGGCTGGTTATCGAGGTCGTGTCGGGCCTGGCGTCGACTGCTGCCACTACGCCTGTTACGCCCACAGTAGCACCAAAGGCTTCCGACCACATTCAAGACGCTCTCTCGAAAATGTAGATCATCATGGCCAAGTACACACACGATGGTGAGGATGTATTGTTCGATCTCGGAGCCTTGCTCAAGGCGCTCAACTCCCAGTGGGAGTGGAGTGAATACGTCGACTACAATGATGACATCATGAATGTTATCACTATTTGGCCGTCGAATCCTCTCGATTCCAAGCTGGCCGAACCAGACTACAAGATCACCAAGAAGTGGAAAGAAACTGACTGGGACGCACACGAGCTCAAAGTGCAAACGGCAAAGGATGCGATCATTGCCACTGAGCTCCCAAACATTCAAGCCTGGTTTAAGGCAAACTCTGGAAGTATCCTGGCTTCGGTCAACAGGCATGATGATGCCAGTCAGATTATGATTCGAGTGATCGACCTGGCTCGTTTTGCTGCTGGCCCCTCCACTTCTGGTGGAGACGAGACCGGCGACTTCCTCAGACAGATGTAGTCCCCCTATGGAAGTTCGGGTATAGTAACTTCCACATTCCTCATAGGAGAACTTGCAATGCGCCACAACACTCGTGATTCCAAAGGTCGGTACACCACCAAAGTCGTCGTCAAGACGAACGCGCCCAAGCGCGACAGCAAAGGTCGCTTCGTGAAAGCGACCCAGGCCGGCGTCAGCGGCCGCCGGTGGGCCAACCAGTACGGCTACGGCATCAAGTAAGTTGCCCAATGGGAGGGATTCAGGTAGGATCCCTCCCATGAAAGCATACAAAGTCAAGGCTGTATTCCCTTCACCTATTCCTGGTGAGGAGACGCAGACCCGTGAAACGGTCATGCGTAACTTCAGTACGATTCTTACCTCCGCTGAGGCGTCTGTTGCATTGGCCGAACAGGCTCTTGGTGCACGAATCGTTCTAACGCTTCTACAACAAGAACTCGACAGTTCCAAGATCCACATTGAGTACAAGTTTCCGACAGGTGAAACGTATCTAATCATTGATTGTGAGCAGGTAGAAATCGAACACAAAGCTCCACTTGCACCTCCTGTTGTTGAGACACCTGACGACGAAGAGGACGACGTTCCTGAAGAGACCAAATCGATTTACAATGATTGGCTTCGAAGGGCACGATCCGGTGAAAAGCCTAACTAAATCAACCTGTTGACCCAATCACCCAAATAAGGGATGATGTTGTTGTTCTGTTAACCCCCAACGGAGCCACAAATGAAATTGCATGACACGAAGCGTGAGATCGTGCGCGCTGGTGATCTCGTGGAAAACGAGTTCAAGATCAAAGCCACTGCACATGCCTTCAAGATCCTTTCCAGTGGTCTGTACGCCAACAAGATCCGAGCAATCGTCCGTGAGCTGTGCTGCAATGCGTGGGACAGCCACATCGCAGCGAAGAACAAGGATCCGATCGAAGTCAAGCTTCCCAGCCGTCTCGATCCTGTCTTCTACGTCAAGGACAACGGCATCGGGCTCGACCACAACGACGTGATGCAGCTGTACACGACGTACTTCGAATCGACCAAGCAAGACAGCAACGACTTCATCGGTGCCCTCGGTCTGGGTAGCAAGTCGCCGTTCAGCTATGCTCCGACGTTCTCGGTTGAGTCGCGCCACAACGGCATGAAGCGATTCTACACGGCCTTCCTGAACGACGCTGGCACGCCTGCCATCACCAAGATGGCCGAGAACAAGACGACCGAGCCGAATGGCCTGACCGTCTCGCTGCAGGTCAAGGCGGACGACTGCGACAAGTTCTACGGGGAGGCACGCACCGCACTGATGTATTTCAGCCCGAAGGCGAAGGTGTCTGGCCGTGCAGGGTTCGAAACGCACGCCCTCAAGCATACCGTGACCGGCAATGGCTGGAAGCTGCGTGAGTCCGACTGGTCTGCGCACATGAACGGGCCGTACGTCGTGCAGGGGTTCGTGCCATATCCGATCGACAAGGAACTGCTCGCCCAGCAGAAAGCCCTCAGCGAGGACGGGCAAGCGATTCTCGACCTGAACATCGATCTGTACGTTCCGATCGGTGAGGTGGAAGTGGCTGCCTCTCGTGAGGCTCTGTCGTACACCAAGACGACGTTCACCAACCTGATCGCACACTTCGAGCGGATCGCCAGTGAGCTGCGCACGACTGTCCAGAAAGAATTCGACTCGTGCACCACGCTGTGGGAAGCTCGGATGAAGTACATGCAGTTCAAGAAGGACAGCAGCGCGAACACGGCGATGATGGTGATCTTCAAGAACATGCAACACAAGATGCCGTTCAAGTACGGCACGACAGTGCTGAAAGAGGAACTGCTCCTCAACGTGGACGCTGCCGACCACGTGGACATCGTGCTGTACTACAAGACGCGTTCCAACAAGGCTCTCCAGCGTGCGTCGGTGTACGAGGTGTCGACAAAGCCGAAGTCGTGGAGCGACAAGCACAAGGCACACATCCTGGAGCTGACTCTCCAGCCGAACCTGCCCGTGATCATTGACGACCTGTACGGCGGAAACGACGTGCTTCGCCAGTGGCTTGACGACAGGATCGCCAAGGCGAAGGATCACGCATGGGATCGTCATGCTCTCGTTCTTCGTCCTCTTTCCAAGAAGACAGAGGCTGAGAGCAAGGCTGAGATCATCAAGCTCCTTGCCAATTTGGGTGATGTACAGCCTCAGCTGATGTCGGGACTTGGCTTTGCGAGAACGAAGAAGACGGCGTATTACAAGAAACGTGCTGTCAACATGCTGTACAAATGGACTGGCTTTCCGATGGGGAAGGGTCGGCGTGCTGACGTGCATCGTGTGTTCTCGAAGAAGTGCTGGGTGGCGCAGGAAGTGGACGTCACGGACGGTGGCTACTACGTTCCACTCGAGAAGTTCAGCGCCATGCACAAGGGCGTGTCGTGTGAGCACATGGATTATCTGCTCGAGAGTGGGGAGAAGCTTGGCCTGATCCCTGCAGGCACGCCGATCATCGGAATGAGCGAAAAGGAACTGAAAAACGCCGAGACCGAAGGGACGTGGATCAATGCACTCGACCACATCGAGGCTGGCTACAAGAAGATGAACGCTACGCATGCTCTGTCGAATACTCGTGTGGCAGCGGCAATGGTCGAGAAGCTCGGTCGTGGTATCACGCAGCACATTATCGTGCCGTGGAAGACGGTGCGGAACAGCGTGGCTGACTGTGACTTCAAGGCGGTGCTCGACGACGTGATTGCATTCGCAGCGAACAAGACGGACTGGCAGCTCGTGTCTCGCATGAACCACATGATCTATCCGAAGCCTGCTGTCGACGACAAAGGCAACAGGATCGATCCGACCGAGACGGAAGAAGAGTACGTCCTCCGAGTGGTGGACGAGACGTGGAAGAAGTGGGAGTCGGTCAAGGCTCAGTACGAGATGTTCAACCTGATCGACTGGAATTTCCTCACCACCGATGGAGCCAAGATCGTCCTCAACTACGTGAATACGCTGGAGAAAACAAAGGGGAAGAAATAGTCTGGGGGTGAGGGAGGGGGTAAGGGATTCGTTCTCTCCCCTCCCTCTTTTGTTGCCAGATGACCCAAATCGACGTATAGTGTGAAGTTAGTGAACACCCCCTCCTCACTCTGAAAGGACTTACATGAGCAATATGATCTACGTACCTGGCGAGGTGTTGACAGTCGTTGTCGACAACCAGCCTTACGTCGTTCAATCCAGCCACCCGAACTTCCGGGCGTGCGTGGAGGCGGCGAAAGAGATGCGGTTCGGAGACATTCCCGACCTCGTCAACATCCCGAAGGCGATCACGAAGTTCAGCAACGGCAAGATCACCGTTGACGAGCAAGCCCAAGTCGTCATGTACGGTGGCGAAGAACTGCACAACTACGCCTGCGATCGTCTTCTGGGCATGATGTACGAAGGCTTCGACATCGAGCCTCTCGTCAACTTCCTCGAGAACCTGATGCAGAACCCGTCGATGCGTGCAGTGTCGGAACTGTACAAGTTCCTCGAACACGGCAAGATGCCTCTGACGCCCGATGGTCACTTCCTGGCGTACAAGCGCGTCCGCGAAGACTACACGTCGGTTCATGACGGAAAGACCAACAACGGGATCGGCATGATCGTCGAGATGCCTCGCAATACGGTCGACGAGAACAGCAACCGTACGTGTTCGTATGGCCTGCACTTCTGCTCGCATGAGTACCTCAGCAGCTTCAGTGGCGATCGCGTCGTGATCCTGAAAGTCAATCCTCGCGATGTCGTGGCAATCCCGGCGGACTACAACGACACTAAAGGCCGTGCGTGTCGGTACGAAGTGGTCGGGGAACTTGCGCCCGACGAAGTGAAGCGTGCACTCGGCGGTGAAAGCGTCTGGAACGACCGCAGCGTCGTGGACGACTTCGACGCGGATGATGACGACTGGTTCGCCGACGACGATGCGGACGACATGGAAGTGGCCGAAGCCCTCGCGTACGCCAACAACGAGAAGGACAACAAGGACTTCGGTCTCGTCGAGCCTGCTATGCAACCAGTTCATGCTGCATGGCCGTTCCCAGCTGACTTCCAGGACGACAAAGCTGCAGGCTACTCGGCAGGCTATTTCGATGGGCGGAACAAGCGTCCCGAGTCCGCCGACTGGCCGGAGGTGGCTGACTTCCAAGCTGGCTACAGTGAAGGCTACAAAGACGGACGTGGACATAAGGCCAAGAAGTACAAGTAAGTGAGGAGGGGTGTGGGATGGCGAGAGCCGCTCACACCCCACCTACTAGTAAACAGTGCGAAAGTACTAGTAATCATTCATTATCCCTTTAGGAGATTTACATGAACCCGAAAGTCAAGAAAGATTGGACCGCTGCACTAACAAGCGGCAAATATCGTCAAGGTCGTGAGGCTCTCAAGCAAGTACGGCACGGTCATGTGTACCATTGCTGTCTTGGTGTGCTGTGTGAGTTGTACATAGCACAAGTACCTGGTGCTCCAAAATTTACTCCTCCCGACATCGACACCCTGTACGAATATGAAGATCAGCCTGGCCTACCGACAAGCGCCGTTCTAAAATGGGCTGGACTGACTCGCAAAGAGGCCAACAGACTCGCGGCGCTGAATGACGGAGGTGATGACTCAGTAGACAACAAGAAGCAATCGTTTCAGCAAATCGCCAACTATATCAACAAAGACTCTACTACCACTTCCAAGCCGCGCTTCAAGGTGATTCGCTGGGAGAACCAACATGGTCGTGGGACAAAACGGGTTCGAATCTAAAGGGACCACGCGACGAGATGATGTCGCGTACCTCCTCCGTGTAGCCCTTTCAATCGTTTTGGGTGAAGATGCACTCGTCATGACGCTGAAACGTAACAAGCAACGCCGTGAGCGGTCGGAAGACCGTGATGCACGACTCGCCCGCCAACAACAAAGGCAAGAGGATGAGCAAAACGTGTGGGACAGCGAAGAAACATACGAACCTGAGTTGACCCAAAACGATTTCGACCGTACCATGCTTCAACATTAACGTCAAGGAAAAATCGTGAAAGAACAAGTCCGTTTCGAGGCGCCGATCGGCGGTTTGCTGATCCGTGCGTTCCGTGAAGAAGCCAATGTGTTCGAGCGGGAAGACAAGCCGAACAAGGCAGCGCAGTACCGTCGGTGGGCGGATCGCCACCAGTACCTCACCGAAGCGATGAAAGGGAAGCTCAATGAGCAGAAATAGCAAGATGTCGCGCAAGCTCGAGTTCGCCAAGACGACGAAGCGGGCCAAGCTGATGGGCCGTGAAGCAGTCGCGACCGACTTCGTTGGTCCGAAGAAGACGACCCCGCGACACGGCAAAGTGAAACGGCTGGTGCCGGTGAAGCAAACGGGCGGCCAGGCCAAGAAGTCCGACAGCAACGGAGACGAATAATGGGCTACCTCGCGATGATCCCCGTGTTTGGCTGGATCATGCAGCTGTTCTTCGCCATTTTCCTGGCGATTCCGCTGTATTGGCTCTGGTCGTATCTTGGGCCCACGTATTTCAAGTTCGTGCCGGAAGTCTGGCTGAACATCGGCTTCTGGGACACCGTCTGGATGACGATGCTCCTGAGCATTGTTCGCATCCTGTCGCCCTTCGGTGGCGGCGCGAGTTCCTCCTCCGAATCCAAATAAGTTCCTTGACACCGGCCCTTTAAGCCGGCTTGTAGACAGCTCGCCACAACGGCGAGCTGCTTTTTGGGGGTTGACGTGAACCACGAATTGATATAGAATGCTCCTACCATGAAAACACCACACTTCGATATCTGGACCTACTACAAAGGCCACGACGGCCACGACACGGCTCTCGACGCCGTGATTCGGCGAGCTGCAGCGATCCGCTCATCTGGTTCGGGATACTGCTTCGTCAATGGGGAACGGGACATTTCGTTCCACACGAACAGAGTCGAGACGGCAATCAAAGCCGTCAAGCGGCTTCGCCAAGCGTTCAGGAGCAACAAGCGACGCGGTTGCGTGCAGGTGTTTGACAACAAGAAGAATAAGTACGTCAGGTTGTACTAACAAATTAAACAGAGTAGAGTTCACTTTACATTGCGAACGCTGCTCTACGCAACGAACTAAGTGGTAGTGGTGCCGCCCTGTTGGCCTGAATGGCCACGGGTTGCAGGTGGATGGTAAGTCATCGCTACTGACGGTATAGAGGTGCTTTGCTCCTATGCCGGACCGAATTCAAGAGGGTTAGGTGGTGTTGAACCTAATCTGAAACAGATGTAAGATGTTTGAACGCAACTATCACATTATCGCTGGTGTGATAGCACATAGTGAGGCGGAGCAAGGCCAAGCCGAGCGGATCTATGTGATAACAGCGGCTCGTGAGTGTGAGCGAGTATGCCACTCCAAACTCGAGGGGTGCAAGTCATACTGAGGAGTCGTAAAGGAGTCGCGTCCAATACGCCAGTTGCCGATACCTAGAGTGTGAGGTCGGATCTGTAATAAAGGTAGTCCGAACACAGGATTGTCCAAAGTGCAGGCGTGCGTAGAGGACGAGAATGTTTGTAGGACGAACACTCAACAGTTTGGTCGATCTGCAAATCGACTCGCTAATGGTGGTGAAGCGATAAATCCCATTCGTGTCCCAAACCTTTCGGGTGGCTGAGGGAGCGTACAGATCGGTGGCATAAAAGTGGATTGATCTTCCATGAGTCATGCCTAAACCCGTCATCTCATGTAAGCACTGCTCACGCAGAGTGCTTACAAAGCAGAACGAACACGCATATGCTTTGTAGGTGCTTTGTTGTTCTTCTCCCACATCTATGGGAGAATACTTCCATCACATCGGTCAGGTAGCTCAGGAGTCTTATCCACGTGGTATGATTCATGGTAGAGCAGGGAACTGAACATTCCCGTGTCGCTGGTTCGAACCCATGCCCCGACCACCAATTCCCTTATGAACGTCTACCAACAAAAGTTGTACGATAACTTGATGGCCCTGACGGCCAACGAGGCGTTCTACTTCCAGGACTTCAACCTGGACGACAAGACGTACCGCATCTTCAACTACCGGCTGGCTTCTTGGACGGAATTCCAACTTCCGTCGGCGCTTGAGTGCCGCGGAGTGATGTTCGAAGTCGACGACAATGCCAAACCGATGCGTCTGGCATCTCTTCCCATGGAGAAGTTTTTCAATCTCAATGAGAACCCGTCGACGATGGGCCTCGACCTGACGAAGATTAAACGCGTCGAAGTCAAAGCCGACGGCTCGTTGATGAGTACGTACATTCACAACGACCAGCTCCGACTGAAGAGCAAGGGATCCCTGTTCTCCGATCAAGCCATTGCTGCTATGAAGTGGCTCGGCACGGTGCCCCGGTTGAAGGATGTGCTGTACAACATTACTAGTAAAGGCGTCACCGTCAACCTCGAGTGGTGCTCTCCGGAGCATCGCATCGTGATCGGATACCTTCAGCCGCACCTGAAGATCCTCAACGTCCGCAACATGAGCTTTGGCACCTATGAAAACCTTTCGCAGGAAGCAGCAGTTGCTCCATACTGGATTGAGACGAAGCTCGTGGATGACCCGGTCGCATTCATCAACGCCATCGGGACTCTCGCTGACACCGAAGGCTTCGTGGTCCAGTTCGAAAGCGGACAGCGCGTCAAGATCAAGACTGACTGGTACGCAAGTCTCCATCACGCGAAGGACTCCGTAAACAATCCGCGCCGCCTTTTCGAGGCTATCCTCGATGAGGCAATCGACGACCTGCGTTCGATGTTTGCGGGCGACCAGGTCGCAATGGCGCTGATCGACACGATGCAACAGAAGGTCGACCACGTATACAATTCGTGCGTGAAGATGGTGGAGGAGTACTACGAGCAGAACAAAACCTTGGATCGTAAGGCATACGCAATCAAAGGTCAACAGCATTTCGCGAACACGCTATACTTCAGTCTAGCTATGAACAAGTACGTTGGCAAGCCGGTTGACTACAAAGCCTTTCTCAAAGGAAAGTGGCGCGAACTTGGACTGAAAGACACTACACAGGAGTCGATGTCGTGAGATACGCCGTCTATCTGGCCCGCTGGCCAGAGTTCGCAGACCATGATACTCGAGGCAAGACTCGCTGCTTTGTGGTCGCACCCGAAGGCGCCGACCCCAAGGAACAGACACTCGTCCGTCTCGACGTTACTGATCGGTATTCCGAAGACCTGATGGAAGACCTCGCGACGAAGATCTGCAAGTACATGAACGCACGCGAAGAAGCGATCGAAAAAGCTGTCGCGGACATTCCGTTGACATAAATACCCTCATCGAGGGAGACTTCTCTAACCGCCCCCGTCAAGGAGGGCACGGTGGAGGGATACATGGAACGATACCTGCTACTGGCGGTTGCGTCTGTGTGCGGATGCTGGGAAGTGCACAGGCATCAAGGACTCGACATGGTACGTCAGTGTGCCATGGACAAGATCGAGAAAGCCAAGGATAACGGCATTGGCCTGGCGCGGCTCGCTATCGCTCTCGAACAACACGTAAAATCAAAGAGTTGGGCTTGGGAAGACGTTCTCGTTCTGAAGACAATCTTCCAGTCGTACGATATCACTTTCAACGCAATTCAAGGAGGTGAATCATCCAGTCAGTTGCCAAATATACCCAATAGATAGATCATGTCCTTTACTGGCGACGTGTCGCGACGCGCGTCGGTGGCCCGACCAGGGGTCGACATTTTAATCTTATAGTTATATTTGATTGATTTGTTCAGTATCAAAACCTGCTTGTGGTCTCGATCTGGTAGAGACCACGACCAGGCCCAACTCACCGAGAGTCCAATGAACAGCTACGAGCACCAAGACAAGCTGCTCCTCGAGGAGAGGAAAGCAAAGTACTTGCTCACTGCACTTCTCGATCTCCATCGGAAAGCACAAGAAGTAATGGATCGGTTGTACAACGATCTCACCTACACACAGAATGTCAGGAAGCGCGTTCAGCGCGTGTACGTTCCTCGAACCGACTACACGCGAGGTGCTATTGTTGAAGTCCTGAACGGTGACTTCGATCGAGCTGTCAATCTTGTCAAAGAGATGGGCAAGCTGACTGGCCAACCCTTCCCCCATCCTAGCGGCGTCAAGCGCCGCGAAGCCGAGAAGCGCAGAGCAGCTAGACGCCGTCCCAGAACCGAAAGTCTCGGTGACCTTCTGCGTGACAAGCTCGATTCGATCCGACGTGAGCGTGCGCGCATTGTGCGTGAAGAGCTTGATCAGGCTCAACCGCGCCGGGTGAGGCGTGCGTTGACCTGACCACGCCACACGTGGTAGAATGGTCTCGTTGTTTGGACAAACCCTCAACCAAGGAGTACTGAAATGGATCAAGTGAAGTCGAACATCAAGGCCACCGTGAACGGGACGAAGCTCACCCTCGAGATCGATCTCGGCAAGGACCTCGGCCAGAGCAAGACCGGCAAGTCGACGCTCGTGGCGAGCACCCGTGGCTACGCCGGCGTCGAGACCACCGACGTCCAGCTGTCGCTGAACCTCATCCGCAAGTAATTCGGAACGGGAGAGCCCACAAAGGCTCTCCCTGCCCGTTTTCCTAGTAAACATCATGTGGCAAGTCGGTGGACCCGAGCTCCATGCGATGGCATACCTGGTGACGATCATCGTTCTGTTGGGCATTTGGATGGTTGCCCACATGCCGGTAATCTCAGCTCGAGGTGTGTGGCGCTGGTCGCTCTTTACTTCAGCCTTCGGAATGGTAGCAAGCATTGCTGGCCTGAACTGGATTGCCTGGGCTGGCTGCTTCGCGATGTTCCTGTGTGCATTCTTCTTTCTGGAGCCCAAACATGCGAGCCGTTGATCGAACCAACGCAGAGTTCGTTGTCCTGGAAGGCTTGCGCCATCGCAACGTCTTCTGGACGACACACAAGCAGAACACCGATCCTACCAGGACAGCCGACGGTACGGTTGCCTACCGGATTCTGGGCTACACGCTCACTCAGCAGGAAGCTGTGGCGATCTGGGCGGTGTACGTTCCGCGAATGCTTCTTGCGGATCCAGCTCCGCTGTATGGCGTCGAAGCTTGCCCGCTGGTCAAGTCGCTGACTTGAACGGCAACTTTACGCCATTCGGTAGCGGTCAGGTCAACGTTGTCCTGTTTGGGTAAATCCCATATAGTGCTCCCAAGTTGTTCATTAGGAGAGCAAACATGCTCAACGTGAAGGCAGTGTTCGACCGGCTGGAGCTTGGCAACTCGAGCGTCACAGCGGTTCAGACGATCGGTCAGAAGGTGCGGGATGCCAACGATCCGCAGCTCGAGGCTCAGAAGATCATCAAGCAGGTTCTCGACGTCGACAAGACGTACGACAACGCCGACCAAGCTCGGCTGGTTGCGCAAGCAGTCGGCGACGAAGCATGGAAGCTCGGCTGCGAGATTCCCGACGTTCCGGAATTCCTGGCACGTTGCGAATTGCGTATCCAGGCATTCATCGCGAATCCAAGGAACGCTTTCGTGTTCGCGAAGCCAGACGTCAAGCCCACTGCTCCGACGGAGCTGAAGCAGGTCGCCGCGTCGGTCGATGTCCAGGTTGCCGTCAAGACCGATGGCTCGATCAAGAAGGGTGGCAAGGAAACGCTCACGCAGGCCCTGTACAGGAAGCACTGCCTCGAGGCAACGACGTCGCTGACGCAGCAGGAATTCATCGCTCTCGTGATCAAAGAAGTCGGGCTGAGCAAACCGTGTGCTACCACGTACACGTACAACTGCAAGACGAAGCTCGGTGAACCTGTCGGTGGTCTGCCGAAGTCGAACAAGGGTCGGAAGGCTGCTCCGAAGACCGACGCGGAGTAATTCCTAGTAAACATAGAGGCGCTATGTGGTGGCTAGTTCTCATCGTTGCAATCTGGCTGCTGTTGAGTGGGCGAGGTGGGGCAGCTGTCCTGCTGTTCATCGCCTGGTTCTTCGGTTGATCGGTTTCCCAAACCGAGGGAGAATGTCTCCATGACAAAACGAGCCCTTCTGCGCGTGGTGAACGCGCACTTCGATCAACACTACCGGTGACATCGTCACCGAGTCCAGCCGCGAGCGCATCTCGAACTTCGGTGCCGTCGACTGGAAGGGTGGGCCACAAGACGTGCTCGAACAGGTCAATGCTTGCCTTCGTGAGGCCAAAGCCGGCATGGAATTCCGTGGCTACGGCGACGACCAATACTATTTTCTCACCGATCGAGGTCAAGCACAAATGAATGCAAAGGAACTCCGCATGAGAAGGAAAGAAGTGGGCGAGACAGTCCTGGAGATGCAACGTCTCCTTAATCGCCTTCACGCCGAAGTGTTCAATCCAGACTCGAAGCCGTGAGGTGGACAAGGCGCGGATAAAGCTGCTCCGCCAGCTCGTTCAGATCATGTGAACAGGTGGCACCTTCAACGGTGAACACCTGAGAAGTCAACGTTGTACGATTTGGGTAAATGTGAGATAGTGTTCCTGTCGTTCAACGAAGGAGCTGAAATGCCCATCTGCAACACGCAAGCCGAGTTCATCGACTTCCTCAAAGGTCTGAACGCAGCAGGCGACATCATGCTGACCGCGAAGACGCCGGTGATCATGCGCAAGAAAGGCAATCCGTACAAAGGTGCAGTCAAGGTACAAGCCGTCAAGGTGGCCATCAACGAAGACTACCAAGGCCAAGTGAATCACCGTCGTTTCATGGAAGACAAGGCCGTCGACTTCGTGGCGGAAGGTCTGAAGTGGGGTACGTGCGACGACAACATTATCGTCGAGCACAAGGGCAAGACGTACGTGAAGACGATCCTGCTCACACCTGACCGTGAAGCATTGTACATGGTCGACAACCGCATCATCACGTACGATGACCTCAAGCCTTTCCTTCGTGTGCCCACCGCTTCCAAGAAGCAACGACTCGATCAAGAAGTCAAGGTGCGGACGTTCACGGTCGACAACGTGGTCGCGGCGACCATCGGCGATCTGATCCTCTACTCCAATCCGAACGCCGAGCTGTAGACAACAGTTGGCATTCTCCCAGATATCTGGGAGAATGCCTCCATTGCAACCAAGGGCTTAGCCATGACCAAGAAAGTGACGCTTTCCAAGCAAGAACTCGAAGTGGCACGGGCCGCGCTCGAGATGTTTCACGCTGCGACGCTTGACGCTCTGAAAGAGGATCTCACGGCGAAAGAACGCAAAAGAGATGAACGCACAAGTTGACGCTTGTGAGACGTTGAACAAGCCCCACATGAACGAAGTTCTCGAGAAGTTCATCGACCAAGAAGACCTGCATCGCAACGAAGGCGCCAAAGGCGTCCAGAACCTGTGCCAGCTCGTCCGCGCGATGGGCTACAAGGACCCGATGTACTTCGGGCAGTTCACCCCGACGGCTTCGTTGGGCGACCTGATCTGCTTTCTCGAAGACAACCCCGGCGCCATCACCGCGATTCACGACTTCATAGCACGGAGATGACCGACGAGTGGGAACAGTCGCTCCGTGATGAGCTGCACGTCGAGGTCGGCCTGGGCGAAGACGAAGAAGACGACTTTTTCGAGGTGCAGTACTAAAAGGGTTGGCATTTTCCCAGATCTATGGGAGAATGCCAACATCATGAAGGAGATCTTTCGCAACGAGCAGGTTCTCGACGCGGTCCAGTTCCGGATGGAGCGAATCGCGTTGATCGAGGAGCGGCAGTGGGGCCGTCCGAGTTTTCCCTCACCGGGCTGGTCGGGCGGTGAGCTGACGCCACAAGAGCTCGACGAGGTCGCTCGGCTCAACCAACAGATCGTGTATCTGGCGGGTGTGCTGTCGAACGACGACGGCAAGGGTCCTCATCCACGGATTGTGTGCGCATGGCACATCAAGGTGCTCATTCACCTGCTTCAGGCCAATAAAGTCGGTGCAATCAAGGAAGTCCGTATGCAAGTTAACCTAGGCCTCAAAGAGGCGAAAGATGTCATCGACGTCTTTGTCAATCGCTTGCTCGATGCCGGCGCAACGCTGTCGGATGGCAAACGGACACTCGAGCGCTACCTTCCAGAGCCGGAGTTCTACGTCAACGCTTCAGTTGAGGAGGACACCTTAGCCGCATTGATGCTCGCTGCTGGGCTGTAGTGTTGTCGATTTGGGGAATTCCGCGTATTATACCCTCATGTTAAAGACAGCCAAACAGATCGGCGAGCTCGCCAAGCAGATGGGCCTGCCGGTCATCTCGACCGCCGAACCCAACGACCAGACCGATGGTGAGGTACTCATTACCGACAAGGTGCACCTCCAAGTCGGGTTCGACTACCTGATCTGCGTCGTAAGTGATCGCCGAGGAAGCCAGCGCTACGGCACCACACGACCGATGCAGCAAGCTATCAACGTTATCGCCGAAGCAAAGAGCGCCCTGTGAACGAAGCAGCTGCCGTATTGTTCGCCGCTGCAATTCAGTTCGGTGGCTACACCGACCACTGCAAGCAGAACGAATGCAAGCCCCCCGCTAGAATACTAGTAGACGCTCATGTGGCACAGCAAGTGGCGCCGGGCAAGAATGGTTGGTACAACCAGGGCAATGCTTATGTCCGTGAGCGGAGCCCTCAAGGGATGGAGTTCACAACGTTCCACGAGTACATCCATCATCTCCAGTCGCTCTCGAACCGGTACCAACAATACCGCGGTGTCTGCAACAAGTGGTTGGCCGAGAAAGAAGCCTACGAAGCCACGAACGCGTATGCTCAGACTAAGGGCTACCAGGTTCGCTACGAGCACGCACTGGCGCCCTATGAGCAGAAGTGCAAAGCGGCCGTCGCAGCTGGGCTAGTTAAAGATCCCGCGACGTACACGAAATGAAAGCAAGGTTCGGTGTCCTGCACTATGACGATGACCTGATGGTCATTGAGGACCTTCAGGCAGGCTACCGTGAGTCGCTGGACGACCAAACTCGACGGCTCCTCAACCCGTCGCTCATCACTAATGATGCGGCCGCCGTGGTGAACCACATCGTGCTTCACCATCACCTAGGCAAGCGTCGGCTGTTCTACGTGGACACAGAAGGCGACATCGATGAGCTTGAGGTCAAAGACGGCAAGTTTCATCGCTTCGGCGTGTTCAGGATGCGCAGCCTCGAGGAAGTGATTGCCGAAGTCAAGGGTTGACTCGTTTGGCAATATGACGTATGATGCTTCCATCATAGAGTGGAGAGCATGAAAATGGCAATGCTGACTCGTGAAGACCTGCAACTGCTGATCGACGGTTCGTTCGGTCCTGCAGGCGAAGTCACGAACAAGACACGCTTGGTTATCGGCCGGGCCCTCGTCGTTCTGTTCAAGAACCAGACCGCCACCGAGAAGCAAGTGAACACCACGCAGGAGCATAACAACATCGGCTTCACCGGGGCAGATGCCTGGGGTGGAAGCCTGACCGCGAAGTACTTCATCAAGCACGGGACCTTGCTTGACTGGCAGGTGCTCCGGTGGACGAAGAACTGCAAGAACGGCCAGTCTCGGCTTACCAAGTACTGGAAGCAACTGAACGAAGCTGCCAAAGCGAAAGCACGGGCAGAACTCGAGGTGTGAACCATGGGTATCGTCTACACGAAGCTGCCCAAGGGCGCGTACAAGCAACCGAAGCGGGACACCTCGTTCCGCCCGTACAAGCCCGACGTCAACCCCCTCCTCGCCGCTCACCAGGCTCAGATGGCTACGATGCCTAGCAAAGACAATGGTGGCGTCGCGTTGGTCGCCCAGCCGAAGTCGTACGAAGACCCGGAGCTCGCCAAGCGCGAACTCGAAGCACGCACCCGAGTTCATACTGTTGCTCCCATCTGCAATAAGGGAGGCTATCAGCTGATCACCGCTGAAGAAGACCTGAAGACAGTGGGGCGCAAGGTATGAAGGCATGGGTTTGGGTCTACGCGCTGGCGCTCGCGATCGCAATCGTGTTGATCCGAGTGCTTGAAAGCGGTATGGTCTTACCTTAGCCGAACGCAGTACAACCCAGCAGAGGAGTATTATCCGATGAAGCTGAATGGTCTCAGAAAGCAACTCCGCCAGAAGGAAGCTGCCGAGCGCAACGCACGGTGGGCCGCCCTCACTCCGCAACAGCAGCTCGCCCATCTCGACACGTACGGACTGATAGCCGCTCGCCAACGTGCGAAGATCCAGGCGCGGATCGCGAAGGAAGCCAAATGAGCAAGATGACAATGCAGATCGTCGATCTGGCTCTCGCGTTCGGTGGCCTGTTTGTCCTGGTCGAAGCGGGCTGCAACGCCTACGTGGCCGCTGGTGTCATCGTCGTCATTTCGCTGTGGAACTACTACTACGGCGGTGAACGCGTCGTTCAGATCCTTCACGGTAGGCCGTAGGGTTCATGGCAATCATTTCCAAACACCAACTCAAGCGTGAGCACCGCGACCTGGTCGCAGCTGAAGGCGCACACAACTTCGACGCCGCAGCCCAGAAGGTGTGGGCTGCGACCGACCTCGACACGAAGAAGCGCTTGGTGAACGAGCTGATGCTCGAGCACTTCAAGTACAAGGACAAGGTCGATGCGTTCAAGCTGAAGCTCCAAGGGCTGCAGAAGCTTCAGCAGGTCGACAAGATGGCTGCGGACATCGTGCTGTACCAAAGCGGCAACATGGTGCTCCGATGAGCGAACTCGAACACGAACAAGAGCGCGAAGACGGTATCCAGGCGATCATCGCCCTACAAGCAGTCGTTGGCATCGAGGAGACGTACTCCGTGGCTGCCAGCAACTGGGACAGATTTACCCCGGAGGAGAAACGCAGCACGATGGCTTGGGCGAAGTTCTTGCACTCCAAGGAGCAAGGTGCCAACGTTCTAGGTTGACCCTATTGCCAAACCAGTATAATATGGCAATATGGACCAAATCGCGAAGCCAACTCTCGACGATGCAGTCGCCTACCTGAGACGCGTCGCTCCTCAGTTCACCTGGTTCCACAAAGACCACATGATCTGGGATCAGGAAGGCGACAACCATCCGGCGGTCTTTGCTCACGAAGAAGACCTGCACTGGTGCAAGCGAGACAAGAAGGGCCTTCCGGTCGTCGGAGCTCGCGGCACACCACTCTGGATCTTTCCAGGGCGTTGACCATTTGGCTAAATGAGGGTATTATACCCTCATCGTGATTGATGGAGCTGACATGAGCTACGTGATCTACAACAAAGCGACGACGGTCCTCCTGACCAAGAACCACTACGAAACCGAGCGCGCTGCGAAGGCTGGCCTGACTCGCGAGGCGAAGAAGCAGGCGATCCTGACCAGCGACTACGACATCGCCGACTCGAAGACGTTCTACGACACGATCGAGCTGAAGGAGACCCGTCACGGGATCGCCGGCTCGACGGGCAAGGAATTCGAAGTCGGAGTGAACACTCCCTGGACGAGCGGTCCGTGGAGCGAAACATACTGGAGCAGCTGAGATGGGAGCGAAACGCATACTGTACTTCGTGTCGTACTTCGGGATCGACCCGGTCGAAGTCCTCGACGAGAAGTCCCCGGAGGTGCTGATCCGATTCGAAGACGGCCAGGAGGTGTGGGAGCTCACGAGCTGCCTGTTCACCGACAAGGCTGCCGCCGAAGCGGACCACAAGGAGCAGGTGCGCCGCGTGGGGAAGATGGGCGCGTCGTCGACGTGCAACTCAATGGTGAAGGCTCCGGAATGAAGGGCGTCGCCATCCAGCACATCATGATGACGGAGTTCCCGGGCATCAAGAGCTCGTTCTGCACCGCCACGATGGAAGATGGGTCATCTCTCACCGTGCACGAGAACGATGTCGACGCGGTGATGAAGGGCGAGTACGAGCCCTCAAAGCCGAAGAAGGTGAAGGCGGCGAAGGGCAAGAAGAAGGCACGGAAGGAAAGCAAAGATGAAGCTGATAGTCCTCAACGCGAAGATGTCGAGCCAGGTGGCTCCACAGACTGAAGGTCTGGGGCGCACCGTCGCCCTCCGCGTCACGAGCTACCCGGCACACATCGCCCACAAGTACCGGGAGCAGTTCGCCTCGGTGCTTGAGCTGCGCTTCTGCGACGTCGAGCGGACCGACTCGAACCATGCCGAGATAGGGATCAATGAGGGGCACGCAAAGGAGATTGTCTCCTGGGTGCGTGCGAATGCCGACGCGGACACGATGATCATCAACTGTGATGCTGGCTTCAGTCGGAGCCCCGCGATGGCACTTGCCGTAGCGGACATCCTCGGGCTCCCCGACGAGGGGCGGAAGCTCCGGGAGCTCGCAGCCCGGGGCGTCTATGCTCCCAACCGGACCGTGTACGACTACCTAGTCGACGCAGCGGGGCTCCGGGCGCAGCGGCAGGCGGACCTCGAGGAGGTCTTTAGCATCCCGTCGCGCCGGGGGTTCATATAGGCCGGTTGCAGATTCCGGAATGCGCCCGCGGTGCCCCCGGTAAGCATAATCTATATAACGCGCATGGGGGGCCCCTGAGGGATACGAGGGGGTGTTTTTATATACCGGTCTTGAGATTTTTCAAGCCAGTTTCACAGTTAAGCCCGGTTTCCTAAAACAACAAATTTTTTCTAGATTTTCCAAGCCAGGTTTCAAGTCAGAAAGCGATTTTCCTAAAACAACAAATTTTTTTTCTAGAAAAAATTCTGCGGGGTAAAAACCGCCCGTGTGGGATTTGGCCTTGTATCATTCAAGGGACAAGTTGATGTATACTGATAGTTAATCTCACCTTTTAGGGGCAATTTTCCATGAAACGATTTGAAGCAAAACGGTTGGCCAAACTCGCCAAGTACATGAAGACTATCAAGGACAATCGGTTCTATATTGGTGCATGGCTTGATGGTCAGAAACCGATCAAGCGCGATGTGATTGAAGCCGCTGGTCTTGCAGAGAAGAACAGCCTGGTCACACCTGAGAAGATCAATGAATGCGGCACAACTGCATGCCTTCTTGGCCATGCAGCAACTATGCCTGAATTCCGCAGGCGAGGTCTTAGGATGACGGTGCTTAATCTGTATGATGATTTCGACATTCATGGAAGAGCAAATGGACGGGCTAATATCGGGACTAATCTTTGCCTCTACGATGAACACACGGGTCAACGGATTACAGACGACCCGTTTAAGGCTGGAGCAAAGTTCTTTGGTTTGAGCAGGACAGAGGTTTTGCGTCTATTTGATGGTCATTACTATGATGAGGTCGGTATTCGTGGGTATTCGAACGTCAAGCCGCACCACACTGTCAAGATGATCAAACGTATTCTCAAGCAGAATGGTTATCACGACCTTGCTAAGGAGATTTAATGTGAAACAAGCTATCGCTATGATTATTGTTGTATTTCTTGCAGGTTGCAACACTATGTCCGGGCTTGGTAAGGACATTGAAACTCTTGGAAACAAGCTGAACCGGAAAGCAGAAGAGGTCAAGAAATGACTGATCTTTCAAACGACGAGCAAGTATTGTTTGAGCTGTACAAGACAGCGCTTGCAGGATTAATGTCTAATGCTAGCCATGCAGGAAATATGGACGGATGGTTTGTGGAACGGGCACGGACATTAGCTCAGATGTCATTTCGCATTTTGACTGGCAGGAGCTTTGTCCCAAGTCGGTACTTTCGTAACGTTGAATAGGGGAGAGTTTGAAATGCTTGAAATTCTTGTGGTTTTTGCGTTGTCGAATCCTTCGATTGATCCTTGGGATGTTCCGTATCACAAACAGAAGCCGGACTTTCGGGTTGTTGCGATTGGGCAGAAGTTTCGTGCGGTTGACAGTCTCGAATGTCAGAAGTATGCGCTTGAATACAAGCCTGGGCTTCGTGTGAAAGCCCAAGACGGTGTTGTTGCTGGCGCTTGGTGCATTGTGGCGCTTCCTGAGAAGAAAAAGTAATCGGGTGAATTGGGTACCTATAGGGTCAAAACTGCGGAAAAACTTTTACGAAGGGGAGTGTGTGAGTACGATAAACTGATCGAAAGCTTCAAACAAGGATTTCTTGGGATCGAGCCTCTCGCTGAGAGAGCTGAGCAGCCAGACCAGCAAGATCCAATCGTCTGGGCTCAACATGCCAATGTTGACGAGTCGAACATTTGGCTTGGATTTGATCCAGAGACTGATGAGCTGCTCGCGATCATTGAGGAGAGCCACCTCGCCAACACAGTCGTATATCAGCTCCAGGTGAACAATGAGTATATTGCGGCATATCGAACCGTCGAGGCAGCTATGACACGAGCAGTGAACGAACTGTTCGACTAAAGGAATCTCACATGAAAACCGAAGACGAAATTGTTGATCAGGTGTTGTCGATCCTTACCAAATCTGTTTATACGAACGGAGTCGGTGCAACGATTGTCAACCCGGAAGCGGAGATTGACGACATCAATTTTGCTCTGCACGTACAGCAAGCTTTGATTGATGTGTGTGGCCGAGGGGTTAATGTTGTGATTCATCCTGGAAAAGGCACGTTGCAGATTCGTGTTGAGAACGGTGATGTCATTCGGGAATACTATGTTGATTCATTCAAAGACTTCGACGAACACGTTCGCAACATTCATCAACCGCTTGAGCAAGCGAATCCAAACTCGAAGAATCCGCACTACTTGTTTGGTGTCGCCGTTGAGCAAGCACTGAATCGGTTTTACTTAAAAGTATGACCAAGCCGACCGTGCTCTGGGCAAGGTTCTTTAAGATCTTCAACGCCACTCAGTGGCTGACTGAGCTGCCGAACGGTGTCGTATTCTTCCGGAACTCATACATCGACCATCGTACGGTGGTTGCTCTTGCACATCAGCTCGCCGCTCTGGCACCTGGGTGGGTAAGCTTATGATCTT
>Ga0187892_10003563_pt1 | contig 28188 bp, 32 predicted proteins | sample MA1701073metaG_FD_139345 | JGI IMG/M metagenome (GOLD analysis project Ga0187892, IMG submission 139345) | Bio-ooze microbial communities from a basaltic lava cave in the Kipuka Kanohina Cave System on the Island of Hawaii, USA - MA170107-3 metaG ... | reverse complement strand
TGCGCGAAACATGCCTTCTCGATCAACGTTGGCAACTGCATGCCGCCGAGTTCCGCGTCAACGCCGGCCGCCATGAAACCGGACGCACAGAACGCGTCAAGCGCCCGCTTGACCTCGGGGATGATGTGCACGCGCTCGCCGTCAAAATGCGGCTCGTTGAGATCGGAGGCGCGGTTGTGCGGGCCGAACTGTTCGGCCGCCAGGCGCGCCGCGGCGTCGATCGCAGCGTCGAAGGTCTCGCGCGAGTGATCGGCAAAACGAGTTCGCGCGGTAAGCGACCCGGCGTCGAGCCAGTCGTACAACAGGAACGACAGCAGGCGGCGATCGATGAAGTCGGTGGTCACGGTGGTTCACCTGATGCCCGTCGTTCCCGCCCCCGATCGGAGTCGAGGGCAAGCTCCAGCGGGAACCCAGTGTCGTTGCGACCAAAGACACTGGATTCCCGCCGGAGCCTGCCCCAGCAGGCATTAAGCCGGGGCGGGAATGACAAATCACTTCGCATCAAACTTCTTCCCGCTCTTCGCCCGCTCTGCTAGCAACGCCGCCGGTTTCCAGAAGCCCGGATCCGCGTGGGGGTTGTTTGCAAAGCCGTCCATCGCCGCGACCACCTTCTCCAGCCCGACCGCCTCCGCATAAAACATCGGCCCGCCCTTCGCGGTTGGAAATCCGTAGCCGGTCAGGTACACGACATCGATGTCGCTCGCGCGCAGCGCGATGCCCTCTTCCAGAATGCGCGCGCCTTCGTTGACAAGCGCGTAGACGCAACGCTGCACGATCTCCTCGTCCGATATCGCGCGCGGCGCGACGCCGGTGTCGCGCCGGTGCGTCTCGATCAAGCTGTCAATTTCCGGATCCGGCCGCGGCGTGCGATCCGGCAACTCGTAGCGATACCAGCCCTTGCCGGTCTTCTGCCCTAGGCGGCCGAGTTCGACCACCTTGTCGCCGATGCGCGAGTACGTGACGTGGGGCTTCTCTTTGTAGCGCCGCTGGCGGATCGCATAACCGATGTCCATGCCGGCCATGTCGTACATCGTGAACGGCCCCATCGCCAGTCCGAACTTCGCCAGCGCGCCGTCGATCTGTTGCGGGCTCGCGCCTTCGTCGACCAGAAACAGCGACTGGCGCACGTATTGCTCGAGCATGCGGTTGCCGATAAAGCCGTCGCACACGCCGGAGACGACGGCAACCTTCTTGATTCGCTTGGCGAGTTGCATCACGCTCGCGAGCACGTCCTTGCCCGTCTTCTTCGCGCGCACGACTTCCAGCAGCCGCATCACGTTGGCCGGGCTGAAAAAGTGCGTGCCTATCACGTCCTGCGGGCGGCGCGTCGCGGCGGCGATCGCATCCACATCGAGCGTCGAGGTGTTGGAGGCGAGAATCGCGCCCGGCTTCATCGCCGCATCGAGCTTGCGGAACATGTCCTGCTTGACGGCCATGTCTTCGAACACGGCTTCGATCACGATGTCCGCGGGGGCGAGATCGTTGAAATTCAGCGTCGGTTTCAGCAACGCGACGCGGCGCTCGACCTCGTCCATCGTCAGGCGGCCTTTTTTCGCCGTCGCCTCCCAGTTGCGCCGGCAGGTGGCGAGTCCCTTGTCGAGCGCCGCCTGGTTCATCTCGTACACCGTGACCGGGACGCCGGCGTTCGCAAGGCTCATCGCAATGCCGCCGCCCATCGTGCCGAAGCCGATGACGGCGGCGGTCTTGATCGGACGCGTTGGCGTCGAATCGGGAACGTCAGGAATCTTGTTTGCCGTGCGCTCGGAAAAAAACGCATGGCGCAGCGCCTTCGACTCGGTGGAACCGACAAGCTCGACGAACAGGCGGCGTTCGTTCGCGATGCCTTGCTCGAATGGCAGTGTCACCGCGCCTTCGACCGCGTCGACGCACTTCAGAGGCGCCGTCAATCCGCGCGATGCCTTCGCAACCTCGGCACGCGCGGCTGCGAAGAACGACGCTGCGGTGGTGCCGGCGGGCAGACGCACGCCGGCATCGCGCACCTTCGGCCGCTCGCCGCGAGCGGCAACCTCGCGCGCGTAGTCGAGTACGCCTTGAAATGTGGTGTGCGAAACCACGCGTTCGACCAGGCCGAGCTTCAGTGCTTCGTCGGCGCCGATCGGGTCGCCGGTCGTGATCATCTTCAGCGCCATTTCGGCGCCGATCGCGCGCGGCAGCCGTTGTGTGCCACCGGCGCCCGGCAGGAGGCCGATGCGGACCTCGGGTAGCGCCATCGACGCGTGGGCGGTGGCGACGCGAAAGTGGCAACCGAGCGCAAGCTCAAGGCCGCCGCCCATGCACGCGCCGTTGATCGCCGCGATGACCGGCTTGGCGCAGACCTCGACCTCCTCGATCAATTGCAGCAGGTTGGGTTCGGCAAAAGCGGCCGGGGTGTTGAATTCGCGAATGTCCGCACCGCCCGAGAACATTTTCTCGGTGCCGGTGATGACGATCGCCTTGATCCTGGGTTCATCGAGCGCACGCTCAAGTTCGCGCGCGATGCCGCTGCGAACCGCGTGGCCGAGGCCATTGACCGGGGGGTTGTCGATCTGGACCACCGCGACCGTGCCGCGGGTTTCGTAGTACACCGTCATGGATTTCCTCCGAAGGAACTGCTGCCGGCGCGCATTCTCCTTCAATCAAGACCTCGCGGCGTAGCCGCGCCGACCTCGCCCTCCCCCGCCTGCGGGGGAGGGTTGGGGTGGGGGGCGAGCGATGCGCGGGTCCGTTGGTGGTGGGGCGAGCGACGCGCGAGTCCGTTGGTGGTGGGCGAGCGATGCGCGGGTCCGTTGGTGGTGGGGCGAGCGACGCGCGGGTCCGTTGGTGGTGGGCGCGAGCTCAGGAGCACAGAACCCCATCTCCACCCTAAGGAGCCGCGCGCATGCAGGCGCGCGTCGTTCCGGTGGCGCGAAGCTTGCGCTTCGCGAAACCCCACCTCCACCCCCTTGAAGGGGAGGGAGAAAAGAAAAGGGCACAGTCTTTCTCCTTCCCCAAGCGGGAGGTCGGGAAGGGATGGGATCAGGGTGCCCTCAATTCGGCCCATCTTTGCGCAGCCTCGTTTCGATCTCACGCAGCCGCACATAGTTGGCGCGGCCTAGGCGTCCGACCGGGCGCGTGTCGATCCGCTCGAGTAGATCAACCCGGTGGCGCTGATCGCCGCGCCGGCCGATGTAAACCGCGCGATCGACGTGCACGTGTACGACGCGACCCATGATCCAGGCGCTTGCCCCGACCTCGAGCATGTCGTAGATCGCGGCCTGCAACTAGAACCTATCTCAGAATCCGCGCTGACCGCGGCGGGGTCGCATTGGGCGCAGGGCAAGGCGCGGCGAGGGGACCATTGCTGATGCAAGGACCCGAGCCGCAACGCGGCCATGCGCCCAATGCGGCCCCGCCCCGGAGGGTTGCGAACAGAAGGCGGCAGCGTTGTTGGCTGGCTCGGCCGTAGCTCGGCTACTGTCCAACGCCCGCCGCCTAGCATCCACCGCCTTCTGTTCGCAACGCGGTCAGCGGGGACTCTGAGATAGGTTCTCAGCCCAGCACCGGCGGATGGGGCGACACCACGTTGAAGAAGCTGAACGGCGCCAGGTTCGACACGCCGTGCTCGTCCTGCGTCGAAACCCACGCGATCGGCCGTGGCATAACTGTGTCGCGCAACAGGAAGTACATTTCGGTCGGATTGAACTCGCCGGCGTCGAGTGACACATCGCCTGCATGGTCGGCTTGCGGGTTCATTTGAGGTTCCACTTAGCTAGAGTTGCGCTGTTCAGGGATCCATCTCATGCCCAGCATCTTGATCACCGGCGCCAATCGAGGGCTCGGATTCGAGTTTGCCACCCAATACGTGGCTGACGGATGGCGGGTCTTTGCAACCTGCCGTGACCCCGCGTCAGCAGCGCAATTGCGACGATTGGCCGATACGGGCAAGCGTGAGCTGTCAATCGATTCTCTCAACGTCACAGACCTCGCCAGCGTCAAGGCGGCCGCAGCGAAGCTGGAGGGACAAGCGATCGACGTGCTGCTCAACAGCGCAGGAATCTTCGCCCAGCGCGGACAGACGCTCCGCAACGTCGACTATGCGTCGTGGGCCGGCGTTTTCGACGTGAACACGATGGGGCCGATGCGGGTTGTGGAGGCATTCGTTGACCACGTGGCGCGTAGCGATCGCAAGCTTGTCATCACGGTCACGAGCGGCATGGGTTCGCTCGCCGACAACATATCCGGCGGCTCGATTCCCTATCGAACCTCGAAGGCCGCGGTGAATATGGTGATGCGCAGTCTGGCGTTCGAGCTCGCGCCGCTCGGCATCAGCTGCGTGCTGGTGAATCCCGGCTGGGTGCGCACCGATATGGGCGGGAGCGGCGCGCCGCTGTCGCCCGCGGAAAGCGTCGCCGCGGTCAGACGCCTGATCGAAACCCTGGGTCCGGCGCAATCGGGTAAGTTCTTTCACTACGACGGTCGCGAACACGCGTGGTAGGACGCGCGGAAAGGAGCCGCCGACGATGAACGACAGGAGCAACTCGCAACAGGTTGACGTCCGCGCCCTCGCGGCGAGAGACACATTCGTCAAGAGCCTTGGCATCGAAACCATTGAAGCCGCAATCGGACGCGTCGTCGCAAGACTCTGATGGCGCACGCGATCGAAGTCACCGACCTGCGCAAGGTCTATCCGTCGAAAGCCGGTGACGACGTCAAGGCGCTCGACGGCGTGTCGTTCGAGGTTCCGCAAGGCCGCATCTACGGCTTACTCGGGCCCAACGGCGCGGGCAAGTCCACGGTGGTGAAGATCCTGAGCACGATTACGTCCGCGACCTCGGGCCGTGCCACAGTGCTCGGCTTCGATGTCGCGCGCCAGCCGCTGGACGTGCGCCGCCGGTTGACAGTGGTGCTGCAACAGACCGCCGCCGAAACTTTGCTTACCGTGCGCGACAACCTTCTGATCTACGCGTATCTGCACGGGGTCGAACGAACGGCGGCGCAGCGGCGTCTTGCGGCCGTGGCCGAGGAATTCGAGATCGGCGAGCGGCTGCGCGACACGGTGCAGGAGTTGAGCCTCGGCACCAAGCGCCGCATCCAGGTGGCGAAGATCTTCATGCTCGACTCACCGGTCATCATCCTCGACGAAGCCACCACCGGGATGGATCCGCTGATGAAGCGGCGCGTGATGGATCGACTGCGCGCGGAAGCCCGCAACGGTCGCACGATCCTGCTGACCACGCAGGTCTTGAGCGAGGCGGAAGAGCTGTGCGAGACGATCATGATCCTTGATCGCGGACGCGCGATGGCGTCCGGCACCTTGCAGGAACTACGCAAGCGCTCTGCACATGTGTTCCGCGTAAGCCTGTCGTTCGCGGCCATCGACGGCGATCTGCATAGCCGCCTGCAAGCGCTCAATCCGGTGGAGCTGACGATCGACGGCAGATCCGCCGACATGGTGATCCATGGTGACGAAGCATCGCTGCTCGCGAAGCTGGCTGACATATCGCGCGAGTCGCCGATCCTGCAGTTCGAGGTGCGCGGCCCGACGCTGGAGGAGATCTTCATGACGCTGATGAGGGATGCGCGATGAAAAGCATCGGCGCGGTTTTCTATCGCGACTACCGGCAGCGGATGACGAATATCGGGTTCGTGTTCTGGGATCTGTTCGCGCCGCTCGCCTATCTGACGCTTTTTGGCATCGGCTTCGAACGAATGATCGGAAGCTCGTTCGCCATTGACGGACAGGCGCTCGGCTACACGGCGTTCCTGCTGCCCGGTGTGCTCGCGATGGTCACGTTCACGGTGGCGATGAACACCTCGTGGGGATTTTTCATGGACAAGGACTCCGGCATCTTCTACGAGCTGCTGACCTATCCGATCACGCGGACGCAGTTTTTGATCGGCAAGATCAGTTTCAATGTTCTGTTGAGTCTGATCGGCTCGCTGCTCGTGATCGCGCTCGGCGTGGTTGCGATGAACGTGCGCATCCGCTGGGACCTGCTGCCGCTGACCGCCGCGGTGGTCATCGGCAGCACGGCGGGCTGGTTCTTTCTCTTCAGCGCCTTCGCCATCCGGCTCAAGAGGATGGATGCGTTCAACACAGTGACCAGCGCTGCTTACATCCTGCTGATGTTTTTCAGCTCGATGTTCTACCCGCTGACCGACCTGCCCGTCTGGTTCCGCGCCGTGGCGTATCTGAATCCAATGACCTGGCAGGTCGACCTATTGCGGTTCAGTCTGCTGGGTGCGGGGACTCCGGGCACCGTGATGCTCGAAGGCGCAGCGCTTGGCGTTTTTGCCGTCGTTTGTCTGGCGTTTGCGGTGCGGGTGCTGAATCGGGCGACGTAAGTGAGCCAAAAGAGACTCGTCATGGCCACCACTGCGAAGAAGTTTGTTATTTGCGTCAAGAACAAGGGCTACGAGGCCTCGCTCGAGCCGCTGAAGAAGGCGGTCTCCGTTCAAGTGCTGCGGCACTTTCAAGAGCGGAATCCGCATACCATTGGTACCGCTATTGCCGCATTGGAGTCGACGCTTGCGGGCTAGATGGCGCAGATAGTGAAGTTTGTAGGGCATCGCTAGGATTTCCGTCCGCTTTAGATGCAGGTGACGATGGCAGAACTGGAAATCGGCGAGGTCGCGCGGCGTGCCGGCATCGCCGCATCCGCCATTCGCTACTACGAGAACGAAGGGCTGATCGATCGCCCCGCGAGAAGAAGTGGCCGTCGGGTATACGGGGCCGAGATCATCGACCGTCTTGCGCTGATCGAACTCGCCAAGGGCGGCGGGTTCACCATCGCCGAAATCAAGCGCCTTCTCGCTGGGTTCGCCAGTCGGACACCACCCGGACAACGCTGGCGAACACTCGCGGAGGGGAAGCTTCGGGAACTGGATGACCGCATCTCGGAAGCCCAGAGCATGAGGTCCGTCCTGCAGACGATCATGCGCTGCGAGTGCCTGACCATCGAGGACTGCTCCCGGATGATGACCAGGGATCAAGCAGGACAGCGCCCTGAGAGCTCCGGGCGCCTTGACTTGAAGCGCAGTTGAATGCGTATCCTCGTCGACCTCGGGGGTCGAGATGATCGAGGTGTTCGGTGCGGTCGCCGTTTCTTTAATGGCGGTGTTCTATGCCCTCGAGAGGCGGTCTCCCATTTTCGTTCTGCTCTTCGCCTTCGCTTGCCTGGCCGCATCCCTTTATGCGGCGGCGATCGGCTCCTGGCCCTTCGCGGTCATCGAGTTCCTCTGGTCTGGGATCGCAGCAAACCGTTGGCTGCAGGCCCGGAAAGAGAGCCGCGGGACGAGCAGTGCACGCGAACCCCCTTGACTTCAAGTGAACTTGAACATCTATCGTGCCGGCGACATCCAAGGGAGCCGGCGATGACGCAATCGAACCCGACGATCAGCAAGAACTGCGATTGCAGCGATGTGTGCTCGTTGCCCAGCGACGCGCTCCAGGCGCGAATCAGCATGATTCGCTCCGATTACCTCCCTCAGGTCAGGCGAACGGAAGAGCTGCCCGACGGGCTCGCGTGGGAGTTCGACGCTGCAATGAGAGCGAAGGTCGATGCGCTTGTGGCGCTCGAGCGTGAATGTTGTTCGGCACTCGATTGGAGAGTCGTCGAGGCGTCCGGGGGCGAAGGGCTCAAACTCGAGGTGCACGGGATCGACCCACGTTCCGTGCGTCGGCTGCTTGGGTTGGGCGGCGGTTCCTCCCCTGGAAAAAAAGAGAATGTGGCCGGCGGTTTCGAACTGGGTCGTCTCGCGAAGGCGAGTGGTGCTGGGCTTGCGGGGTCGTTCTTCGTCTGCTGCGTCCTGCCCGGCATAGTCTTCGCAGTGTTCGGTGGCACTGCGCTCGCTGTGACGTTGACCAGTCTCGATCGCCCGATCCCGTTCGCCCTCGTCTCGGTCGTCATGGCCGTTGCCGCTTGGCGGTTCCTGCGCCGGCGTGAGGGCTTGAGCCGCGCGAGCCAAGGCGGCCGCGTCGAATGAGATCGAGACGCAGCGGCGAAATCGGCGATGATTCGCCGTGCTCCCAACAGAATTCAGGCGCGCCATCACCGCGGAACACGAGAAAATTTTCCGCATGGGCTTTGATGTCTGGAGCGACGGCATGCCGCTCGCCGCATACATCGCCGCTTGTCACGACTCCCGGAAATACGCCCGCGGACGCTGGTATGTCCTGTGCGCCGATGGAGAACCCGTTTCGTCCGCGCTGGTGCATGACTTCCCCGCATGGGGAGACCATGTTGTGCGCGGAGTGGGATCTCTGGCCACGCGTCCCGACAAGCGCAGGCAGGCCTCGCCGGTGCGTTACTCGACGAACTTACTTCGTTTCTCGCACGCGCCGAGAACGCGTCGGTCACGTTTCTCTACTCCGATATCGACCGCGGCTTCTACGCGAAGAGAGGCTACGTTGCCCTCGACGCGCGCTACCAGCGGCATCCGGGATCGGTGATGATGGTCTGGCTCAGACCGGGCGTTCCCGCGCGGATTCTCGAAGAAAACGCCGAACGACTGCCTGGCTATTTCTGACACGCCCATGCGACAAAAGAATTTCTGCGCTTGGGGCTGGGCCGACACGGCCGCGACGCGCGACGAGATACGGGCACTGGAGTGGGCCGTCGGACCGATGCTCGGTATCAAGTCGTTCGATGTCACGCCGTCGCCGAGGCCGGAAGAATTCAAGCTTCGTGCACCGCGCTTAAGCGCGCCCGCGTCGCTCGCGCCACTGCTTTCGTTCGATCACAACGAGCGACTCTCGCACTGCTACGGCCAGTCTTTTGCGGACCTCGCGCGCGTGCTCGCGCGCGATTGCCCTAACCCGCCGGATGCTGTCGCCTTTCCGCGCAACGAGTCGGACGTAGCGCACATCCTCGACTTTTGCGCGAATACCGGCGCCGTCGCGATCCCGTACGGCGGCGGCACGAGCGTTGTCGGGGGCATCGAGGCGCCGCCGGCCGCCGACTGCGCAATCACGATCGACCTGCGCCAGCTCAACGGGATGCTCGAGGTCGACACCGTCTCGCGCACGGCGCGGATTCAGGGCGGCACGCGCGGACCGGACATCGAGCAGCAGCTCAAGCCTCACGGCCTGACCCTGCGGCACTTCATGCAATCGTGGGAATTCTCGACGCTCGGTGGCTGGATCGCCACGCGGTCCGGCGGGCACTTCGCGTCCTTGGCGACGCATATCGACGATGTGGTGGAGAGCATTCGCGCGGTTGCGCCGGCGGGCATTTACGAATCGCGCCGTTTGCCGGCGTCCGGAGCCGGCCCGAGTCCCGATCGCATGCTGATCGGCAGCGAAGGAATCCTCGGCGTCATCACCGAAGCCTGGGTGCGCGTCCACAAGCAGCCGGTGTTCCGCCAGTCGGTGTCGGTGCGCTTCGCCGACTTCATCGCGGGCGCCGCCGCCGTCCGCGCGATTTCACAGGCGGGCTTGTATCCGGCCAACTGCCGCCTGCTCGAAGCACAGGAGGCCGCATACACATCCACCGCGACACAAGGCGCACTGCTCGTGCTGTCGTTCGAGTCGGCCGATCATCCGGTCGATGCGTGGATGGCGCGCGCGCTGCAGCTCGCGGCCGAGGCGGGCGGTGTATGGGACGCCGCTGAACTCGCAGATAAGGAGTCGCATCGCGGCGGCGCCGCGGGCGAATGGCGCGCCAAGTTCCTGCGTATGCCCTATTTCATCGAGCCGCTGGCGGCGCGCGGCATCATGGCTACGACGTTCGAGTCGGCAATTACCTGGGACCGCTTCAATGATTTTCGCGAAAACGTGATCGCGGCGACACGGCGCGCGGTCAAGGAGATCACGGGCAGCGAGGGATCGCTGACCTGCCGCTTGACACACATCTATGCCGACGGACCTGCGCCCTACTTCACGCTGATCGCCGCGCTCGACAAGCGCAAGATGCTCGAGCAGTACGTTGAGATCAAACGCGCCGCGCTCGATGCGCTGGTCGCCCACGGCGGCACGGTGACGCATCACCACGCCGTCGGCCGTGAGCACCGTTCGCAGTACGACCGCCAGCGCCCGGAACTCTTCGCGCAGGCGCTGCGTGCGGCGAAGCGGGTCTTCGATCCGAAGGCGATTCTCAATCCGGGCGTGTTGATCGATCCGTGACGCTCGCGCCGCGCGTCAGTTCGTCTCGGCACCGAGCAGCTTGCGCCGCAGTTCTGGGTCGACGCTGCGCGGCCCCATCCAGACACCGAGCAGTGCGGCGGCGAACTCGTCGTTGTTGATCACGCGCTTTGGCTCGCCGCGGATCGAGAAACGAGAATTGCTGCCCGTTCGCTCCGATCACCTCCTGATGCCACTGTCCAATTGCCGCGATCAGCTCGCGTCTTGTTGCCATGCGCGCTTCAGTGCGCCTGAACGAGGTGATGAAGCTGTCACCGATCGCACCGCTCAACTTTGTCCTCGACAAGGCTAAACACCCAAGCTCAGCCGCGGGGTCGCGAAGCGGCGGCGTCGTGTGGAGTGTCGGTGAACTGGTTTTAGGCGTCGTGCGGTGAATTCGATTTCAAACGAGCAGCCATCTGACGAGCCTTTCGTAAGAAGCGTTTGGCCCACAGGAATTCCGTCGCAAGGATGGAAAGGCCAATAGGAATGACGACAAACGCCGGCCCCGGTAAAACGATCAGTGCAATCCCAATAAGAGTCACAGTCCCACCAATGACCGCGACAACAACACGCTTGGCGACACGAAGCTTCGAATGCGGGTCGTTCTTCACCGAATCCGCCCTATGCGATTTAATCGCGTTAGCCACGCTATCAGGCGGCCTGGGTAACGATGCTCTTCATGCGTTCCAGTTTCGGAGATACCACGGGCACCGTAAGCATGGTGCTCGCAACGGCCATCAGCAGCAGTGCCGTGAACGATCCGAAGGCGATCCTCAATCCGGGCGTGTTGATCGATCCGTGACGCCCGCGCCGCGCGTCAGTTCGTCTCGGCACCGAGCAGCTTGCGCCGCAGTTCTGGGTCGACGCTGCGCGGCCCCATCCAGACACCGAGCAGTGCGGCGGCGAACTCGTCGTTGTCGATCACGCGCTTTGGCTCGCCGCGGATCGAGAAACGCACGCCTTTGCCCGGCGTGAAATCGAACGTGATGGTTTCACCCCGATTCAAGGTCTCGAAAGTGCCGATGAACTCTGCGATCTCTTTCGAAAAGCGCGCGCGCTCGGCTTCGCTCAGCACCGCATCGAACTGCTCGCGCCAGCCCGCGCGGAAGCGTTCGGCCGTGAAGGTCGGTCGCAGGATAGTGACCGCCACGCGTTTCGGCGCGCTGCTCGCTATCAGCGCATCAAAGCTCGCCGGGCGTTCGGCCGCGTACAGCGCAAAGAGCGAGACGTCGCGAAACAAATAGGTCCGCACATGCGCGCCGATCAAGGTGAGCGTGGCGCCCTCGGGCTCCACCTTGACTGATTCGGGAACGCGGAAGCCCGCCAATTCGCGCGCGGCAATGGGAGCAACTGTTGTCATGGAGGCGAAAGCCAAAGCTGCGAGCACCGCGCCGAGGGAGGACATGATCGTATGGATCGATCGCGATCGTTTGTTTGCTTCGCTTCTTCAGCAAACGCGGGTCGAACTCTACTAAAGGCACCCCGACCCGGCCCTTACGGATGAGCTGCGGCATCACGCAAAAATGGAAAATTTTTCCTTGTCAATCGCGGCCCCGTGTGCCAGCATGCCGCACCGATTCGCGCGGGCGGATCGCATAAAGCGGCGCAAGGAGAAACGCGATGAAGATGCTCGAACGGCTGTTGGCCGCGGGGTTGATCGCTTTGTTGTCGGCGTGCGGCGGCGGTGGCGAGCCGGCGCCCGCGACGCCGGCACTCGATACGAGCGCTGCAATCAGCGGCACCGTGACCGGCTTCGGCGAGATGTCGAACGGCGGAGTGGCGGTCGATGGGGTCGCATACGACGACAGCAGAGCCGTCGTCGCGCTCGACATCGATCCGCGCGCGGAAACTCCGGCAACAACCGGCGCGCTAAAGATCGGCCAGCAGGTCGAGGCCACGCTCAGCGACGGGCGCCTGACTAAGGTTCTGGTGCGCGCGACGGCGATGGGCCCGGTGCAGTCGATCGATCTGGCGGCGTCGAGTTTCAAGGTGGTCGGCCAGACGGTCAAAGTCCTCACCACCGGCGACCGTCAGACGATGTTCGAAGGCGTGGCCGGCCTCGCGGGCTTGAAGGTCGACGACTGGGTCGAGGTGCACGGCACCATCGACAGCGACAAGAACATCGTCGCCACTCGTGTCGAGGTCAAGAGCGCGACGGGCACGATCGCCGTGCGCGCCGGCGGGATCGTCAAGGAGCATGACGCCGCAGCGAAGACGTTCAAGCTCGGCGAGCTGACGGTCAACTATGCGAACGCGACGATCAAACCTGACGGCGCCGCGATCGCCAACGACGTGCTGGTCTTCGTCTTCAGCGACGCGCTGCCCGTCGGCAACACGCTCGCCGCCAAGGCGGTGCGCGTGGTCAATCCGACGATCGAAGGCCGCAGGTCCGTCATCGGCGGACTGGTGACCGATTTCAAATCGATCTCGGACTTCCGCGTCAGTGGCATCAAAGTCGACGCGAGTGCGGCCGAGATCAAGAACGGCACCGCCGCCGACATCAAGAACATGGCGCTGGTCCGTGTCGAAGGCATGCTGTCTGGCTCGAGCGGCGCGGTGGTGCTCAAGGCGACGCGCGTGTGGATCATTCCCGCGGCCGAACAACGGCGCATTGTGCTGGCCGGTCAGATCACGGACTTCGTGTCGCCGGCAAGCTTCAAAGTGCACGGCGTACCGGTCAACGCCGGCATGGCGGAGTTCAAGCGCGGCAAGAAGGAAGATCTGGCCAACGGCACGTTTGTGCTGATCGTCGGTCACATCGACGGCAACGTCGTCAAGGCCGATGAGGTGCTCATCCTGACGCCGCCGCTGCACGTGCCATTCCGATTGGTCGGCGTCGTTTCCGGTTACGACGCCGCGGCCGGCACGTTCACGCTACTCGGCATTCCGATGAAACTCGCCGCCGCCGTCACGTTCAAGAACGGCGTCGCGGCCGATTTCGGCAACGGCGACCTGGTCGAAGTGCGCGGCATGTTTGACGGCAATGTGTTCGTGGTGACCGAAGTGGAGTTCAAGCCGGCCGCGACCATGCCGCTCGTGTTTCTGAGCGGCGTCGTGTCGGACGTCACCGCGACGAGCTTCAAGCTGAACGGCGCGACCGTGAAGATCGATGCGGGCACCCGGATCGAGAACGGTCCGCTCGCCAATGGCCAGCACGTCGAGGTCAAGGCCGCGCTGGTGGCCGGCGAACTGATAGCGCGCGAGATCGAAGTCCAGATTGCCGGCGCGCACGCGGTCGTCTACGGTTCGATCACCGACTTCGTTTCGGCTGCCAGCTTCAAGGTCAATCGGCAACTCGTCGATGCCGGCGCGGCGGTATACGTGAACGGCACCGCGGCCGATCTTGCCAACGGCAAACGTGTGAAGGTGGTGGGCGCGTTGTCGGACGGCAAGATCGTGGCGAGTGTCGTGCTGTTCCTGTCGTAGAACGGGTCACCTGAAGGTCTGATTGAAGACGGAGAATCACGCCGCCCAGCAACGATCCGAAGCGAGCGATGGCCCGCTCTGTTGAAACGGAAACGCTGTCCGCCGTCGAGACGCTGCTGCTGCCCATCGCGCGCTTGATGCTGGCCCATGGCCTGAAGCTCGCGCAGGCGCAGGAGCTATTGAAGGCCGCGTTCGTGAACGCGGCCGTGCAGGCGCGCGTCAGTTTCCCAAACGCGGCGCCCACCGACCGGATGGCAAGCATGATCAGTGTGGCAACCGGACTGCATCGCAAGGAAGTGCAGCGGCTGCTGGCTTCGCCGCCCGCCACCGGGTCGCGCGGCCGCTCGTATGCGGCCGAGGTATTCGCGCGCTGGGCGACGGCCCGGCGCTTTCGCGATGCCGGTGGCAAACCGAAACCGCTGCCGCGTGCCGCGCATGCGGAGGGCGGCGCGACGTTCGAGGAGCTGACGCGTGCGGTGAGCACCGACGTGCACGCGCGGTCGATCCTCGAAGAGCTGAAACGCCTGAACCTGGCCGTTGAAGAGGATGGCGTCGTGCGCCTCATTGCGAAGGACTACTACCCCGCCGGCGACCGCAGCGAATCACTTGCCTTCCTTGCCGCCAACGTCGGCGATCACCTGACGGCCGCGGTCACCAACGTCACCGCCTCCGGAACGCCGCCGTTTCTCGAGCAGGCGTTGTTTGCCGATGAACTGAGTGCCGAGTCCGCACGGGCGGCGAGCGTGTTGGCCACCAAGGCGTGGCGCTCGGCGTTCGAATCGATCTTGCCGCAGCTGCAGGCGATGGCCGACCGCGACGCGAAAGGCGCAGACAAGGACTGGCGCGTGCGCATCGGGGTCTTTGCGCTGACGGAAGATCAGAAAGCCGCGACCCTGTCGCGCGACAAGCAGGGGAACGCGCGCCGCGCGGCGCCGAAGCGCAAGACCCCATCCGGGATGGCAGCGAAGAAATCCGGCGGCAGTGACACCAGGAGACGGAGCCGATCGTGAATACCGCTAGCTTCATTCGCCGCGCGCTCGCGGTGCTGACCTTCGTGACGGCGGCGATGACCGCAGGTTGCGTCGGCGAAGACGGGAAACTGGCAGGAGTCGGCTCCGGCGGAACCGGCCCCGGCACGGCTTCGGTCGGACCCATCACCGGGTTCGGATCCATCCACGTCAACGGCATCCGCTTCGACGACGCCGCGGCCGATGTCCGCACCGAGGACGGAGCGGGTTTCGATCGCAGTCAGCTCGATCTCGGCATGTGGGTCGAAGTGCTGGGCAGCGTCGATGCCGGCGGCACGAGCGGGCGCGCCGACGAGATACGCGTGGTGCGCGCGGCGCGCGGCGTGGTGACGAGCGTGGATCTGCAGAGGAACGAGTTCCGCGTGCTCGGCGCGCTGGTGCTGGTGAACGCGAACACCTTGTTCGGCGGAACGACCGGCACGGCCGGACTGGACGGACTGCGCGTCGGTGATGTGGTCGATGTCCATGGCGCGCTTGACGATCGCGGCGCCCGCATCTTCGCGACGCGGGTGCAGCGCGCTGCCGCGGCCCTGTTCAGCCAGCGCGGCCGCATCAGCGCGTTGACCCCGACGACATTCATGCTGGGCGGGCTGACGGTCAACTACGCCGCGGCGCGCGTGGACGCACCGCAGGGCCTGGCCGATGGCGTGTTGGTGACGGTTATCGGCTCCGCGCCGCCGGTAGCAGGCGTGCTGAATGCCGACCGCGTGATCGCCGTGCCCGAGTTTCCGTCCAGCGTGTTCGAGGCGGCCCTCGAAGGCGTGGTCAATCAGTTCGATTCGCTTGCCAGCTTCCGGATCGCCAACACGCGCATCGATGCCACACAGGCCAGCGTCAGCGGCGGCGATCGCACCGACATCAAGCTCGGCGCGCGGCTCTTCGTGCGTGGCACGATCGCGCAGGGCGTGCTGGTCGCGCGCGAAGTGGTTCTGCTCGGCGCCATCGTGCCGCCGCTGCCGGCGATCGCATCCGGCCCGATCACCGTGTTCAACTCGGTCAGCGACTTTCAGGTGCGCGGCACACGCGTCGACGCCGGCGCGGCCGCGTTCGTCAACGGTACCGCAGCGTCGCTCGCGGTGGGCCGGGTGGTAGTCGCACAGGGCAGCATCATGAACGGCGTGTTGCGTGCGACTCTGGTGATATTTCCTTGACTACTTGAGAAAGACGACTTCTGGCCGAAGTGCCATGCGGCGGGCACGGCGTACGAATCGCCGGTCGTCGAAACTGACAAACTGTTCGCACGTGGCGCTGCACGCCCAATGCAGCGCGTCTGCAAAGTCAAGACCGCGGCGGTGCAGGCCGAGGGCGTCGTTGACCGCCTCCCAGCGCTCAACCGTAACGTGCGGCATGCCGACCAAATGCTCAACAGCGTCGCAGAACGAACTCGCTTCGGCTTCATAGAAGCCGCGCATCACCCATTCGAATTCGAGTATGACGGTCAAAGGCACAAAGACGGCGCGCGACTTGAGCATCACGCGGCGTGCCAGCGGGCGCTGCCGCGCGGCCTCGGGATCGTCCGGATCGTCGCAATAAAACCGGGCCAGGATACTGGTATCGACCGCGATCATTTCCGGCTTTGCGCTGCCTTCAGCAAGGAAGCCGGATCGAACTCTGAAAGGCGCCGGGGCCGACCGGCTCGCGCCCGCTTGACCTTCACCATGCCGTAGCCTCCCGCGGGATCGGACGCCGCCACCTTGCGCCGTACCAGCAGGCGTATGGTTCCGCCGTCATCGACGAACTCAACCTGCGTGCCGGGCGTCAACTCGTAGCGCGCGCGAATCTCGGCGGGGATGATGACCTGGCCCTTTTCGGTCAGGGCTGGACCGTGAACGTCACGTGCGCCGCATCGCCGCCGCCGCGGTCGGTCAGACGCTGCCGCGCAAAATCGACGATGATCGAGCGCATCGCCCGTCCTGCATAAACGAGAAATCGCGCCCGATCCGGAAACTGAACGTCGCTCGCCTTCGAAAGCCGCAGGTAGGACTCGTGCACGCGCGCAGTTCGCGATACGTGGCGTCAAAGAATGCGTCGACGTCCGGTTCTTTGCCGTTTGCTAGGTCATCGGGTGTGGACATGGGACGGGCTGCCAAATGCTCTATCGTCCCGGCGTAGGCTGGGACCCAGTGACACTTCAATCTACCGTTGCGCCCGACTTCTTCACCACGTCGCCCCACTTGCGAATCTCGGCGCTGATCCATGCGCCGAACTGCTCCGGCGTGCCGTGCACAGGAGTGGAGCCCATGTCTTCGAGCCGCTTCTTCGTCTCCGGCTGATCGAGCGCGCGCACCATCTCTTTGTTGAGCCGCGCGAGGATTGGCTTCGGGATGTTCGCAGGTCCGACCAAGCCGTACCACGCAATCGATTCGTAGCCGGCCACACCTGACTCCTGCATCGTCGGCACATCGGGCAGCAGCGGCGAGCGTTTAGTCGAGGTTACCGCCAGCGCGCGCAGCCCACCGCCTTTCACGTGCGGGAACACCGCGATCATGCTTTCCCATGAAATCGGCACCTGACCGCCGAGCAGGTCGTTGATCGCCGGCCCGCTACCGCGGTACGGCACGTGATTGATCTTCGACCCGGTGATGAGCTTGTATAGCTCGGCCGATAAGTGCTGGGGCGTGCCATTGCCGGCCGAGGCGTAGCTGTACTTGTCGGGGTTGGCGCGAATGTGTTCGACGAACGCCTTTGCGGTCTTGGCGGGGAACGATGGGTGCACGACGAGCACGAGAGGCACCGAGGCCACGTGCACGATCGGCGTGAGGTCGCGCTCGGGCTGATACGGCAGATTCTTAAACAGAGTGACGTTGATCGCGAGCGGGCCGCTCGCGGTCATCGCCAAGGTGTATCCGTCCGGCGGCGCCTTCGCGACAAAGTCGGTGCCGACGTTGCCGCCGGCGCCGGCCTTGGCTTCCACGACGATCGGTTGGCCGAGGCTCGCCTGCAGCGACGGCGCAAGTAGGCGCGACAAGATGTCGGTGGTGCCGCCGGGTGGGTACGGCGTGATCATGCGGATCGGTTTAGTGGGGAAGTCCTGCGCGGCGGCGAACGGCGGGGCAAGTCCGAGGGCTGCAGCGAGAGCCGAGCCAAGGATGGCTCGCACGCGAAGGCGCGCGGCGGATAAAGTGGATCGGCTCATTGGTCTTTCCTCGATTCACATCGTCGGCAGCTTGTAACCCTTGAACTGCTCGCGCAGTTTCGCCTTCAGCATCTTGCCTGTGGCGCCGAGCGGAATGCTGTCGACAAACGCGACGTCGTCTGGCACCTGCCATTTGGCGACCTTGCCTTCGTAGTGCGCGAGCATCTGTTCGCGCGTCAGTTGCACATCGGGCTTCTTCACGACCACGAGCAAGGGCCGCTCGTCCCACTTCGGGTGATACGCGGCAATGCACGCAGCCATTGCCACCGCCGGATGCGATACCGCCACGTTCTCGATATCGATCGAGCTGATCCACTCGCCGCCCGACTTGATCACGTCCTTGCTGCGGTCGGTGATTCGCATGTAGCCGTCGGCGTCGATCGTCGCCACGTCGCCGGTCGGAAACCACGCTTGCCCTGCCGCGTCCTTGCACAAGGGGTTGCCGCCTTCGCCTTTGAAATACTCGTCGACGATGCAGGGCCCGCGCACGAGCAGATCGCCGAAGGCCTTGCCGTCCCACGGCAGGTCGCCGCCGTCGCCGCCAACAATCTTCATGTCGACGCCGTAAACCACGCGCCCCTGCTTGAACTGCAGCGCCGTGCGCTGCTCGCTCGATTGCGCGACGTGCTTCGCTTTCAATGTTGCCACGGTGCCGAGCGGACTCATCTCGGTCATGCCCCAGGCGTGCAGCACTTGAACGCCATACTTTTCCTGGAAGAGTTTGATCATCGCGGGCGGGCAGGCCGAGCCGCCAATCACCGTGCGGGTCATCGTCGAAAAGCGCAGGTTGTTCGCTTCGGTATACGCGAGCAGGTTCTGCCACACGGTCGGGACGCCGGCCGATACCGTGACGTCCTCCGATTCAAACAGGTCGTACAGCGACTTGCCGTCAAGCGCCGCGCCCGGCATCACCATATTGGCGCCGGTCATCGCCGCCACGTAGGGCAAGCCCCACGCATTGACGTGGAACATCGGCACCACCGGCAATATGTTGTCGCGCGCCGAGAGGTTCAGCGAATCCGGCAACGCCACTGCATAGGTGTGGATCATGGTCGATCGATGGCTGTACAGCGCACCCTTGGGGTTGCCGGTGGTTCCTGACGTGTAGCACAGCGACGACGCGGTGTTCTCGTCGAACTCCGGCCAGACGTAGCGGTCCGAATGCGAGCCGACCAGATCTTCGTAGCACAGGAGGCTCACCTTCGAAGGCGGCATCTTGTTCTTGTCGATCATTGCAACCCATGCCTTGACGGTCCGGCACTGGCCCGCAATTGCCTCGATGATCGGCAGGAACGTGATGTCAAAAAACAGGACCTTGTCTTCCGCGTGATTCGCGATCCATGCAATCTGTTCCGGGTGCAGGCGCGGGTTGATCGTGTTCAGCACCGCACCGGCACCCGAAACGGCGAAATACAACTCGACATGTCGATAACCGTTCCACGCCAGCGTTGCCACGCGGTCGCCGCTACGCACGTCCAGGCTCGCCAGCGCGTTGGCCATCTGGCGCGCGCGCCGGTGCACCTCGCGGTACGTGGTGCGATGGATGTCGCCTTCGAGCCGCCGCGAAACGATTTTCGCGTCGCCATGATGGCGGTCGGCGTGCGCGATCAGCGAGGAAATCAACAGCGGCACTTGCATCATCTGGCCGGGCAGCATCGCGAGTCTCCTGTTGCGAGCGGATTCGCGAGCGAGTTTAAGCGCGATGCTCCCCGACCGAAGCGAGGCGAGGTTTGTCGTCCCCGCGAAAGCGGGGACCCAGCGACTTTCGTTGCAAAGACACTGGATTCCCGCGTGCGCGCACTGCTGTCCGGAACGTTTCGGGACGCGTGTTGCAACCCGTTGTTTGGAATTGGTGAACCCGGCACGCCGCGTGCGCCGACTCAAAATCGACGCATGATCCGTGTCGTCGTCGTCCCGGCGCAGGCCGGGACCCAATTTGCAGCGACTACCGCTTGGGCCCCGGCCTACGCCGGGGCGACGACACCGCGAATTCGCAGCGAGATGCGTCGTTCCGGACAGCACTGCGCGTGCGCGGGAATGACGCTCCCTTCCATGAGTCCCAACCGACCGAAGCGGGGAGCGAGGTTTGTCGTCCCCGCGAAAGCGGGGACCCAGCGACTTTCGTTGCAAAGACACTGGATTCCCGCTTCCGCGGGAATGACGAGCCAACACCGGAGATACCGCCTTCACCAATAGAATGCGACGCATGAATGATCCAGTCCCACATTCAGTCGTCACCCTCGCCGAGGGGCCCTCCGTGCTCGGCGACCTGCGCTGGGACAACCATTTCGGGCGCCTGCCAGCGGGCTTTTACACGCGGCTCAAACCGACGCCGCTACCCGAGCCCTACCTTGTGGCTGTATCGCAAGACGCCGCCGGCCTTATCGGCCTGGCGCCCGACGTTCTCACAACCGATGAGTTCCGCGACGTATTCGTCGGCAACCTCGAACTGCGCGGCACCGATCCGCTTGCCGCCGTCTACTCCGGCCATCAGTTTGGCGTCTATGTACCGCAGCTTGGCGATGGCCGCGCGATCCTGCTCGGTGGCGCGATCGGCCCTGACGGCGGCGTGTGGGAACTGCAATTGAAAGGCTCAGGTAAGACGCCCTACTCCCGCATGGGCGATGGCCGTGCGGTCTTGCGCTCTTCGATCCGCGAGTTTCTGTGTTCGGAAGCGATGCACGCCCTCGGCATTCCCACGACGCGTGCCCTGTCGATCGTCGGCGCCGACTTTCCGGTGATACGCGAAACGGTTGAGACGGCCGCCGTCATCACCCGCATGTCGTCGAGTTTCGTGCGCATTGGGAACTTCGAGTTCTTCTTCTGGCGCAACCGGCACGAAGAGCTGCGGCAATTGGCCGACTATGTGATCGACCGTTTTTATCCGGCATGCCGCGATGCGCCCGAGCCATATCTGGCGCTGCTGGAGGAAGTGGCGCGCCGCACCGCGCGCTTGATCGCGCAGTGGCAAGGCGTCGGCTTCTGCCACGGCGTGATGAACACCGACAATCTGTCGATTCTGGGACTGACGATCGACTACGGGCCGTTCGGCTTTCTGGACGCCTTTGACGCGCGGCATATTTGCAACCATTCCGACGAACAAGGCCGCTATGCGTACAACATGCAGCCGGAGATCGCGAACTGGAACTTGCATTGCTTCGGGCAGGCGCTAATTCCGCTGACCGGCGATGTTGAAAAGACGCAGGCATCGTTGATGGTATTCCGCGGCGAGTTCATGCGCGCGATCGGCGAAGTCTTCGGCGCCAAGCTCGGATTCGCCGCGAGCGAAGCCGAAGACAGCGCGCTGCTCGAGCGGCTGCTGGACGTGCTCCAGAACAATCGCATCGATTGGACGATTTTCTGGCGCAAGCTCGCGCAACTTCGCATCGAAGGTACACCGGCCGATGACGCGCCGATGCGCGATCTGTTCGCCGATCGCGATGCGTTCGATCACTGGGCCGTTGAATACCGCGCGCGTTTGCGACGCGAAGCCAGCGTCGATGCGGAGCGCGCCGCGCGCATGAATCGCGTCAATCCGAAGTACGTGCTGCGCAACTATCTGGCGGAAGCCGCGATCCGGCGCGCGAACGAGCGCGACTTTTCTGAAATCGCCCGGCTGCTGGCGGTGTTGCGCCGACCATTCGACGAACAGCCGGAGAACGAGTCGTATGCCGCGCCTCCGCCCGATTGGGCGCTGGCGCTGCACCTTTCGTGCTCCTCGTAGCACCCTTCACCCTTCACCCTTCGCCCCTCACATGAAGTTGCTCTTCGACCTGCTTCCGGTCATTCTCTTTTTCGTCGCCTACAAAATTGGTCAGGGCAATCCGGACACCGCTGCTCAGTGGGCGACCACCTGGCTCGGCACGCTCAGCAGCGAGGGCGCGATCGCACGCGACCAAGCGCCGATCCTGCTCGCCACCGCGGTAGCGATCGTCGCATCGCTCGCGCAGGTGGCGTGGCAACTCGTACGCCGCGGTCGGGTTGACCCGGTGCTGTGGCTGAGCGTCGGCGTGATCGTCTTGTTTGGTGGTGCGACCATCTGGCTGAACGACGAGACGTTCATCAAGTGGAAGCCAACGATCCTGTACTGGCTGTTTGCCGCGATCCTGCTCGCCGGGCGCCTGGTCTGGAATCGCAACCTGCTGCGCGTGCTGCTCGGTACGCAGCTCGCGATCGACGGTCCACTGTGGGAGCGGCTGATGTGGGCGTGGGTCGCGTTTTTTGTCGCGATCGGCGGGATCAACCTCACCGTCGCCTACAACTTTCCGACAGACGTGTGGGTCAACTTCAAGTTGTTCGGCCTGCTGGGTCTGACGCTCGCGTTCGCGCTCGGCATCGGGCTATGGCTTGCGCGGCATATGAAAGAGGCGCCGAATGCATGAGTCAACGATGAAGCAGATGCGCGCGCGGCTCACAGCCGAACTGGCGCCACTTGAACTTCACGTCGACGACGACAGCCACCTGCACGCGGGGCATGTTGGCGCGAAATCCGGCGGCGGCCACTTTCGCGTGTGTGCGGTAAGCAGCAAGTTCGAGGGGCTTGGGCGCGTGCAGCGCCATCGTCTTGTCTATGATATTTTCCAAGGGCTCATGCAGCGAGACATTCACGCGCTCGCATTGACGCTGCTGACGCCGGCCGAGGCGCAGCGCGCCAAACAACCTCACCAAACGTAGGAAACCCGTACATGAAGAGCACATCACTTGTCTTCGCATTCGTGGGCCTGACGCTCGCCGCCGGTGCAGCCATTGCGCAGAACGCCGCGGTCGTCAACGGCAAGCCCATTTCCAAGGCCCGCGAGGACGCGTGGGTCAAACAGCTGTCGCAACAGGGCCAGCAGGATTCGCCCGAACTGCGCAAGCAGGTGAAGGAGGAACTGATCCGCCGCGAAGCGTTTCTGCAAGAAGCACAGAAACGCGGCCTGCCGGACCAGGTCGAGATCAAATTCCAGCTTGACGTACAGCGCCAGAACACCTTGATCCAGGCGCTGATGCGCGACGAGCTGAAGCGCAATCCCATCACCGACGCGCAGATCCAAGCCGAGTACGACAAGCAGAAGTCCGGTGCGAGCGACAAGGAATACAAGGCGCGCCATATCCTGGTCGAAAAGGAAGACGAGGCCAAAGCCATCGTCGATCAGCTGAAAAAAGGCGGCAAGTTCGAAGACCTCGCGAAGCAGTCAAAGGATCCGGGCTCCGCGGCGCGTGGTGGCGAACTTGACTGGGCTGGGCCCGGCTCGTATGTGAAGCCGTTCTCGGAGGCGATGACTAAGCTGGAAAAAGGCAAGTTCACCGAAGCGCCGGTGCAATCGCAATTCGGGTGGCACGTGATCCGTCTCGATGACACGCGAGACGCACAGATTCCGCCGCTGGCGCAGGTTAGCAATCAGATCCGTGAGTCCTTGCAGCAGCAAAAGGTGCAGGCGTTTGCGGAGGACTTGCGGAAGAAAGCGAAAGTGCAGTAAAGCCGCTTGAGGCATGCGGCTCTACTTCGGCGCGTTCGAGCCGACCTTCGGCGGCTCAACGCGTCGGGGGCGGCGGGCGCTGAATGACGGGAGTCAATGTTTCAGTTGCGCGTCACTACGGGCGGCGGTCGCTGCTCGATGATGTCGAGGTTGCGCTGGAACGCGCGGGACTACACGGGCGCCGTCTGACTCCGGCCGATCTCGCTCCGCTCGATCACTTTCACTCCGGCGGGGTCGCCGCTACGCGCGCGTTGGCACAGTGGATCTCGCCGGCCTCCCGTGTGATTGATGTTGGTGGCGGAATCGGTGGAGCGGCGCGCTTGCTTGCCACCGAGTTCGATTGCCGCGTCAGCGTGGTCGATCTGACGCCCGAGTACTGCGAAGTCGGCGCGCGGCTTACCGAACGCTGCGGTCTGCCGGATCGCGTTTCGTTTCACGTCGGCGACGCGTTGTCGCTGCCATTTCCCGACCGAAGTTTCGATCTTGCGTGGACCCAGCACAGCACGATGAACATCGACGACAAGCCGCGCCTGTATCGAGAACTGCGGCGTGTGCTCGCGAAGCAAGGTCGTTACGCGATGCACGAGATTCTGGTGGGAGCAGATGGTCCACCGATCTATCCGACGCCGTGGGCGGAGACCGAACGGACAAGCTTTCTTGCGACGGCCGAGCAAACGCAACGAATGCTCGAGGCTGCCGGATTTGAAATCGAGCGGTGGGAAGACACCACTGCCGCGTCGATCGACTGGTTTCGCGACCGCCCTGCTCCGGGCGCGTCGTCTCCGGCGCTCGGAGTGCATGTGCTGCTGGGTGCGAAGTTCGGCGCGGCTTTCGCCAACCAGCAGCGCAATCTGGAAGAAGGCCGCGTCGGCGTTGCCCGCGCGCTGCTCAGAACCGGTACGTGACGCCGGCACTGAACAGATCGCCCTGGTCGAAGTCCTCGAACTCAACGCGAATCGCAACGCGCGGCGTCAGTTGATATCGCCCGCCGACGCCGATCAGCAAATTGGTATCGCTGTCCTTGACCTCGAAATTGTTGACGCGAACGCGCGCACGGCCGTACACGAGGCCGAGCTTGCCGAACACCGAGAAGCCCTGCTGTAGCGGCAGGATGCCGATTGCCGCGCCGCTCAGTCCCCAGAAGTCGGCGCGCGAAGTTCCGAATGGGCCGCGGACCTCGTCCTCGAAGAACTTGAGGTACGACGCCTCCCACGCGATGTTCGGATGGAACTGCTGACCGACATAAGCCTTGGCGCCAAGGTCGCCGAAGTCCGGGTCGCCGATGCTGACGCCGACATAGTTGCCCCAGTCATAAGCACCGCCCGGTGTGGCGGATCGTTGCGCTTGCGCGCTTGCAAGCGGGGTTGCGGCGACAAAACTCAGCGCGGCGATGATCTTCGTCAGGGTTCTCGTGTTCATGGTTTGTCCTCCAGCGGTTCAAGCGCGCCGATTATCGTAAAGCGGGGTGCGGCATTTCGAGAGCGGACTCCCGCGGAACCGAGTCGTCCTTATGTCCGACATGGCCGATGCCTCCTTAGCGCGTCATCACCTGCCGCGACCAATAGCTGACGGCATCGACCACGAGCACGAGCAACAGCATCGCCAGTACAACGGTCGCGACCTGCGCCATGTGAAAGAGGCTCAGATGGAAATAGAGCAACTGGCCAAGGCCGCCCGCACCCACCACACCGAGCACGGTGGCCGCACGAATGTTGTTCTCCCAGCGGTACAGCGTGTAGCTGAGGAACTGCGGTGCGGCTTGCGGCAGCGTGGCGTACAGAAATACTTGTACCGAAGACGCGCCGTTGATACGCAGCGCTTGCGCCGGCGCCGGCGGCAGATTCTCCAGCGTTTCGGCAAACAAACGTCCCAGCACGCCCGACGTGTGCAGCGCCAGAGCGAGCGTGCCGGGAAACGGACCGAGTCCCGCCGCGATGACGAGCAGCGCTGCCCACACCAGTTCGGGAATCGAGCGCAGCATGTTGAGCACAAGCCGTGCGGCGCGCCGCAGCCACGGCAGGCCGGCGCGCGAAGCCGGCAAGGCGAGCAGCAAGCCGAGCGCGGCCGCGAGCAAAGTACCGAGCGCCGACATTGCCAGCGTTTCGAAAGCGCCATACGCAACCCGCCGCAAGAACGCGGGCGATACGTCCGGTGGCGCGAAGCCGCGCGCGAATTCACCGATCTTCGCTACCGATTCCGCGGTAAACAGCTCACCGATCTGCAGGTCGAGCGTGATGAAACTGGCAACGATCAACGCAACAATCGCGGTCGCGACTGCGATCGCTGTTGTACTGATGGGCGTGCGCGCTTCGACGTGTGCGCTCATGCGAGTTTTCCCCGCAGCCAGCCCGACAGCACGTCGGCCAGCGCCACCAGCGCGACAAAGAGAATCAGGATGGTTGCCACCTCGCCACCCGCCAGCATCTTCATCGACGTGTCGAGTTGCTGCCCGAGTCCGCCCGCGCCAACCATCCCCATGATCACGGAGCCGCGGATCGCGCATTCCCAGCGGTACACGGTATAGGAGACGAGTTCGGTAGAACACCCGGGCAGCACACCGTATAGGAGTGCGTGCAGTCGACCGCTGCCGTTTTTCAGCAGCGTGTCTCCCGCCTGCCCGTCACCGGACTCGATGATCTCGGCGAACACCTTGGCGAGCATGCCGGAGTAAGACAGCGCGATCGCGAGTACGCCCGCCGTCGGCCCGAGCCCCACCACGCGTACGAACAGCAGCGCGAACACGAGTTCGGGCACGCTGCGAAGCGCAGCGAGTCCGAAACGTACGCCGTGCCTCACGACCAGCGGCCAGGTGTTCATTCGCCTACGGCCGATGCGCGAGATCGACAGGCGGCTCGTTGCAACGAGCGTCAGCGGAATCGCGAACAACAGCGCCAGGCTAAGTCCCGCGGTGGCAATCGCTAGCGTGACCCACGCCGACTTCAGCATCTCGACCAGAAACTCGATCGATGTTGCGGGCGGCAGAAAACTGCTCAGAAACACGAGCGTTGCTTGCCGACTGTTTTCGTCGAACAGTTGCCACGGCTTGAACTGGGTGGCAACGAGCAGCGGCCACAGCAGCGCAAGCGACAGCAAAGCCCAGGTCGCGCGCGCGCGCCACGCGGGGTCGGCGTACCTGACGATGGGCGAATCAGCGGCAGCGCGCATCGGCAGCAAGCGACGGTGGTGTTTCGTCCTCGATCGAAGCCGGCGGCGAAGGCGCGGTCGCACCGGCGTACAGATCGGCCAGCATCTCATCGCTGACGGCTGCGCGCGGAGCGTCGAAGAAAATGGTGCCCTCGCGCAACCCGATCACACGCGGAAACTGTGCGTGCGCGAGTTCAACCTGATGCAAGCTACACATCAGCGTCGCGCCGCGACCGGCGGCTTGCTGCTGCAGCGAGGCGAGTGTCTGGTGCGCAAGGCGCGGATCGAGCGCCGACAACGGTTCGTCAACCAGCATCACATCAACGTCGGCCACCAGCATGCGCGCCATGGAGACGCGCTGCCGTTCACCGCCGGACAGCCGATCGACGCGCGAAAAAAGTTTGTCCTCCATCGAAAACGGCGCGAGTGCGGCGTGCGCGGAGGCGGCCGCCCGCGGATAGATCAGCGAACGAATGGCCGTCCACAAACTCCAGTGGGCAAGTCGCCCCGCGAGCACCGCGGTGACGACGCGCTGGCGCGGCGGCAGCGGCGGTGCTTGTGGTGCGAGAAACAGGCGCTTGCGCAGCGCGTGCCGCGCGCCGCTCGACATCTCCCAGGGCTGAACGCCAAACACCTCCAGTGTGCCGGCGTCGGGCTCGTTCGCGAGCGCCAATGTGGCGAGCAGCGTTGTCTTGCCGGCGCCCGATGGCCCGATCAACGCGATCTGCTCGCCGCGTTTGACGTCGAACGTCAAACCTTTCAACACGATCGGCGGGCGCCCGCCTGCAAGCGGGCGCACGTCGAGCGATTGCGCGCGAAAGACGAGTTCACTCACGCGCGACTTCACTCGGATCTCAGCAAGCCCGCGTTCCGCGCAGCGGACTCGATCGAACTGTAGTTTTCGACCTTGGTGGGGATGAAGCGGGTCGCGCGCTGAAGCTCGAGGATTTCCTTGCCTTCAGCAGTGGCCGGCGAAAGTTCCAGGAACGCCGCGCGCAATGCATCGCGCACCGACGGCTCCAGGTCGCTGCGCACCGTCCAGTTGTAGTCGTAGTACGGCGGCGTGGTGAAGAAGACCTTGACCTGGCTCGTGTCGACCTTCTTGTCCTGCACGAACTTCTCCCACACGGAGATGTTCAGTGCCCCCGCCTGCACTTTGCCGCCGGACACCGACGCGATGGTGGCGTCGTGCGCGCCGGAGAACGCAACCTGGCGGAAGTCCTTGTCGGGATCGATCTTTGCCTGCAGCAGAAAATGGCGCGGCATCACGTGGCCTGAGGTGGACGACGGTGAGCCGAAGGTAAACGTCTTGCCTTTGAGGTCCGCAAGTCCGTTGATGCCGGAGTCGGCGCGCGTGATAAACACCGAGCGGAATTTTTCGTCTTCTTCACGCTGCACCAGCGGCACGACGCCGTTGTTGGAGCGGATACGCGCTTGCACGAAGGTGAGCCCGCCGTACCAGACCATATCGACTTTCTTGCCGACCAGCGCTTCGACGGCAGCGGCGTAGTCGGTGACGGGAATGAATTCGACTTTGCGGTTCAGGCGTTTTTCCAGATAAGCGCCGAGAGGCTTGAATTTGCGTAGCAGTTCGGTCGGTGATTCATCCGGAATGGCGGACACTTTCAACACAGGCTGCGCGCTGGCAAGGCCGGCAATCGCGGTGAACGCGATGGTTGCCATGACCTTGAGGGTGCGCGAACGCGAATGGGAGATCATTTGCGATCCTCTTTCAGGTGGTGAACGGGAATGGCCGTCTTGCGATTTGAATGCGGCCGCCTGCATTGTCGCAAAGCGCCCGCCGATCTGTCAGATTCGGAAACTGTGTCGTTCCCGCGAAAGCGGGAACCCAGTGTCGTGCGGCCAAAACCTGGATCCCCGCTGGAGTCT
>Ga0187892_10003562_pt1 | contig 28196 bp, 22 predicted proteins | sample MA1701073metaG_FD_139345 | JGI IMG/M metagenome (GOLD analysis project Ga0187892, IMG submission 139345) | Bio-ooze microbial communities from a basaltic lava cave in the Kipuka Kanohina Cave System on the Island of Hawaii, USA - MA170107-3 metaG ... | reverse complement strand
TGTACGCCTTGCGTTCACGCTGCATGGTGGCGGCGTAAATGACGTCGGGATTCGTGGGGTCGAACACGAGATCGTGAGCGCCCGTCGTCTCATGGGTGGCGAGTACGCGGTTCCAGGTGCGGCCGCCATCGGTCGTCTTGTAGACACCGCGCTCGCCGCCGGACGTCCAGAGCGGACCCATTGCGGCGACGTAGACAATGTCCGGATTCGTCGGATGGATCAGGATGCGCGGCACGTGCTGCGACGTGCGCAGCCCCATGTGCGTCCAGGTCTGCCCACCGTCCGTCGACTTGTAGACGCCGTGGCCCCAGGATGAGCTGCGCAGGTTGTTCGACTCGCCGGTGCCGACCCACACAATGGCGGGATTCGATGGCGCGACCGTCACATCACCGACGGAATGGATGGGCTGCGAATCCGTGATGGGCCGCCAGGTCTTGCCGCCGTTCTCGGATTTCCAGACGCCGCCGGCCGCGGAAGCGGCATAGACGACCCGGCCCAGCCGTTCGCCCGGCATGCGCGCGACGTCAATGTCCGCAATGCGGCCGCTCATACTGGCCGGCCCGATGTTGCGGATCGGCAATCCGGACAGGATCGCGGAATCGGGCAATGCGGGGTGCAGGCCGCGCGGGGCCTGCGGCATCGCCGGCGAAGCGGCGAACCCGATGAGCGTGACAGCGACGAGGGATCCACGGTTGCGCATTTGATTTCGCATGGTTGGCGAGCCGGTTGGTCAGAACGATCGGGCGTGACGAAGCCCCGGGAACGAGACGCGTGAAGATGGCGGGCGCGCGCCGCTATCGCAACGGACACGAGTCGAGGACGAGCGCGTTGGCGACGGCACGTTCGCCCTCGGCATCGGACGGTCGATTCACGACGCGGCCACGGACAACGAGCGCGCTCGAGCCGCCGCCATCGAGGTTGAGGGCGTGCGTGGCGCCGAGCCCCTGCAGCAGACCGGTCAGCTCGGGAAGCGACATGCCCTCGCTGTACGGCGGCTGGCGGCCATCGACCAGCACCCAGTACAGGTGGTCGTCGTCCCAGGCGACGGCCGACCGGGGATGCCGCTGATCGGCGAAGGCGGGTCGCACGCCGGGCTGCAGTACGAGGACGTCGCGGCCGTCTTCGATGAGCAGGGGGAACCCGCCCACGACTTCGGCCGCGGCCCGGCCGGACGCGTCGAGGACGCGGGCCCGCCAGACCACGGTGTCTCCGGCGCTGCGGCGGTTGCCCCATGCGCCGGCGCCGGTCACGACAACGGCTGCGGCATCCAGCGTGGACGGTTCGCCGGGTTGGGCGAAACCGGTGACCACGCCGCGGCCGGGTTCCAGAACGCGGATGCGGATCGCGCTCGCCGTGCTGTCCGTCACGGACTCGCCGGCCCACGCATCAAACAGGGACGCGCTGTAGCTCGAGCGCCGGTTCACGTGGCGCAGGCGGAACGTGTCCTCGGATTCCGCAATGAACGCATCGAGCGTCGCCAGTCCGATGCTGAACCGGTCCACGCCTGCCGCGAAAACCGGCCGCTGCTGCGGACTGATCAGGACGCGACCGCCGCTCACGTGTGCACCCAGCGTCGTGCCGCGCGGCAGCTCGAAGAAGTCCGCATTGATCGCTGCTAACCCGGCAGCTAGCGCGCTCGTGGTGGCGCGGCGCGCGAGGGGCGGCCCAGCCTTGACCGCGCGCAGCACGGGCGTGCACCGCTGCCGCTCCACGTCGAGGATATGGATGGCCCATGGGCCGCGGCCCATCCAGAGAAAGTGATGGGCAACGCCGGGCGCGACGGTCGTGGTGCGCACCGAATCGGCGCGCGGCAGCCGCACAGCGGATACGGGAGTGAGCGCAGCGGGCGGTGCGGCGGCGCGGGGTGCGCAGGCCACGCACAGGCCCAGACCCCATGCAACGAACCGGTTCACGGCCTCAGGCCGCGGGCGGATTGGCCGCCGGGTCCTGCAGCTCGAGCAACCGCTCGTAGGCGTTTACGACGGCGGGATCGAAATGCGCGCCGGCCTGCTCGGCGATGTGAGCGCGAACGCGCTCGAACGGCCAGGCGCGGCGGTACGGTCGATCGGAGCCGAGCGCGTCGACAACATCGGCGAGCGCGACGAGACGCGCGGGCAGCGGAATCTGCTCGCCCTTCAGATTCTGCGGGTAGCCGCCGCCCGCCCAGCGCTCGTGATGGCTGAGCGCAATCACCTCCGCCATCTGGAGCAGCTCGGAGCGGCTGCCCGCCAGCATTCTTGCGCCGATGGTCGTGTGCGCCTGCATCATGACGGCCTCGTCGGCGCCGAGCGGTCCGGGCTTGAGCAGGATTTCATCGGCAATGCCGATCTTGCCGATGTCGTGCAGCGTAGACGCCATGCGAATGGTTTCGGCCTGCGACCCGTCGATGCCCAGCTCGCGCGCGAGCGCGGCCGAGAGTGCGCTGACGCGCCGGGTATGGCGGCCGGTCGCGTCATCCCGGTAATCGGCCACCATCGAGAGGCGTTCCAGCACTTCGAGCCGGGTCTGCTCGAGTTCGTGCGTGCGTTCGCGAACTCGCCGCTCGAGCAGCGCGTTCTGCTCCTGCAGCTCGAGGTGCAGGAACCGGGTCTCGAGCAGGTTCTCGATGCGAAGCCGGACTTCCGTGAGATCGAACGGCTTGTTCAGGAAATCACGCGCACCGCTGGACAGCGAGGCCCGCTTCGCCTCTTCCGTGATGTCTCCGGTGAGTACGAGAATCGGAAGATAGAACCGGCTGGTGTACGGCTCGAGCTGCTGCATCACGGCAATGCCATCCATGCCGCGCATGCGCAGATCGAGCAGGATCAGGTCCGGATCGAAATCGATGACCAGCTGCGCCACGTCGAACGGGTTCGTCGTCGTTCGGACGTTCCTGAACCCGATGGACTGCAGAAATCGGTGGAGCAGGTCGACGTAGGCCTGCTCATCATCGACGATGAGGATGCGAGCGCTGGCGAGCTCCGGGCGTCGCATGGTTCGAGCCATACGATCGGTCGCTGTGGCAGCCACAGCGTCAGGCTCTGCTACCGGTCACGACCGCCGGGCGCGCCACGAACCACGAGGTGGCGCCAGGCATAGGACTGCTAGGATGGAGCCGTCACTGTACGCCCGGCAAGGCCCGCTACGCGGGCGGCCGGAATCAGTGGATCTGAGAGCCGTCCCGGCCGCCGCTGGCGAACGGTGAGCCGCGGGGCAGCTCCGTGCGGGCGTCCTCGCGCAGGTCGCCGCGCGCCAGGATACGACGGGCCACGGCCTCCGCCACTTCCGGCGAGTTATAGGCCCCGGCTTCAATCCAGCGGCGCAGCGTCTCGACCCGCTCGGGTGAGAACTCTGCAGTGGGGGAAACCCACGGGTTCATCGGTTCGGGCTCTTCAGGTTGTGTCGGTTTCCGGCGGGCAGCTTTTTTCGGTCCCGGCTTTTTTCCACGCATACGGCGACCTCTCCGGTTCCGGATGCCTCCCCCGTGCCGTAATGGCACGAGGGTGGGCACGCTAGAAGTATCGGCCCCGGTCGATCACGAGTTGAAACGGCCGTGCGGCCAGCCCGGCGGCAGGTTGGTTCCGCTGCGAAGGGCAGCGGCCCGGCTGGGGTGGGGGATCAGGCGATAGGCGTGTTTCGCGCGGTTCAGCCCTCTTTCTTTTCGTCCTGGGCCGGCTCGACTGCCGGCGCGGGCCTGGGCGTGTTCCCGTTCGCCTGGCCGCGCGGGCCGTGCTCGCCCTGGCGGGACAGAATCTCCTCGCGGACAATGCCGACCTGCGCCGGCGCTTCGATGCCCAGGCGAACGCAACGCTGTCCGGAGGCGAGCACCACGATGCGGATGCCGCCGTCGATCAGAATGGCGTCGCCTGGACGGCGACTCAGGATCAGCATATCTCCTCTCGTTCTCCTACCTGTTTCCTTCGTCCGCCTTGGCGAGTGCGGCGATTCCCGAAGCCGGCTTGTCTGGCTCGACCCGGAACGCATCGCCGATTTCCGCCGAACGGCCTCTCGGGTCCATGATCGGCACGTTGGCCCGCCGGCTTTGCGGCGAGCGATTCGCGGGGGACGGTCGTCCGAATACCAGCTCCCGCAGTCTTGGTCCTGCCTGTGAGGCCGCGCCCCGGGCCCAATCCGGCACTCCATTCCGGCGCACGTGCCGGACCGCCCAGCCCAGGCCACCCGCGACCAGCGTAAGGAGCACGGTGCGGGCCAGCCCATCGCCCTCCTCGGGCGCGCCCTGCGGTGTGGCCGCCTGCGAAGCGACCGGTACCGCATCCACAGGCGCGGCCGCTGCCGGCCGCGGCGCATCGTCGATCCAGACGATCAGGCCTTCCTCCGACCGGCGTGCGCCGTAGTCGCCCAGCTTGGCAACTTCGATCGTGATCCGGACGTCGCCCGAAACTTCCGATGCCGAGAGCGACAGCACGCCTTCCGGCCGCTTCGGCTTCGACGAGCCGCCGATCGACAACCGCGCATCCTCGATCGTCAGATAGAGCCGCCACCGGTTCTCCGTCCGGAAGGGCTCGCTCAACTTCATCCGGATCGGCCCGGCAATCGGTACGATCACCAGCGTCCGGCCCTCCACTCGCCTCGCCACCAGATTGCCGACCGTGGCGAATTCCCTGCCTGCTGCAACCGCGCGAGGCGCGGCCCAGAGGAACGCCGCAGCCACGAGCGCCAGCATCGGCCCTCGTCGCGACGTTCCCGCCATTAGCACTCCCCGGGTTCGCGCAACCGGGCCATGCGTCCGCGCAATGTCGTGAGAGCTTTGGAGCGGATCTGAGAGACGCGGGACTCCGTGAGACCGAGAACCTTCGCGATCTCGTGCAGCTTCAATTCTTCGAAGTAGTAAAGGCTGAGGACGATGCGCTCGCGTTCCTTGAGACGCAGTATCTCGTCACGGAGCACGGCGACCTCCTCCCGATGATTGATCGACTCTTCCATCACACGGCCCGACGAACCTTCGATCAGGTCCGCTGGCATCGCGGTCCGGCCTACTCCCGTGTTTATCGGCTGATCCAGCGAGACTTGAATGGCCTCGTTCGTGTCTGCCCGCCAACGCCAGAGCGTCTGGAGGTCGATGCCCAGCTTCTCCGCCATCTCGTGCGCATCCGGATGCCGGTCCAGCTTGCCGGAAAGCGATTCCTCCGCCGCTGCGAGCTGCCGCTGCTTGCGACGGATCGACCGCGGCACTGTGTCCGAACGACGAAGATCGTCCAGAATCGCGCCGCGTATGCGCGGCGCCGCATACGTGCTGAACGCGAGCCCGCGGGAGCGATCAAAGCTGTCAATGGCGTTGATCAGGCCCATGCTGCCCGCGCTCACGAGATCGTCAAGCTCGACGTCCACCGTCAGCGTGCGCAGAACCTGCCTGGCCACGTGATGTACCAGCGGGAGATGGCGCGCGAGCAGCCGCTGCCGGGCGGATTCGTCGCGACCGCGCTGGTACGCGTCCCACAGCATTTCGCTTTCCATTGGGCTTTCCTTGGCTCTGGGGGAGATCATCGGGCGAGCGGACGCGTTCCGTGCGTCCGTCGGGTCTGCCGGCGTCACCATCCGGCCTGTCTGGGGGCTCGTGAGGTTGGGCGTTGCGGTGGGTTGGGCGACGGGCCGGCTCGGTTTCCCTTCCTTGACCGGCACGCCAGACGAGGCGGGCTTCGACCGCGCTGCCGGCACGGCGCGTCCCTTTGCGCCGCCGACAGCCGCAGCCCTGCCTTGCCGTCCAGCCCCGTGTCGCTGCATCGCTTGCGCGCTCCCTCGCGGTCCCTGTTTTTGTCGAACGGTGTCGTGATCCGGAGACCTTGCGTGGGTTGCTGCGAGGCACACGGCATACCCTGTAGCGGGACCGCCACGGCCGAGGTACGGAAATCTGATCTAAATGATTATGGTTGAATTACTTACACGGCTCGGAACGCTGCGGTGGCGGGACCGCTTCGAAGCAGGACGGAAGGCGGGCGGGCAGAAAAAAGGTTCCGGGCTTGACCTTCTTTTCCGGTCGGAACTGCGCACTCGCGCGCCGGCCGCGAGGCCGACGCGCGAGTGCCCGGGGTGTCACTTTCCGATGAGCGCCTTGATCTCTGCGGGCAGGTCGAAGGCGGCGGCGTCGATGCCACCGAACGTGACGCTGGTAATGGTGACGACGAGCTGCTGATTGAAGACCTGCTGCGTGGTCTTTGCGGGCATTTTCACGCCGTCGAAGTCGGTATAGTCCTCGAAGATGGTGGTTGCGTCGACGGCGCCCATGGGGGTCTCGCTCTTGTGCATGGTGGCGAGGAGCAGGCCGGTTTCGGCGTCGTAGCAGTCGAAGGTTTCGCGGCCGGACTTCCAGGTGAGCCGCACCTTCCAGCAGGAGCGGCCGGCGATTTCGACCTTGCCGACGGTCTGCATGGAGGCGATGACCTTCGGATCGCGCATGGCTGCGGCAAAGTCGGCCTCGTCGCGGATCTGCGTGAGCTCGGCGCCGTCGATGACGCGCGGTCCTTCCATCGGATTCATGGACCAGCCGACGCGTCCATCGAATCCGCTTCGAATGTCACCCAGCCCGGTGATGGTCATGCGGCTGAGCATGAGATTGGGCTGGAGCTGAAGCACTTCGATCTGACCGCCCGCTCCCATTGCCGGCATGGAGAACGTGCCGACCGTGCGCATCGAGCCGCGGCCCGGGATCGTGTTCAGCCCGGTCACCTTGACGAAGTTCTGCACCAGCTCCTCCGCCTTGGGATCCTCGGCGTGCGGCGTCATCAGAGCGGTCTGCGCGGCCGCGCGTGCCGTCAACGGCGCAAAGCCGCAGTACGCTGCGAATGTGGCCGCAACCAGCGATTTGAACGAACTGCACTGCATACGCATCCTCCTGCCGTTGGGCGCCCCTGCGGTCATCGCCGGCTCGAGCGCCTGGAATGACACCTCGGTCATGAGTGGGTGCGGGAACGAATCCAAGCGATGGCGGCTTGCATCGCCGCATCGCGGCCTGCTTGCAGATCCGTGCGCGTCACGGCCACACTTTCGTCCGGTACGACGCCACGGCCCTCGATCCGCGTCCCGCCCGCCGCCGTGAAATCCGCAACGACGTGCATCAGCACGTCGCCATCCGGAAGCCGCAGCAGCGCGGCGGGCAGCGCCTGTCCGGCGGATGTCTGTCCGAAGACGCGGGCGCGGCCCAGCGCCTGCATGCCGCCGGCAAAGATCTCGGTGGTGCTGACGCTCATGTCATCGATGAGGATGGCGAGGGGTCCGTCAAATGGCTGGACGGGTCTTGCCTGTGCGTCGACGAGCCGCGGGTTGACGACGAAGTTGAGCGCGGTCCCGCGCGAGCGCATGGTCCCGAGCGGCACACGCTGCGTCATGAAATGGCCGGCGAGGCCCATGACCATGCCGGCGACGCCGCCGGGATTGCCGCGGAGGTCGATGATGATGCCGCGGCAATGGCGGGTCTGATCGACGGCGCGATCGAATGCGGGCATGAGCGGCACCATCCAGACATTGAACTGGATGACGCCCACACAATTCGCGTGATCGCCGACGGTGTGGTGATCGAGTCGGGCGAAGAAGGTGGGCAAATTGCCGAACCGTACGGGCTCGCCGGGCCGCCTGCGCCGAGTAACGCGATGGGTAGTGACGGCACCGTCTTCGGCGCGCAGCTGAATGACGGTGACGGACCCTGCCGGGCCATCGGGTTGCGCATTGGCGGACCAGAGGAACTGCGTGAGTGCCTTGCGCCGTTCGGCCGGGTCCTGGAGCACGAGGACGCGGCGAAGTGCGTCAGCGGGCCGGTACGCATCGATGGTTTCGACGACGAGGCCGGGCCGGATGCCGGCGCGGGCCGCGGGTCCCTCGGGATCCACGCGCCAGACGGCGAGCTCGCCTTCGGCAAGCCGCATCTCGAGGCCCGCATCGCCTGGCGCGTCGAGCGCGCGTACACGGGCGGGATCCACTGCGTCCGCCACGTCCGCGGGAATGAGCGAATAATGGGACTCGCCGAGCCGCGCCAGCATATCGCGGATGACGGCGCGCAGCTCAGCGATGCTGGAGGCGCGCTCGGCCAGAGGCCGGAGCTGCTGTCGAACGCCGAGCCAGTCGATGCCGTTGAACGCAGGGTCGTAATGTGAGGCGTGAATGCGGGCCCATGCGGAATCGAAGGAGGCGAGGCCGAGCTGAGCATCGTATGCGGACTGAACGGCAATAGCGGTCTGCCGGGCGAGGCTTGAGGCTTCGGCCGGGGAGACTGCGTTGGCCAGTGCGGCCACGATGATCCACATCCGCCCCATGACGACCCAGGCTGTTACCGGCGCGGCCGGGCGTCTTCGTCCGGCGCGGTGGCGCGGGCACACGCTACGAGTTTCGGCGGGCATGCGGCGTCGCATGAGCCTCAGTATAAGGCATTCGAGCGTGGTGCGTTACCGCGTCGATGAAGACGCGGGCCGTAGAGCGGAGCGGGTCATGCGGATCCGGGCGCGATCGTCAGGATTTCGGTGACGGGCAGGCCCCTTGCCCGGGCGGTCTCGGCAAACTGCAGCGTGATGTCATCCGCGCCGCGCGGCACGCCGTTCCAGACAATGACGGCGTGCACCGGGCCGGCGGCGCCGGCCAGCTGCTGCGCGTGATCGAGGATTTCGACGTTCGTGCGCGTGTACGCATCGTCTGATTCGCGCAGGTTCAGGACGACCCGATCGATCGCCGGCAGTGCGCGCATGACGCGATCGAAGACGTCGCCCCATTCGCGGCCGCGGTCCACCACCGACGTCGTGCGGAACCGGGCCATGTCGAACGGCAGAATGACGCGGCGGCGCAGCTGCGCTTCGCCGGCCACTTCGAGTGCAAGCAGATCGGCGCCACAGGCGGCGGAACAGACCAGTGCGGTGGCGCCCGTGGAGGCGAGCAGTTCGCGCAGCCGCTCACGCACGGCCGGCACCTGTGCGGCGGGGAATCGCGGCTCGGCGGCGCCCGGCGCGTCGATGCGCCGGCCGGCGAGCGCGAGCACGGTCGGCTTCGTCATCGCGATCGCCTCTGCAGAACCCAGTCGGCAATATCGCGAATCACGGTGTCGGCGACGTGACCGGCAATGGCGTACTCGGAGGGAACGGCGCGGCCGCGGCCTTCCATGAACAGATGGTTGAGTGCGCCGTACTCGAGGACCGTGGCGTTGTCGCGTCCCTGCAGTCCGCTGATCCACGCATTGAGATCGCTCTCGGTCACCTGATAATCGCGCATGGCGTGGAGCACCAGGATGGGGCGTTCGAGGCGGCGCGCCGTGCGGACGGGTTCGTAGTCGTCGAGATCGTAGTAATAGGAGGCGGGCGCACCCATTACGAGCGATTCGGGCGCGAGCTTCCTGCCCTGCAGCAGATCGAGTGAATCCAGGACAGCCCGGAGAATGGAGCGTGTCTGCGCGTCGGTTTCCGTCAGGGACTCGAGGTAGCGCACCTGGTCGCGGACCACCTGCTGAAGCGGACGCGCGGGTGCAGCGAGCAGAATGATGCCGGCGACGGCGGAGCTGGATGCGGCGACGCGAGGCGCCATCATTCCGCCGAGCGAGTGTCCGGCCACGAAGACGCGCGTCGAGTCGATGCGCGGGTGCGCGCGCAGCAGCTGTGCAGCAGCGATCGCATCGTCCTGGACTTCATCCTGCACGGAGAGCGTCCGTGGCATGCGCCCGGCATGGGCCCAGGTCCGTTTGTCGTAGCGGAGCACCGCGATGCCGCGCGATGCGAGGCCCCAGGCGATGTCGCGAAACGGTTTGTTCGGGCCAATCGACTCATCGCGGTCGTGCGGCCCGGAGCCGTGTACGAGGACAACGGCGGGCAGCGGCGCGGAATCGACCTTGGGCAGCGAGAGCGTTCCGGCCAGCGGCCAGGGCTCCGCGCCGACGGTCACGTCCACCTCGAGGAACGCCGTGGTATCCGCGTAGGGTGGCGGCGCAGGCGCGGCGGCGGGAAGGAACCACAGGCCGCCGACGGTCCGGTCGGGCATGAGCACGACGCGAATCGTGAAGGACTGTCGCTCGAAGCGTGCACTCAGCTCGACGATCTGGAGCGTGTCCTGGGGTACGGTGCGGAGCGGCGCGAGGCTGCGCAGCGTGCCGGCGGCCGTGCCGAGCTGGGCCCAGACCTGCCGCAGCCGCGGCTCGTCGAGTGTGCCGGCGGGCACGGCGCGCGAGATCATCGCGGCCGCGGTATCGAACGCGCCCGCTTCCATGTGCCGGACGAACGACAGGGCGATGCGCGTGTATGTGGAGTCCGTCTGAGCCCGGACGGGTCCGGCCGCGAGTGCGGCCACGGCGGAGCATACGAACCCGATTGCCCAACGTCGGCTTGTCATATCGTCCTCCCTGCTGCGCGGCGCTACCGTTAAGTTTGGGGCCTCGCACGGCAAGTCAAGCCGGAACTCTGAACATGGCGGTCTCATGCGACGTTTCGCGGGTCGGTCCATAGCGTGTGTGCTGGTGCTCTCGGGCGCGGTCGCGCTGGAAGCGCAGACGGCGGACCCGGCGGCGCGGGTTGCGCTCGATCCTGCGATCCGGGCGGGCCAGCTCGAGAACGGATTGCGCTACATGGTCCGCCGCAACACGCGGCCGGAGAAGCGCGCCGAGCTGATGCTGGTGGTGAATGCGGGGTCCGTGCTCGAGGACGATAACCAGCGCGGGCTGGCGCATTTCGCCGAGCACATGGCCTTCAACGGCACGCGCAACTTCGCGAAGCAGGAGATCGTGAACTACCTCGAGCGGATCGGCATGCGGTTTGGCGCCGACCTGAACGCGTACACGGGATTCGACGAGACCGTCTATCTGTTGACGGTCCCGACGGACACGGGCACAGCGCTCGAGCGGGGCGTGCAGATCCTGGAGGAGTGGGCGCACGGCGTGACGTTCGATTCCGCGGAAATCGACAAGGAACGGGGCGTCGTCGTCGAGGAGTGGCGGCTGGGTCAGGGCGCGAGCGCGCGCATGCGCGACCAGATCTTCCCGGTGCTGTTCCGGGGATCGCGCTACGCGGAGCGGCTGCCGATCGGCACGCGCGAGTCGCTCGAGTCGTTTCGTCGCGATCAGTTGCTGCGCTTCTACCGGGACTGGTACCGGCCGGATCTGATGGCGGTGATCGCGGTCGGCGATTTCGATGTGGCGCGGGTCGAGTCGATGATCCGCCAGCGGTTTGCGGGACTGGCGCGGCCGGCGAGTCCGCGGCCGCGCACGCTGTATCCGGTGAGCGACCATGCCGAGCCGTTCGTGGTCGTGGCAACGGACGCGGAAGCGACGGGCACGAGCGTCGACATCTACTACATGCAGGCCACGGGCGAGCAGGGCACGCATCGCGCCTATCGCCGTTCCCTCATCGAGAACCTCTACAACGGCATGCTGAACTCGCGGCTGGCCGAGCTGGCGCGGCAGGCGGATCCGCCGTTCGTGGGCGCGGGCTCGAGCGAGGGCGGCCTGGTGCGCACGCGGAGCGCGTATTCCATCGGCGCCGCAGTCTCCGAGGGCGGCGTGCTGCGCGGTCTCGACGCGATCCTGACCGAAGCGGAGCGGGTGCAGCGTCACGGCTTCACGGCGACGGAGCTGGAGCGCGAGAAACGCGACCTGCTGCGCTACTACGAGACCGCCTACGCCGAGCGGGACAAGACGGAGTCCTCCGCGTACGCGAACGAGTACGTGCGGCATCTGCTGGAAGGCGAAGCCGTGCCGGGCATAGCCGCGGAGTTCGAGATGGCGAAGGCGCAGGTCCCGGGCATCACGCTGGCGGAGGTCAACGCGCTGGTGCGCGAGTGGGTGACGGACCGGAACCGGGTGGTGGTGGTACAGGCGCCGAAGAAGGAAGGGCTGGCCGTACCCACGAGCAATGAGCTGCTCGCGGTCTTTGCCGCTGTAGAGAGCAAGGAGATTGCGCCGTACCGCGACGTGGTCGTGGAGGATGCGCTGGTGTCGAATCCGCCGGCGCCCGGCACGATCACGGCCACGCGCGCGCTGGCCGCCGGCGTCACGGAATGGCGTCTCTCCAATGGCGCGCGCGTCCTGCTCAAGCCCACGGACTTCAAGGATGACGAAGTCGTGTTCCGCGCGCTGAGTCCGGGCGGTCTGTCGCTGGCGTCGGACGCGGACTACATCTCGGCCGGTTTCTCGGGCACGCTCGTCGCCTCGAGCGGGCTGGCCGGTTTCGATGCGACGCAGCTGGGCAAGATGCTGGCGGGCAAGGCCGTGAGCATGCAGCCGGCCATGGACGATCTAACGGAGGGTCTGATCGGCGGCGCGTCGCCGCGCGATCTCGAGACGCTGCTCCAGCTCGCGTACCTCTACTTCACGGCGCCGCGCGAGGACAGCACGACGTTCCGTTCGCTGCTCACGCGGTTCCGCGGCTACCTCGAGAATCAGGCGGCCAGTCCGGAGAACGCGTTCAGCGATACGCTGAGCGTGACCATGGCGCAGTATCACGCGCGCGCCCGCCCCGTCACTGTGCAGACATTGGACGAGATCCGGGCGGACCGCGCCCTCTCCTTCTACCGCGATCGCTACGCGGACGCGAGCGATTTCACGTTCGTGTTCGTGGGCTCGTTCACACCGGATTCGATCCGGCCGCTGGTTCTGCGCTGGCTGGGCGGGCTGCCGTCGCTCTCGCGCACCGAATCGTGGCGTGACACCGGGATGCGGCCGCCGTCGGACGTCGTGAACAAGGTGGTGCGCCGCGGCATCGAGCCGAAGAGCCAGACGGCTCTGGTGTTCTCCGGTCCGTTCACGTACAACCGGCAGGCCACGCACCTGCTCAGCTCGCTGGGCAGTGTGCTCGACATGCGGCTGCGCGAAGTGCTGCGTGAAGACCTGGGTGGCACGTACGGCGTGAACGTGGGACCCGCCGCGGCGCGCGATCCCTGGCAGAACTACGCGATGACGATCGTCTTCGGTTCCGCGCCCGAACGCGCGGATTCGCTGGCGGCTGCGGTCTTCGCGGAAATCGTCAAGCTGCAGACGGATGGCCCGGACGACGAAACGCTGCAGAAGGTCAAGGAAACGCAGCGGCGTACGCACGAGACGAACCTGAAGGAAAACACGTGGTGGATGCGGCAGATCTCGACCGCCACGATCCAGGGGATGGATGTCGGGGCTGCACTGGACACGCCCGCGCTCATTGAAGGTGTGACGCGGCAGCAGATCGCACAGGCCGCGCGCGAGTTCCTGCGCAGCGACCGGTACGTCCGGGTCGTGCTGATGCCGGAACGGTGACGCACGGGCAGCGACACTCACGCAAACGAAACCGGAACTCGGGAGCGGGTCGGGATGAGGAAGACCATTGTGGCATTGGCTCTGGTGCTGGCATGGGCAGGCCCATCATCGGCGCAGAACGAGCGAGCCCTGCCGCTGGTGCTGCAGCTGCCCATGAGCACGCGCGCGCTGGGCATGGGCAACGCCTACGTGCTCGCACAGGGCGATGCCGATGCGATCTTCCATTACCCGGGCCTGCTCGACACATCGCGGGGCCTTGGACTCTCCCTGTCGCGATACGGCTCGGAGTCCAGCCTGTTTGCCGCGGCGGCCGCCGCGGAATGGTTCCGGGGCGGCGTTGGCCTGGCGCTGCAAACGCTGAGTTACAGCGCGGGCACGTTCGCGGCGGGCGCGCTCGCGCGCGGCGAGTCGGGACTGTCGGAGCGAGGACCGGTCACCGTCAGCGAACAGGTCGCGACTCTGGCGTACGCCCGGTCGCTGTTCGGATTCCGCATCGGCCTGGCCGCCAAGCTCATCGAGCAGCGGCTGACCGGCGATCGCGATGTCACGGCCGCCGGCGATCTCGGCATTGCCAGAAACGTGGGCCCGGTCGTGCTCGGCATTGCAGCGCGCAATTTCGGCCGGGATCCGGACCTCGAGAACGTGGAAGCGGAGCTGCCGTGGACCGTGTCACTCGGCGGATCGACGCGCAGCGTGCCGTTCGGTCCGCTCGACATCGTGGCGGCCGCCGGCGGCGCATGGGCGCGAGATGAGCACCGGGAAGCGGGTGGCGGGATCGAAGCGGCGTACTGGCCGGTGTCCGGGCGCACGCTCTTCGGCCGCGTCGGCGTGCGCTGGGTCGAGGACTCCGACGCCCGGCCGCTCACGCTGGGCGCCGGCTTCGCCGGCGACCGCATTGTCTTCGACTACGCGTTCCAGGACTTCGACAACGGCGAGCCGCTCCACCGGCTGACCGTGCGCTGGCGCTGAGCGCGCTCAGCTGCCGCCGGCAACCACGCCGAATGCCGGATCCATGGTCGCGAAGCCGAGCTCGTCCAGAATCACCGTGCCGGCAACCGCGCGATCGAAAACGAAGCGTATGGCGGAAATCTGCGCCAGGTCGAGCGTCGGATTCATGCGCTTGAAGTCGGCCAGCGGCAAGGTGTACGTCTGGAGCACGGTTTCGCCGAGCGTGCCAAAACGGGAGCGTTCGAGGTCGCGCCGGCGCAGAATGTACGTTTCCAGAGGCCGGCGGATCGCGCCGTAGCGGCTGAGCTGGACTCGCGCGCGGGCGCCCGTCGCATCAACGAGTTCGACGCTGAGATCGACGGGTGGCTTCGGATCGTCGGGCCGCGGTGGCGCCGGCGTTCGGCCGCGCCGCGTCGAGTCCTGCCGCGTCGAGTCGCGCGCAGACTCCGGCGCGCGCCGCGGTCCGGGCATCGCGTCCGTCGGCATGAGCAGGAACTGCAGTGCGGACGATTCATTGAGGCGCCAGTCGCGAGCCAGCGCGAATGGCAGGCTCACCGTGTATGCAGCGGGCGGACCGAGCCGCGTCGTATCGGCGCCGCCAATGCGGTTGTTCCAGCCGATCACCACGGAGTTGTTGTAGTGGGACGTGCCTTCCGCGGGCGTATTGGCTGTCCGCAGCTGGAGCAGACTCTCCCGCCACGTTGCCAGGCTGTCGCCCTGCACGCGCGCGCCGGCGACGGAGCCGGTCGTGACGTCGACATCCTCCTCGAACCCGGCGACCAGGCGGAACGAGTGTTCCTGGAAGCGCGTGATGTACATCGTCTTTGGCAGCCAGTCCGCGGCCACGCGATGATCGCGGAACAGCGGCAGATACTGCTTGTCATCGCGGAGCGTCGCCTCGAGAAATGCCGTGACGTAGACCTCGGCGAAGCGGCGCTGGTCCTCGGGCGGCATCAGAGTGCGCAGGTCGAGAATGCGCGCGCTGCGCGGGCCATTGTCGTGAGCGCCCCAGACCGTGTTCCACTGGCCGTGATTGGCGCGGTACACGAAGACCGCCGCCTTGAAGCGGGGCATGCCATCAGTGAACCGGACGCGCTGGTACTGGCGTATGCCCATGAAGCTGGAGACGTCGCCATCGTGCGAGCCGTGGAACACGAGATAGTTCACGTTCTCGACCGGCACCAGCCGATCCGCCGGCCTGTACTGTCCGTCGACCGGCGCAATCGCGATGAGCGAGCGGATGTTGAAATTGAAATCGAAGGCAACGCTGGCATCATCGGGGTAGCGCGAGAGCCGGTTGATCGCCGCGGCGTGGCCCACGGCTTCGCCGCCACGCGAGTGGCCGATCAGCGCGATCCGATCCATGTCCACCTTGCCGTGGAACGGATTGCCGGGCGTTTCGTTCCACTTCTTCCACTGCTCGAGATGCTTGAGGAAGAACCAGCCTCGCGCGTCGTTTTCCCGTGAGATGCCGCCGTTGATGAAGTTCATGTCGAGGGACGCCATGATGTAGCCGCGGCTGGCGAGCAGCTCGCCCAGGTATCCGTACCCGGGGTCGGAGAAGTCCTTCATGTTGTGATTGCCGTGCACGACGAGCACGATCGGGAACGGGCCCGCGCCTTCCGGATACCAGACGCGCGCATTGAGCGGCATTCCGCGCGGCGTGAAACCCCAGTATGAATTGCGCGAACGAGCCGTCTGGCCCAGATCGACCAGCTTCGAGGCATCGACGGAGTCCGTGCGGATCGTGACGGAGTCGCGGAACGCGGACCGGTTCCTGTCGCGACCGCTGCCGTAGACTGCGCGCAGCACGTTCATGCGGCCGCGTGCGGACGGGTCCGGCGCGCTGATGGAATGCCGGTTGAGTACGACATCGGCGTCGTTGGGCGCCAGCTTGAGCGAGGGATAGCAGGCCATCGAGGCGATGGCGGCGAAGCAGGCCAGTCGAGGTATGTTCATGCCGGAAGGTGGGTTCGCGCAGGGCCGGCAGCAAGGGCTCGGCCGTGGCTGGTTCTCTCGAGGCGGAAGCAGTCGGGCCGGCTGTAATGGCCGGCCACATCGAGCGTCATGCTCTCCTCGCGCACGCGGCCCAGGTCGCATTCCGCGATCAGCGTGCACTCGCGATCGAAGACGGGTCCGGCAATGACGGACGCATCGGGCGCAATGATCGCACTGCCGCCACGCACCACCCATTCGCTGGAGTCGGCGGCCGGCAGGCCGGCGGGCAGTGCGGCGGCACGGAGCAGCGAACCGACGGCGAGCACGAAGCAGCGTCCCTCGAATGCGTAATGGCGCGAGGCGAGAAGGCTGGTTTCCCTGACCGTCGGCCACACGGCGATGTGGATGTCTTCGCCGTCCTCGTGGAGCGCCTGGCGAGCGAGCGGCATCCAGTGCTCCCAGCAGATGAGTCCGCCAATGCGGCCGGCGGCTGAGTCGACGGCGCGGACGCCGTCGCCGTCACCCTGACCCCAGACCATGCGCTCCGTGTACGTCGGCATCAGCTTGCGGTGATGGTTGAGCAGGCGGCCGTCCGGCCCCCAGAAGAGCAGCGTATTGTAGAGAGTGCCGCGGCCGGGGCCCGCGTCCACGCGCTCGACGACGCCGATCACCAGCGTGATGTGGTGGTCCGCGGCGATTTCTGCGAGGCGGTTGGCCGCCGGTCCGGTCATTGAGACACTCTGCTCCGCCATCGCGCGATAGGCCGCCTTCACCACTGTGTTGTCCCAGAGCGCGGCACCTTCACTGACATCCAGCCACGCGGGATATCCGGGCAGCCAGGTTTCCGGGAACGCGACGAGCGTGGCGCCACGGCCTGCCGCGTCGGCCGCGAGTGTCGCCGTCCGCTCGAGGCCGGCGTCGAGGTCCTTTGCGGGATGCGCCTGAACGGCCGCCACAAGGGTTGCAGTCACGGATCACCTGTTCGCTCGGGAGCGCGGGCAGGCAAGTTCGGTGGCGCCGCGGCACGCGGCAAGCCGTGCAGCCGTGGGATCTGCGGGCCGCGTGACGTCCCGCGCTGTGTCCAGACGTTGTCACAGGAACTGCGGTTTTCCTGCACGTTTCTTCATCCGTTTCCCTACAGCATCGCGGGCCGGTCGGTGCCAACTTGGCTGTACGTCTCGCTCGGAGGAGAATCATGTCACGGACCCTCTTGATCCCGCTGGACGGCTCCAAGTTCGCCGAACACGCGGTGACTGCCGCGGCCGGCATCGCGCGCGCTGAAGGCGGCCGGCTGCACCTGGTGCGGGCCCACGAGGCCCCCGTCGTTCCGACATCGCCGGATGTGATCGTGCCGTATGACGCGCAATGGGACGCAGTGCTGCGGCAGGAGGAGCGTGAATACCTGCAGGGCATGGCGAATCGCGTCATGGAGCGATTCGGCATCACGACGCGGACGGAAGTGGTGGACGGACCGCCGGCTTCCGCGATCGCGACCTATGCGCGTGACATGGAAATCGATCTCATCGTGATGACGACCCATGGCCGTGGCGGTCTGAGCCGACTTTGGCTGGGCAGTGTGGCGGACGGCGTGGTTCGGCGCAGCGGCGTTCCGGTTCTGCTGCTTCGATCGAAGGTGAACGTCGAGGCGGAAGAGGCCGTGCGTCCGCGCAACGTCCTGATTCCGCTCGATGGATCGGATCTTTCAACGGGCGTCATCGAGCCGGCCCTGTGGCTGGGCTCGCTGTGGGGCGCCCGCTTCACGCTGCTGCGCGTGGTCCTGCCGGATCCGTTGATTCGTCCGCCGTTGCGGCGGCGTGATGGAACGGAAGCGCCCGCGGTCGCCACGGCACACCTGGATCAGGCGCGCGAGAATCTGGAAGAAGTCGCGCGGCCGCTGCGTGCGCGCGGGCTCAAGGTCGATGCGACTGTGATCGCGCACCCCGTGCCGGCCCAGGGAATCCTGGAGTGGACGGCTGCGAGCAACGTCGATCTGATTGCGCTGGCGACGCACGGCCGTGGGGGTTGGTCCCGGCTCGCCCTGGGCAGTGTCGCGGACAAGGTCTTGCGCGGCGCGAGTGTTCCCATGCTGGTGTTCCGCCCTGCCGCGCAGCCCAGCGGACTGGCCGGATCGCCGGGTCCACCGGTGAGTGTCTCCGCGTGACGCAGGCGTATCCCCACGCCATGCAGGAGGAGGGTAGCAGGCGTGGGGGCGAAGCGGGGTGGCGCGAAAGCGTCACTCCGCTTTGCTCAATTCAGGCCGGCCAGACGAAGAGCAGCAGCACACCGCCGGCAATCGCGACGCCGAACCCCGCGGCGACGCGCGCGGTCAGGCGCGGGTGCGCGAGAATTGCAACGGCCAGACCCTTGAACACGAGATTGGCCATGGCGCCTATCAGGATGAGCTTCCAGCCGGTGCTGGTGTCGAGGCGGTCGGCGCGTACGAGCTGCGCCGTGGAAAGCGTGATCGCGTCCATGTCGGTCAATCCGGAGAGCCCGGCCACCATGAAGAGCCCGCGCGCGCCGAAACGTTCGCGGGCAACGGCAACGGCAAACAGGACTGCGGCATACAGCAGGCCGAAGAGAATCGCGGCCCGCATGTCGGACGGGGGCGCGGGATCCGTCGAGGGCGTGAGCGTTTTGCGCGCGCGCGCGTACTGCACGGCCGAGATCGCAACCATGAGCGCGAACATGACGGCGAGCGGTGCACCCAGCTGGATCAGGCTGGACGGCACGACCACGGTGATTTCCAGAATGACGCGCGCGAATACGACGGTCGATGCGACCAGCACCATCACGGCGGCTCCGGCGCTGTCGTCGGGTGCGCCGCGGGTGCGGCGCGCGTAGCCGACGGTTGCAGCCGTACTCGAGATGAGACCGCCGAGCACGCCACTGAGGAGCGTGCCGCCGCGCGCGCCGAACAGGCGGTAGGCGACATAGCTGGCGAGGCTGATGCCGACAATGAGTACGACCATCAGCCAGATCTGGAACGGGTTCAGCACGCCGTAACGGTCGAAGGCGCGGTCAGGCAGAATCGGCAGAATGACGAGCGCGATCAGGACCAGGCGCATGATCGCGTTGACGTCACCTTCGCCCAGCCGCTGCACGAGCGCATGGAGCGGCCGCTTCCAGTGCAGGACGAGAGCGATCACGCCGGCCGTGACGGCCGCCGCGACACGGAGCCCGGCCGCGAGCATTGCGCCGACGGCAAACATGAAGAGGGCGGCGACCTCGGTCGTAATGCCGGCTTCTGCACGGTTCTGTCTGGCCAGCACGAGATTGGCCGTGATCGTCTGCGCGAGGATGGCCGCGAATCCGACGGCGAGGATCCAGCCGCCGTAGCGGTCCGCGAGGAAGCCGATCACAACCCCGAGCATGGTGATCAGCGCGAACGTACGGATACCGGCCATGCCGGTTGCCGCTCGCTCGCGCTCGATCCCTACCAGCAGTCCGAGCAGCAGCGCGATCCCCAGCGCCTGCAGCAGATCCAGTTCCATGCGTTCAACTTGTGCGTGTCGCGCAGCAGCCGCAAACACGCCGGGCGGCCACGCCACGGTTGCTCCCACTGCTCTGCCCGCGTACATCGAGAGGACTGCAGCGGATCCGGATCATGGAAACGGACAGGTTCCCCGAGGGCGTGCGGCCCCTGGACCACACCGCGGATATCGGGATGGATGTGCGGGCGCCATCACTGGCCGAGCTGTTCCATGCCGCGGCGGCCGGGTTGGTCGCGTTCACCTGCCCGCGCCGGGACGGCGTACCGACACATGCGTGGGAGCGCGTACAACTCGAGGCCGACGATGCAGCGCTGCTTCTCGTCGCCTGGCTCCGCGAGCTCCTCTATCGCATGGATACGCGGCAGCTGTGCTATGTCAACGCGGAGTTCACCGAGATCGGAGCGCAGCGGCTCGCCGCGCGCGTGGGCCTGGCACACTGCGCCGCGGCCATCCGCGAGATCAAGGGCGTGACGTACCACGACCTCGATGTGCACCGCGAAGGAACGGAATGGCGGGCCCGCGTGATCTTCGACGTGTGAGCGGGCCGCCGCGACGTGCTCGCTCGCGAATCGTCAGGGCGCGCTGGCGCGGGCCCGGCCGCTCCGGCGAAGCAGGGTCCCGGTCTTTTCGTCCACGCGCGAGCGTAACAGCAGGAATAGCAGAGACTCGGTCGTGGCAAGGAAGCCAGCCCCGATCGCGACCCAGAAGAACGGCGCGGCAGGGCCATCGAAGAGAAGCATGTAGATGGCAAAGATGTGGCCAATGACGCCGGCCGCTTTCGCCGAGTACAGGTGCAGGTTGGCGAACCGGCGGAACCGCAGCCAGCCGACGGCGAGAGTGAGCAGGCCGAGTGCCGACCAGAGGACAAGGATGAGGCCGTGCTCGCGGAACAGATCGGGCCGGATCAGGAGCAGCCAGATCACGATCGACACAACGAGCACCATGTCGGCGATGGAATCGAGCTGACTGCCGATACGCGTAGTGCGCCGCATGCGGCGGGCAAGGAATCCATCGAGCACATCCGTGGACCCGGCAATGGCCAGCCCGACGCCCAGCGGTGTGCGCCATTCGAGCAGTGCGAAGACCCAGAGAACGGGTACGGCCAGCATGCGCAGCAACGTGAGCTGGTTGGGCAGGTCGTAGGACCGGGTCATGCGGATTGCGGCTCCATGACGAGTACGGCCGCGCCCTGCACGCGGCCGCCGCGCAGATCCTCGAGCGCGCGGTTCGCTTCTTCGAGCCGGTACGTGCGAACTTCCGTGCGCACCGGTACCCGCGGTGCGAGCCGCATGAACTCGAGTCCATCGGCGCGTGTCAGGTTGGCGACGGATCGAAGGCTCCGCTCGCCCCAGAGCAGCTCGTAGGGGAACCGCGGAATATCGGACATGTGGATGCCGCCACAGATGACGGTACCGCCGCGGGCCACGGCGCGGAGCGCGACGGGAACGAGCTCGCCGGCCGGAGCGAACAGGATGGCGGCGTCGAGGGCGACCGGTGGCTGCTGGTCAGAGCCTCCAGCCCACACGGCGCCGAGCGAGCGAGCAAAGCGTTGGCCCTGCTCATCACCCGGCCGAGTGAATGCGTAGACCTCACGCCCCTGCCACGTCGCGACCTGCGTCAGAATGTGGGCGGCCGCGCCGAAGCCGAAGAAGCCGAGCCGTCTCGCGTCCCCCGTCATGCGCAGCGAGCGGTACCCAATGAGCCCTGCACACAGGAGCGGCGCGGCGTGGGCCGGCCCCATGCCATCGGGCAGCGGCAGGCAGAAGCGCGCGTCGGCGAGCATGAACTGGGCATAGCCGCCGTCCAGGTCGTAGCCGGTGAACCGTGCCCGATCGCACAGGTTCTCGCGCTCCGTCGTGCAGTAGTCGCAAGCGCCGCAGGTCCAGCCGAGCCAGGGCACACCCACGCGCTGCCCCACCGCGATGTCCGGAACGCCCTCACCCACGGCATCGATGACGCCCGCAATCTCGTGGCCGGGCACGAGCGGCAGCCGGCGCCGCGGCAGCTCACCGTCGACGACGTGCAGGTCCGTACGACAGACGGCGCAGGCCTGCACGCGCACGCGCACCACGCCGGCCTGCGGCTCGGGCACCGGCACGGACGCCGGCCGCAGCGGCGAGCGCGGCGCGTCGAGCACCATGGCAAGCATCGATCGAGCCAGGAATCCGTCCTTTCCGCGTCGTCCTCGGATCCGGTCGGTCCGTCCCGCAGCAATTGCGTGGAGCGGACGCCGCCACTAGCCTCCGCCAGCGCGTCATGACACCGGACGAATACGCCTCGGGCAGCGGCGCGTTCCTCAAAATCGAGCGGGCTTACCGAACGCGAAATCGCGCGGCGCCGCGACACGTTCGGCAATCCCGACAATCCGATCCGCCGGGATACCTGAGCAGGGAGCATTTGAGCGAATGTACCGCGTGTTGCTGCTGATCCCGCTTCTACTCGGCGATGGCGGCGTGACGCCGGAGATCTACCACGGCCGCGAGAACCGGATCCGGGTCCGCGCGCCGCGCCTGGCCCAGGAAGCCAGAATCGATGGGCGTCTGGACGAAGCGATGTGGAACGAGGCTGCGCTGCTCACGGGCTTCTCGCAGTATCGTCCGGTCGATGGTCTGGCCGCGGAGGATTCGACCGAAGTGCTCATCTGGTATGCCGAACACGAAATCTACTTCGGCATCCGCGCGTTCGAGCCTCACGCACTCGTGAATGCGACGCTCGCCGACCGCGACCGCATTGGCGGCGATGATCACGTGCAGCTGCTGCTGGACACGTTCAATGACCGGCGTCGCGCCCTGGTCTTCGGTGTGAATCCGCTCGGCGTCCAGGCCGATGGCATCCTGACGGAGGGCGAGAATCGCGGCATGGTCGACCACAGCCCGGATTTTGTCTACGAATCGCGAGGTCGCATCACGGACTGGGGCTGGGAAGTCGAGATCCGCATCCCGTTCAAGAGCCTGCGCTATCAGTCGCAGCGCGTGCAGACGTGGGGCGTGAACGTCGTGCGGCGGGTGCAGCACTCGGGACACACGCAGACCTGGACGGCGGCGAGACAGGGGCAGAACTCGTTTCTGGGGCAGAGCGGCACGCTCGAAGATCTGACCGAGCTGCGGCGCGGCCTGGTGCTCGATGTCAATCCTGTGCTCACGGCACGGGTCGACGGTGCGCGCAGCGCGCAGGACGACTGGCGCTACGGCCGAGGCACTCCGGAACCCGGCGTGAATCTGCGCTGGGGCATGACGGAAAAACTCACGGCGAATCTGACTGCGAACCCGGACTTCTCGCAGGTCGAGGCCGACGCCGGCCAGCTCTCGTTCGACCCGCGCCAGGCCCTGTTCTTTCCCGAGAAACGCCCGTTCTTCCTCGAGGCCAGCGAGAACTTCTCGACACCGAATCAACTGATCTATACACGCCGCATTGTTGCGCCCGTGATTGCCGCAAAGTTCACCGGCCGGGCCTACAACACGGACGTCGGCCTGCTTTCCGCGGTCGACGACGATGCGCTGTCGGCCACGGGCGACCACCCGTTGTTCAATCTGCTGCGCGTGCGGCGTGACATCGGCGGCAGCTCGACGCTGGGCATGGTCTATACGGACCGCGCCGAAGGCGATGCGTACAACCGCGTGATCGCTGCGGACACGCGCTTCGTGTTCGGCGGGCTCTACTCGTTCACGGGTCAGCTGGGCGCCAGCTTCACGCGGTCAAGCGCGACGACGACGAGCTGGCGACCCATCTTCGAGTTTGCAGCGGCGCGGCGCGGCCGCCGCTTCGGCGTAGGCGGGACTCTCGAAGGATCACACCACGAATTTCGCGCCGCATCCGGCTTTGTCAGCCGGCCCGGCATCGTGCACGCGCAGCTGCGGCCTACGTACACCTGGTACGGCGAGCCCGGCGCCGCGTTCGCCAGCATCACAGGCATCCTCAATCTCGATGGCACCTGGACCTATGATCGCTTCGTGAATGGTCACGTGCCGGATGATCAGAAGCTGCACCCGGGCGTCGAGTTTGCTTTCCGCGGCGGCTGGCGCCTTGGCGCGCATTTCCTGCTCGAATCGTTCAAGTACCCGCCGGAACTGTATCGCAGCTACTGGATCGACACCGGCACGGATACGATCCCGTATGTGGGCACGGACCGCATCACGAATTACGACCTGCTGGTGACGTTCGGAACGCCGCAGTTTCCGAAGTTCTCCGCGGACATGTTCGCTGTCGCCGGCCGCGACGAGAACTTCTTCGAATGGGCGCCTGGCTGGATCGGGCTCGCGACCATCAATGCGACGTACCGGCCCACCGACAAGCTGCGCGCCACCGGGCAGTACGTCATACAGAGCTACCAGCGGACCAGCGACAACAGCAGTGTCGGGCTTCGACAGATTCCGCGCCTGAAGCTCGAGTACCAGATATCGCGGCCTGTATTCGTGCGCGTGGTGGGGGAGTATGATGCAAACCGGCAGGACGACTTGCGCGATGATTCACGCACCGGTTTTCCGATCCTGCTCTGTCCCGCGGGCCCTCCGGACTGCGAGCCCGCACGCGGCTTTCGCCGCAGCAGGTTCCGCGCAGACTGGCTGTTCTCCTACCAGCCCACGCCCGGCACGGTTCTGTTCGCGGGTTACACCGGCACGCTGGATTCCGCGAGCAGCTGGAGGCTGGGCGACATGCGCCGATCGACTGACGGCTTCTTCCTCAAGTTGAGCTACCTGCTGCGCATGTAGGCGGCTCCACGCGATGCATTGGTTCCGCGCATCGCCGCTCGTCGCTCCGCGAGCCAGGCTGTCTCGAACCTTTTCCAGTCCGTCGCCTTGCGCTATGATGAACGCAGGGATCGAACGGAAGGGTGAATACCGGATGCTGACCCGGGACGACTTCATCAACCTGTATCGCAAGCACCGGCAGGAGAAGGTGCTGAGCATTTACCTCAACGCCGAGGAACACGATCCGGCCAAGCGACGGGCGTGGCGTCGCGCGCTGGATCACGAGCTGGAAGAACTCGAGGCGAAGCTCGACGCGGCGGAGCGCCCGGCCTACGAACAGGCGCTTGCCCAGCTGAAACGGGAACTTCGCCAATTCGATGCGTTCCTGCCGGAGCGTGGCTGGGCCGGCTTTGCCACAGCGCACGAGCTGTTGTACGCCGAGACGCTTCCCGTGATCATGCCGGACCTCGCACGCTGGGAAGATGGCCTGCGCGCCGCACCCTACGTCCGCGCGTTGAAGCAGCTGACACCCGTGACCACGGTGCTCGTGGACAGCCGGCAGGCGCGACTCTACCGGTACCAGCAGGGTGACTTTACGGAGCTGTTCCACATCACAGCGGACATGTTCTTCGGCGATCTGTCGGATGCCAACATGTCGAAGCGTGCGACGACGCACACGGGCGTGCGAGGCGAAACGGATACCGACGCAGCCCAGCGGTTCGGCGAAGTAGGCACGGAACGGCTGCTCAAGCATCTCGTCGACGTGATCCGCGAGCAGGCGGGCAACGACGGCACGATCGTGGTGGGCGGCACGAACGAGATGACGGCCGCCGTCATCCAGCGACTGCCCAGGACAGTGAACGGCCGCGTGCTGGAAGAGCCGACGCTCAGCTTCTACATGCCGGTGCCGGAGCTGAAGCGACTGACAGAGCTTGCGGCCTCGGCGGTAACGGCGCAGCGTCACGACCGGCTGATCGAGCAGGTGACGGACCTCGCGCGATCCGGTGGCCGCGGCTGCCTTGGCCGGCCGGCGACCACGCGCTCGCTCGACGAGCGGCGAGTCGAGGTGCTGCTGCTGTCACGGACGCTGAACGAGCAGGAGCCGGAAACGGCCGACTACTTCGTCGGTACAGCGTTCGAGCAGGGCGCAGAAGTCGAGGAAATGAAAGGCGCGGCGGCGGACCGTCTCGACCGGGAGGGCCAGGGCGTCGGCGCGCGACTCCGCTTCTGAGCGGACCGCAGCGGCTACCTCCACGCTTCGCGCAGTGCGACATCGGCCGTAGCGCGTGGCACCGTTTCAGGCTCGCGAACGTCCTTCAGGATCAGCACAGGCAGGTTCACGCCTCGGAGCACCATGTCCGCGGTGCTGCCCAGCCTGCGACGTACGAGACGCGAGCGGCCGCGCGTCGACATCACCACCAGATCTGCCTCGAATTGCGAGGCAGCGTCCGCAATGGCGAGCCCGGGGTGCAGCGCTGCCCGCACGACGGGATTGACAAGGACATCCGTGCCTACGCGCGCAGCCACGTCGCGCACATAGTTCTGCGCGCGAACGTGCTCTTCTGCGGCCTCATCCGCGCCGTGCGTGGGCAGTGCTCCATCCGCCCGCGGCTGCGGCAGTTTCACGACGGCGAGCGCAATGACGCGACCCCGGGAGGCGCGAGCCATTGCGAGCGCCGGCTCGAGCGCGGTTTCGGCGCGCCGCGAACCGTCGAGCGGGACGAGGATGCGGCGGTAGCCCGGGTCTTGCCACGACACGTTCGACTCGTGCGCACGAACGGCGAGGACAGGCACCATGGCCTGCCGCATCAGCTCATCGGCCACACTGCCCAGCCGGGCCGCCGCCAGCCAGCCCTGTCCATGCGTCGTCAGGACGACCAGGTCACAGCCGCAATCGCGGACGTATCGCAGGATCGTCGATGCCGGATCACCCGTGAGAACCTCGTAGGGCACGGATTTCGACAGGGACCTGGAAACTCGCCTTGCCTGGATGCCGAGGTATTCGTTGAAGTAGGCCAGCACCTCGGTGTCCGCCTTGTCATGGTTGCCATCGCGCACCCGACTCTCATCGCCAACCACATGCAGCAGCCTGACCGTAGCGTTACTCGTGCGCGCAATCGCCACAGCGTGCGGCAGCGCCTGCTCGGCCTGCACGGATCCATCGAGTGGCACGAGTATCTCGCGGAACATGCACACCTCCTGTTGAACCCTTCCGTTCAACCTCAATCTCGCGCGAAACGACAGGCCGTGCTGTAGGGCGTTGCAGGATTCGGAGTGCGGAATTGGCGGACGTCAGGTACAGCGAACGGTCTGGCGGGATCAGGCAGCCTGCGTTGCGGAGCTGGTGGCCAGCGGCAGTGTGAAGAAGAGGGCTGCGCCCTTGCCGAGCTTGCTTTCCGCCCAGACGCGGCCGCCGTGAGCGACGACGATCCCTTTGACGATGGCGAGGCCGAGTCCGAGACTTGTGCCGGCGGTTCGGCTCCGCCGGGCCTGCCAGAACCGATCGAAGATGTGCTCGAGGTCGGCTGTGGCAATGCCCGGGCCGTCGTCGATCACCGAGAAGACGATTTCGCCTGTGCCTGTTTCGGCCCGGATTTCGACGCGCCCGCCCTCGGCCGTGAACTTGAGCGAGTTGCCCACGAGATTGAGCAGCACCTGTAGAACGCGTTCGCGGTCGGCGCGGACGTGCGGCAGCGACGGGTCCGCACGCATGCGAACCGCGATCGACTTGCCGGCAGCCACGGGTGCGAGCATTTCCACGACGCTCGCAACCAGCGCGGCCGGGCGGACCGGCTCGAAGTCCAGAGTGAGCTGGCCAGCCTCGATGCGCTTGATCTCGAGCAGGTCGCGGACCAGCCGCTCCATCTGCTCGACCGATTGCCTGATGCCTTCGAGATGTTCCCAGCTGACGTCGCGTTTCTGGTCCGGCGCAGCGCGCAGCAGCAAGGATACGCCGATGCGAATGGCGCTCAGCGGATTGCCCAGATCGTGGGAAACCACGGCCAGCACGTCATCACGCGCGCGCACGGCTTCCGTGGCCGAGCGGTAGAGCTGCGCATTGTCTGCAGCCAGCCCGCAGGAGAGCGCCAGATCCTCTGCGACGATGAGGTCTTCCTGCGTGAAAGCGGGGCTCGCGGCCGACCGGTAGAGTCCGATCGCGCCCATGACCTGCCCGCGGCTGACCATGGGCACGAACAACGCCGATCGCGCCTCCAGCTCGAGATCGGCGCGTTCCCATTCCGCGTCGCCGATCGCGGACATAAGATCACGCAGCAACAGCGGGCGCCCGGTACGCAGAACCTGATTGACGGGGTGTGGTGAATCCGGATCCACAGGCCGGCCGCGCCAGCGGTCCGAAAGCCTTCGTGTCAGATCGTTCCGGGTACGAACCGCGGCCCGCCGAGCGGCGCCGCCAGGCGGGTCGATCACGAAGAACGCGCAACCGTCACCCACGACGTCCGCCGCCAGCCGCGCGACTTCCTCCCAGACAGGCGTCACTTCCAGCGACGATGCCAGCAGGCTGCCGGCCTGCGCCAGAAACCGCTGCATCGTTTCCGCCCACTTCTGCTTCGTGATGTCGCGCAGCACCACTGTGAACACGCGGCCGCGTTCCCCCTCGAATCTCGAAATGGAGGCATCGGCCGGAAACTCCTCGCCGCCCTTGCGCAGACCCGCGATCTCTCGCCGCTCGCCCATGCGTCGCGCCGCAACACTGCCCTGGCTGAACGCGTGCATGTGCCGGCGATGCGCTTCGCGAAACCGCTCCGGGATCAGCAGATCCAGGGATTGACCGAGCACCTCCTGCGCCGCATAGCCGAAAATGTGCTCGGCGCCCTGGTTGAAGTCCGTGATGCGCAGCTCGCTGTCGACGGAGATGATTGCGTCCGACGAGATCGTGACAATGCCCGCGAACTTCCGCTGCGCGACCGCAAGCTGGTGATCGCT
>Ga0187892_10003561_pt1 | contig 28211 bp, 20 predicted proteins | sample MA1701073metaG_FD_139345 | JGI IMG/M metagenome (GOLD analysis project Ga0187892, IMG submission 139345) | Bio-ooze microbial communities from a basaltic lava cave in the Kipuka Kanohina Cave System on the Island of Hawaii, USA - MA170107-3 metaG ... | reverse complement strand
GGTGCGCGGTGTCAGGCACGGGGTGCCTGACCTACGCGGAATGCCGACGACATTCCAGCATTCAGCCCGGCGTTGCGGCATCGCCGCTACGCTGGGTCAATGCACAAGCAAACGCCTTGTCTACGCTGAAGGCGTTGCAGCAATCCAAACCGGCTCCGCCGCGCGCGTCGCAACGGATTCAACCCGGTGGTTCCTCACCAGTTTCAAACATCCGCCGCACCGAGAGGTCCATGTGATGCTCGAGCTGATCGATCCGCTGATCGCGCTGGCGCAATGAATCGACCCATTGAACAATCAATACGTGACAAAGCGCGACGTCTTGGGAGAGCGTGGCGGCGTCCGCTACGGCGTTCGTTCGCGCGATTTCGCCACCGCCGACAGGAAAAATTCCTCGATGGAGCGAATGCTGGCTCGGTCCTCGAATAGCGCGCCGGATTGCGCACGAATGCGCTCGCGAATCTGGCGGTTATAGTCTGCCTCGGTGCCCAGGCGCAGTGCCATCTCCACGTATTGGGACGCCGAGTCGGCCACGCAGTCTGGCATTTCCATCTTCTGGTACATGCCGTAGGTGAGCCGGCCTCGCAAGAATGGAGAAGGCAGCGTGACGACGGGGGTCCCCACGGCAAGTGCCTCGAAGGTGGTGTTGCCGCCCCCGAAATGCAGCGGATCCAAGAGCACGTCGACCGCGGCGCTGAGAGCCAGAAAGCTCTCGCGCGGCATCTGTGGCAAGAACCGCACGCGCTCCACCACGTCCCCCATCGTCTGCCGCCAGCGCGCCAAGAGCAGCTCCGTCCAATGCCGGTGCTTGCCTTCGAGCATGACGAGCAGCCCTCGCGAGTCTTGGCGCAGCAGATCGGCCAATATCGTGTCAAACTCGGGGTGGACCTTGAAGAGTGTCTGCGGACAGCCGTAAAGATGCGCGTCGGCGGGAAAGCCGAAGTCCGCGCGCGATTTGGGATTGGCCGGCAACTGTGGCCGCGGATAACACGTCTGCAAGCCGTCGACGGGCACGAGTGTCTCCGTGTAATGCGCCTGGGCGCCGTCCGCCTCGTACAGCTTGCCCGAGACAAAATAGTCGATTGCTGGGATGCCGGTCGTCAGCGGATGGCCCCAGGTGACGCATTGCACTGGCGCCCATCGCGAGTGCGCCAACGCAAGCGTGAAGCACGACATCCCCAGATCACTGAAGTACAACAAGTCCAGGTCGACTTCCGCCAGCGCTCGCCGCGCGGCCGGCACCGCTCCCGGTAGCGGGACAAATCGGTCGGCGTGCTGCCGGTACACGCGAGCCGTATCGTCGTCTCCACGCGCCGCCGACAGCACCGTGACGTGGAACTTCGCGCGGTCCAACGTCTCGACCAACCCGCGGTTCAGCGTGCCGATCGTGTGATTGCAGAAATACTGCGAAAGCAGGCCGACGCGCACGCGACCATCGGCGGCCGGCCGCCTTGGCCGTGGAGCGGGCTGTGTCGAGGTGGCAAACAACCGCGCAAACGACTGCATGATGTCGCGATCATTGCGCCCTTGATAAGCAACATAAAACAGATTCGGAATCGCCTCTCGCGACGGATCGACGCGCACGCCGTCGTGATGGAGCTGCTCGAGGTTCTCCACCAATTTCGCGCGCCGCTCGACCACCTCGTCCATCGAGGCGTACACTGGCGGCAAGAGCGTCGCCAGCACGATGCGCAGCTTGGGTTCGGCGCGCAGCGCCAGCGCCCCCCGGTACTCGGTGTTCGCTTCGTCCAGCTTGCCTTGGTTGGCGAGCAGTTGGCCAAGCATGGCTCGCGACGCGAAATAGTCGGGCCGCGCCGCCACGGCGCGGCGAAAGCTCGCTTCGGCCTCGCTCGTGCGGCCCATCTCCTCCAGCAGGTTGCCCAGCCGGTGATGGTTCTCGGCGGCCTGCGCGTCAATCTCCACGGCGCGGGTGAGCGTGGAAACGGCCTCGGGCGCTCGTCCTAGCTCGGCCAGAACCTCGCCCAGACGGCCCAGCGCGTCGGCGCGCGCCGGCTCGGCCACGAGCGCCTGCCGATAGCATGCCTCGGCCTCGGCCAGCTCGCCGCGTCCATGGTGCTGGTCGCCGCGCGCCAGCCACGCCGGCGCGCCGCGCTCGGCCGTGCGCGCCATGTCGCGCGTTTGCGCAAGCACCCGCGCAATCTGCGCGTCCTGCGAATCACGCTGCGCGGCACGTTCGAGCGAGGCGAGCGCGGCGCCAAAGCGTCCAAGTGACCGCTGGCACAGCGCCATGTTAAACAGCGTCCGCGCGGCCTCCACACCTTGCTCCATGGCCGAGGCCTGCTCCAGGTATTCGAGCGCGCGTTCAAATGCCTCGACGGCATAGGCCAGCCGAGCCATCGCACGCGGAATCCGCGCATCGCGCGGGCCGATGGGGAAGTATCGCTGGGCGACGCGCTGGAGCGCGGCGAGCAATCGCTCCTTGTCACCCTTCTCGGCCTGGACCGCGCGCTGGGCAAAGAACTCCGCATGCGTGGCCACGATCTCTGGGTCGTGATGACTCAAGCGCAATAGCGCCAACAAGTCGGCCAGCGTAGCAGTCGCCGCCGGTGTCTGAGTGAAAAAGCCCAACAGATCGGTCGGCGCCAGCGCGTCAACCGTGTCGGCGTACGCGGCGGCCAGATGGGGCGTGGCCGTTAGTCCGAGAACTCCGGCCGCCACCACGAACACCGAGTTCGCCTCACGTGGCAGCCGCAACTGCCCGCCCAGCGACTCGATATACCGCGCGATCGCGTGGAAGTTGACGCTGATCGAAAACATGGGTCCGTGCCAGGCGAGAGGCGGCTCGCCCGTGAAACTTGCCGTACGTGCATCGCAATGCCCCTTGTCGCCCGCCAAAATGAGCAAGCGTCCGCCACACTTCGCCGCGACGTTTTGCATCGCGCGCATCGCGCCCGTGGGAATCAAGATGCCGCCGTCGACGCCCAACCGCGCTTGTTCATCAAATAGTTGCCGCAGGAACGGGTCGCACAAGCTGGCCGGACCAAGGTCGGCGAGCTCGTGATACTCGATTTGCACCGGAGGCGGCGCGGTCGCTCGCCACGCCGGCCGTCGCACGCGCCCTTCCTCCAGCCGGCCGCCATGCACGCGGAACAAGTCCTGCGTCAGCGTGTCGAACACATAATTGGCGATCATCACCATCGCGTTGGCGGAAGGCGCGCCGCCGCCCAGACAAACGCCCGAGCCGAGGCAACGAAATTGCTCGTCGCGCGTGGCATCAAACCGCGCGAAATCGATCTCTCCGCGAGCCAGCGCCTCGCGAAGGAGCGGATGACCGCTCGCAGCGTCGACGTTCGCCTGTACCGCGTCGGTGAAGACGTAGACGATCTGGCCGATTTCCGTGGGATGTTCCGCGCGTCGGCGCGCGAGCTCCCTTTGCAACAAATACGCGAAGCGGCCCGCGCCGGCCCCCAGCTCCACCACGTAGAGCGGCTCGCGCGGGTCATATCCGGCGCCTCCGGCTTGCGTTCGCGCGTCATCCATGAACGCCAGAATGAGCCGAGCGTAAATGTCGGCCAAGAGCGGGCTGCTGCTAATGTGAAATGGCACCGGCTGCTCGCGCTGCCAGGCCGTGATGCCCGCGTCCTCGTACGCGCGCCGTTCCTGCTCCCAGATCCACGACGTGCCGAATGGCTCCGCTGCCTGGGGTGCACGATCATCTGCACCATCGCGCGGCGAAACAGGCGACTGTCCCAACCGTGGAGTTACCGACTCCTCTCCCACTCCGGCGGAGTGAGCAGGATGAGGAAGTCGCGCGACCGGTTTTGGGGTTGTCCCGTAACCCCTCTCCCCCTTTGGGGGACCGGGTAGGGTGAGGGGGTTTTCGGATGGTCCCGTGGCGCGACCTTGCCCATCGCACCACTGCCCCCACATCGTTCGATACGCCTCTTCCAACCGCGACGTAAACGTCGCTGCATCGCAGAGCTTTTCTCGCATCATGTCGCGCAATCCGCTGCGCAACTCCGTCAGCCGCACGGCATCGGTGGCTGCGCGAACCGCAATATCCACATACTCCTCACGCGAATGGGCGACGAAATCGTTTATCGCCAGCGACCTAAGCACGCTGGCCGACAATCGCGCTGAAGGCCGGTCGCCGCACAATGTCACCACCGGCACGCCCTGCCACAGCACCTCGCAGGTCATCGTGTGCCCCGTGAACGGAAAGCAGTCCAGCACCAGGTCGACATCGCGGTATTGTTCCAGGTAGCTCAGCCCTTCGGTCGAAATCTTTCGCAGCTCATAGCAGGCCTCCGGGATGCCGCTCGCCGCCAGTCGCTGGCGCAGCTCGCGCGCCACGTCGCCCTCCAATGAATCGCGCAGAAAAAGGAACCGCGCCGTTGGCAGTCGCTCGTGAATGCCGCGCCAGCACTCCAAGAGTGGCTCGTTCAGTTTCATCAACGGATGGTGAATGCCGAACGTCACGTGCCCACGTTCGAGCGACGGCGGTGGCGAGACGTTCGGTGCCCCGCGTGGCGGCTCGAAGCAAAAGAAACTGCCGCCCAGCCGCACCAGGCGCTCGCCCCCCTGACAGTCGTTCTCGGCCGGCGGATCGAGCGTCTCGTCCGTAATCCGATAGTCGATCGCATCCAAGCCCGTGATGTTCGGATAGCCCAGGTACGTCGCCTGCACCGGGGCGGGTTTGGCGGCAAACACGTCCAGCCGATTGTGCCGCGTGTGGCCGGCCAGGTCGACGAGGATGTCGATTCGGTCCTCGCGCACCTGCCGCGCCACGTCGTCGGTGGAGCGCCGCCAGGTGACGCGCCACGTGTCGTCGTGCTCGCGCAGCCGCTTGCCCACGTCGTCGGTGATCGGGCACTCGGAATACAAGATCACCGCAAACCGCCGCCGGTCATGCGCGCGTAAGATCGGCTCGAAGAAGCGCATCACCGCGTGCAGCCGCAGGTCGGGCGATACGTAGCCGAGCCGCAGCATGCGCTCGGGATCGGGCTGGCTGTGGTGCGGCGGCGATGGTCGCTGCCGGCGTCGCCAGGTGGCGCCATAGCCCAGATGCGCCGCGTGCAGCTCGGCGCGCGTGGTCGCCAAGTCGTAATTCAGCGACATCAGCAGGTTGCTGTGCGCCGCGTCGAAATCCGGGTTGTGCGCCAGCGCCGTCCGATAACACGCGATCGACGCCGCCAGCCGGCCGAGCGTCTTGTAAACCTCACCGAGATTATTGTGAGCGACCGCATAATCGGGCCGCAGCCGCACCGCCTCCTTAAAAGCACGTTCGGCCTCGTCGAGTTCGCGCAGGTTCTCGTGGACCGTGCCCAGGTTGTTCCAATACTCCGGCCGGTTCGCGTCGAGCTCGATCGCGCGGCGAATCAGCCCCACCGCGTCGCGCGCCGCGCCGGCGTGGTCGGCCAGCATCCCAAGTCGGTGCCAGGCCTCGGCATGGCCGGGCGCGGTGGCCAGCGCCTGGCGATATAGCTTCTCGGCTTCGTGCAACCGCCCCGCGTCATAATGGGCGGCGGCGGCTTGCATCCACTCGACGACGGACATGCTGCGCGTAGCGTTGCCGGTGTGTGCGGTAGCTCACACGCCGCGTGGGCGTGGCGACTGAACGATTGGCTTCCTGGTGCCCCTTCGATCCGACCAGTAGCGGACCACCAATCCTACCAGAATCAGCGCCGCGCCGGCGATGGTCCACCAGGCGGCCCGCTCGCCCCATACCAAGAAGACCCACAGTGGCATGACCACCGGCTCGATCAGTGCGATCAACGTTGCCTGTGTCGACGGCACGGTTCGCAGCCCGCGCGAGAACAGCCAGTAGGGCAGCCCCATTTGAAGGCCACCGAACGCCGCGAGCGTCACCAACTGCGCAACTCGCGGCCACTCGCCCAGCCAGCACACGTAGGGAAAAAGGATCGCCGCCGCGCCCAAATGATTTACCGCCACCAGCCACGCGCCGTTTTCGGTGCGCAGTGCGCGCAGCGATAGAACGACGCCCGCATAGAACACTCCGGCGGCCAAACCATAGGCCACGCCCACCTTGCTTGTGCCCGACGATTCGCAGACCACAATCGTTGCCACGCCACACAGGCCGAACGCCAAGGGAACCAGGTCCCTGGTGTCAAACGGCTCGCGCACCACGAGCACGGCCAGCAAGAAAACCCATAAGGGCGCCGTGCTTTGCAGCCAGATGGCGTTGGCCGCCGAGGTCAGCGTCATCGCCGTGAGGTACGTTACATTCATGCCCCCAAAACAAGCGACCATCGGCACTAGTCGCGGCGTAAATCGAGCTCCACGCACCGCCGGTAAGAGCAACAAGCCCGCGAAAAGCGCACGCCAGAACGCCATCAGGGCCCCGCGCTCCCCAGGCGGCCAATACTCGAATACGGGCGCCTTGGCGAACAATCCCGACGTGCTCCACAAGAGCGCCGCCAGCAGGATCGCGCCGCGGCCCGAGGTCAGCGCGCGCCAATACGTCGCGCGTGTTTCGCTTCGCGTCGCCATGGGGCCTATCATCACCTGCGTCCGTGTCTCTTATCCAGCCTCCGCGTGCCGGGTGCCACGGCTTCGGCACGTTGCCGAACCCGTGCCTTCGTCCGCCCGTCGACGATACATTGTCAAGTGACCAATCCAAATTAATGTCGTGCATCCTCGTCGAACGACAATAGACAAGATGGACCCGTCGCGAAAATTCGACTGCATCGTAATCGGCGGCGGGCACAACGGCTTGGTGACGGCGGCGTATTTGGCTCGCGCGGGCCAGCGTGTCTGCGTGCTCGAGCGCCGCCACGTATTGGGCGGCGCCTGCGCCACCGAAGAACTTTGGCCGGGTTTCAAGGTTTCGACCGCCGCCTACGTCATCAGCCTCTTTTCCACGCGGATCATCCGCGACCTGCGGTTGGCGGCTTACGGCCTGCGAATTTTGCCGCGCAGCCCATCGTCGTTCACGCCGCTGCCAGACGGCCGCAGCCTGCTAATGGGCTCGGAACCGGGCCTCAACCAGCGCGAAATTGCCAAGTTCAGCCGCCGCGACGCCGAGGCCTATCCACGCTACGAAGCACTGCTCGACCGCATCGCGCAGGCGATCGAGCCGGTTCTTGAACAATCCGCACCCGATCTGTTCCCCGTGCCGGAAGGCTGGCGGCGGATCGGCTTGAAAAAACGGCTCGCCGATGTCCGCAAGGGCTGGCAGTGCTATCAGGCGATGCAAACGCTCGGCGCGGACCTTGGCGCGGCGATCGAGCTACTCACCGGCGCGGCGCGCCCGCTGCTCGATCGTTGGTTCGAGACCGACGTGCTGAAGGCCACGCTGGCCACCGACGCGATCATCGGCGCCTTCATCTCGATTTCCGCGCCCGGCAGCGGCTATGTCCTTTTGCACCACGTGATGGGCGAAGCCGGGGGGGCGCGCGGCGTGTGGGGATATGTCGAAGGGGGTATGGGGGCATTGGCCACCGCGCTTGAGCGCGCCTGCACCGACCTGGGTGTCGAGATTCGCCGCGAGGCCGAGGTCCGTCACATCATCACCGACGGCGGTCGCGTTGCCGGCGTGGCGCTGGCGAGCGGCCAGCAGTTGGAAGCGCGCAAAATCGCCTCCAGCGTCGACGCGCGGCTGACGTTCGAGCGGCTGCTCGATCGTTCGTCGCTGCCGGAGGATTTTCTGGCGGCGGTCCGGCGGATCGACTATTCTTCCGCGTCGGCCAAAATCAACCTGGCGCTTGCCGAACCTCCGCAGTTCACCTGCGCGCCGGCCGTGTCCGTCGCGCCCCACCATCGCGGCACGATGCACATCGGCCCCAGCCTCGACTTCCTCGAGCGCGCCTACGATGACGCCAAATACGGCCGCCCCAGCACCGAGCCCATTCTTGAGTTGACCATGCCCACCAGCGTCGACACGACGATTGCGCCGCCTGGAAAACACCTGTTATCGATGTTTGTGCAATACGCGCCTTACCAGCTCGCCGCGCGAACGTGGGATGAGCTGCGAGACGATTTCGCCGACCGCTGCATTGCACTACTGGCTCAATACGCGCCAAACGTCCCCGGCGCGATCCTCCATCGCCAGGTTCTCACGCCGCTCGATCTTGAGCGCACCTTCGGTCTCACCGGCGGCAATATCTTTCAGGGCGCAATGTCGCTCGCCCAGCTCTTCATGTTCCGCCCGGTCATCGGTTGGGCGGACCACCGCACCCCAGTCGAGGGCCTCTACCTCTGCGGCTCCGCCAGCCACCCCGGCGGAGGCGTCACCGGCCTACCCGGCAAAAACGCCGCCAGAGAAATCCTCCGCGACACTTAGGCCGCCAGCCGTTAGATCCGGTATCTATTTGTGGGCTGCAACAAGAACTCCTCTCCCCCGCCGAACATTGGTATCGACACAACTGTAATGGTCGGCGCGCCAAACCCCTCTCCCCCGCTGGGGGAGAGGGTAGGGTGAGGGGGATTTCGCCGCGGAAGTCTCATCACCAATCACCCGTGAATTCCGTACCAATTCTGCGTCGCATTGACGAAGTGTAGATACCTATGCTTCGGGGGAGAGCGCGGGGTGAGGGGGCCTTCGGATAAGCGGATAGTCAACCGCCCGCGATCGCAAGAAAATTCCGGCCATCCGCGCGGCAGCCGTTGTGGCGCTAACCGAGGGCGCGCCGCCGGCATCCCTCGGCTGGCGCCTCGGGTTAGTATGGGCGCGGCAGACGTGGGCGCCGGCCACGAACCACTAGCCACCAGCCGCTGGCCGCTATCCACTAGCCACTAAGACAGTGGCGCGTGGCGAGGGTCGCTAGAAGACCCATTGAAGCCCGGTGTAGATGACGTCGGTCCCCTGGCCGTAACGCCAGGCTTCGCGTGGACGATCGTTTTCGGACATGAAGCACGCGAACGCCTGTACGCACGGCATAATGGCCAGTGAACCCTGGAGTAGCAGGCGCGCGTTGTTCGTATCTTGAAAGGGATTGCCAATCTGGTCGGGGTAGTACTCGCCGTAATTGGCGTCGAGCCGAAACCGGCCGTGGATGTAGGCAAGGTTCACATAGTAGCCAAAGCCGTGCAGGCTTCCATCGACCTCGCCACTGAAGACTTCACGGTAATAAATGCTGCGCCCCCAGAAGATGTCGTCGGGGTTGTATGCATTTCGAAAGCCGTACTCGTCCCAGACCGCTTCGCTCGAGAGCTCGAAGCGTCGCCAGCGCGCCATGGCGTCGAAGCCGTAGTAGCTGTTATTGAGCTTCTGCGCTTCGGATCCGGTGCCGTCCTGCAGCTTGGCTGATGCACCAAAGGCCCAGCAGGGGGTGTCGATGCCCGCTCGGCAGGCGAGCGCTTTGGACGAATTCGTGTCGCGATCGATGCCGCCGTTGGTGACCGCCACCTCGAGGTTGATTGGCCCGGGCGCGAAGCGCAAGAACAGGCCGGTTTCGACCCACTTGATCACTTCGGTGTGGACAAACGGCGCGTCGAAATGGCTGTTCGAATAGATCGGAAAGTAGTACCGTCCAAACGGCGTGCGGTCCTTGCCGACCACCACGGTAAAGTCGCCATGCGTGATGCCGATGTTCAACTGCCAGACCTGGAAGGTGTCGTGATAGAAGTTCTCGACGTAGGAAGCGCGATTCTCATCCACCAATATGTTTGGCTCGAACGGCTGGTTGAAGAAGAAGATGCCGTCGGCTCTCGCCAGCCAATCGCCAGTGCGATAGACATAGCGAGGATTCAAGGCGGCCTCAGCGCCGAACGTGGCCTCCAAGCCGCTCCACTGTACGCGCTCGTCGGCGAGAAAATAGCCGCGCGCCAGGCCGGCCAGCGTGAAGCCTTCGGGATCGAGGTTGGGATCTTGCCACAGCCGTTGGCAACCGAATTGGCCGCAGCCCATCGCGGGTGGATGCCAGATCCACCGCGCGAGTCCGGAGCAGCCGGAGTCGCAACTGGGGAGCGGCTTACAGCATGCCGAATCGTCGATCACGTCGGCCGGCGGCGCCGGAATGTGCTCGACCGGCGGGAGCGGCGTGGGGGCCGACTCCATCACCGTAAGCGCTGGATACGACAGCAGGGGCGTGGTTGCGCGATCGCTCGCTCGCGAGGCGATGTACAAAGGCCCCGATTGCGGATGGCTCGGGGCACCAGGGGGAGCCGCCTGCATGGGCGGCGCGACTGCATGCGGCGCCGAGGCAGGCAACCAGCCTGTCGCCGCGCCTGGGCCGGCGCGTTGGTAGGCTGAATACTCGTTCGAGGGCGATGGACGGAGCCAACCGGCGCGATCGGGGGGAATCTGCGCGAGCGTCGTCCCTTCGTTGAATCTGGCGAGCAGCACCACAACAGCCGCCAGCCGGATCGCCAGCCCATCGGAACGGTTCGGTCGCGGCCGGCGTATACGCACTGGCTCGAGTGGCATCGCCGCCCCTTGGGATCGAATTCGTGTTGCGGCCAATCTCGGCCAGTGGGCTGGACTCGCACTCCCGTGCGGCGGAACCGAAGTAGGAGTTGTATCGCTTGTTCGCATAGTGAAGATCGGAGCGTTCGTAGCGATCCATGTGGTGTTGTCAGTCGACAGGGTGCAATGCGCACAACAGCAAAACTCGCCACGATCGGAAGAGCCTTCCTGGCTGTCCCAGTGCGGTACGCGGCGCGCCGGATCGAACGAGGCCGCCGAGTGGCGAATGCACGGATATTGCCGATTCTAACGCTTGTAGTGATAGAATCGGCTGTTTATGATGGAATGATCGTACGACCCATCGTGGTTCGTCACGTCTCGCCGTCTTCTCGGCTGACCGATGCAGCCTCTTGTGCTTTTGGCCGTTCTCACTGCGCTCGCAGTGACCGACGCGGCGGGGAATTCCCCGGTCGACGCCGCGGCCTGGCGGTTCGCCAGCGTGCTGGGGATCATCGGCGGACTGGGACTGGTGGCCGTGGGCGTCTCACGGCAAACGGCGCGCGAGCTGTATCGAAATTTTGACGCGCGCCGGCTTGTGCTGATTCGCTTCGCATGGCTGCGGCGTGCGCACCATGCTCTGTGGCTGGCCGCGATCAGCGTCATTCTCTGCAATCTGAGCTGGCCACAACTCGTGCGCGGAAACTGGGGCCTTGAGCGCGCGTTTCTGCTCGATGAAGTGTTGATACTCGCGCCGGTACTCTTGCCGCTAATCGTGGCGTGGGGCGCGTTTTACGACGTTGACCGTGCCGTCCGCAGGGGGCAGTCCAAGGACAACTCGGCAGTTCGCATCTGGAGTCGAGGCGAATATCTGAGCTTCCACATCCGGCACTACCTGGGCCTGCTCCTGGTCCTGCTGCTGGGGCTCCTGGCACTGGGAGACGGCCTCGACCGCGTCGGCAGCCGTCTTCTCGAGTCGCCGAACGGATGGATGGCATTCGCACCGCCCATTGCGCTGTTGTGCCTGTTTTTTCCGGCAATTCTCCGCTTCGTGTGGGGAGCCGAGCCGCTGGCCGACGGCGCGCTGCGACGCCGGCTGGAATTGACCGCGCGCCGCGCTGGGTTTCAGGCCACCGACATCCTGGTCTGGCGCACTGGGGGCAGTCTGGTGAATGCCGCTGTCGCGGGGATCGTGCCGCAATTGCGATACGTCTTTCTCAGTGACGCACTGCTTGCACGGATGAGCGACGCGGAAGTGGAAGCCGTCTTTGCTCACGAAATCGGACACATCCGCCACCACCATCTATTGTTGCGTGCGATGGCGGTGGTAGCGCCTGTGGCAGTGTGGCTAGCGATGAATGGGCTGGCGTCTGGCGCTTCGGCAGGAGCGACCGTCAATGCAGGCTCATACGTCGCATCGGCCGCGAACATGTCGACCGCATTGTCGATCGTGGCCTTGGGAGCCTATTTGTTGATCGTCTTTGGCTTCTACTCACGACGGCTGGAAGAGCAGGCCGACCTGTTCGGCTGCCAGACCGTCTCGGGACTTGTAACACTGGCTTCTTCGGATCAGGGCGAAGAGAGTCGCCTGGCGCGGTCGTATCACGGCATTACCGACGCCGGAATCGCCATTTACGTGGCCGCGCTCGAAAAGCTGGCCTCGTTGAACGGACAAAGGCGACAGAGCGGAAGCTGGGAACACTCCAGCGTTGCCGCGCGCGTGGAATTTCTGCAGCACATGCGGAACAAACCAGCCCAGGCCGCGATTTTTCACCGTCGGCTGCGACTGGCGGCAGGTCTCGTCGTCGGGCTGGTTGTTGGAGGGTTGGGCGCCCCCTTGTTCTGGCAGTTCTTCTCCGTGGGAGCTTTCTGAAAAGTCGGTATAACCGGCAGAAAGTTCACCACTCCCGCCTCTTTTCCTGCACTTTTATTTTACGAAGTCTAGGCATTTTGCCGATGTTCGGAGCGGCCGCTTTTAGTGCGCTCGCCGCAACGGTTGGTCTCGCAGGCCGGATTGTTGACCTCTTCAACCCCTTTTTTGGCTCTTCCGCTCCGAGAACTCGAAATGATCAAACCCGATTCGCCGCTGTCAGAACGCATTCATTTAGCACTCGAGGGAATCCCCTCCGCACAGCGGCGAAGACTCCGGGTTGAAACTCTGGACAAGCGAGTGATCTTGCGGGGCGTGGTCGGGTCGTACTACCAAAAGCAGATGGCCCAAGAGGCGTTGCGCCGGCTCGACGGCGTCGACGAAGTCGAGAACGAACTGGAAGTTCAGTGGGCCTGAAGGGCTCGCGGCACGTGCGGCATGACCGCCTCTTCACGGTTCGCGTAATTCGGCAGCTTGCCACTCAAGCGGCTACGTTGTAGCACCTGCTGGTTGATCTCCGACAACCCGCACAGCCGCATGAGCCCTCCGTGGCTGCGAATTCGGCTTTGTAACTGCAGGAATTGGCCCAGCCATTCGCTCGGAAGGTGCCGCAAATCTTGCAGCTCCAAGACCAGGCGATAAGTAAAGTGCTGCTCGAGAATCGCCCAGAGGAATTCGCCCAGCGGCAGACAATCTCTTCCTCTTCCCGAGCTCGGTTCCCTGAGCCTGACGAACAGGCAGTTGGGACCGCGATCGATCTGCACCTTCCATCCGGGAGCCAAGTCGATCATGGCTTCTCTTCCATGAACTAGGTCACAACGCGCATGGCCAGTTGACGGCCTGGACCTCATTTTTACTACAGGCGGCACAGTGCGAATAGCCCCCCGAGTCAAAAAAAACTCCCCCCTTGATCCGGCGATTCAAACGGACATACTACGGAGGCGAAGCGCCGGCCGCGACGGGTCGCACCGCGCCGCCGTGGATCACACGCACGAGCTCATGAGGAAATCAGCCATGGGACGCTCTGGAGCCGTTACGTTCAAGGGAAAACCGATGACACTGGCCGGCAGCGCGGTTCAAGTGGGCCAGCCTGCCCCCGCGTTTACGCTGCACAGTTTTGGTCCCGACGGGCTGAGGGCCTGGACCTTGGACGACCTGAAGGGCAAGCCGGCAATCATCAGCGTCGTTCCCTCGCTGGACACTCCGGTTTGCGCCAAACAAACGAAGCGCTTCAACGACGAGCTGGCCGCACTGGGAGACACGATTCACGCTTTGACCGTGAGCCTTGACCTGCCGTTTGCGATGAACCGCTTCTGCGGGGCGGAGAGTATCAAGAACCTGAAGGTCGCCAGCGACTATCAGACTCGCAGCTTCGGGGAGAACTGGGGTATGCTGATCGAGGAATTGAAGATACTCGCGCGCGGAGTGTTCATACTCGATCGCGACGGCAAAGTCGTTTATGCTGAGTCGGTAAAGGAAGTCGCCGAGGAGCCCAACTACGACGCGGCGATGGCGGCGCTGAAGCGGCTCATTTGAGAGCTAATCGCCCGGAAGGCGATCGTCCGCCGGCGTCGAATCGAACATGGTCCGCTGGTTCGATTTCGGCGAGATCGATTCGGGCGGCGACAAGCCCAGATGTTCGTATCCGGCGGACGTGATGCGGCGGCCACGCGCGGTGCGCACCACGAGGCCGATCCGCAGCAGGTATGGCTCCACCTCGTCGGTGAGCGTATCGGCCGAGTTGTTCATCGTGTGCGCAACGGCCTCGATTCCCACTGGACCGCCGTTGAAAACGCGCAGGATCGTCTCCAGGTATTTGCGGTCCTGCATGTCGAGTCCTTGGATGTCGATTTCCTGCATCGAGAGCGCATCGCGCGCGATGGAGAGCGTAACGCGGCCATCGGCGCGGCTGGTGGCGTAGTCGCGCACCCAGCGAAGCCGGTTGTTCGCCAGGCGAGGGGTCCCGCGGCTCCGCCGCGCGATTTCCAAGGCCGCGTCATCGCTCGTTTCGACGCGAAGCTTCACGGAATTGCGGCGGATGATTTCGGCCAGCTCGTCGACGGAATAGAAGTCGAGGTGCTCGCGCAATTGAAAACGGTCTCGCAAGGGGGCAGACAACATGCCGCTGCGCGTGGTGGCGCCGATCAGCGTAAAGGGTTTCAGCGGCATGTTGATCGTCCGCGCGTTGACTCCCTCGCCCAGGGCGATATCGATGCGAAAATCCTCCATCGCCGGATAGAGAAACTCCTCGACCGGTAGCGGCAGGCGGTGAATCTCGTCGATGAACAATACCGATCCGCGCTCGGCATTCGTCAAATAGGGGATCAAATCCTTGGGCGCCGCCAGCGCCGCCCCGCTGGCGATTTGCAGGGTTACGCCGAGGTCTCGCGGAATCACCGTGGCAAAGGTCGTCTTGCCCAAGCCCGGCGGGCCATCGAACAGGATATGCCCCAACACTTCGCCCCGCTTGCGCGCCGCGTCCACGGCGATTTCCAGCCGAGCATAGACCTCGCGCTGGCCCACCATCTCCTGCATGTGCTGGGGGCGCAGGTCGCGATCGGCGTCGATTTCGACCTGAGCGGATTTTAGGACGGGTTCGCGTACCATCGCGGGGGACGGTAAGGTGATCTTTTAGAATAGCGGCGCGAGCGCAATATAGCAGACTTCGCTCGGTCTCAGAACGCAGAGTTAGTGCGGCGGGCCTCACTGCGTTCGACGCGCCCTAGATTGCTAAGTCCGCAGGGCCAGAACGTCCCTACACGCAGGCAATGGCACCCAGCGAGTGGCTCATGGTCGATGACTCTGCTGATAGATCGCCTGCAACAGGTCCTGCACGTCTTTGAACTGTTTCTTCGTGGAAAGCGCCGCGTCGACCAGCCGGCGCGCGTCGCTCTCCGAGTGTCCGAGCGTTCGCAAGACATCGTACGTCTCGCGCACGATATCGTGGGTCACTTCGGCTGCGTGAGGCTCTTCACAGGCCACCATGAGCGCGAATTTGGGGACCTTTCGCCGCAGCTTGGCAATGATGCGTTCGGCCGTGGCGGGGCCAATGCCCGGCAGGCTGGACAGATGTTTCACATCTTGTTCTTCGATCGCCGCGGCGACTTCGCGCACCGGCCGCACCATCGCGCGCAAGGCCGTCTTCACCCCCACCCCGTCCACCGAGCAGAACAGCTCGAAGAATTCTCGCTCCGCCTGGCTCAAGAAGCCAATCAACCTGGGCGTGAGCCGACCCTGCATCGGGTTGCCTTCCAGGTAGTCGATCGTGTGCAGGCTGATCTCCTCATGGACCTGGTTTTGGAGCTGTCGGCGCGTGAACTCGGGAATACGTACTTCGTATTCGAAGGCGTCGACGGCCAGCGTCAGCACGTCGTCGCCCAACTGCAGCAATCGGCCGGAGATCTTGGTAATCAAGGTTGAAGCCGCTCCAAGTGCTGGTGAGAGCTATCATGTTCGTTGGCGAGCGGCCGGCTCGCGCCGGCCGGTGGCGTGATCAGCGCGCTTCTGGCGCGCCAACTGCGACCACTCTGGCTGCAAATAATAGTGACACAAGGCGATCGCCAAGGCATCGGCCACATCAGGCGGGTCTGGCGCGGTGGCCAGGCGTAGCTCGTGCTTGATGCTTAGCTGAATTTGTCGTTTCGATGCGCGCCCGTTGCCGGTGAGCATCTTCTTCACTTGCGTGGCACTGTAGTGGCTCACCGGTACCTGCGCTTGAGCCGCCGCGAGGCAAATGACACCTCGCGCGTGCCCCATGAGAATCGCGGTACGCGGACGCTGGTAATGCGAATACAATTGCTCCAAGGCAACCGCCGTCGGCCGCAGGCAGGCGATCACGTCCGCAACGCCCGCGTGGATCTCGACCAGCCGCCTGGTCAGCGAATTGCGATCTCGGCCGCGGATCACGCCCGCCTCGCACAACAGCGGCCCACCGGCCGCCACTTCCACCACGGCATATCCGGTCACGTTCAAGCCCGGATCGATGCCCAGCACGCGCGGCGCGGTGGGCGGTTCGGTCATGTCGACCCCGTGCGCGAGGGCGTCGCCGAGCGCTGGATGGTCCAGACAGTGCCGCCGGGCCGGTCCTCCAAAGTGACCGACAGCTCGGCCAGGCCAGTGCGAATCCGGTCGGCCAAGGCAAAATTCTTCGCCTGCCGCGCTTCGCCTCGCATCGCCACCAACAGCTTGAGCAGATCCTCCACCAGCGCGTCGTCGGATCCGCTATCGCGCACCGGTACGCGGAACAGGCCCAACACCGCCGCCAGCTCGCGCAGCACGGCCGTGCCGTATTGAAGCGTCGCGCGGTTTTTCGGTGTGTTCGCCGCTGCTTCCTCGAGCCGCGCCATATCAACGTGCTTGTTCAGCGCGCGAACCAACTCGAACAAATCGCCGATCGCGCCGCCGGTATTGAAGTCATCGTCCATGGCTTCCAGGAACCGCCGGCGGTGCGCGTCGAATATTTCGACCGCGGCCGAGTCTGCTTCGGCCGATGTCGCAAGGTCTGCGCCGCGCGAGGCTCGTGGCACCAAGGAATAGAATGATTCGCCGACAATCCGTTCATAGCGCTGAAAGAATCGGTAGAAGGTGTCGAGGCTCGTTTCCGCCTCGCGAATCCGGTCCTCGCTGAAATAAATGGGCCGCCGGTAGTGCGACGACAACAGAAACAGCCGGATCGTCTCGGGCGAAAACCGCTTGAGCAGCTCGGCCAACGGGCTGGCGCCTTTTGACTTGGCCAGCTTGCCGGCCGCTTGGGCCAGGGCGTCCGGCTCGTCGGCACTGCGCGTGTTCCGGCCCCCCACCTTGCCGACTTCGTCGGCCGCTTGCATCAGCCCGTTGTGCATCCAGTATTTCGCCTGCGGCTTGCCGTGGCAGCACTCGCTCTGCGCGATTTCGTTCTCATGATGCGGAAAGACCAGGTCCAGGCCACCACCGTGGATATCGAACGATTCGCCCAACAGTCGGCGGCTCATCGCCGAACACTCGATATGCCACCCGGGGCGTCCATTTCCCCAAGGGCTGGGCCACGAGGGTTCGTCCGGCTTGGCCCCTTTCCACAGCGCGAAATCGGCGAGGCTCCGCTTTCGCTCGCGCATGTCGCCCCCTTCACCCTGCATGCTCTCCAGCTCGCGATGGCTGAGCTTGCCGTACTCACGATCCTTGGCCACATCGAAATAGACGTCGCCGCCGTCGGCCACATAGGCGAACTCTCGCGCGACGAGCGCCTCGGTGAATCGGATGATCTCGTCGATGTGGGCCGCGGCGCGTGGGAAATGATCGACGGTGTCGACACCCATCGCCAGCAGGTTGGCCATGTAGTCGGCGGTCACTTCCTCGGCCAACTGCGCCACCGTCATGCCGCGCCGCTGCGACTCGACGATCAGCTTGTCGTCGATGTCCGTGATGTTGATGACCAGCGTCACGCGGTACCCGCAATAGCTCAGGTACCGTTTGACCGTATCGAAGATGACCGGTCCGACCATGTGACCGATGTGGCATGGCTTGTAGACCGTCGGCCCGCAGAGGTAAATACCCACCGAGGGGGGCGACAACGGCTGGAAGACTTCCTTGGCCTTGGAAAGTGTGTTGTAGATGCGGATCACCGGAGACGGCTGCCCTTGGTTGGCCGATCTTACTGTGTCGTGAGCGGTCAACATGGTTCCAAGCTTACGACGCACTCGGCGGAGATGGCTTCCTGTCGACCCACGGGTCCCACGTGCTCGCCGGTCTTGGCCTTTACACTCACGCAATCCACGCCGATTCCCAGAAGCGTGGCGAGCCGGCGGCGGATATCATCCTTGTAGGGCGAAAGCTTCGGCTCCTGGGCAAACACGATGCAATCGACGTTGCCAAGCTGGAAACCGGCCTCCTCGACTTTTCTCCTGGCGACGGCGAGCATCTCCGCCGAATCGCGTCCTCGGTTGGCTGGTTCGCTATCCGGAAACCACTGGCCGATGTCTCCCAGCCCGGCCGCCCCCAGCAGGGCATCGGTCACCGCGTGCAGCAGGACGTCGGCATCGCTGTGTCCCACCAGGTGCTGGGTGTGCGGTATGTCCACGCCGCCCACCCGCAGCGGTCCGCCATCGGCCAACCGATGGGTGTCGTGCCCGATTCCCACGCGAATTCTGGGCGTATGAGCTCCTCCTGACGCCTGGATTTGTCGCTCAACTACGCAGGTGGCATAGCGAGCGGATTATAGCCCTCATACCGCCCCCTGGCAACGCGGACACGCGCAGGCGCGCCGCTGGGTATTGCGGCGCCAAACCGTTATCATGACGGTGGCTTGCCGCTTGCGATTCTATAATAGTCACGTTTCTTGGTTGGCTCATGTCCCGCGCGACTCATCGACATGCACGGCGCGCTCGAGGTGGACGGAGCGTCGCGACGGCTGGGCCACGCGCTGATGCACCGCCGGCGCTCGAGCGATTGCAAAAGGTCATGGCGGCCGCGGGCGTGGGGAGCCGCCGCGAGTGCGAGGAGCTGATCGTGGCGGGCCGCGTGGAGGTCGATGGTCGCGTCGCCAGCGAGCTGGGTACCAAGGTCGATCCCTCGCAGCAAAAAATCCGCATCGACGGAACGCCGCTTTCGCCGCCGCGGATGGTGTATTTCGCCGTGAACAAACCCCCCGGTGTCGTATCCACCAGCCGCGATCCCTCAGGCCGGACGCGCGTGATCGACCTCCTGGGCGGCGTGCGCGAACGTGTCTATACGGTCGGCCGGCTCGACCGCGGCAGCGAAGGATTGATTCTGGTAACGAACGACGGCGAGCTCGCGCAGCGGCTGACACACCCCAGCTTCGGGGTCGAAAAGACCTATCATGTGCTCGTTGCCGGAACACCGACGCGCGACGTGCTGGCGCAGCTCGTGCGCGGCGTACGACTGGCCGAAGGATTTGCGAAGGCGGCGCGGGTGCGCGTCCGCGGGCGATTCAAGCAAAGCACAACGCTCGAAATCGTGCTGACCGAGGGACGCAATCGCGAGATTCGCCGACTCTTGGCGCGCGTGGGTCATAAGGTCATGCGGCTGAAGCGTGTGGCGATCGACCGTGTGCGCCTGGGCGATCTCGAGCACGGTGAGTTCCGGCCGCTGCGATCTGACGAGCTGCACTGGCTGCGACAAGCGGGCCGGCGCCGCGAGCGTCTGCAAAGGCGCGATTCCGCCTCGTCACCTGCGCAAGGCCCACCTCGCCCGGCCTTGTCCCCCACGGGGGGAGAGCGGTTGCGCCGTGGTGCCACCCAGTTGGCACGGCGGCGGCGCCATCGCGCGCACGAGGTGCCGAATCCGATTAGGCGGGGTGGCCGCTCGTGAGCGACGCCGAACATTCGCCCCACTTCGCCGACTGCGCTTCGTTTCACGTTGTCCCAGTCGAGCGAAACGAACCAATCGCTCGCGACACCTACCGACTCCGCGTCGAATGTCCGCCGATCGCGCGGAGGATCGTACCGGGGCAGTTCGTAATGGCGCGGCTGGCCGGTTGCGACGATCCGCTGTTGGGCCGGGCGCTGGCGCTCTTCGATACGTTTAGCAATGCCGGTAGCCCTGCGCACGGATTGGAGCTGGTGTACCTCGTCGCCGGAAAGTTCACCTCGCGCCTGGCACGTGTCGGAGCACGTCAAGAATTGGAAATCTGGGGGCCGCTGGGCAATGGTTTTCCACCGCGGCCAACGCAGCACCTTGTCATGGTGGCGGGCGGCATCGGGTATACGCCGTTCCTTGCGTTGGCCAAGGAGTATTTGGGCCAGCGCCGCTATGGAGATCCGCCGCGAAAAGTCCCGTTGGCCCAGAGGGTGACTCTCTGCTACGGCGTTCGCACGCGAGATCTGTTGGCCAGCGTGAGTGAATTTGCGGCACTGGGCGTCGACGTCCGCATCAGCACCAATGACGGCTCGGCAGGTGCCAAAGGACTGGTCACTGACGTGTTGTGCGAGTCACTCACAGCGGCAGTTCCGCCGCCGCGGATTGTCTGTTGCGGGCCAGAGCCCATGATGGCCACGGTTGCGCGCATAGCTGCCGAGCGCGGAATCCGCTGCCAAGTATCGCTCGAAACTCCGATGGCCTGCGGACTGGGGATCTGCTTCAGTTGCGTCGCCAAGGTCCGCACCGGTGACAGCGCATGGGACTACCGCCGCACGTGCGTGGAGGGCCCGGTGTTCGACGCGGAAAAGGTCGAATTCTGATTCGCTGTCCGTATCGTGCCGTGCTACGACTTAGTTGCGGCCGGCTTTTTTGCCGCGCGGATTCTGGCGTTGAGGCGCGACTTGAGCCGCGCGGCCGCGTTGCCGTGGATGAGGTTTCCGGCTGCCGCCTGATCCAATTTTGTTTGGGCGAGGCGGAATTCCGCTTCCGCCTGGGCAACGTTTCCGGCCGATAGCGCCTCGGTCACCTTGCGGAGCTGGGTCCTTAGCGACGACTTGTTTGAACGATTTCGCGACCGCCGGACCACGTTCTGGCGGAGTCGCTTCTTGGCGCTACGAGTGTTTGGCATGGGTTCGTTCGAAAGCTGAGTAATGGTTAGCGTTCAAGGCGGGGCTCCCCTCACCCCAGAGGGGAGAGGGGTTCCGATACGAGAGGGCGGTCGACATTCGATCGTGGCCCCCGGCGGCGATCAATCTTTATGACGCAACTGGGCGATTTTGTCCAGCCGGTCCGAGACGTCCCGGTAGCCAAAATCCAGTCCGGCCAGGTCCGTTAGGTAGCGCTCCGCCTTGTCCAGGTCTTTGAGTCCCATGGCCAACGCGCCGGCCAGGTACAGTGCTCGCTTCTTGAGATCCGTGTCGCGGTCGGAAATCTCCTGGACCGCCGCCTCGTATTTGCTCATGGCCAGTTTGTACTGAGGCGGCTGGATCTGCTGAAAACATTCGCCCAGCGACAATAGCACTTGACCCTTGCGCTGGGGGTCATTCCCCGCTTGCTGGAAGTACGTGATCGCGTCCTTGTGCCTACCGGCACGCTTCAATCGCACGGCGAGCTCATATTTGTAGACATCGTTCGTTGGATAACGTTCGGCGCGGGCGTGAAACACCTCGATCTCGGCATTGTTCAGCTCCACGCGAAGCTGCTTGTACAGCTCCAGCGCTTCGGGCGTCTTGGTTTGCTGCGCCTGTCGCTCGGCCACGGCCAGCCGATCGCGCTGGCGGCGAAGCTGGAGGTCTTCCAGCCGCTCGCGAATGTTCACATCGCCCCCGGAGACCTCAAGCGCTTTGCTCATCAGGGCGACCGCCTCGTCAAACCGCTCCTTCTGGAAATGCAGATCCGAAAGTTGCAGGTAATTGGAAAGTTCTGCGGGGTTTTTCTGGATCGCCTTTTCGAGCTGCCGTTCTGGGGTGATCTGCGGACCGGCTTGACCAAGCCGCTCGGCCTGCGCCGCCTTGTCGGTCATCACTTCGGTGCTCGACTTCGCGGTCTCGTAGCCTCCCTTGTGGATCGTCTTTTCGACGGTCAGATCGGCCACGGCGCGTTTTGCCTCTTCGTCGTCCTTGTTCGCGTCGAGCACGCGGTTCCAGCAGACAATCGCCTGGTCGAACTGCCCCTGTCGTGCCAGCGCCTTGGCACACTGCCGGTTGACGTCGGGGTCTTTGATATTGGCTTCGAGCGCTCCCCGCAGGTATGCAAGCTCGCACTCGTCGAATTCCAGCGCGTGACAGGCGGCAGCCATGGCCGAAAGTGTCGGCGTGTCCCAGGGATTGAGCTTCAAGAGCTCCAAGCCGGTGGCTAGCACGGAGTCCCAGTCTTTCTGGACCGACGCCTTCTTAATGCTCACGCTCGAGCCCACCCCTTTAAAGACCGCCAGTTTGCTCCCCTTTTTGTTGTTATTATATTTCTTACGCAGGTTGCCCAAGAAGTTCTGAACGTAGATCAGGTTGCCGGGATCGTCGCGCAGACATTGCGTAAACAAATCGGTGGCGTAGTCGAAGTTGCCCGTGGCCGCCATCTTGCTGGCGTGCTCGAAAGCGCGTTGGAGCCGCTGCCGTTTCGCGGGCGGAATGGGCTGGCGGCCTGGCTTGCCGCTATCGCTTTGGGTGGCCATCAGGAGATTCGATTTGTTGCCCGAACATCTTCCACACGTGAATGTTCGGACGATTAGACAGGCTCTTGTATCACTCTAACAGAAGGCCGCGACGAAGCAACCAGCTTGCCGCGCGATTTGCATGACTCACTCGGCCGCGCGGGTCGGTAAAGTGTACCTCGTCGGCGCGGGACCGGGCGATCCAGGGCTGCTCACGCTCCGCGGCGCCGAGCTATTGCGACAGGCCGACCTGATTGTCTACGACTACCTGGTCAATGCCGAACTGCTGGAGAATGCCGCAAAAGGCGCAGAGCATATCTGTTTGGGGCGGCATGGCCAGGGGCGCATCATGCCGCAGTCGGAGGTCAATGAACTGCTCGTTCGCGCATCCGCCGCCGGAAAGACCGTGGTGCGGCTCAAGGCCGGCGACCCGCTCGTCTTTGCACAGGCCGCGTTGGAAATCGAGGCTCTCACGACAGCCGGAATCCCGTTCGAAGTCGTGCCGGGCATCACCGCCGCGCTGGCGGCAGGGGCATACGCGGGCGTTCCGCTCACGCACCGCGATTTCGCCTCGGCGGTGGCGCTGGTGACGGGACGACAGCAAGAAGGTGATGATGCGCTGCCGCTGGATTTCGACGCACTGGCGCGATTTCCCGGTACGCTTGTCTTCTACATGGGGGTCACGACGGCGGAGCATTGGTCGCAAGGATTGCTGTCCGCCGGCAAACCTGCTGCCACGCCGGTGGCCGTCATCCGCCGCTGTTCGTGGCCTGATCAGTTGACGATCCAATGCACGCTAGGGACGGTTGCGAACGAACTATCGCGGCGGCACATTCGCCCGCCGGTGATCGCGATTGTCGGAGCGGTGGTGGGCGAGAGTCCGGTCTTCAACTGGTTCACGAACCGACCACTCTATGGCCAGCGCGTGCTGGTGACGCGCGCGGCCGAGCAGGCACAGCCGCTTTGTACTCGACTGCGCGAGCTGGGGGCCGAGGTGTTGCTCCAACCGGCGATTCGCATCGGCGAACCAGGCGACTGGCAGCCGGTCGACTCGGCACTGAAGCGGCTTGACGAGTTCGACTGGGTAGTGTTTTCGAGTATCAATGGCGTTCAATACCTGCTGAAGCGGCTCTGCGACAGGCATGGGGACTTGCGCCGGCTGGGACACGTCAAGCTGGCGGCGATCGGCCCCGAAACCGCTCAGGAGCTGGGCCGCTGGCGGCTGCGCGCGGATGTTCAGCCATCGGAGTTTCGCGCCGAGGCATTGGCGGCGGCGCTCGCCCCGCAAGCCGCCGGCAAACGATTCCTGCTCGTCCGCGCCAGCCGTGGTCGCGAAGTGCTTGCGCACGATCTGTCGGCGGCAGGCGGTCTTGTCGAGCAGGTCGTGACCTACGCGAGCACCGACGTAACCGATTCAGACCCCCAGATCGCAGCAGCGCTGGCCGACGGCAAGATCGACTGGGTGACGGTCACCAGCTCGGCGATTGCGCGGAGCCTGCACGCCATGTTCGGCGAGATCCTGCGCCGATCAAAACTCGCCAGCATCAGTCCCGTGACCAGCTCGACGCTACGCGAGCTGGGCCATGAACCGGCGATCGAGGCGAAAGAGTACACGATCGCCGGGCTGGTCACGGCGATTGTGGAGTTGTAATCAAACCTGGTCGCGAAACGCCGACCAGCCCAGATAGGCCAGAATCAGCGCACAGATCAATAGCGGCGCCTTGGTGGACCATCCGACGGTGTCGGGCAAGATTCCCACGCCGAGTTCGAGCGCAAAGAGCAAAAGGAGCAGCGCCGCCACCATCATTCCGGAGATGGCCAATGCTCGCGGCATGGTGCGTTTTCCCTGATCCGACTCGGTCTCGATCGACGTAAACCTACCAGTATAATTCGACAGCCGCGCAAGTCATCCTCTTGTTTCGACTCGGTTCTCGTGGCGATGCCGACCGACACTCTCGCACCATGGTGGACCGAATTCCGCAACCAGATGCCGGTTGCGCGCAACTGGGCGTACCTCGATCACGCAGCGGTCGCGCCACTCTCAGAGCCGGCCCGCGCCGCGATGTGTCAGTGGGCGGAGGACATCACCACCGAGGGAGATGTGTGCTGGCGCCGGTGGAGCCGGCGCGTGCAAGAGGTGCGCATATTGGGGGCAAAGCTGGTCGGCGCCGCGGAGGCCGAGCTTGCGCTCGTGCGCAACACGACCGAGGGAATCACGCTCGTGGCCGAGTGTTTTCCCTGGCAGGCCGGTGACAACGTGGTGACTTTTGCCGGTGAGTTCCCGTCGAACCTGTATCCCTGGATGAACCTGGCTCGCCGCGGTGTGGAGATCCGTCGCGTGCCCACGGAGTTGGGCCGAGTCAACCTCGACGACGTGGCCGCGGCCTGCGACCGCCGCACGCGGATTGTAGCCGTCAGTTGGGTGGGATACGCCACCGGTTGGCGGAACGACCTGGACCGCCTGGCCGAGATCGCACATGCGAGCGGGGCGCTGTTGTTCGTCGACGCGATACAAGGGTTGGGTGTATTTCCGCTGGATGTGCGAACGACGCGGCTCGATTTCTTCGCCGCCGACGGTCACAAGTGGCTTCTGGGGCCCGAGGGTGCGGGCCTGCTGTTCATTCGCACCGAGCATCTGGAGCGTCTGGCTCCCTTGGGTGTCGGCTGGAACAGCGTCGTGCATGCCGGGCAATACGACAATTCCGAGCTAATCCTCAGAACAGACGCCGCGCGCTATGAAGGCGGTTCGTACAACGTGGCCGGATTGGTGGCGCTGGGAGCCAGCCTGAAGCTGCTGGCGAGCTTCGGCGCCGAGCCGATCAGCCAGCGCGTGCTGACGATCACCGACCTCGCCTGCGAGCGCCTGCGAGAAATCGGCGCCGTCGTGGTGAGCCATCGCGATCTCGCGCACGCCTCGAGCATCGTGGCCTTCGAGCTGCCGGGCAAAGACGCGCACGAGCTGCTGCGTCGGTGCCATGATCAGAAGGTGACGGTCAGAGTCCGCGCCGGGCGGCTGCGGATCAGCCCGCACGCCTACAATAATGAAGAGGATATCGAGCGCCTCGTGGCGGCGCTGCGGTAAATATCCGCGCATAGTCGTAATCATCCTCGGAAAGCCGTAAACATTCTCGGAGAGCCGTGGGCTTTATGCCGACGGTTCGGGCGGACCGGTGCGGCACAGCGGTGAGCTTCCGTGTCTTCCACGCCAATTTGCATTCGGAGCCGGCGCGGGGGATGATGTTTCTGCGTGCCCTGGGAACCACGGCTCCATAGGGTGCCACGGGTTCGACGATCGCCGTACCCGTGCTCGTGCCATGACGGGGTACCATGGGTACGGCGGCAGGCGTACGCGTGCTCGTCCACACAACCGATCGTACAACACCATGCCCAAGTCGAATTCGCGTATCGCCGTTTACACTGGGTCTTTCGATCCAATTACGCTCGGTCACCTGAACGTGATCGAGCGTGGTAGCCGGCTGGTTGATCGGCTGATCGTGGGCATCGGCATCAACACTGGTAAGCAGCCGCTCTTCACGCCCGAGGAGCGTGTCGAGCTCGTTCGGCACGCGACCGAGAAATTCGGCAACGTCGATGTGCGCCAGTTCTCCGGCCTGGCCGTGCGCTTTGTGCGCGAGTGCGGCGCGCGGGTCATGATTCGCGGCATACGACCGCTGTCCGATGTCCAAGCCGAGTTGACGATGACCATGGCCAACCGGCAGCTCGACCCGTCGATCGAAACGGTGTTCCTCATGGCCGACGAGGAATTCGCCCACGTGTCCAGCTCGCTCATCAAGGAAATCGCCCCACTGGCCGACAACGAAGAGCTGGCGCGCTTCGTCCCGCCCGAGGTGATCGAACGCCTGCGCCAAAAGATGGCCGAGCGCGGATGAATGCCCATTGCACACACGCGTAGGTCAGGCACACTGTGCCTGACCTGTGCGCGATTGCAAATTTGCGGCCGCCAATCGATTCGTCAGCCATCCGATGGCACACCAATGCGGTAGCGCTATGTCCGGCACAGGGTGCCTGACCTACCGCTGTGCTGAGGGCTGCAATCCTTTCGAGATTGGTGTGTGCGCCTCCGCGACTTAAGGCCTGGCACTCCCCTCCTGAAAAGCCGTTGAGGAACCGCCTCCGCCTACTTGCTACCGGCCGGCTCGCTCAGTTTCGCCAGCTCGCGTTCGCCCATGGTGATGCCGAATGGGATGGCCCAGGGCACGGTACCCGCGCTCGGTGGCGGCGGAGAGGTTTTCAATTTCTCGATCAGCGCGCGCAGGCTCGCGAGCTGCTTTTGAAGCTGGTCGTTCTTTCCCTCGTCGCGGTATGCATGGGCCAACATCACCTCGCCCAATAGACGGCTGACGTAGATCAAGTCGAGCTGATTCGGAGCCGCGATCGCGGCCAGCGCGTGTTGCGGTACCGCCTGTGTGAGCGTCGCGATCGCCTCTTGCCGCAGGCCGGCGCGGTACTGCGCCGCACCAAGTATCGTCTTATAGACGGGATTCCGCGGATCAGCGCCTGCGGCGCGGTTGGCGAGCGCGACCACCTTGTCCATGTCCTCCACGGCGTCCTCGCCGACGGTGCAGGTGAGTGCCACCAAATAGGCCACAAAAGTATCGGTCGTCTCGCCGTGACGACTGAGTAAGTCCAAGGATGCTGTTCGGTACGCGTCCGCGTTGCCAGCCGCCAGGTGCATAAGTGCGACCGCAAATCTATTCACGGATTCCGGTTCGTAGGCGCGCGCGTAAAGTTCCGCAGCAGGAGCCCAGCGACCAGCGACTCCCAGCGCGACTGCTGCTGCTCGAAAAGCGGGATACGGAATCACAAGTTCGCGATTCTCCAATTCATCCGCAAGCTTGGGCGCTTGAATGCGTGCCGCCGTTTCAACTGCCTCATCACGCCGATTGAGAGCCAGTAGCAGTGACGTTCGGATCGCCAGGTCGACCGCATCTGGGCTTTCACCTGCTGCCGGCACTTCGAGAAGTGCGTCCTCGAATCTGCGCGCTCGTTGAAGCAGGAGTGCCGCCGCCCATCGATACCGACTAATCGTCGGGCTCTCCTTGGCAAGTGCTCGCGTCACTCTCAGGTTGCGAGTCGTTTCCGACTCATCGATTTCCTCTAACTCCAATCGACTGCATACTCGCCTCCAATGGTCCTCGCGGCGGATCCGTGCGAGTTGGACATACTCAAACGCCGCCTTCCGCATGGCTGGTTTCCAATAGCCTTTGTCGCCGATCGCGCTGATCACTGCGTCCTCAGTAACCAGTTTGTCGATCAGGCCGCGCGTGAGAAAGTGCGCCATCTTTGTGTTTTCATCGAGCAGGAGGCTGTCGTAGAGGTACACGAGATTCCCCGCACTGACTGCAAGCCAACGCCCGTCGGGACTGAAGGCCACGCTCCCGACCTCGTGCCCGTGACCCCTGAGCGTGCGGAGTTCCTCGCCCGTCTCGGCGTCCCAGAGCTTCACGGTACGGTCATTGCTTGCCGAAGCGAGCCGCCGGCCGTCGGGACTGAAGGCCACGCTCATGACAGGCTGTGTGTGCCCCTTGAGCGTGCGGAGCTCCTCGCCCGTCTCGGCGTCCCAGAGCTTCACAGTTTGGCCGCTTGCCGAGGCGAGCCGGCGGCCGTCGGGACTGAAGGCCACGCTCAAAACGCCGCTGGTGTGTCCCTTGAGCGTGCGGAGCTCCTCGCCCGTCTCGGCGTCCCAGAGCTTCACAGTTTCGTCGTAGCTTGCCGAGGCGAGCCGCCGGCCGTCGGGGCTGAAGGCTACGCTCCTGACTTGTATTATGTGTCCCTTGAGCGTGCGGAGCTCCTCGCCCGTCGCGGCGTCCCAGAGCTTCACAGTACCGTCATTGCTTGCCGAGGCGAGCCGCCGGCCGTCGGGACTGAAGGCCACGCTCGTGACAGTCTTTGTGTGTCCCTTGAGCGTGCGGAGCTCCTCGCCCGTCTCGGCGTCCCAGAGCTTCACAGTTTCGTCCCAGCTTGCCGAGGCGAGCCGCCGGCCGTCGGGACTGAAG